>ERZ1370068.8522-contig-7368_pt1 | contig 39951 bp, 60 predicted proteins | sample MGYA00561227_ERZ1370068 | MGnify/ENA primary metagenome ERZ1370068 (study PRJEB38410, sample SAMEA6850437) | metagenome | study: Metagenomic assessment of the ecological functions of the soil: analysis of the soil microbiota associated with the... | reverse complement strand
GCCACCGGCGACGCACGCGCCCCGTCATGCAGGCTGGCGGACGTGTACGGGCGCGCATCGTCTGACGTCGGCCCCGAGATCGCTGATCATCGAAAGGCTGACCGCGACCGAGCTGACAAGATTGATGGTCTGCTCGAAGTGCTCCGGACGCCTACGGGGGTTTGATTGAGATGGTCAGGACGGGGCGCGTCGTGCGATTAGGCGCGCGGAGCGGTGTCGGTTGTCACGCGGCAGAGAGTTGACGCCCGGTCATCGGGCGCCGACGCCCGTTCCGAGGGATCGGCGAGCGACGACGCCAGCAATTTCGGTAGCGACTACGATCCCGTTCACGTTTGCATCAACGGGCTATCGCGAAGCCACGAAGGAACATCGAAGATCGCGAAGAACGACTTTGTAAGAGCACCTCGTGCTCTTCGATGTTTCGTGTCTTCGTGAAAACGCATTTGTGGTCAGACAAAGGCGCGGATCCAAATGCGCATGAAGGAGTAACGGAATGGCGACGATGTTTTACGACGATGCTGGCCGACCTGACCGGCGATCAAGGCAAGAAGGTTGCGGTGATTGGGTATGGATCGCAGGGGCACGCGCACGTGCCTCAGCCTTCGCGACAGCGGTATCACGGTCGCGTCGGGGCTGCCGGCGACGAGCCGCTCGCGCCGAAGGCGCAGGCAGCGGTCTGACGGTCGGCGACTGCGCGGGGTCGCCGCGTGGGCCGACGTCATGATGATGCTCGCGCCCGATACGTCGCAGCCCGCAATCTACGAAGAGGAAATCCTGCCGACTCTCGCGCCGGGCAACCTGTTGCCTGCGCCACGGCTTCTTCATCCGAGTTCCGGCACGATCACGGTGAGATCCGATGTCGACGTCGCGATGGTCGCGCCGAAATCGCCAGGGCACCGGGTGCGCGAGCGCTGTTCGTCGAAGGGCCGGCACGCCCGGCGCTCTTCGCGATCCATCAGGATGCGACGGGCGAGGCGCGGAAGCTCACGCTCTCCTATGCCAAGGGAATCGGCGTCACCCGTGCCGGAGTCATCGAGACGACGTTCGCCGAAGAAACCGGAGACGATCTGTTCGGTGAGCAGGTCGTGCTGTGCGGCGGGGTGAGCGCCCTGATCAAAGGCCGGATTCGGAGAACGCGCTGGTCGAGGCCGGATTGCCAGCCCGAGATTGCTCAGCTCAGTGTCTTCATGAGCTGAAGTTGATCGTCGATCTGATCTATCAGGGCGGCCCTCAACTACATGCGCTACTCGGTGAGCGATATCCGCCGAGAACGGCGACTCCACGGGCGGCCCGCGCACGTCGTGACCGACGCGACTCGCCGCGAGATGAAGAAGATGCTCAGGAAATCAAGAACGGCGACTACGCGCGCGCGTGGGTCGCGGGCACAAGGCCGGCACGTCCGCATTTCAACGCGACGCGGCAGGCCGAGCGCGCGCATCCGATTGAGGTGGTGGGAATGCCTGGGCTTCGCGCGATGATGCCGTTTCTTCATCCCGTCACCATCGAACAAGACAAACCGGCCGAGGCCGCATCGGCGGCGACCGGCCGCTAGCTCGTCACGGTCAGCCAGAGACTGCGGAGGAGCGCCGAGACGAAAATCCCTTGGCATCCCTGGCGGCGGCTCCCGCCTATTTGCGTGGTGGTTCTCCCCGAGCTCACGGCGACTGTGAGGGCGCATGCGCCCACAGAGTCGGTAGGGACCAGCGGTCGCGCAGGTCTTCTAGACCTGCCGCCTTCCAGGGCTCGCTTGACCCTAGCGACACACGTAGTAAAACTTGCAGCGTGCGGGTGTTTCCGGGTCCGCGCCGTTAGTTCCGCTTACATGGACAAACTCATCGAGCGCGAAATCGCGACTCGAACCCCACTGATCGCTGCGCCTGCCCTCGCCGTTCAGTTTTTTCTGATTCCGCTGGCCGTCGTTGCGCTCACGGTCATGGTGCATGTGGGGTTCCGGTCGCTGGTCGCCGACGACAGATCGGCCGAGGACTATCTAGTCGAAATCCGCAACGGCGAGGAGCAACCGGCGCTGGCCGGCCGCCTACGAACTGTCGCGGATGATGGCCGATCCGAAAGTGCGCGCCGACTCACGGCTGGGCCCGCGCTCGTCAGGCGTTGGACGAGTCGCAGGACGGCGACCCGCGCGTGCGCCGCTATCTCGGCGCTGGCGCTCGGGCGGCTCGACCCGCCGCTGCCGGCGGCAGCGGTCGCTGCCCTGACCAAGGCGCTCGACGGCCCTGACAGCGAGGCGCGCATCACCGCCATCTGGGCCCTGGGCTCGTCGGGCGACGCGTCTGTCGTGCCGCGTCTGCAGCCGCTGTTCGAGTCATCGGACGCCGGCATCAGGAAAATGGTGGGTGCATGCGCTCGGCGCGCTGCCCGGGACGCGCAGATTCACGACGCTCCGGACGGCGCTGCACGACTCCGCCGCCGACGTGCGATGGAATGCCGCCGTCGCGCTCGCCGCGCCACGGGCAGCCACGAGGGCGTGTCTGTGCTGCGGCCAGATGCTGGATCGCGCCTACCGTCGAGCAGACACGTCAAGCGGGACGTCCGCCAGGACGGAGACGAGGATCCGATTGCCGACGTCATGATCAGCGGCTTGCGCGCGGCGGCTTCCCTGAAGGACGAGACGCTGAACGCCGTCGATCGCCAGTCTCAGCCAGCAGGACCGCAGCATGAAGGTCCGCCAGGCGGCGATGGAAGCGCTGAAGGTGATGGGATAACGGACACAGGCCGTCGCACCAGGTCTTGAGACGCCGGATCGAAAGGATGGATGGCTGACGGACCAAACCCGGAGTCTCCGAGCGCACCGCCGACGTCGGCGCCGCCCCCGCCGCGACGCCGCAGGCGGCAGCACCGGCCGCGCGGCCGGCCGCGCCCAGCCGCCGGCGCCGCCGGCTCCGGACATTGCCGGAAGACGACGACCCCGGCCATCGGCCGGCGGCGCAGCGGCGGCCAGGCCGCGCGCTGCCGCGGCGAAGCGGCGACGTCGCGATGCCGACGACACGTCGCCGCTGCTCACGCGGCGCGCGTGGATTGGCCTGGCGTGGGGCGCCTTTTTCCGGCGGCCTCGGCACGCGGCGCTCGCGGCGACCGGCCGCTTCATGTTCCCCAACGTGCTCAACGAGCCGCCGCAGCAGTTCAAGGCGCGGCTTTCCCGAACGAGTACGGCATGGGCGTCGACGAGCGCTGGAAAGAGAAGTTCGGCATCTGGATCGTGCGCATCGCCCGACGGACATCGAGCGCGCACGCGCAGCGGCTTCTACGCGCTCATCACCACCTGCACGCACCTGGGCTGCACGCCGAACTTCCTGTCGGCGGAGAACAAGTTCAAGTGTCCGTGCCACGGCAGCGGCTTCCGGCCGACCGGCATCAACTTCGAAGGGCCGGCGCCGCGCCCGCTCGAGCGCGCGCGCGTCGTGCTCGCCGACGACGGCCAGATCCTCGTCGACAAGAGCCGGCACTTCCAGTACGAGCTGGGTCAGTGGACGGATCCAGAGGCGTTTCTGAAGGCGTACGAGGCTGATCACAGCTGATAGCGACAGCTGAAAGCTCGACTCGAGCTGATGCTGAGCCGAGTAGCTGACGAGTAATCCATGGCTGACACAAAGACTGTTGCACCGAAGGAAGGCGCCGGCCACTCAGGTTCTGGAACTGGCTGACGCGAGACGCAGGTCTGGACGTCGATCTTCCGGCACGACCGGCCGAACACCGATCGCAACCGCGTGCTCGTCATGCTGTCGAACGTCTTCCTGCATCTGCACCCGGTGCGGATCCGGAAGTCGGGCGTCAAGCTGCGCTACACGTGGTGCATGGGCGGGCTGAGCTTCTTCCTGTTCCTCGTCGCTCACGCTCACCGGCCTGCTGCTGATGTTCTACTACCGGCCGACGCTCGAGTACGCCTACACCGACATCGTCGGCCTGCGCGAGCACGTGCCGCTCGGCATCATGCGCGAGATGCACCGGTGGGGCGCGCACGCGATGGTCATCACGGTGTGGCTGCACATGTTCCGCGTCTTCATGACCGGATCGTACAAGCCGCCGCGCGAGTTCAACTGGTCGGTCGGCGTGATCATGCTCGTGCTGACGCTGCTGCTGTCGTTCACCGGGCTACCTGCTGCCGTGGGATCAGCTGGCCATCTGGGCGATCACGGTCGGCTCGAACATGGCGCGCGCGACGCCGTTCCTCGGCCACGAAGGTCCGGGCGCGGCGCTGCTGCGGCTCGGCGACGTGCCGCTGATTCACGCGGCCGACGACGCGCGCTTCGCGCTGCTCGGCGGCACGTTCGTCGGCGAAGGCGCGCTGCTGCGGTTCTACGTGCTGCACTGCGTCGGCCTGCCGCTCGGCATCGCGGTGCTGATGGCGGTGCACTTCTGGCGCGTGCGCAAGGACGGCGGGATTTCGGGACCGCTCTAGGAATTTGCAATGGAGAATTAGGAATTTCGAAGTCGTGCTGAATTCAGATTCCAATTCTGAATTCAGACTTCGGAGGACGACATGGGTTTCGTCAAAGGCATCATCAACGCCGTCGCCGATCCGCGGCTGTTCTTCATGCTGGCGGTGCTGGCTGCTGGTCGTGCTGGTCTGGAAGCGCGAAGCGGTCGCGTCGAATGCGATCGGCTACGGCCTGCTCGGCCTGCTCGGCGCTGTTCTTCGGTCTCGGCGTGTTCGACCCGAACTTCCGGCTGATCGTCACCAAGCCCGACAACGTGCCGATCGTCGGCCTGATCTTCCTGCTCGTCTTCTTCGACGTGGTACTCGATGCGCGAGGGCGTGCTGAACGATCGCCGCATCGCGGCGGGCAAGGGGCCGATCGAGAAAGGCGGAGTCGGACCGCGTCTGGGTGTGGCCCGACCTGGTCTACACCGAGCTGATCTCGCTGATCCTCTGCTCGGTGGTCCTGATCGTCTGGTCGATCTTGCTGAAGGCGCCGCTCGAGCAGCCGGCCAATCCGGCGAACACGCCGAACCCGTCGAAGGCGCCGTGGTATTTCCTCGGCCTGCAGGAAATGCTCGTCTACTTCGATCCGTGGCTCGCCGGCGTCGTCCTGCCGAGCCTGATCATCGTCGGGCTGATCTGCATTCCGTACATCGACAAGAACCCGAAGGGCAACGGCTACTACACCTTCAACGAGCGTAAGGCGGAGATCACGATCTTCCTGTTCGGGTTCGTGATTCTGTGGTCGTCGCTGATCGTGCTCGGCACGTTCCTGCGCGGGCCGAACTGGAACTTCTTCGGCCCGTTCGAGTTCTGGGACATCCACAAGCTCGCGGCGCTGACCAACGTGAACCTGTCCGGAGACATCTGGGTCCGCGGTCTGCGCACGGCGCTGCCGATCGAACTGGCTGATCCGCGAGATCTTCGGCATTCTGCTGGTGCTGGTCTACGTGTCTGCGCGTTGCCGGTCATCCTGGCGAAGAGCGTGGTTCAAGGCGCTACTACGACAAGCTGGGCCCGGCGCGCTACTACGTCAGCGTGTTCCTGTTCCTGATGATGATGTCGCTGCCGGTCAAAATGCTCGCGCGATGGATCTTCAACCTGAAGTACATCGTCGCGATCCCTGAAATCTTTTTCAACATCTAGCCATGGCTGAAAAAAGGCGTCGGACACGCTTACAACGTCGACTTCCTGAACGTCGTCTTCGCGGCGTCCAGCCTGTTCCTGTTCCTGTCGGTCGTCTGGATGGTGTGGGACGACTACGACCGCGACTGGAAGAACACGCAGCGGCGTTCGCGAACCTCGAGTATCAGGTGACGCAGGCGCAGCTGCAGGCGGCGGCGCGCGGCGTCGATCAGCACCAAGCTGCACGCAGCTCGAGGCGCAGCAGCAGGCGGCGGAGCAGAACGTCGCCGCCGAACCAGGCAGAAGGTCGACGATCTGCGAGGCGAAGCTGAAGGACGCCGACACGCGCCTCTACCGCGCGACGCTCGACTACCAGTACGCGAAGGCCACCTACGACCAGGATCGCTACGACTTCGAGGCGTCGCGGCGCAGCGGCGTGCCAACGCGAGCGAAGAAGGCAGCAGCACGTCGAAGAGCGAAGCCAAGACGGCTCAACGACCTGAACATGGCGCGGGAGAAGGCCGAGGCCGACAAGGCCGAAATCCAGAAACAGCTCGGGCAGCATACCGGCCAGGTCGTCGCCGATCGGCAAAGCAGATCGAGGAGATGCACGCCGAGCAGAGCCGGCTGCAGCAAGCGTCTCGGCGTCGTCGCGCCGAGCGCGCTGAAGGACTATTTCCGGAACGCGCCGCTGCTCGACTTCATGGCGCCGACGATCAAGATTCAGCAGATCATCCTGCCCAACGTCGTCGACGACGTGAACTTCATCCGCGTGCCGAAGATGGATCGGTGCCAGACCTGCCATCTCGCCATCGACAAGAAAGGCTACGAGAAATACCCGCAGCCGCTACACCACGCACCCGAGCCTGCGAGCTGTATCTCGGCGGCAGCTCGCCGCATCCCGATCGACAACGCCGGCTGCACGGTCTGCCACGAGGGGATGGGGCAGTCGGTCAGCTTCCGCGACGCCGCCCACGCGCCGATCGAACGAGAAGCAGAAGGAAGAGTGGGAGAAGAAGTATCACTGGGAAGAGCCGCACCTGTGGGACTACCCGATGCTGCCCGGTGAAGATGACCGAAGCGTCGTGCGCGAAGTGCCACCAGCAGAAGATCTACATTCCCGAACGCCGACACGCTGAACATCGCCTACGCGACCTACGAGCGCGCCGGCTGCTACGCGTGCCACAAGACGAAGGGCTTCGACGTCAACGTCCGCAAGCCTGGCCCGATCCTGACCAAGATCGACTCCAAGCTGACCCAGGACTGGGTGAAGAACTGGATCCGCAATCCGCGCGCGGTCAAGCCGACCACGTGGATGCCGCGCTTCTGGCTACAACTCGAACAACAGCTCGCCGGAGGACGCCGTCCGCAACGAAGTCGAGATCAACGCGCATCGCGGCGTATCTGTTCGCGAACGCCGAGAAGCACGAGTTCGCGGTCAAGAACCCGCCGCGCGGCGACGCGAAGAGCGGCGAGGAGATCGTCAAGTCGATCGGCTGCCAGGGCTGCCACGTGGTCGGCGAGGCGCACGCGTCGAGGTCGGGCCGCGGCGCACGCTTCGGCCAGCCGCTCGAGAACATCGGCAACAAGACCACCTACGAGTGGATCTACAACTGGGTCGCGATCCGAAGCACTACAGCCCGGCGACCTACATGCCGAACCTGCGGCTCACCGACAGCAGGTCGCGCGACGTCGCGACCATCTCGTTCGGCCTGAAGGGCGCCGGCGGGCGACGCGCCCGAAGGCGACGCCCGATCAGAAGGTCGGCCGACGAGGTCCTGCTCGACTATCTGAAGAGCCGTGATGCCGTTCGAGGACGCCAAGGCGCAGCTCGCGAAGCTCGAATCCCGAGCAGAAGCAGGTCGAGCTCGGCCAGCGCGTGATCAGCCGCTACGGCTGCTTCAGCTGCCACGAGATCAAGGGCTTCGAGAAGGCGCAGTCGATCGGCACCGATCTCTCGGAAGAGGGCAGCAAGCTCGTGACGCGGCTCGACTTCGCGTTCATCACCGACATCCCGCACACCTCGAAGCTCGCGTGGTTCCGCACCAAGCTCCACGATCCGCGCATCTTCGACAAGGGCCGCGTGCTGCTGCCGCTCGACAAGCTGCGGATGCCGAACTACGATTTCACCGACGAGGAAGTCGACCGGCTGCATGACGGCGATCATGAGCTTCCAGCGCGAGATTCAGCCGCCGGCGGCGATGCCGACGCGTTCGGCGCGCTACGACTACTCAGGTCGGCGGCCGGACGCTCGTGCATCGCCGCAACTGTGTCGGCTGTCACATCATCGAAGGCGACGGCGGCGACTTCCTCAAGCTCGTGGCCGAGCCATCGCTCGGGCCGCCGATGCTGACGCCGGAAGGCGCGCGCGTGCAGCCCGACTGGCTCTACGCGTTCCTGCGCGGACCGATCACGATCCGGCCGTGGCTCGCCGTGCGGATGCCGACCTTCGGCCTCGACGATCAGAACCTGAACGGCGTGATCAGCTACTTCGGCGTCCGTGTCGAACACGATCGGTCCGTTCCAGACGCCACGAGGTCGTGCGGACCGCCGTCGAACGCCGACAGGCGGCGCCGGCAAGGAGCTGTTCGAGCTGCTCAAGTGCCAGCAGTGCCACGTGCTCGGCGCGATTCCGAAGGATCAGCCGACGTCGAACCTGGCGCCGGATCTCCGGATGACGCCCGAGCGGCTCGAGCCCGGACTGGATTCTGGAGTGGCTGAAGAAGCCGTCGGACATTCTGCCCGGCACGCGCATGCCGGCGTTCTGGCCCGACTATCCGAAGTCGTTCTATCCGCACCTGAACGGCGACGCGGAAGCGCAGATTCGCGCGATTCGCGATCACCTCATGACGTTCCGCGGCGGGCCGAGCCCGAAGGTCGCGGGGGCAAGGACTGCCAACGACAATTAGTGGGTTGGGAGGCGAAAGTAGCCGATCGCGATGACGATGCCGGCAGCAGGCTAGCCCCTCTCGAAGCACTTCGCCGGGATCGCCCAGATTCAACCCCGTGGCACGGCGGCGACACCGGCGCGGACACCGCGAGCGGTCGCGAGTTGCTCCCGCCATCGTGCGACGAAGTAGCTGGAGCTGGCGAAAGACGTCGGCCCGACACGCGAAGTTTGCCGTGATCAGACACGCCGATGCGTGCTCGCGATCAATGCGCGTCAAGCGAAGCCGCTCGATTGCCGTCGGGATGATCACTGAAAGCTCCGTGGTCGCTTCACCGATGACGCAGACGCTCGTGAAGCTGGCCGCCGAAGTAGCACAACTGGGTTTCAGCGGCGAACCGTTCCCCGCGGTCGCCGTGGACGACCGCCTTCACCCACCGCGCCGCATCTCGCGCCGCGCTCCTGAACATGAAACGCGGAACGCCAGCCACCGTCGGAACCAGACGCAGATCGAGACCGAGTTCCGTCACCGGATGGAGGGCTTCCAGGCGGGCGCGGGAGATGCCCTTGCCGTACCACCATCGGCGGAAATACTCAGGGCGCAGCCGGCGCGCCGGCATCGTGATGCTGAACGCGCATGCCGGGCGCATACATGCCGCGCGTGCCGGTCGCGCGCGCGCGCGAGCATTGCTCGGAAGCTCCTGCCCGAGAAGAATCTGCTCACTGTTGCGCCCGAAGTTGGGGTTGAAATCGCCGATCTCGTCGGCGAGCGTGGCCGCAGCGCAGTTCGCCCCGAGCGGTGCTCGCTGACGATCTTCGAAGACGAACGGCTCGGTGCCGTAGTCGAGAATCGCTGAGCGTTCCCCAGAGGATCTTGCCGGTTCGCTCGAACCATGTCGGACAGGCTGTTTCCCCAGATCGGTTCGACCGGGCCGCCGATATAGCGATCTCCGGGTGATCGCGAAAGACGGTCGACAGGGAGGTCAGCCAGTCGCGATCGACGCGCACATCGTCGTCGACGAAGCGCGATCGTCGGCCGGTGAGCCGCCCGCAGGCCGGCGTTCATCGCGAACGACTTGCGCCTGCCGGTGCTCGAACACGTAATGAAGCGGCCGCGGAAACGTCTGCGCCACGCGCTCGACGACGTCCCTGGTTGAGTCGGTTGAATTGTTGTCGACGACAACGACTTCCCACTCAATCGTTGACGGAACATCGTCATGTGGACCAATGGGGCGAGCGTTTCCTCCGGTAGCCGCTTCCGATTCCAGGTACAGATGACTACAGTCACATCATCGAACCGGGTCACGTTCCGCCCATGATCGCCGCCGTACTGCTCACTATTGGCGTGATTCATCGATAATTCACTCCTGGACGTGCCCACGAGCCGTTGTCGCAAGAGGAATACCGTCGCGTTTTTTGCCAGCCCAGCACAGCTCTTGCTTCTCGGAACGTCAGTGCCTGCCCGCCAAGTGTCCGATACCGCGGCCAACCTGATCGCCGGCGTCGTCACCAAGTACTGGTTCTCGCGCTCAACATCGGGCTTGGCATCGTCGTGCTGATGCCGTTCACCGTCAGGCATCCTCGGACCAGACGGACTACGGCCTGTGGATGCTCGTCGCGTCGATGACCGCGTAAAGCTTTCAGCTGCTGGATCTGGGCTACGGAAACGGCGTCGTTCGGCACCTCGTGGAGGCGGACCGACGCGGTGACGTCGCTGATATCAACCGCATCGCCAGTACCTCCGTCTGTGTCTACGCCGGGATTGCGACCATCGCCTGCGCCGCGATTGCCGTCATGATCGTCCTGGCCGATGCCGAGGTTTCCGCATCTGTCCGCCGCGCACGGTCCGCACCGCGCAGATCCTGCTCGCCATTCTCGGTGCGCGCGTGGCGATCGGATTTCCGCTGACGGTGTTCGGCGCGGTTACGAACGCGCGTCAGGGGTTTGTTCCGAACAACCTGGTCGCGAGCGCGACGGCGATCGCCAGCGCGGTGTGCACGTGCGTGGTGTTGGCAGGCGGCGGCGGTCTGCTGACACTGGTTACGGCGACGACCGCCGTCAACATCCATGGATACGGAGGCTATGCGTGGACCGCCTACCGCGTGATGCCCCAGTTGCGGATTCGGCCGTCGTATTTCAGCGCGTCACGATGGCGCGAGGTGACGAGCTTCAGTCTGTAGCTTGTTCGTCATCAGTCTGGCCGGCCAGATCAGCTTCAACCTCGATAACCTCGTGATCGGCGCGTGGCTCGGTCCGGCGGCCGTGGCCGTCTACACGATCACGCACTGCGCCTGTCCGAGTACCCAGCGGCGCCTGTGCGATCAATTCAGCGGCATGCTCTTTCCGGTCGTGATGGCGTTCGGTGCGGATGGGGACCGCGAGGCGCTGAAGCGCACGCTCGTCGAGGGCAACCGGATAGCGATGACGCTGGTCACTGGCGCCTCGGTCTGCCTGATCGGGTTTTCCGGACCGTTGATCGTCGGCTGGATGGGACCCGCCTTCGCCGGCAGTGTCGTGCCGTTCAACGTGCTCGCGCTCGCCGGTCTGATCGTCGTCAGTCAGGCGGCTTCGTCGAACGTGTTGATCGCGCTCGGCCGTCATCGCGTCGTCACGTGGATCTGGATGGCGGAGTCCGCCGTGAATCTCGTGTTGAGCGTCGTGCTGGTGCGAGCGCTGGGTCTCGTCGGCGTCGCCGTCGGCACGCTCGTGCCGTTCGTGGTCGGCCACCTGGCGGTAATGTTGACGATCGCCTGCCGCGCGGTCGGCATCCCGGTCAGCCGATTCATCTACGAGACCATGCGCCCGCGGCAATTGCCGGAGCCATTGCGTCGGTCGTGTGCGCGGTGGTTCGAGTCGCGCACCCGCCCGCATCGGCGACCGCCGTGATCGTGGAAGGATGGCCGTCGGGCTCGTCTACGTCGCGTCACTGGTCACGGTCGGCTTCGACCGCGACACGCGACGTGGCTATGCGTTGCAGGTCTCCCGGGCCGCCGCGGCTGTCCCTCTCCGCGCTCGCCTCCGTCAGCGGCAAGCGGACGACGAACGTCGATCCCGACGGGCCGCTGTCTTCGACCGTCAGCGTGCCGTAATCGCCTCGGCAATCGCCGTCAGCACTTCGTCGAGGAAACAATCCCTGTTCACTTCCGCGCGCCCCGTCCCACAACCGGCCAGCCGCCGCGCCAGCCATGCGGTTTTCTTCCAGAAAACGCGGCGCCGCTGTGGCACTCTGCGTGCCTCACGCATGTGTATGGGCACGATCCTTCAGGATGTCCGCTACGCGACCCGCATGCTGCGCAAGGCGCCGGGCGCGAGCGCGGTCGCGATCGTCTCTCTGGCGATTGGCATCGGCATCAACACGACGGTGTTCGGTTGGATCCGCAACGTCCTTTTCGATCCGCTGCCCGGCGTCGCCGATCACCACCGCATCGTCACCGTGGAAACGGTTGCGCCGTCGGGCACGCTGATCGACAGTTCCTATCCGGACTATCAGGCGTGGCGCGACCACGCGACGCTGCTGTCGGGCGTCATCGCGTTCAAGGAGCGGCCCGTCGGCGTCGGGGTGGCCGGCCGCGGAGACGACGCGAACGCCGAGCGCGCGTGGGCGATGCTCGTGTCCGGCAACTACTTCGACGTGCTCGGCGTGCGGCCGGCGCTCGGCCGCTTCTTCGAAGGCGACGAGCAGCGCGACACGTTCGACGCGCATCCGGTCGCCGTGCTGGCGCATGCGATGTGGCGCCGCCGCTTCAATGCGGATCCCGCGGTCGTCGGCAGGACGATCGCGTTGAACCGGCGGCCCTACACCGTCATCGGCGTCGCCCCGGACGGCTTCCACGGCACGATCACCGGCCTGCAGTTCGATCTGTTCGTGCCGTTGACGATGCAGGCGTCGCTGACCGGCGGCGGGCAGTGGCTCGCGAACGGCCACGCGCGGGCGCTCTATCTGTTCGCGCGGTTGACGCCGGGCGCGACCATCGAGCAGGCGCGCGACGAAGTGCGGGCGCTCGCGGCGGCACGCGCGCGCGAGCGGCCCGACGTGAACCGCGACATTTCGGCGACGCTGCTGCCGCTCGACGAGGCGCGCCGCGGCTCGCAGCACGAGCTCGGGCCGCTGCTCAAGATCCTGATGGCGGTCGGCGCGCTGCTCCTGCTGATCGTCTGCGCGAACGTCGCCAACCTGCAGCTCGCGCGGGCGGCGGCGCGGCGCCGTGAAATCGGCGTGCGCCTCGGCCTCGGCGCCACGCGGCGGCGGCTCGGTGCAGCAGCTGCTGACCGAGGGGATCGTGCTCGGCGCGGTCGCCGGCGTGCTCGGCGCGCTCCTGAGCGCGTGGCTCGTCGACACGCTGCGCTACTTCCTGCCGTTCATCGAGTATCCGCTCGTGCTGCCGACGACCATCGACGCGCGCGAGATCGTGTTCGCGGCGGCGGTCTCGGTCGCCGCGAGCGTGTTGATTCGCGCTCGTGCCGGCGCTGCGCGCGTCGGCGGCGGGCGTCATGGCGGCGCTGAACGATCGTCTCACCGCCGACGCGCAGGCGAATCGCATCGGCTCGGCGCTGGTCACCGCGCAAGTGGCGCTCGCGGTCGTGACGCTGGCCGGCGCGGCGCTGCTGGTGCGAAGCTTCGAGAACGCACGGCGCGTCGACATGGGATTCGAGGCGCGCGGCCTGCTGCTCGCCGGCCTCAACCTGTCGACCGGCGGCTACGATCGCGACGCCGCGCTGCGCTACGTCGATCGCGCGATCGCCAGGACGCAAACGCTCCCGGCGTCCGCCGCGTCAGCGTCGCCGAGGACGTGCCGCTCGGATTCAACGGTGGCTCGTGGGAGGAACTGGCGATCGACGGCTACGTCCCCGGCCCCAGCGAGAACATGCGCGTCTACCGCAATCTCGTGTCGCCGGGCTACTTCGAGTCGATGGGGATCCGCCTCGCGTCCGGCCGCGATATCTCGGACCGCGACACCGTCGACACGGCCCGCGTGGCGATCGTCAACGAGACATTCGTGCAGCCGCTACCTTGGCGGCGGGGATGCGATCGGTCGCCGCATCACCGGCTGGGGACGGCCGATCGCGATTGTCGGCGTCGTGTCCGACTCGAAATATCCACGAGCTCGGCGAAGCGGCGCAGCCGTAATTCTACGTGCCGCTGAAGCAGTTCTTCTCGGCGAATACCGGCCTCGCGCTTCACGTGCGCGTCGCCGGGGCGCCGTCGCTCGCGGCGGCGCTGACGCCGGCGCTGCTCGAGGTGCTGCGCGAACTCGATCCGCGGATGGCGCCGCCGGTGACGACGACGCTCGAGGAGTACAGAGCGCGGCGTAAGCTTCACGCAGCGGCTCGCCGCGACGCTGCTGACGATTCTCGCCAGCCTCGCGCTCGCACTCTCCGCGATCGGGCTGTACAGCGTGATGGCCTATGCGGTTGCGCGGCGGCGCCGCGAGATCGGCGTGCGCATGGCGCTCGGCGCCACGCGCGCCGCCATCCTCCAGCTCGTCGTCGGTCGCGGCCTGTCGCTGGTGGCCGGCGGCGTCGCGGCGGGACTCGTGCTCGCGCTCGCCGTGACGCGCGCGCTCGGTTCGCTGCTGTTCGGTGTCAGCCCACTCGACGCGACCGCGCTGACCGGCGCCGTCGCGCTGCTCATCGCGGTCGCGTGTCTCGCGAGCTACCTTCCCGCGCGTGCGGCGTCGCGGATCGAACCGATGTCGGCGCTGCGAACCGACTGAAATGTCGGAACACGCCGGAAGAGCGCCGACAAGAGTGTCGCGCTTTGCGCAGTCTGCGATCGACGCGGCCGATTCCGTATTGACCCGCCTCGGCGCCGAGCGTAGTGTGCGTTGCATTAAGGAGGCGTAAATGCAGCGCATGCTCGCGGCGTGTCTCGCCGCCCTCTTCGCACTCCTTTCAAGCCTTGCATCCGCCCAGACCGGCGACGGCAGCCTGAGAGGCTACGTCAAGGACGAGCAGGGCGGCGTGTTGCCCGGCGTCACCGTCACCGGCACGAGCCCGGCGCTGCAGGCCGCGGTCGTCGGCGTCACCGACAGCACCGGCTACTATCGGCTGAACAATCTCCCGCCGGGCACGTTCACGGTCAGCGCCGAGCTCACCGGCTTTTCGACGACGCGCCGCGAAGGGATCGTGATTCGGGCGGGACTGACGTTCACGGTCGACCTCGAAATGAAGGTCGGCGCACTGTCCGAGACGGTCACCGTCTCCGGCGACTCGCCGATGATCGAGACCAGCAAGCCGACGAGTACGCTGAACATGGACGGGGAGCTGCTGCGCGCCGCGCCGGTGACGTCGCGCCGGCTGTTCAGCGATGTGCTCGACGTCGCGCCCGGCGTCGGCTCGCGCAACGTCGACGACGGCGTCGGCCGCCGCGCCTACTACTTTCACGGCTCGCACATCTACGCGCACGCGTTCCAGCTCGAAGGCGCGCCGGCGTCGGCCTACATCGACGCGGCGGCGCACTCGATGGGCATGGGCGGCGACACGATCCAGGACGTCGAGGTGAAGCTCGGCGGCATGGACGCCTCGTCGCCGTCGAGCACCGGCGTCGTAATGAACATCGTGACGCCGAGCGGCGGCAACACCTTCCGCGGATCCGCCGCCTATTCGTACCCAACCGTTGTCGTGGAACAGCGACAACACCAAGGGCGGCGTGGCGCCCGGCGGTTTGCCGACCTACCAGGCGGTCAACCAGACCGACGTGACGCTCGGCGGACCGCTGATGAAGGACAGGCTGTGGTTCTTTGGGACCTACCGCTACGCGGATCTGATCAACGGCATCAGCAGGAACGACGACGACCTCGCGCGCCTGCTCGCGTTCAATCCCGCCTTCGTGCCGTTCGACAACACGTCGAAGAGCCATCAGCCGTACGTCAAGGTGACCAGCGCCGGGAATCCGAACCAGCAGATCTCCGGCTTGTGGCGATGACCGCAATCGATTCACCGACGCGCGCGAACGTGAGGAGACGCCGGGCATCAACACGCGCGGCGCCGGGGGCTCGCTCTATCAGGTGAAGCTGAACTCGGTGTGGACGCACCGGCTGACAACGCAGATCTCCGGCTCGTACAACAACAAGGGCGGCGCCGCCGAAGATACCTACAACGATTGGCAAGGGTCCGGGCCACAAGTCGAGGTCTACCAGAGCACCGTCATCAGCGGCGGCCGTCCGACCGGAACCGGCTCGGCGCTGGTGACGATGGACAACATGCAGACGCAGAGCATCCAGCCGTCATGGATGTGGGTGTTCCGCGGCGACGTCACGTACTACCGCGACGGGTGGGCCGGCTCGCACGAATTCAAGACCGGCATCTGGGCCGCGCCGGTGCTCGCGCGCGACGTGCTGAGCCGCACGCTGAACGACGGCTTCATCCTCGAGCGCCGCGTGCAGCGCGATCCGAACGACCCCGCCGCCGGGCTCGTGCCCTTCTACCGCCGCTACGAGACTCCAGCCGAAACGCTGACGACGGCGGCGCGCGATCGCGACTACGCGCTCTACGCGCAGGACTCGTGGAAGCCGAACGCGCGGATGACGGCGAATGCCGGTATCCGCGTCGACTTCGTCAGGCGCTTCGACGACATCTACCAGGTCGAGCGGATGAACAGCACCAACGTCGGTCCGCGGCTCGGGCTGGCGTATCTCCTCACGAAAGATGCGCGCAACGTCGTCCGCGTCTTCTACGGCCGCCTGATCGAGCAGGTCAACGGCCGCGATCCGATCACGACCTACAGTCCGTTCGCGCAGCCGTCGCAGCGGCAGCGCGTCGAGCAGTTCGACGCGAACGGCGACGGCATCTTCGAGTTGACCAACACCACGCCGGCGGGCACGCCGCTCACTCAGCGCGCTCGCCTTCGATCCGAACGTCCATCAGCCGTTCGTCGACGAGCTGATGCTCGGTTTCGCGAAGCAATTCAAGGGACAGATCAGCGTCGATCTGTCGGCGACGCGGCGCGCGTTCAAGGACGGCTATGGCGAGGTCGACATCAACGGCTTCTATCCGAGCGGACCGAATCAGCCGTTCGGCGGCTTCGGCAAGGTCGACCCGAACCGCGGTCTGGTGATGCAGCAGACCAACGCGACGTGGACCGACGTGGTCGTGACCGACTTCGAGGCGGTGCTCGCCAAGAACATGTCGCGCAACGTCCAGGCGATCGTCACCGCGACGCGCCAGTTCCAGCACGTCACCGGCACGTGGAATCCGACCGACGCGGCGCGGTTCATCCAGCCGGACGCCTTTCCGAACGACCGCGATCTCTCGCGCCATCTGTTCGGCAACGGCGACGACACCAGCCTCGACGGCGGCGGGCGCGAGTCGGGCGTCGCCTACCGGCCGCTACTCGGTGCGGATGGCGGGGCAGTATCTGGCGCCGCTGGGATTGCGGATTGCCGGGAGCTACGTCATTCAGTCCGGCGGCTACCTCGGACCGGTGCTGATCTCGGCGGCCGCCGATCCGGTGTTTGGTCCCGGCCAGATCCGGCTGGCGAACGGCACGACCCAGCCCAACCCGCTCGCGACGGCGTATCGCTTCGCGTACGCGACGCGCAGCGAGGGGCAGGTGTTGAACGAAGCGACGCGGTATCTGCAGATGAACATCGGGCGTGACTTCTCGCTTGGAGCGCAGCGCAAGATCGAGGCGCAACTCGGCCTCTTCAACGTGTTCAACACCGGCGCGCACACGCAGTGGAACGACGGTGCGAACATCCTCAACGGGTCGCTGTACCTGTCGCGGTTCAACCGTCATCCGCCGCGCGCGTTCCAGATGTCATTCAGATACAAGTTCTGACAAGCACCGAAGCCGCGCGCAACGTTAGATGTCGGAATTTGCTGCGGCAGTCAACACAGATCAACGTTCCAGCCGCGCGATCTCGACGCGCACAATGTCGTCGATGATGCGTGCGTTTCCGTCTTGACTGACACCGACCCGCAGCGTAGTGTGGCGTTCCACTAGGAGGGCCCAGATGCAGCGTGGTCTCGGTGTCTTCATTGTTCTCGTCGATGCTCTTCTCTCCGTCGTCTCCTTGTCCGCGCAATCGGGACAGGGCAGTCTGAACGGCTACGTCAAGGACGAACAAGGCGGCGTGCTGCCGGGTGTGACCGTCACCGCGACCGGGCCGGAGATCCTCAACCCGGTCACCGCTGTCACCGACACCGCCGGTTTCTATCGGCTCCAGCCACTCCCGCCCGGCACGCTGACGATCAGCGCCGAGCTTCCGGGATTTGCGTCGTTCAAGCGCGAGGGCATTCTGATGCGCGCCGGCAGCACGTTCACCGTCGACATCGAGATGAAGGTCGGCGCGCTCGAGGAGACCGTGACGGTCGCCGGCGAGTCGCCGATGGTGTCAACCGGTGTCCCGACCAAGACGCTGACTGTTGAAGGCGATCTGCTCCGCGCCGCGCCGATCAGCTCGCGCCGCGCGTTCAGCGACGTCCTCGACATGGCGCCAGGCGTCAACTCGCGCAACTCTGACGGCGCGAGCGGCCAGCGCATGTGCACTTCCACGGCACGACCCTCTTCGCGACCGTGATCCACGCTCGAGGGTCAGCCCGCCGGCACCTACAACGATGCCGCCGCGTTCCAGATCGACATGGGCACCGAGACGATCGCCGACGCGGAAGTGAAGCTGGGCGGCGTCGACGCGAGCTCGCCGACCGGCACGAGCGTGGTGATGAACATCCTCGCGCCGCGCGGCGGCAACGTGCTCAAGGGATCGGTGCAGTACGAAGGCGCGAAGTTCGACTGGAACAGCGACAACACGCAGAACAGCGTCGCGCCGGGCGGCACGCCGACCAGCCAGTCGGTCAACCAGTGGGACGTCGCACTCGGCGGACCGATCCAGAGGAACAAGGTCTGGGCGTTCGGCGCGTTCCGGTATTCGGATCTCGGCATCGGCGTCAGCCGGCTGCCGCTCGACCTGCAGTTCCTGACGACGTTCCGGCCGGACTTCGTGCCGTTCAACAACACGCGCAAGGGGAATCAGCAGTTCGCCAAGGTGACGACGCAGGCGAGCAGCAACCACGAAATCACGGCGTTCTATCAGTACCCAGCACGCGCAAGAGCTCGGGCGGCCGCGAGCGCGATCTCGATCAGCTGTGCTGCACTGACTCGGGCGGCGGCCTCTATTCGGCGCAGCTGCAGTCGGCGTGGACGCAGCCGCCTGACGACGTCGATTTCGGGTTCGTACAACAACAAGGGCGGAAACACGTTGACCGCGGAACGCGGCCACGGACCGCAGATGACCATCCATCAGTCTGCGCCGCTCTCGCGCGGCGTGCCGACCGGCACCGGCGTGCTCGTCATGGGCGACAACGATCAGTCCGTGACGGTGTCGCCGGCGTCGATCCACGACCATCCGCGCCGACCTGACGTACTTCAAAGAGGGCTGGCAGGGATCGCACGAATTCAAGACCGGCTTCTGGGGCGCGCCGCGGCTGACGCGCCAGCAGACGACGCAATACTCGAACGGCGGCTTCGTGCTCGACGAGATGCCGGCAGATCGATCCGAACAATCCGGACGCCGGACTGGTGGGATTCCACCAGCAATACCGGTCGCCGGCGTCGGCGCTGACGCTGAAAACCAACGACCGCGACGTCGCGTTCTACGTGCAGGACTCGTGGCGCCCGAACTCGCGTATCACCGCCAACTACGGCGTGCGCGTCAATTTCGTCAAGCGGCACGACGAGATCTTCAACGTCGATCGCGAAAATGCGACGCAGGTCGGTCCGCGCGTCGGCGTCTCGTACATGGTCACCAACGACGCGCGGAACGTGCTCCGCGCGAGCTACGGCCGGCTCTACGAGCAGACCAACGGCCGCGACTACATCACGACGCTTTGCCGCGGGGCTGCCGCGCGGCTCGACGCTCAGACTGACAAGTACTCGACCCTTGCCAATGGCGTCTACGACCTGACGATCATGACGCCCGCGGCGACTCAGGAACTGTCGGGCATCGAGTTCAACAAGAACCTCCACAATCCGTACGTGGACGAGTTCGTCGTCGGCTTCGCGAAGCAGTTCCCGGACGCGTCGCGCTCGACGTTGCCGCGACGCATCGCAAACTGAAGGACGGCTATACGCTGATCGATATCAACGGCAAGTACCTGAGCGGTCCGAATCCAGCCGTTCCTCGGGTTCGGCCTGGTCGATCCAGAACCGCGGCCAGATTCTCCAGGAGAACAACCGCGCCTGGGCGCACGTGAACATGACCAACCTCGAGGCGACCCTGGCGAAGAACCTGTCGCACAACCTCCAGGGCACGTTGAGCGTGACGCATCAGTGGCACTCGATCGAGGGCACGTGGGGGCCGACCGATCCGGCGCGATTCATCCAGCCGGACGCGTTCGAGAACAACCACGACCTGTCCCGGTACCTGTTCGGCAACGGCGACACGAACACGTTGAGCGGCGGCGGCCGTGAGTCGAGGCGTGGCGTATCGGCCGTGCTCGGTGCGGATGGCCGGCCGCTACCTGGCGCCGTACAGTTCCAGATCGGCGTCAGCTACGTTATTCAGGCTGGCGGCTGGGTCGGTCCCGTGCTCACGCAGTTGACCGCGAACGATCCGCGCGTCACGGTGTTCGGTCCGGCGCTCGTGACGCTCGCCAACGGCACGACACAGTCGAATCCGCTGGCGCTGACCCTGCGTTACTGCGGCGCGGACGCCCTGCCGTGCGCCGCCAACCCCGTGCGCAGCGACGGACAGACGCGCAACGAGGACGAGAGTACATGCAGCTGCACATCAGCCGCGAGTTCGATCTCGGCGGTTCGCGCCGCGGCGACATCGGCGTCAGCATCTTCAACGTGCTGAACAACGGTGCGATGACGCAGTGGAACACCGGCGCCAATCAGCTCTATTCGCCGAACTATCTCTCGCGCTTCAACCGCACCAGTTCGCGTCAAGCGCAGTTCAGTTTCAAATGCCGCTTCTAAACCAATCATCGTAGGGCGGCCCTTTCAGGACCGCCTTCGTCGCCAGATGTTTGTGGGGCGGCCTTTCAGGGCCGCCTCTCGCCAGGCCTGAAAGGCCCGGCATAACCGAACGATCGTTTGTCGCCGGGCATCCGGGGGCCGGCCCACCTTGAAGAACGATCGCCGGTAGGAGGTGTCGACATGAAACGCGCGTTGCTCATGATTGCCAGCGCAACGCTGATCGGTGTCGGCGTGTTTGCCCAGGGGCAGCCCGCCCGGCCTGGTCCGGATCTCTACGGCAGCCTGCGGTGGCGCTACATCGGTCCCGAAGGCAACCGCTTCTCAGCGGTCGCCGGCGTTCCCGGCGATCCGCTCGTCTATTACGCCGGCAGCGCATCCGGCGGCATCGCCAAGACCACCGACGGCGGCGCGCACTGGCAGGAGGATCTCTTCGACGCGCAGGTCGGTGCAGTCGATCGGGTCGCTGGCCGTGGCGCCGTCGGATCCGAACACCGTGTGGGCCGGGACCGGCGAGGCGTGGATCCGCAGCCATATCTCGGTCGGCGAAGGCATCTTCAAATCAACCGACGCCGGCAGGACGTGGACGCGGATGGGCCTCGAGAAGACCGGCCGCATCGGACGCGTCGTGATCGATCCCGCCAACCCGGACATCGTCCTCGCGTGCGCGCTCGGTCACGCCGTACGGACCGCAGCCGGAACGCGGCATCTTTCGCACGGCCGACGGCGGCAAGAACTGGACGCGCACGCTGTTCGTCGACGAGAACACCGGCTGCTCCGAGATCGCGATGGATCCGAGCAACCCGCGAATCATGTTCGCCGGCATGTGGCAGCTCGAAATCCACACCTGGGGACGTGAGAGCGGCGGTCCAGGCAGCGGCCTGTTCATGACCCGCGACGGCGGCGTGACCTGGACGAAGCTCACCGGCCATGGCCTGCCGACCAAGCCGGTCGGCAAAGTGATGCCGGCGATCGCGCACTCGAACCCGCGGCGCGTCTACGCGGCGATCGAGACCGGCGACGGCCTGCCGTGGAACGGGCAGGCGACCGATCGCGGCCAGCTGTGGCGCTCCGACGACGGCGGCGAAAACTGGAAGCTGGTGAACGCCGATCGCAACATCCTCGGTCGAACGGCGTACTACGGGCGCATGGCAGTCTCGACCGACAACGAGAACGAAACCTATTACCTCAACGCCAGCTTCAGCAAGTCGATCGACGGCGGCGCGACGCTCGTCGGCACGCAGGGCCTCGAGTCGCCGGGCGGCGATCATCACGACATGTGGATCGATCCGACGAACGGCAATCGCATGATCGTCGCGCACGACCAGGGCGTGTCGGTGTCGCAGACGCGCGGCCGCACCTGGCTGAAGCAGCGGACGAAGAACGCGCAGCTGTATCACGTCACGGTCGACAATCAGATCCCGTATTACGTCTACACGAACAAGCAGGATGGACCGTCGTATCGCGGACCGAGCAACAGCCGGCTCGACGAAGGCGGTGGTCGCGGCGGCGGCGGCGGTGGGCGCGGCGGCATTCCACGCGGCATGTGGCATTCCATCGACGGCGGCGAGAGCGGCTTCGCGACACCCGATCCGGTCGATCCCAACATCATCTGGTCCACCGCGTCCGGCTCCGGCAGCGTCGGCGGCATCGTCGTGCGCTACGAGGAGAACCGGCGGCAGAGCCGCAACGTCGAAGTGTGGCCCGACAACTCGAACGGCATTCCGGCGGACCTGAAGTATCGATTCGTGTGGGACGCGCCGTTTCACATCTCGCCGCACGATCACAACAAGGTCTACGTCGGCAGCCAGCACCTGCATCAGTCGGTCGACGGCGGTCAGAGCTGGCAGGAGATCAGCCCCGACGTCACGCTCAACGACAAGAGCAAGCAGCAGATGCTCAGGCGGACTGACGCCGGACAACATCGGCGTCGAATACGGCGGCGTGATCCACGCGATTTCCGAATCGCCGAAGCAGGCCGGTGTGATCTGGGTCGGCACCAACGACGGGCTCGTGCAGGTGACGCGCGACGGCGGGAAAGCCTGGACCAACGTCACGAAGAACATGCCCAACCTGCCGCCGTGGGGAACCGTCGGCAACATCGAGGCGTCGCGCTACGATGCCGGGACCGCCTACGTCACCGTCGATTTCCATCAGGTGAACAACCGCGATCCGTTCGTCTACCGGACCAACGACTTCGGCGCGAGCTGGAAGCTGATCACGAACGGCATCCCGCACTCGATGCTCAGCTACGCGCACTGCATCCGCGAGGACACGGTGAAGCGCGGTCTGTTGTTCCTCGGCACCGAGAACGCGGTCTACGTCTCGTTCGACGATGGGGAGAACTGGCAGCCGCTGCAGAACAACCTGCCGCACGCGCCGGCCTACTGGCTCGTCGTCCAGGAGCACTTCAACGATCTCGTGATCGCGACCTACGGCCGCGGCGCTGGATCCTCGACGACATCACGCCGCTGCGCGAGATGACGTCGCAGGTGCTGAACGCGGACGCGCATCTGTTCCCGTGCGCCAGACGTATCGGTTCCGATCGATCACCGCGCCGGCCACGCCGTACGACGATCTGACCACCGGCGAGAACCCGCCATGCGGGGCCGACATCAACTATTTCCTGAAATCGGCGCCGACCGGCACCGTGGCGATCACGATTCAGGACTCGAAAGGAGCAGACCCTCCGCACGCTGCAGGGACCGAAGAACGCCGGCCTCAACCGCGGTCTACTGGGACTTGCGCGATACGCCGTCAAAGCGCGTCACGTATCGGACGACGCCCGCTTTCGCGCCGGAGATTCGCGTCGGTCCGGACGGCATTCGTGAGAGCGAGGGCGGGTTCGGCGGCGGCGGCGGCGGGCTCGGCGATCATGCAGCCGCCCGGCACCTACACCGTCAAGTTGTCCGTCGGCGGACGCGACTACACGCAGCAGCTTCGTGTGCTGAAGGATCCGCATTCGGCCGGCACCGAGGCCGACATCGCCGCACAGCAGACGATGCTGACGGCGTTGCGGCGGGATCTCGATGAGGCGGTCGATGCCGTCAACAGCGCCGAGCTCGTGCGCGCGCAGATCGTCAACTTGAAGAACCTGACGCAGGACACCGAGCTGCGGCGCGCGGCCGACGAACTGGATCAGAAGCTGACCGCGGTCGAGGGCACGCTCGTCGAGCTGCGCGCGACCGGCCGCGGCCAGGACGGCGTGCGCTTTGGATCGAAGCTCGTGCAGAGTTCGGCTATCTGGCGAACGGTCTCGCCGACGGCGACTACAAGCCGACGAATCAGCAGGTGGCCGTTCACGAGGATCTGCAGGATCGCTTCAAGCGCGCCGCAGGGCGGCCTGAGCGAAGTCTTCAACCGCGAGCTCGCCGCGTTCAACGACATGCTGCGCCGCGCCAATCTTCCGGGCGTCGTGACGCAGACGACGCGGAGGCCTTCGAATCCGTAGCCGAAAAGGTGGGAAGGAAGGATTGCAGGAGTTGCAGGAAGGATTGCAGGAAGGAATCCATTTCCGCACTCCCTTCCTGCAATCCTGCCATTCTGTTCCTTTCTGCAATCTTGTCCGCGGCGTGTGGTCCGTCGGCCCGCACGCCGCCAGACGTCCTCCTCATCACCCTCGACACGACCCGCGCGGATCACATCGGCGCCTATGGCGATCGCGGCGGCGCGGACACCGCGCCTCGATCGTGCTGGCGGGCGAAGGGGTGTTGTTTGAGCGGGCGATCGTCGGCGGCGCCGATCACGCTGCCGTCGCACGCCAGCCTCCTCACCGGGCGCTATCCGTTCGCGCACGGCGTGCGCAGCTAACGGCACCTTCTCGCGTCGCCGACGATCAGCCGACGCTGACCGCGCGCCTGCGCGACCGCGGCTACCGGACCGCGGCGTTCGTCAGCGCGTTCGTCCTCGATCGGCGCTCGGTCTGAGCGCCGGCTTCGACCACTACGACGATCGGATGGATGACAGCGGCGGCGGCGACCGGGCTTCGGCGCCAGCGGGCGGCGAGGCGGGGCCGCCGCAAACAGTAAACAAAGAGAGGCGCGGCGACCGCACCGCGCACGCCGCGATCGACTGGTTGGACGCGCGAACCGCCGCGACGATCGCCCGTGGTTCGTCTGGATTCACCTCTACGACCCGCACGATCCCTACGATCCGCCGTCGCCGCTTGCGCGAGGCATTCGCCGGCCGCCTCTACGACGGCGAGATCGCGTTCGCCGACGAGGCCATCGGATCGGTGCTCGACGCCGTGGCCGCGCCTCGGCCGGCGCGCGCCTCCGCTCGTCGCCGTCGTCGGCGATCACGGCGAGAGTCTCGGCGAGCACGAGCGAAGCGACGCACGGGATGTTCGTCTACGAGTGCGACGGTGCGCGTGCGCCGATGATCGTGTCGTGGCCCGGCCATCTGCCGGCGGAGCGCACGCGTGGCGCGCTCGCCCCGACCATCTGCCTGGCGCCGACACTGCTCGACCTCGCGCTACGGTCGGTTCCTGAGTCGATCGGCGGCGTGAGTCTCGTCGCGGTGATGAACGGGCCTCGCCGTTCCGGGACCCGCCGGCCACGCCAAGTCCAGTGCCCGTGGGATCGGCGTACAGCGCAGACGTACTTTCCGCTCTTCAACATGAACTGGGCGCCGCTGCGAACGCTGCAGGACCAGCGGTGGAAGTTCATCGACGCGCCCGGAGCCCGAACTCTACGACCTCCAGGATGACGCGCGCGCGAGCGGACCAACCTTCGCCGCGCGCAGGCCGGCTCGGACGCGGCGCTGAAGCGCGCGCTCGACGACATCACCGGACATCGAGCCGGGCGCGATGAGCGAGCGCGACCGATGGACGCGGGACCGCGCAGAAGCTGGCGGCGCTCGGTACATCGGCGCGTCAAAGCCGCGGCGTGGCGTCGTCACCCGACGGCGCGCGATCCGAGATCCGAAGTCGATGATCGGCGTCTTCAACCGCCTGCAACAGGCGAACGCGGCGCTGCGGCCGCGCGCTCAGCTCGGCAGGCCGAAGCCATCGCGCGCGATGCTGCACGCGAGGCGCAAACGCCAACGCGTTCGCGGCGATCGTGCTCGCGAACGTCCAGATGGAGCAGGGACGCTACCGGGAGGCGATCGCGAGCTACACGGCGTATCTGGCGCTGGTGCCGTCGAGCGCCGATGCGCATCATCGCATCGCGATCGGCTACTCGCGGCTCGGCGACGTCGACCGCGCGCTCGCAGCAGGACGAGGCGGCGCTGGCGATCGATCCGCGGCGCGTCAGACGCGCGCATGCTGCGCGGCGGCCTGCTGGCGTCGCGCGGACGGATCGACGCGACGCGCCTGAAGGAGCTGCGCGCGGCGGTCGAGATCGATCCCGGCAATGCGTCGTTTCGCGTCGGCCTGGCGCGCGTGTTGATCACGGCGCGGCGCTACGACGAGGCCTCGTCCGAGGTCGCCCGCGCGCTTCGAGCTGCAGCCCGGCAATCCGGTCGCGCAGGCGACGAGCGGGACATTGCTGATGGCGCAGGGCGCAGCCGGATCGCGCCGTCGAGAGCCTGTTCAGCGCGCGCTCCGAATCGACGAGGATCAGGACGATGTGCGGCTCGACCTGGCGCGGGCGCTGGAACAGGCGGGCCGCGGCGCGGCCGCCCAGGCCGGGTATCGCGCGCCTCGCCGAAGGCCGCGAGACGCCGCCGGAGATCCGCCGCGCGGCGCGTGATCGTCTGCGGCGCTGATGAAGGGCAGGATGGGCTGCCCGTCCCGCCTATCCTGCCCGTATAATCCGTCCAGTGCTCCGGCCGTACCGCGGGGTTAGTCCACGCGCGTCCATCCCACCGCCTTCATCGACGACAGTGCACAGGTGATCGGCGACGTCGAGATCGGCGAAGAGAGGTGGTGTGGATGAACGCCGTCGTGCGCGGCGACGTGCACTCGATCCGCGTCGGCCGGCGCTCTGAACATCCAGGATGGTACGCCGTTGTCCACGCCCAGGGATCGACGTCCGGGTCGCATCCCACCGTCATCGGCAGCAACGTCACCATCGGCCATACGGCGCGCTCGTCCACGGCTGTACGATCGACGACCAGGTGCCTCGATCGGCATGGGTGCAATCGTGCTGAACGGCGCGCACGTCGGCACGCAGTCGATCGTCGCCGCCGGCGCGCTGGTCATCGAAGGGATGAAGCGTGCCGCCGAAATCCTGGTGATGGGCAGCCCGGCAAAGTGAAACGCCTGCTCACGCATTCCGAGATCGCCGACATCCGGGCGTACGCGATCGTTACGTCGCCTATCGCCTCGACTATTTGAGATAACCTTGTCAACCAAACCACCAAGCGGGACCCGCGACTTCCTCCTGACGAGATCCGCCGACGCGAGCATACGTCATCGGTGCGTCGTCCGCGACGTCTACGAGCAGTACGGGTTCGAGCCGCTCGAGACGCCGGCGTTCGAGAATCATCGAGACGCTGCTCGGCGAGCTACGGCGAGGAAGGCAACAAGCTGATCTTCAAGATCCTCAAGCGCGGCGAGCACGAGCCACCGGCGCACGCCGATCTGGCGCTGCGCTACGACCTGACCGTGCCGCTCGCCGCGCGGTCGTCGCGCAGTATCAGAACGAGCTGCCCGCGCGCTCTTCAAGCGCTACCAGATTCAGCCGGTGTGGCGCGCCGATCGCCCGGCGCGCGGCCGCTTCCGCGAGTTCTTCCAGTGCGACATCGACGCGCTCGGCTCGACTTCGACGCTCGTCGAGGTCGAGATCCTGTGCAGCGGTCATGCCGAAGTGCTGCAGCGAGCTCGGCTTCCGACGACTTCATCGATCCGGCTGAATCACCGGCGAGCTGCTCGCCGTCGCTGTCTGAACGCGGCCGGCATTCCGCCGCTCGCTGCACGCCGACGCGCTGGTCGCGATCGACAAGCTGGACAAGGTCGGACGCGAAGGGGTCGAAAGCGGAACTCGCCGGCCGCGGCGTCGGCCGGCGGAGGCCGCGGCCCGTGCCTCGATCTGTTCGAGCCTCGACTGTCCTGAAGGAATGCGCGCGAAGCTGCGCGACGACGATCGGGCGCTACGCGATCGGCCAGCTCGCCGAAATCCGCGACATGGCGTCGACGACGGTGGACGGCGGCCGCGGCAACACTATCCAGATCGATCCGAGCCTGGCGCGCGGGCCTCGTCGTACTACACCGGCACGATCATGGAGATCAACGTGCCCGACCTCGCCGGGTCGCTCGGCGGCGGCGGCCGCTACGACGGCCTGGTCGGCATGTTTCTCGGCCGCGACGTGCCGGCCTGCGGCTTCTCGCTCGGCCTCGAGCGGATCATCGTCGTCATGACCGAGCGGAACATGTTTCCCGCCGATGTCGCCGGCGCCGGCGTCGACGCTGGATCACCATCTGGAATCACGAGACGCGCGCCGAATCGCTGGCGCTGGCGGCGGAACTGTCGCAAGAGCGGCCTGCGCGTCGACGTGTACCCGGAAGCGGATAAGACTCGGCAAGCAGTTCAGCTACGCGCGAGTCGCGGCGTGTGCCGTTCGTCGCCATTCTCGGCGACGACGAGCGGGCGCGCGGTGAAGTCGGATTGAAGGACCTGACGCAGCGGCGCAGACAGACGTCGGTCGCGCCGGCGACGAATTGAGCGCGACGGATTCGCGCGAGGCTGCATGGCTGAACCACTTGGCGACCTCACACGCACCCATACCTGCGGCGCGCTGCGCGCCGACGACGTCGGCGCCGACGTCGTGCTGCTCGGCTGGGTGCATCGCGTTCGCGATCTCGGCGGCGTCACCTTCATCGACATCCGCGATCGCGGCGGCGTGTCGCAGGTCGTCGTGCGCGACGAACGAGACGCTGATGGCGCGTGGCCAAGCAGCCTGCGATCCGAGTTCGTCGTCGGCGTCAGCGGCGTCGTGCAGCGGCGTTCGCCCGACACCGTCAACGCGAAGCTGGCGACCGGCGACGTCGAGATGCTGGCGCGCGAGATTCGCATCCTCAACGAAGCGAAGACGCCGCCGTTCCAGATCGCCGAGGACTCGCCGGTCTCGGAAGACGTCCGCCTCAAGCTACCGCTATCTCGACCTGCGCCGGCCGCGCCTGCAGACACAACATCGGCCTGCGTCATCGCGTGACGATGGCGGTGCGGCGCTACTTCGACGCGCAACGGCTTCTGGAGATCGAGACGCCGATCCTGGCGAAGTCGACGCCCGAAGGCGCGCGCGACTACCTCGTGCCGAGCCGCGTGCATCCCGGGCGAGTTCTACGCGCTGCCGCAGTCGCCGCAGATCTTCAAGCAGATCCTGATGATCGCCGGGCATGGATCGCTACTTCCAGATCGTCGCGCTGCTTCCGCGACGAGGATCTGCGCGCCGACCGGCAGCTCGAGTTCACGCAGGTCGACGTCGAGATGTCGTTCGCGCGGCCCGAGACGATCTTCGGCATCGATCGAGCCGCTGATGCAGCGAGATGTTCAAGGAGATCGGCCGCGACGATCGACGACGCCGTTCCGCCGGATGCCGCATGCCGAGGCGATCGCGACGCTACGGGTCGGACAAGCCCGACCTGCGCTGCGGCCTCGAGATCCGAGGATCTGTCCGGACGTATTCCGCGACGTCGGAGTTCCGCGTGTTCAAGCAGATCGTCGCCGACGGCGGCGTCGTCCGCGGCTTCGCTGTCGCCGGGCGGCAACAGCTACTCGCGCAGCCAGATCGACGTGCTCGTCGATCAGGCGAAGGCAGATGGGATTCGGCGGGTCTGATCTGGGTCCGCGTCCGGCGAGCCGCCGATCAGCTCGGTCGAAGGCGCTCGAGCGAGGCGACGCTGCGCGCCGGCGCTCGACGCGCGCGAGGCGCGGCGACGCGACGACCTGCTCGCTGATGGCCGGCGGCGCCGGACGGCCACGTCGAAGCCGCTCGGGCAGCTGCGGCTGGCGCTCGCGAAGAAGGAGAACCTGCTAGACCCGGACGCGTTCGCGTTCCTCGTGGGTCACGGACTTCCCGCTGCTCGAGTGGCACGCGGAAGACGACAGCGCTGGTACTGCGATGCACCATCCGTTCACGTCGCCGCTCGACGAGGACGTCGAGAAGCTCGAGCAGCGACCCGGGCAGCGGTGCGCGCGAAGGCCTACGACCTGGTGCTGAACGGCAGCGAGATCGGCGGCGGCAGCATCCGGATCCACGACGCCGGCGCTGCAGTCGCGCATCTTCCAGCGGCTCGGCATCAGCGACGAGGAGGCGAAGCTGCGCTTCGGCTTCTTCCTCGAAGCGCTCGAGTACGGGACGCCGCCGCACGGCGGCATCGCGCTCGGCGCTCGATCGCATCGTCGCGATTCTGGCCGGCGAGGCATCCATTCGCGAAGTGATCGCGTTCCCGAAGACCGCAACTGCCGTCGATCTGATGGCTGGGGCGCCCTCGCCCGTCGACGCGAAACAGTTGCGGGAGCTGCATTTGAAGATCAGATTGAGCGGCGCAGGGCCGAGTGGCTAAGGCGTGACCGAGGGCAGGGCCCTGAGTAAATGAAACGCATTCCGTCCCGGAAGAAGGCATCGAAACGCTGTTCGGCTCGCTACGACGAGAACCTCAAGCACCTCGAATCGCTCTTCAACGTCCGGATCCGCACGCAGGGCCACGATCTCCTCGTCGAAGGCGACACGCCGATCTCGAGCAGCGTCGATCGCGTCGTCGGTCAGCTGTCGTCGCTGATGCGCGACGGCTACAAGCTGTCGAACGCCGACGTGAAGACCGCCGTCGGACCTCGTCGCGCAGCGACGAGTCGACGTCGATCTGCGCGACCACTTCCTGAAGGGCAGCCTGACGGCGGCCGGCAAGCGCCGCGTCGCGCCCAAGACGCGTCAACCAGCGGCGCTATCTCGACGCGATCGATCCAGCACGACATCGTCTTCGGCATCGGCCCGGCCGGCACCGGCAAGACCTACCTGGCGATGGCGCAGGCGGTCGCGTTTCTCGCTCGCGAAGAAGGTGAGCCGGATCATCCTCGCGCGCCCGGCGGTCGAAGCGGGCGAGAAGCTCGGGTTCCTGCCCGGCGATCTGCAGGAGAAGGTCAACCCGTATCTGCGCCCGCTCTACGACGCGCTCTACGACATGCTCGACACCGAGCGCGTCGCGCGCTACATCGAGCGCGGCACGATCGAGATCGCGCCGATCGCGTTCATGCGCGGCCGCACGCTCAACGACTCGTTCGTCATCCTCGACGAGGCGCAGAACACGACGTCGGAGCAGATGAAGATGTTCCTGACGCGGCTCGGCTTCGGCGCGAAGGCGGTCGATCACCGGCGACATCACGCAGATCGATCTGCCCGATCGGCCGCACGTCGGGCCTCGTCGAAGCGATGAAGGTCGTCAGCGACGATCGAAGGCATCGCGTTCGTCTACTTCGACGACCGCGACGTCGTGCGCCACAAGCTCGTTCAGCAGATCGTCAAGGCATACGATGCGCTGTCGGCCGGACGTCGGCGGAGATGGCCGCTCGTAGCGGCGGAACACCTCTGACCGTGGAGGTGGTGAGCGGCGGCCGCCTTCGCGGCTGGCCTCGGCCTCGCACGCTGGCTGCAGGCGACGGCGCCCAGTCGCGCCCGGGGTGAAGTCGTCGTCGCGCTGGTGCTGCATGACACGCGTGTCAGCAGCCTCAACGCCAGATATCGCGCAAAGGACACCTCCAACAGACGCGCTATCGTTTCGCGGCTGAAGAGCCCGGCATGCTTGGCGAAATCGTGATTGCGCGCGGAGTTGCGCGGCACGCCAGGCCCGGGAGGCCGGCCACTGACCCAGGTCGAGTTACGGGTCCTGCGCCCTGCACGGCCTCCTGCAACCTTCTGGCTATGATCACGAGCGAGATGGCGGCCGGATGGCCCGGGTCGAACGTCGTCTGCGTCGGAAGGGCGGCTTGAGCGAAGGTCTGATCGAGCGGGGTCGCGTCGATGACTCCGACTGCGTCCTCTGTTCCTCCTCGGCTGTGCCACGGTCTTTCTGGCGTGGTGCAGGCCGCATTCAGCGCCCTCATGCGTCTGTCGTCGCGGCTGATGGCCGAGCGCGGCGGCCGCGACGATCGCCTCGGTCACTACCTCGACGACCCGCTGCAGCTCGTTCCGTCCCGGCACGCCTCCTGATCGGCGTCTGCACCGTGCTGGCGGGCGCACTCATCGCACGCCTCAGCGACATCCACGACGGGCTCTCGGTGACGACGTTCATCGTCTCGCTGGTTGCGTCTGTCGTCGTGTGCGAACACGTGTTGCCGATGCTCATCGTGCGGCGCGATCCTGAAGAAGTGCTCGACGTGATCCTGCCGGTGTTTCACCCAGTGGCGCAGGCTGCTGACGCCGATGACAGCGCACGATCCTTCCGCGGTCATCGGTGTTCGTCGCGAAGTCCCGAACGGCACGGCGGATACGCGGCGCAGCAGGCCGCCTGACGGCGAAGAGCAGGTTGAAGGCGGATCTCCGCAGGAAGAAGGACGCGAGCTGCTGCAGTCGATCGTCGACTTCACCGGAGACACTCGTCAAAGAAGTCGATGACGCCGCGACCCGACATCGTGGCGATCCGCGCGGACGCGACGCTCGCGGATCTCGCGCACGCTGTTCCGCGAAGAGCAGCACTCGCGCATGCCGGTGTATCGCGACAGCCTCGACAACATCCTCGGCATCGTCTACGTGAAGGATCTGGTCGCGCTGCCGCCAGGCGCTGAGCCGCCGCTGACGACGCTGATGCGGTCCGCGCTATTTCGTCCCCGAGAGCAAGCGCGTGTCGGAGCTGCTCGAAGGAGATGCAGCGGCGCTCAGGTGCAGATGCGCGATCGTGGTGGACGAATACGGCGGCACCGCCGGCCTCGGTCACCGTCGAGGACCTGCTCGAGGAGATCGTCGGCGAGATCCGCGACGAGTACGACGTCGAGAGCGAGACGGTCACGCGAGGAAGGCGACGGCGTGTTCGTCTTCAGCGGCAAGGTCAGCGTGGACGAAGTCCGCGATCGCCTCGGCGTCGAGATCGAGCGCGAGGGATTCGAGACGGTGGGGGGCTATCTGCTCTCACCATCTCGGACGCATGCCGCATGTCGGCGAGATCGTTCGACATGGACGAGCTCTCGTCGAGGTCCTCGAGGTCGAGCGCCGCCGCATCACCAAGGTGCGCGCGCTGGCGGCGCAAGGCACGCCGACTGCACGCCGGCCGAGCTAATGAGCAGCAGGCTTCGTCTCCGCTCATCGGTCGTCCCAACGCCGGCAAGTCCACGCTCCTGAACCGCATCGTCGGCCAGAAGCTCGCCATCGTCTCCGACAAGCCGCAGACGACGCGGACGCGCGTGGTGGGCGTCAGATCCATCGCTTCGCTTCGAAGCTACGACCCGGAGGGCAGGTCGTGTTCGTCGATACGCCGGGCGTGCACAAGCCGACGCATCGGATGAACGTGCGGATGGTGGACGTCGCGCTCGACGCCATGCGCGAAGTCGACGTGCTCGCGCTGGTCGTGGATGCCCGGTCAAGCCCGGTTCCGGCGATCGCTACCTGCTCGAGGTGCTGAAAGATGCCGAAGACGCCGGCGATCCTGGTGCTGAACAAGGTTGACCTCATGTTGCCAAGACGCGTCTGCTGCCACTGATCGATCGCTACCAGTCGCGCGCATTCGTTCGCGGAGATCGTGCCCGCCTCGGCAGTCGACGGCACCAATGTCGATGCGCTCGAGCGGTCTGTTCCTGCCAGTACCTGCCGGAGAGCGAGCCCGCTCTATCCGCCCGACTATCTGACCGATCAGACCGAGCGGTTTTACGTCGTCAGAGATCGTGCGCGAGCAGGTGCTGCAAAACACCCACGACGAGCTGCCGTTCTCGACGGCCGTGGTCGTCGATCGCTTCGAGAGAGTGACGCGTCCATCGCGTCAGGCTCGTATTGCACGATCCTGGTCGAGCGCGAATCGCAGAAGCCGATTGTCGTCGGCAAGGGCGGGGACATGATCAAGCAGATCGGACGGCAGCCCTCGACTGGCGCTCGAGGCTCATCTCGAGAGCGCGTGTTCCTCGATCTGCACGTCAAGGTGAAGTCGGAATGGCGCAACGACGACAGGGTGCCTGACGAGATCAATATTCAGAATCGCGGGCAGGTCTACGGATTGACGACCGACTGGTTGCCCGTGACGATGGGAACCGTGTCCACGAACGCCCGCCACGCCTGATGCGTGCTGGCGCTGATTGTTCGCGGACAACGCGCCGCCATACCAGATCGATGACCGCCGGGTGGATGGCGTCTGCGTCCACATCCGCTGGACCGTGACCGCGACGCCGACAAGCGGGACGCGAACGGTGAAATAGGGCGGAGCGCCGTGTGCCACTCACGAGACATCTCCAGCCGCAGGCCTTCTGCGCTGACGTCCACGATGCGCGAGGGCACACCATTGGCGACGGCATCGAAGCGACGGAGACCGGTTTGCGGAATTGATCGACGGACCGGCCGTTCATCGAGAATCGCCATCGCCACGGAAACACATCAGCATCGCGCGATCGACGGCGACGACTGAGTGGACATCGTCTGCGCGCCGAGGGCATCGCCCCGCGACGCGGTCGCGGCATTGCCAATCAGGAGTTGTGGGTGTGATCGCTGCGTCCGCGGCTCTCCATCAGCAGTCGGCGATGGAGACGTCGGCGATGAGGAGGCGAAGGGCAGAAGCGTTCGTCCGCCGCGGCCTGCGCGGTGGAGCGTGGCACCGGCTCGAAGCCATCCGCCCGAAGCCAGGCGGCGATCGCCGCCGCCTCAGTTGCGTTGGGCAGCGAAACGATCACCCGGGGATGCTGGACCACGCGCGGGGAGTGCACTGGGTGTGCCACGCAATGGCCCTCTCCTTCCCCGGACTCTTCGTCGCTTCCCACGGCCCAGAGCGTCCGGCGGCCCTACGGAACTGCAACGGCGAGGTGAGAACCGTAATCCTCCGAGCTGCCGCGTTCTGCGAGGCTCAGCGGCGATCGAGCACGCGTCTTGAATAAGACGCCACGGACGTGCGGATGCGTGCTGTTCGAGGTACTGCGCCCCAGCGGGAGCTGAGAGACGACCACCGGATCGTTCGGCCACAACCCTGCAGGCGACCAACTCCCACTTCGACAGCGCGTTCTACGCACCCGATCTGGCTCCGGCTGGTGTCCACTGTCCGCGACGACGTGGAAGTGCGCGGTCATGACCGACGGCGGTGAGCCCGTCGGCTTCTTCCCATTTTTACGATCGCCCGGTGGAATGGGCCCGGCCGGTTGCCGGCAGGCTGACCGAGTTTCAGGCCCGATCACTCGGCCTGGGGCTCGAGTGGGATCTGATGGACCTGATTGAGAAGGTCGGGCTGCGGGCGGGTACTTCGACCATCTTCCGCCAGCGCAGATTGGATATGTGGCTCGCGGATGGAGCACCATCGACTCTCCGTACGCCGATCTGACGAGAGGGTTCGAGGTGCACGACGCCGAGCTGCGGCAGCGTGGCCAGACGGTATCGCAGGTGCGTCGCAAGGAGCGCAAGCTCGGCGCTGAAGTGGGTCCCCTGCGCTTCGAGATGCATACGCTGACAAGCATGCGTTCGACTTCCTCCTCGCATGGAAGAGCGATCAGCATGAACGGACCCACCGACTGCAGATCTCTCAACTATCCCCGGACGGTGCGCCTGCTCGATGCCGTCCGTCGCCACCAGAGCGATCGATTCAGCAGGGGTGATGTCTGCCCTACGCTGGCGGAGAGCTGGCAGCCGTCCACTTGGGAATCCGCACGAAGCAACGGGCTGCACATCTGGTTTCCAACCTATACGCGGACCTCGAGCAGCATTCCGCCCGGGCTGATCTCTGCGTGCTGCATCTCGCCGAACGCGGCGGCGGCCGACGGATCAGTCGCATCGACTTCGGGCATGGGAGACGTCAACGCCGTGCTAAGCAGCAGTTCAAGTCGGGCGACATCCCTCCGCTCGTCGGTGGAGTGGACTTCAGGCTTGCCTGCGCCAGCGTCCGCCGCGGTTGGTATTCGGTCAACCAGTGGTTCGACGGAGCCCTACCGGCACCGAGATTCCGATCAACGCGACGCGCCGGTGTCGGCAGCGGCTCGCCTTCCGTTGTCCATCCGGAATCCGCACCGGTCCAGCCGTCAGGCGAGCCTGGTGGGCTCGCCTGCCTACCTGTTGCCTCGGCGGTAGACTGCGGTTGAGGCGTATCGATGACCACCTACATCGCGCTGCTGCGAGCGGTGAACCTCGGGCCGCACAACAAGAGTCGGAATGTCAGACCTGCGGGCGCTTCTTGACCGGTCTCGGCATGCAGCAGGCGTGCAGACGCTTTGCAAAGCGGTAAATGCCGTCTCTCAAGGCGACGCACGCACGAGCAGCGCCGCTCGAGCGCCTGATCGAAGCGTGCGGCGGCGAACGCAACTTCGCCTCGAGACCGACGGTCATGGTCCGTCGCACAAGGAGTGGAAGGGGCATCATCGCGAGCAATCCGTTTCACAAGGAGGCCGAAGCAGGACCCGAGTCAATTCCTCGGTCCTGCCGCTCAAGGGGCCGCCCGCCCGCGGAGCGGCGGGCGCACCTGCAGGACGCGATCAGTCGGGCGCGAAGCTGGTCCGCGTCGACGGCCGCTGCGCCTACGTCGTCTACCCTGATGGCATCGGTCGATCGAAGCTCACCAGCGCGCTCATCGAGAAGAAGCTGGGCGACGCGAGGCACCGCGCGCAACTGGAACACCGTGCTGAAGCTCGATGCCTTCTCGCTGACTCGGTGCCGTGACAGCGTGGTAAATTAGACGTTTTGTAGCTCTAACGAGAACCCGACATGGCGGCGCAACGCAGAATTGATCTCGTCCTCGACTCAGTCAAGCGACTGCTGCGCATTGGTGCGACCGCCAACCTGCTGAACCTGCTGCAGAAGCAGCATCCCGCCGACCTCGCCCAGGTCTTCAGCGAGCTTCCCGGACAAGGAGCGCGAAGCCGCGTTCAGCCTGCTGGCCGAGCGCAACGGCCGCCTCGCCATGGAGGCGATCTCCGAGCTCGGTCCCGAGGCCGGCGCGCGCGCTGCTGGCCACCCGATCCGGCCGAAGAGATCGCCAAGCTCGCGCAGGAAATCCCTCAGACGACGCCGCGGCGCTGATCGACCACCTGCCGGAGGAGCTGTCGGCCGCCGTGCTCGACCTGATGCGGCCGAAGGAATCCGGCGTCGTCGAGAACCTGCTCGAATACGACGAGCAGACCGCCGGCCGCATCATGAACCCGCATGTCTTCGCGCTCGAGCGAAGACATGACCGTCGGCGAGGCGATCACCGAGCTGCAGACCAACCGCGACGTCGAGATGGTCTTCTATCTCTACGTCGTTGACGAGCGGCGGCACCTGGTCGGCGTCGTCGTCGCTGCGGCGGCTGCTGCTCGTCTCGCCGGAGACGCCGCTCAAGCGGATCATGACGGCGGATCTGATCAGCGCGCGCGTCGACATGGACCAGGAGGAAGTGGCGCGGCAGGTCGCGCGCCTACAACCTGCTGGCGATTCCGGTCGTCGACGAGGAGAACAAGCTGGTCGGCGATCATCACCGTCGACGACGTCATCGACGTCATCAAGGACGAGGCGACCGAGGACATCTACCGGCTGGCCGGTGTCGCGCGGCGACGAGCGCGCGTTCACGCCCGCGCGGGAGTCGCTGCGCAAGCGCCTGCCGTGGCTCGGGATCAACCTGGCGACCGCGTTTCTGGCCGCGGCGGTCGTCGGGCTGTTCGAGGGCACGATCGATGCTGATTCCCGTCCTCGCGGTCTTCATGCCGATCGTGGCCGGCATGGGCGGCAACGCCGGCGACGCAGACGCTGACCGTGGTCGTGCGCGGCATCGCCCTTGGCGAGCTGACGTGGAGCAACTCACGCAAGGCGCTGCTGAAAGAGGCGGCCGTCGGCCTCGGCAACGGCATCGCGCTCGGCGCCGATGGCGGCCGCTGGTCGTCTGGCTGATGCGCGGCAACCCCGTGCTTGGGCATGGTGCTCGGCGACGGCGATGATCATCAACATGTTCGTCGCGGCGACCGCGGGCACGCTGGTGCCGCTCGGATTGCGTGCAGCCAACATCGACCCGGCGCTGGCGTCGTCGGTGTTCATCACGACGATGACCGATATGTTCGGCTTCTTCTCATTTCTGGGGCTGGCGACCGATGTTCGCGCAGGCTATCTGGTGTGAGACGACAGTAAAATAGTCGCGTATTCGTGCCGCTCTACACCGCCGAGGCGCTGGTTCTCCGCACCTACAAGCTCGGTGAAGCCGACAGGATTGTCGTCTTCCTGACGCGCGGATCGGGGCAAGAAGCGCGGCGTAGCCAAAGGCGCGCCGGCCGCGATCGTCGTTTACCGGTGCGCTGGAGCCGATGACCGAGGTCAGGGTTGCCTACTTCGAGAAGGAGCGGCGGGAGCTGGTTGGGCTGAACTACGCGGAGACGTATCGGTCGCCCCTGACGCTCGGCCAATCAGGACGCGCTCGGATACGTCAGCTACTTCGCCGAGCTGCTCGACGAGTGGGCGCAGGAAGCCGACGCCGACGATCGGCTGTATCGGCTGGGTGCATCGATGCTCGATGCGCTCGGCCGCCGGGCGCCGGTCGAACCGCTGGCCCGGTATTTCGAGTACTGGCTCCTGCGGCTGCAAGGTGTGTATCCCGGAATCGCAAGCCGGCTTGTCGGATGCGGCTGTAGCATTTCTGGCCGGGTCGCGTACGGTGCCGCCGCACCAGGTCGGCTTCGGTGCCGATTGAGCCGCGCGGCGTTGAGGGAACTGGAGAGCGTGCATCGGACGCTGATCACGATGCACCTGGAGAAAACGTTGAAGTCGGACCGCGTGCTTCGCGACCTTCGTCGTCACGCCTGAACGGATTCGAGCGTGACGCTTTCAGGATCTCATTCTCAAGCTGTCTGCGTTCTGGGCGTCTCATGGGTGCCTGTTGCAGCAACCGCTCGACCTCGAAGTCGGGGCCGGGACCTCGCATCCCGAGACGCTGTTCCGCGTGCTCGGGCCCAAGCCGTGGAGCGTGGCCTACGTCCAGCCGTCACGTCGTCCTGACGACGGGCGGTTCGGACAGAACCCGAATCGGCTGTTCAAGCATCATCAGTATCCAGGTGATTCTCAAGCCGTCGCCGGACGAAGTGCAGCAGCTGTATCTCGATAGCCTGGAAGTCGTGCGGCATCAACCCGCGGCAGCACGACATCCGGTTCGAGGAAGACAACTGGGAGTCGCCGACGCTCGGTGCCTGGGGCATCGGCTGGCAGGTGCTGCTCGACGGACTCGAGATCACGCAGTTCACCTACTTCCAGCAGGTCGGCGGAATGGATCTCGCGCCGATCTCCTGCGAGATCACCTACGGGCTCGAGCGCATCGCGATGTTCCTCCAGCGCGTGGACAACGTCTTCGACCTCGAATGGGGCGGCGGCGTGAAGTACGCCGAGGTGCGGCTGCGGGAAGAGATCGAGCAGTCGAGTTTACGCGTTCGGTCAGGTCGACATGCCGCCTTTGCGAATTCGCGGCCGTGCATAGCAATACGTAACTGAACGCGTACACCGATTTACGTATTGCTTAATTTCTCAACTCTCCTAAACGTCCTTGAGCGTAAAACTCCCCCTGTTCGGTATCTATATCCAAACATAAAAATCTTCCTTCCTTTGCCCTTGTATGTGGCGAAAACTGATTTGTATTGCCTCCAATATGCAGCGGTAAATAAAGACTTCAAAAACGACTTTTTTGTTTTAGATGGAGCAACTGTACAGCTTATTTCTCCAGCTGTCATTACAGGAATCGGATAACCTTCTGATCGGTTCCTATTGAAATTAAAACATCAGGGTATTGTAAGTCTTTTTAAATCAACAATGCAGGATTTAAAAGTGGATTTTAAATCTATATCGGGTTTAGCGTCTTTATCTAGTAAGTCAAAATCAAGCATAATTTTCTAAGTTTTTACCAACTGTTTGCGGTGTTATAAACAACTCTCTCTCTCTACTTTTTCAAGGGTCCAAACTTGCATTAATTTTTCAATAATTAACTTTTGATTTTCTTTTATTTTTTCCATATCGGACTCAGAAGTCAAATCCATATCAAAACCTTTGCTTTCAAAGAAATTTACTTTATCAATGCTTTCAAGCGACATTTTAAGAATCTGTAAATGATAACCCATAGGTTCAGAAAGCTGTTTATAGATTCTGTTTTTAGCTGAATTAATATCTTTGAGTGTAGAAGTTCCTTGTTTAAAGTGATGGAAGTACTCGTAAACAGGATATTATCTACAGCGTACTGTTTTAAAACCGTTTTCAAGCTCGCTATTTAAGTGTTTTAGCGATTCTATATCTGATGAATAGATTGAGTTTTTATTTCTGTCTAAACGCTTCAAAGATACGTTTATGAATTTTGCTCTTCATGACATAAAAATTAGTTTTTAAAGGTTGGTTTTTAGGTTCGTTTTTCTTGATGATTATTTAGTAATTTATCTCTCAGGGTTTTTGTGCTTAATATATTACTTCTTTCCAAAATTCCCCTTTTTCATGGTTTAAGAATTGATAAGCTTCTCCTAACTGTTCTTTTGCTTTTACATTATCAATTTTTGAATATCTTTCAGGGGCAATACGTAACTGAACGAAAAGTGCAAC
>ERZ1370068.9789-contig-8540_pt1 | contig 39953 bp, 55 predicted proteins | sample MGYA00561227_ERZ1370068 | MGnify/ENA primary metagenome ERZ1370068 (study PRJEB38410, sample SAMEA6850437) | metagenome | study: Metagenomic assessment of the ecological functions of the soil: analysis of the soil microbiota associated with the... | reverse complement strand
GACCTTTCTGCCTCGAATGCCGGAAACGAAGCAAAATCGCGGGGATTGATGGCGGCGAACGCGTCGTAACCTAAGCCGAGCGCCTCAAACGCGCCGGCCGGTAGTTCTCGACGAATACGTCGGCGGTTGCGACCAGTTCTCTTCCAGAATTTCACGGTCCTCTCAATTTTGAGATCGAGCGTAATCGAACGCTTGTTGGAGGCCTGCCGCCAGGAACGCGGTGCCCATGTTTCGATGGTTAAGCTCCTTGTCGGTACCGGCGCCGCGGCTCTGATCGGGATCGTCTCGGATGCTCGATCTGTAATTACGTCCGCGCCAGGAGCACGCCAGTTGATAGGTCGCGAACGGACCCTGCCAAACATGAGTAGTGTCGATTACCCGGATTCCTCGAACGGCCGCATACTGTCCTCCCGCACCAAGTCGGGGATGATACGCCATTCAACGCGGCGGATCGGCTCGAGTCCCGCCCTGAACAGCGCGGTCGTAAGCCGGCGCTGATCAAGGCATCGATGGGCGTTTGGCCACGGCCTTCAGCGTTGCAGGCGGCGCCAACGCCCGCAGAAAACACCGTGTCAGTTGCAGCTCATCCGGTAGCGGTCCGGCGAAGTCCACGCCGTTGACGGGGAGCAGCTCCGGAATTTGCTGCACGGCCATGATTCGCTTCGCCACGAGCGACCAATTCTGATACTGCCCGCCCCGCCCAAAACAATTCTGCCGCGCATGGCTTCGGCGATGCCGGAGGCGGGTGAGCAGCGTTTCAAAATACAAACCGCTGGTGCCTTCTCTGGAGCGCGCCACTGACTTGGCGGCGAGCAGCGCCCTTGAACGCTTCCACGGTCGTAATCTCAGGCCTGGCCGCGCCCTTGCGCACTGCAACGCCGAGGCCGGAGCGGCTTCATGTCGACGCAGCTATCGCGGGACAATCTTGCCTTGCCCTGCCAACGCATCAATGACCGACCGAGTGACGATCGCCACATCGAATGCCACGCCATCTTCGATCTGCGCTTGGAGCGCATTGGCCGGATCGTAATCGATCGTGAGCCTCGCCTGTCTCACGCGTTCTGAACGCCGGCCCCCAGCTCGGCAGCACCTCCTGGACGGCGTGGGTGCTGAGGACGCCAATATCCGCCATTCGCGTCCCCTCGTTGCCTCGACCTGCCTTCTGGCTGTGCCGCACACGTGCGTCGCCGCGACTATAACTGCACGTGTTTCTGAGGTAAATTGATCCGGCTCTTTCTTCGGTAACCTTTCAGCGCTTATATTCTGTATGCCGGGGCAACCCGGCTATGGCGATAAATGGCCGTCGTAATAAGCCTATCGGACCCGGGGCAGTACCCGGCGCCTCCACCAAAGCCCGGCGAGCACAGGTTTCGGCGGGGGCGAAATAGGATCGACGAGGGTGTAAGGGCGCGCTTTTGCTCGGCATGGTACCGCCGATATCGGGCCAAAATCATAGTTGCTAACGACAACAACTATGCCTGGGCTTAACAGCGGCTGCGTAAGCGGTCTCGAAAAGCCTAATCTAAAGCCCTGACGGGTTAAGCTCCGTCAGGCGGGGTCCGGAGGCACCCGGCAACAGAAGCCTCCACTTTTCTCATCTGGAGCGGCACCAATTATGACAGGCACGCTATAGGCTTCTGCGCGGGGATAGCGCTCCGAGCGTGCGTCGCGGTAGCATTGCGCATGATTCATCCAGGCTTCGACCTTCCATGGCTGATCAGATCTCGCTACGATCTTCTCACTCAACAGGCATTGCGCGGCGTTGTGCGCAGCGTGCTGACCGATGCCGCCAAGAAGGGCCTGCCGGGCGACCATCATTTCTACATTTCGTTCGACACGCGCGCAGACGGAGTGCGCCTGTCGGATCGGCTTACGCGCGCAATATCCCGAAGAGATGACGATCATTCTTCACAGCACCAATTCTGGGATCTGAAAGGTTGGTGAAGGGGATTTTGAGGTCGGCCTATCATTCGGCGGAATTCCGGAGCGGCTCACCGGTGCCTTTGAGGCCATCAACGGCTTCTTTCGATCCGTCCGTTCAGTTTGGTTTGCAATTCGAAGAAGTCACGGAGAGTGACGAACGCCCGGCGCCTGCAAATGTGCAGGAGCGCATCACCAGCCGCAAATGACAAGAAGAAGCGTTTGCCGGCCGAGTCCGTCAGTCGCCCGTTGGCGCCAGCGAGCCGGCAAAACCAAAACGTTCGCCTGCTCCGGTCTCCAAGCGCGAGTAAAGTCGGAAAAGCCGACCAGCGGTGGCGGCGGAGAAGTGGTGCGACTTGATCGCTTTCGCAAAAATAGCGCTGTTCTCTCTGATGGCTCGCGACCAGCATTGTTTCCGTCTGCGTATCGTCGCGCCGCCACCGTCGGGTTGGATGACCTCGAGTGTATCGGATGACCAGGGTACGCAAGTAAATCCGGCAGGACGCGCATTGAGACGCGACGCCTTCGGACCGCTCGAGATTCCGCCGACCGGCTCTGGGGCGCACAAACCCAGCGGTCGCTGCATAATTTCCGTATTGGTACCGAGCGCATGCCGATCGGGATCGTGCACGCGCTCGGTGTGATCAAACGCGCGGCCGCCGAGGTCAACCGCCAACTTGGGCTCGCCTGACCGCAAGCGCGCGGTCGGCCATTGCTGCCGTCGCCTCAGTGACATCGCTGACGGCAAATTGACGCAGCACTTTCCGCTGTCGTGTGGCAGACCGGATCAGGCACGCAGACCAACATGAACGTCAATGAGGTGATCGCCAACGCCGCCAATCTCAGGCTCGGCGGCACGCTTGGCGCGAAGTCGCCGATGCATCCGAACGACCACGTCAACATGAGCCAGTCGTCGAACGACTCTATCCCGACGGCTATGCACATCGCCGCGGCGATCGAGATCGAGCGGCACCTCAAGCCGGCACTCGGCACACCTTCACAACTGCGCTGGACAAGAAAGCCCGGGAGTTCGCAACCATCGTCAAGCATCGGTCGCACTCACACGATGGATGCGACCCCTATTGTCATTGGTCAGGAATTTTCCGGCTACGCGGCGCAGGTAAAATCAGCGATCGACGCGGCTCGCACAGGCGCAGCGCGAACTCTACCCGCTGGCGCAGGGCGGCACCGCGGTCGGCACCGGGATCAACCCGAAGCCGCAATTTGCAAAGGCTGTCGCTCGTCGTATCGCGCAGCTGACAGAAGCTACCGTTCGTCAGCGCGGCGAAACAAGTTTGAACATATGGCGCGCCATGACGCATACTGTGTTCGTGCACGGCGCGATCAACTCGCGCCGCTACCGCTCTTTACAAGATTGCAAACGATATCCGGCTGCTTGGCTCCGGGCCGCGTTCCGGTCTCGGCGAATTAATCCTGCCGAGCAACGAACTCGGTTCTTCAATCATGCCAGGGAAGACAAATCCGACCCAGAGCGAAGCTTTGACCATGGTCTGCTGCCAGGTGTTCGGCAACCAGACCACCATCACGATCGCCGGCAGCCAGGGACACTTTGAACTTAACGTCTACAAGCCGATCCTCGCCTATTGCAGTGCTGCAGTCGATCAGGCTTCTTGGCGATGCCGTGAATTCCTTTCACCGACAATTCGTGTCATTGGTATCCAGCGCAAACGAACCTCGCATCCGCGAACTCATGGAGCGTTCGCTCGATGCTGGTTACCGCGCTTGCCGCCGAAAATCGGTTACGACAAGGCCGCGCAGGTCGCGAAAGCAGCGCATGCGAACGGTACAACTCTCCGTGAAGAGGCCCTCCGCTTCGGATTTGTCAGCGGGGCTGAGTTCGACCGCCTGGTCCAGCCTGAAAAAATGACGCGCCCACGGTGATTGACAGGTATCTGGTACGTCAGATTTAGATGAAAATCCTGCTGCTGACGCAAAGATGAGCAATAAAATCCGAGAGTCCATTCCGTCAACGATCGCTATGTATTGATGGGACCGTATATACGTATCCGGCTACTATTCTACGGAAGCAGCATGTCAAATTTCCCAACAAGAAAACCTTTCCATGGAGTTTCGTGAAGTGCGCTTTCATGTGTCTTCGCTAGTATAAACTTTTCAAGCTTTAAATATACATTTGGAAGTTCCATGGTACCTCGCCAATTACATTCTCCATTTCTACTCATTTTCGGCGACGATCACTTGTTTCACTTTTGTGATCAACCAACCGTGTATTGAACTACAGCGCCAATCAGGCCAGACTGTTTCAAAGCTGTCTTGTGGAGTTCGCCGTAAAGGCACTCTTCCGCCAACGTGTCGGCGCATTTGATAGCGATGCTCGCCATCACGTGAGGCGCCGAACTGAAACGTAACCCGTTACCATTCGAGGGGCGACGGAATGGCTGAAGTAATCAATCTTCGGACCGTTCGAAAGCGGGACAAGCGGCGACAGCACGACCAACGTGCTCATGCCAATCGCTTTGCCTTTGGTCAGCCCAAAAACGTTCGCAAGATTGAAGCCGCGCGTCAGGCGAAAGCCGGGCGCGACCTCGATCGGCACCTGGTCGAAATAGGGGACCATCAATGAAATCTCCGGTTGTCAAACGCTCGATCGTAATCGCGGGCCATAAGACGAGTGTGAGTCTTGAAGACGCATTCTGGAAAGGACTGAAAGAAATCGCCAACGGCAGAGAAGTCACTCTGTCGGACCTGGTGGCGTCAATCGATACCGATCGCCGCCACGGAAACCTGTCATCCGCGATCTGTCTTTTCGTCCTCGACCACTACCGGATCCATGGCGAGAGCGCATCCCGCAGAGCGAAGCTCGCGAGATTCAATGCCCGCGCGTGGTTCATTCAGTTCTGCGAGCGGACTGAGGCAGCAGAGGCTGGCCCGCGCTTCGCGGCGCGGCGCGCTGGCCTAACATCGATTGGGTGCCGGTAGGGCGGGTGCTTGCTTAGTCTTAGGCAAGCCTCGCCCTTGTGGTTGTTGAGGGACGTTCTCAATCGCACGCAGTCGTTTCGTCTGATTTTCTACGGACCGCAGCGTGAGCCATCCGCTCAGTGCCGATACGTCGACGACGCGCATGGGTGCCGTCAAAGGTCCTTTCAACAACACGAAAATTTTCGGGCGAGGTCCGGCAGGCTCGCTGGGGCCCGATAGCGTCAAGTCGGTATCGAGCGACCCGTCGGTGAGATCGAGTGTTCCGGTGACGGACAGTCCTGAGTCTTGGCCTCGACCGACGCATCGGCAAGCGCGAGCTGACCCGAGGTAATCTGCAACCCGGATTCCACGCGCTTCAGAGAAAATTGTCCGTTTGGCAATGATTTTCCAGCGAGGTCTGAAATGCGGCCCGTATCGACAACGAGACCCTGATCAACTGCGCGGGTAATCACGTCGAACACCCGCGCATCGAGGCTCAGCGATCTTGCCGTCAGCGAGCACGATCTTTACCGACCCCTTCAACGAGCCGACGAGAGCAACGGGCTCAACCCGGTACCAGTTAGATCAGCCACCAAGTCGAGCGATCCTCCTACCGCCGGTCGCGTCGTCCACGCAAGCAGCGTCGCCGCATCGGCTCCCGCAGAGAGACACTTTCAGGCGCGAGGTCAGCCCGTCGTCGGCGCTGCCGGAACACGAATTCTACCGGAAAGGCGGCCCCCGGCGAGTTCAGCCGTGACGTCCTCCAGCGACAATTCATCCTTGCCGAGTGCGCAGTGCGCGTTGAATTGGCGCGCCGTCACCTGGGGCAGGACATCCGCGCGGGCAACCTTGAGTGTGACCCGGCCCGCGAACTTGCCCAATAAGCCGGCGCCAAACGGCTCACTGGACCAATTCCACGCGGTGTTCTTTGCGGACGTTTGCGGTTGCAGGCCAATTGCACGACCAACGAGCGCCGGGACATCAGCTACGTCGGCTTCGATCGCTCCATCGATCCGACGTGGCGCTCGCGTCGCCCAACGCAAGGCGACCACGAACGCTGGATCCGCCCACTTTTGCGTCAATGTCATCGAGGGTCATCGCTCCGGCCGCAAGAGAGACACGCGATTTCATTCTGAGCGGAAGAGGCGCGCCGCTGGCAGCGCCGGCTGTCGAGCGCAATGGCCGCAGGTCGGCATCATTCATCTGCAATGCAGCCGTGACCTTTACCCCTTGAGCTTCCGAATACCGACCGCTTCCATTCGCGCGGGCAGACAATCCTTCCGCGGATAACTGCATATCGAACGCAATGTCTCCGCTGACCGGTCCCAGTCAGTTGCACTTTCAGTTGGCCCGGGCCGCTTCCGGCGCCGACCACGCCGTCGAGATTCATGAGTCTTACCAACTGCTCGCCACGCCCCGCGTCCACGGTCGCATCGATGCGAATGTTTGCCGCAGTTGGCTTGGTCCACTCGCCGCGGGCACGCACGCGCGGCGTCAATGCGCAGATCGTCAAGATTTCCATTCAGCGCCAATTGCGCGTCCGTAACCGGGGATTTGTCATCACCGGTCATATCGAGTCTGGCGTGCAATTTTCCGCGGCCGAACCGGTCCAGCAGCCCGACAAGTGGCCGCGCCCTTTCCTGACCGAGCTTCGTCGCAATTGCGGCGAGGGCCGCCGACTGTTTCGCTTCGAAATCGAGCAACACTGTACCGCGGGCCGCGTGTCCGCCGGTTTCTATGCGCCCGCTTGCGGCAATATTTCCTCCGGCAAAATCACCAACCGCCAAACGATCGATCTGCAGACCATCGCCGTCCATTTTTATGAGCGCGCGCGCATCAGCAACTTCGATGCCGGCAAAGGTGGCACGGCCGATATCGGCCTCGAGACTTATCTCGCGCGGACGATCCAGGACTGATCCGGCGAGCAAGGCTCTTGCCAAAATCGAGAGCGGCATCAACATCAAATTGAGCCGCCTTCAATTCAGCATCGAGTTTCGCGGGCCGATTAGCGGAGGCCAGAAAATAAGCGAAGCGTCCAGTCAAAGGCTTGCGGTTAAACTCCAGGTTCAAACGATCGATCGCTATCTTTTCGGGGAGAGCGCGAGATCGCCGCGAAGACTCATGGGCCGAAGATCACTCTGCTGGCTGTCCGCCGCGGCCCTCCAGCCAAGCTGCCAGAATCTTCGGATCAGATGAGTCGATTTCGGCCGGCCCCGTAAATACAACGCCATTCGCGTCGACAGCGAGACGACCGCTGACGCGCACCTGTGTCATTCCGGGGGCGCGGAATTCGAAGCGATCGAGATCCCATCCGTCGACGCTGCTACTGATATCGCCCCGCAGGTTCTGGATGCTGTTGCCGCCTAACGTAACCTGATCGATGCCGACGCCGAGTTGAACGGGCAGCGTCGTGCGGAACGCGGCGGTCGCCGATTCTGCAAGCTTTCGCATGATGGCGGCGGGCGACTGGTTAATTCCGCTGGCGCCCGAAACGGCGCGGTCCAGGTCAATCTGCCGTCCAGACAGGACGCCATTGAAACCGCGGGCTACGCCCGAATTTCAGGTCGGCAACGCCGGCCAAGCTTGAATCCCTGCTCCTCCGAACCGTACTGAAATTCGACATTCTCCATCAGCGCCGATTGTCCGCTCGCCTTGATCTTTCCGCCGATCCGCCAAGGCTGCGTCAAAGCCTCGGCCGGTTCGGCCCCACTTCGCCCCGCGATCCCTACCGGCCGCGATAGGTTCAACGTTCCGTCGAAACGCGGCTCGCCCGCAGTGAAGGCAAGTGCGCCATCCACCTCGACATTCAGCAATTGTTCGGTCGGGTCGACATTTAGGCGCAACCTGATTGTGCTGTCGTCGCTTAGACGGCTTGTGGTAAGACGATAGGGATAAAGTTTGCCAGCGAGGGTAACGCTGCCCTCGCCCTTCACGGGACCGAAAAGCGACCGCACTTCGCCATTGAACGACACATGCTCAAGCGCGATGCTTGCAGTCATTGCCGGCATTGGTCAGTGTGATCGTTCCATCCTCGATGCGGAGCCGATTTATCGAAAGGTCATCGGGCCTGAAGGCAACCGCCAGGGTGGGCGAGCGCATCCGGCCTGAAGCATCGAGACCAAGGCCCAACTGTGGCCCCACAAGATGCATCTCCGTGGCGCGCCATTCGCCACGCATCAACGAGCCTAGGGCAAATTCGACGTCGAGAGCGCGGGTACGGATTGCGTCGCCGCCGTCACCGATTGTGATGTCATGCAATGTTAGGCGCGGCGACGGCAGCAGCGCGCGCATCGATCGCTCCGGTTACGCGAACGTTGACTCCGATCAAGTCGGCGCGCTTCTGCCTCGAACAGCGCGCGATGGTTGCCCAAATCGATCAGCAGTGGGCCAACCAGCGCTGCCAGGAGCGCCAGAATGATCGCGATCGCTAATCCAAGCAGGGTGGTTTGCAAAACCCGCTCCGGCGCCGAAGCCGCATCCGGCGCGATCCTCAGCCAGTTGTGAATCGAGGCTATATTGGCGATTTATGGCGGCAAATCTATGTCGCCATTTCAGGAAACTGCGACAATCTTCCCCGGATTCATGATGTTGTGAGGGTCGAGCGCCCGCTTGATCGAAGCCATCACGTCGAGCGCCGCCGGTCCATGCTCGGCAGTGAGGTATTTCATCTTGCCCTGCCCCACCCCGTGCTCACCCGTGCAGGTACCGTCCATCGCCAGCGCCCGCTCGACCAGACGCTCCGACAGTGCTTCGGCGCGTTTGACCTCATCGCTATCATCCATGTCGATCAGCAACGTCAGATGGAAGTTGCCATCGCCGACATGACCGACAATCGGCGCCAGGAGACGGCTCGCCTCGATGTCGCGCTGCGTTTCGGTCACGCATTCGGCCAACCGCGAGATCGGTACACAGACGTCGGTGGCCACCATGGCGGCACCGGGGCGCAACGCGAAATTCGACAATGCTGCGTGATGTCGCGCTTCCCATAGGCGCGTGCGTTCCTCAAGTCGTGTGGTCCAGGTGAATGGACCGCCGCCGAATTCGGCCGCAATCTCGCCGAAGCGCTTTGATTGCTCGGCAACCGACGCGTCGGTGCCGTGAAACTCCAGGAACAGCATCGGCGTTTCCGGGAAGTCCCAGATTTGAATGCAAATTGCACGCCCGAACCTGCAAGGCATCCAGCAATTCGATCCGCGCTACAGGGATGCCTGACTGAATTGTATGAATAGTCGTATTGCAGCAAGCTTCGACCGAGGGAAACGGACAGATTCCACCTGATATCGCTTCCGGGATGCCTGAGAGCTTCAGTGTCAGCCGCGTGATGATGCCGAGCGTGCCTTCCGAACCGACCATGAGGCGTGTGAGATCGTATCCGGCTGAAGTCTTCTTGGCCCGACGCGCCGTGTCGATCACCTCACCGCTCGACAGCACTACTTTGAGCGCGATGACGTTGTCCTTCATGGTGCCATAGCGCACGGCATTGGTGCCGGAGCAGCGGGTCGCCGCCATGCCGCCGAGCGAGGCGTCCGCACCGGGGTCAATAGGAAAAAAGTCCGCTGTCGCGCAGCTGTTCATTGAGCGCCTTTCGGGTAATGCCGGGCTCGATGACGCAATCGAGATCCTCCGCGTGCACAGCGAGAATTCTGTTCATGTCGCGGAAATCGATCGAAACGCCGCCAACTGGCGCGTTAACATGGCCCTCGAGCGAGGTCCCAACCCCGAAAGGGATTATGGCCACCCCATTCGCCGCACAGATCCGCACGATCTGCTGAACGTCCTCGGTGCTCTGCGGATAGACGACCGCGTCCGGTGGCTGATTGGCAATCCAGGTGACGGTGTTGCCATGCTGCTCACGCACCGCTTGCGAGGTGACGACACGGTTACCGAAGGCGGCGGTGAGCTCTGTCACCGCTTTCCTTATTGCCGCAGGATTTCGGGTCTTTGTTCGACAGCGGCTTGCGCCAACACCATACGAATGTCCTCTGCTGGTCCGTTGGCGAACGTTAGCAGAGGATAGGTAATGGGTGAAACGAGACCGGCGGTGGCGGAGTTGCGGGGACAACCGCCGTGATTGGCTCGACCGCCATGCGCCGGCCGCGTCTTACGATGACCTCCCGAGGAAGGGAACGATCATCGACACTCTGTCCCGATAGCGGCGATATTCGTCGCCGAACAGCTCGGTCAGGTCACGCTCCTCGAGCGCGATGCCGACGGAAAATGTAGGTTGTCGTTACCGCTGCAAACAGGAGATGCCCTGACGTCATCACCGGCGTCGACCAGAAGAATATGATGAAGCCGAGATAGATCGGGTGACGCACAAGGTTGTAGAGCAGCGGCGTTTTAAACCGCATCGCAGGCATCGGCTTACCAATGAGGTTGTTGGCGACCTGATGCAGGCCGAACAGTTCAAAGTGGTTGATCAGGAAGGTACTGATAAACACCAGAACCCATCCGAACAGACTCAATCCCAACAGTGAGGCTGCCACTTGCGGATTGGTTACTTCCCACACCACGGCAGGGATCGGCTGCCACTGCCAGAACAGAAGCGCCAGCGCCAGACTTGAAAACAGAACGAAAGTACTGCGCTCAACTGACACCGGCACGATACGTGTCCACCATTTCTTGAACTGGGGTCGCGCCATGACACTGTGCTGGACGGCGAACAGCGCCATCAACAGCAGGTTGATGACAATGGCCTGCATCGGCGGTCCTGCAGGCCCGGAGTCGATCGTCTTTGGCACCCCCAATCCGCTGACAAATCCTATTGAGTAAACAATCGTTGCAGCGAACGGCGACATAGGCCACGAGGCCATATAACAGCGCAATGACTCTTCCCATGGCTTTCTCCTTTTCTCGCTTGATCAGCTATTTTTTCGGACTCTGTCGGCAGCAATGGAACATTCGCCGAGACGAATATTGAATTAGTACTTGGCGGCAGTGGATCGCGAGGCGTTAGCAAAGCATAGTTGGCAATGATCGTTGCCACGCCGATGAGCGGTCGGCCGGCACGCCCGAGGCGTCTGAAGAATTTGTTTGTTGCCTGCCTGCGAAGGAGGAACGCTTCTTGGCGATAGAAGTCGATGTCGATAGTGCCATTGCTGCGGCGATTGATTTTGCCCGTGTGCATCACTTCATCCATTTCGTCGGGTCATTGCGATTGATCGGCCGATTTTCTGTAGAAAACGTAGTCGGCGGTGTAAGGCACGCTTAGCAAGGCTCCCGATGAATCACACGTTGCATCCGCGGTGCCACCCTGCGTGTTCAGCCTTTGGACCGTCGTAACGTTGCTTAGCTTGCCCGTTCCATGCCGCGCGGTAACTTCGAGTTTGAGGAGTGGAATGTCGTTGGCACTGGCGCCTGGCGCGCGAGCAACCGCCTTGGCGCTGACCGCACCGCCGTTGCTCATTTCCCAGGTCGGCCCTGCGTAGTGACGGCCAACTGTTTTACCGGCGACGAGCAACGTCGCGATCGGTTCGCGCAACTGCCAAGCGAGTTTTCCGGTCGAACTGAACTGGCACTCATAAACCTGTGCGCCGACCGCATGAACGCTCATGACAGGAATTTCACCCGGTGCCGCAATTGCGTCTGGCACTTCGGCTGCCGCGAGCAACGGGGACATCAGCCGCACCGCAGAAACGTAGGCCGCTACGATCGCAATGGTACCGATCAGAGGTCGAATAACGCCAAAGAATCGCGTTCTGATCTGAGCACGCCGGCTGAGTACCTCCTGGTGCCAACGATCTATGTCACCGATCCCATTGGTTCTGCGACGAAGAGTCTCGGTTTGCATTCCACGCTCCATTCCGTTTTCGGCCACGTGGATGCGCCTTTCGCCCGCCAAAGGCTTTGAGCCTCGCTTGATTTGTCCTTGAGGAAGTCTTGATTTCGCTTTAGACGACCCACCCGGTATGATTTGGCAGCCGTGATTGCGGGGCGCAACGTGCTGTTTTTGTTCAATGATTTTGCGCTCGACTGCGAGCGCCGGGAATTGCGCGCGGCTGGCGCGCCGGTACCCCTTGAGCCGCAGGTTTTCGACCTTCTGGTCTACCTGATCGAGAACCGCGACCGCGTAGTCAGCAAAGATGATCTCATTGCGTCCGTGTGGGGCGGCCGCATCGTTTCGGATTCCACAGTGGACAGTCGGATCAATGCGGTACGCAAGGCCATAGGCGACAGCGGCAAGGAGCAGCGTCTGATCCGGACGTCCGCCCGGAAAGGTTTTCGATTTGTAGGTGACATACAGAAAGAAGCTCAGCCCGCGGTCGATGAAATCAACAGCGCGACCAACGGCAAGACTGCGGATGTTCACCCACCGCTTATCGCCGACCGCCCCTCGATTGCGGTCCTGCGATTTGAGAACATGTCGGACGACCGCGCCCTCGAATTGATTACCAACGGGCTCACTGAAGACATTATCGCTCTGTTGGCGCGCGTGCCGGGATTCTTCGTCATTGCGCGCGCTTCGTCATTCGCATACACGCAACAGCGGGCGAACTCGCGCCAGATCGGTGCCGAATTGGGAGTCCGTTACGTCGTCACCGGCAGCGCGCGCAGCTCAGGCGAACGTGTGCGAATCACCGTGCAGCTTGTCGAGGCCGAGAGCGGCAACCAGTTGTGGGCCGGCCGCTACTGATGTCGACCGTGGCGACACACTCGACCTTCAAGACGAGATCGCGCGCCGTATCATAGTGGAATTGGAGCCAGCGCTGACAAAAGCCGACTTCTCGGTGATCAAAAGACGCAGAATCGATAGCGTCGATGCATGGTCGCATTTTCGCCAAGCCGCGGGCGCGATCGCTGTGCAAGGCTGGGATGAAGAGTCGGTCGCTGAGGCCCTGAACCGAGTGCGTCAGGCGCTCGCAATCGATCCAGACTTCGCATTGGCGCGCGCATTTCTAGCGTTGCTCAACGCCTTCGGCGCAAACCTTCTCTTGTCCCGGATTTTGCCGCCGCAAGAAAGGGCGCGCGCGACGAGGCGGAACGTGCAATCGCCATAGACCCGAATGCTTCTGACGTTCTTGGGTTCGCCGGCTGCGCTTTCGCCGACATCGGAGAACATGAACGTGGCGTCGAGCTTCTGAGACGCGCGCTCATTCTTGACCCGAGCAATGCACAAGCGCACGTAGCGCTCGGCGCATCGCTGGTTCTTTTTGGTCGCTTCGATGAAGGCATCCAGAGCATGAAGTTCGGCATGCGATCGAGCCCCAGGGATTTTCGGTTAACGTTCTGGAGCATGATCCTCGCCTACGCACTCGGTCGCGCGGGCCGGTTCGAGGAGGCGCTAGCGGAGGCATCGGCGGCGGCACGACGTGATGGTCGCCTGTACACAGCCCGTGTCGTCGTTGCCTGGGTACTCATAAAGCTCAATCGCGGCGCGGAAGCGCGTACCGCTTTAGCGGAAGCACGGCGCATCCGGCCCGCGCTTAGTCTTGAGGAAATTCGTAAGTTCTTCGGACAAGGTACCGCGGCAGACCTCGAGCCGCTTTGGACCTAGGCTATCGAGGGCTCGTTGCAGATATCCTTCGAAAACTGTTCGCTCGACACGGAACGGCGGCACGCCTAGTGGAAAGCGATAATCACGTTCTGTTCTGCTGGCCGGCGAGCCGGCCTCGGGGCAAGTTCTTTGAGGAAGTCGAAGATTTTCTTGCAGCTTGATCAGGGCGGCGCCGAAGAAAACTCTCAGGAATACACGTACCAAATGGCCTGGCTGGGCTGGATCTCTGTCGGGGCTTCCTTGTTGAATGAAACAACCCAGGCGACAATCATCGTCGCGAGAGCGACTACGTACGTTCCTCGAGCTACTAAGCCAAGCATCGCCGCCTCCGTATTTTTTGTGAGGATAGTCCAAGAACGTCGGCGCGCGGGAATGTCGTTAATATTTGGTTAATCCGCTAAGCCCTTGAAATCGCGGGCCGCGACGGGTTTACCTGATGGACGCGCTAGTGCCCGTGTCGTAATTTGCCGCGGCTGAATAATCTCGGAGTTTGTAATGGCCGGCCCTGTTATTGCTGTGACCGATAGTGTTTTCCCTCACTCGATCCGGCCAAGGCGGCACTGGCGCGGCTCAATCCGACCTATCGGATGTCCAAGAGCGTCAACGCCGAAGATATTGTTGCCGTTGCCGAGGACGCCGACGCGGTTCTTGTGACCTACGCCAAGCTTACGCGCGATGTGCTCATGCAGTTGACCCGCTGCAGGGCCATAGGCCGGTTTGGGCTGGGTGTCGACAATATCGATTTGGCCACCGCCAAGGAGAAAGGCATCGCGGTCAACTACGTACCGGATTACTGCATCCGGGAAGTATCCGACCATGCCATGGCCCTTCTCTTGGCGCTGATCCGAAAAATTCCCCTGTCCAACAAGTTGGTGCAGGCCGGCCGCTGGAAATGCCGGCAGTCGTACCGATCCGCCGCATCGAAGGCACTGTGCTCGGTCTCATCGGTTTCGGTCACATTCCGCGGTTGGTCGCGCCCAAAGCGCAGGCATTCGGCATCAAGGTGATTGCCTTTGACCCGTTCGCCAAGCCCGAAGTGTTCAAGGCCGCCGGCGTGGAGAGCGTGGATTTCGACACGCTTCTCGGAACGTCCGACTATGTTTCGGTGCACGCGCCCCTGCTGCCGGCGACTCGCGGCATGCTGAACACCGCCGCCTTCGGCAAAATGAAGAAGGGCGCCTATGTCGTGAACACGGCACGCGGACCATTGATCGACGAGCAGGCGCTCGTTGCCGCGCTCGATTCCGGCCAAGTCGGCGGCGCCGGGCTCGATGTCGTGGCCGCCGAGCCTCTCGCCAAGGATTCACCACTTCTGGCACGCGACAACGTCATTATCTCTCCGCACACTGCTTTCTATTCGATCGAAGCGCTGAACGAGTTGCAGACTAAGTGTGCGGCCGATGTCGCGCGCGTGCTGAGCGGCGAAAAGGCTGTTTATCCGATTTCGGCCTGAACAGATGCTGGATCGCACCGAGCCTCGAACCGGTCTTCTTCGCGCCCTTCGTATCATCGTTGATGCGGGTCGAACCGCAATGGATTGACTATAACGGCCATCTGAACATGGCCTACTACAACGTGCTGTTCGATCGCGCAGTCGATGAGGTCTATGAGCTTCTCGGCATCGGCGGCGAATATCTGAAAAACCACCGGCATTCGACTTTCACCGCCGAAGTCCACGTACGCTATGTGCGTGAGTTGCGGGAAGGCGATCCGGTCCGAGTAACATTCCAGCTACTCGACTATGATTCGAAACGTTTTCATTATTTCGAACAATTGTTTCACGCCACCGAAGGCTGGGTTTCTGCGACCTCGGAAAATATGACCCTGCATGTCAATATGACGGCGAAGAAAGTCGCGCCGTTTCCGGCCTCAATCATGCGCGCACTTGCGCGGATGAAGGCCGCGCACTCGCAATTGCCGCGCCCGGAAGCCGCCGGACGGCGGATCGCGATGCCGCAGAAGGACTGAAGACAGGGCCGCTATCGTCCGGCGAGTTTGGCCGCGTCGTTCCGCACGCTCGCGTCGATCAGAGTCGAGGTTGGCACCGCTTTCGGAATGACTCCAGCTTTGACGAACAACTGCTGCATCCAGTCGATACGATCTGCCGGAATTGCCAGCGTCGGATCGATCTGCTTTTCGCGAATGGCCTGATCGGCGATAAATTCCGCCCGCTTGTCATCCGGCTTGGCGTTGGTCATCTCGTGCGCCACCTTGACGGTTTCGTCACGATGCGTGGCCGCATATTTGTAAGCATCCATTTCCGCCGCAACGAATTTGACGAGATCGTCCCGGCGCTCGGCCAGGACCTTGCTGCTCGTCGCCACACATAACCGGATAAATTGGGGCACAGCGCTTCCGCCCTTGGCGAGCACTTTGACGTTGGGAGGCATGAGGGCTTCAAATTCATTTGAAACTACTGCCGCATCGGTGATGCCGGCGACCAGCGATTTGTAACGGTCGAGATCGGCCCCCTGCGTCGCCAGCTTCACGTCTGCAAAGGAACGTTCGCAGCATCGAGCATTCCGCGAAACAGCAGGTCCGGAAGCGATCCGGGCGAAGAGATGGCCACAGTCTTTCCCTTGAGATCGGCCAGCGTATTGATTTCCGCCTTGGCGAGAACAACCTGTGGCACGCCCGGCCAGGTGCAACCGACAATCTTGACCCCGGTCCCGCGTACACCGGCCACGATCGACTCTGCCGCACCCATGTCGACGCTATCGATCTCGCCCGAGATCAGCGCCTTCATCAATGTGGCGCCCGCTTTGATCTGGAGGATTTCAACTTTCAGGCCGCGCTTGGCGGCGAAGCCCCCTTTGTCGACCATCGCAATGAAGCCTGCATCGCTCTTGGCTTCAAGGATGCCATGCTTCCAGACTTTTTCTTGCGCATGGGCGGTTGTGACAGCGACCGCAAGCACAAAAGCCGGGACAAGCACTAACAATCTTTTCGGCACAATGAATCCTCCACTGCGTTATTTAGCGCGTCGTGCGCGGGCTTGACCTGCGCATCCACGTCTTTCTTTGGCACAGTAAAGCAACACGTGGATGGCCGGCACAAGGCCGGCCATAACAGCGTCGCAGTTCGTCATCGCCGGGTTTGTGCCGGTGATCCCGCTTAGGATCAGTTTGCCTTTGTAAACGACGGGCGGGACAAGCCCGGGCCGCCAACAGCGCGTTCCTAGATGCGAAACTCGCCGCCCCGTTTGCGGCCTTGATCAACACTGAGAAAGAGTTGATCGAGCGCCGGCCGCTTCTTGATCAGGCCCTGTTCGTGTGAATAACCGACCAGCGTCTCGAGAACCTTACGGTTCGTCTCCGTCAGTCCGTATTCCCACGGATCGGGACCGAGAACACGCTCCTGCTCCTCCCAGGCGTCGCGATACCAAGCGAGAGGGACGATGCGCGGATTGGCCATGCGCTTCATGGCGATGCTCTTCGCTTTGTTGAAGGCCTGAAACAGGTTGACGGGGAGCCAAGGATACTCTTCCGCCAGAGTCTGGCGGATACCGAGGACATGCATGATCGGGAAAATGCCGGTCTTTCGGTAATAGGCCTCCTCTTCGGCCTTGTGGTCCGGGAACAGGCGAGCGACGCGCACATCCCCAGCGACAAACGGCTTGATCAGATCGGAGTGAAAAACCGCATCGAGTTCACCTTCCGCCAGCATGGTTTCGACCGATTTGTCATCGGAAAGGCAGGAATATTTGATATCCGAAGGCAAGGTGACCTTCACATCATCCTCGATCTCCGCAATCCACTCGACGCTATTCAACGGCACGCCGTACTCATGCTGGAGAATGCCGCGCATCCATAACACGGCGGTCGTCATAATCGTCTTCACGCCGATTTTCCGTCCACGCAGGTCGGCGGGTTTCTCGATACCCTTCGAAGTGTTGATGAACATGAAGCCATGCCGGAAGCGGCGATGCAGAAATACCGGAATGGCGCAAAATGGCACGCCGTTGTCGCGCGCTGCGAGATAAGACGACGCGGAAACTTCCGCTACGTCGAATTCGCCATTGCGCAAAAAGCGCCAGTGACGGGTTGCCGAGTCCATGTCGGTGAGGATCGTCAGATCGACGCCGTCAACTTCAACCTTCTCATTAAGGAACGGCCGGACGATTTCGTAGTCGCCGCAGGCGAGGTAAGTGCGATTTTCTTCAGCATTCGGACATCTCTCGCGCTCGATCCTTAATGTCCCGTGACCAATGCCGCAAGTTTTGCGGGATCATCAGGCAAGCTGCTGCCGCGCCAGACAACATGAAGATCGGGCCGTAGCAGCAAGAGATCGTAACCGTAAATATCGCGCGGACGCTCCTCGGCAATTTCAAGGACCGTAAACGGCGCGGCATGGGAGGCAAAGGCCCGGGCAAGTGCCGTGTTGTCTACTTGCACGCCGCCTAGGCATAACAGCGTGTAGCCATCGTCGATGTGGTCATGCAGCGCCGTACCGTCGGCGAGCCATACGTGTGGCAACCGCGCACCCGGCCAGGACGTCGGCACGTATATCATGAAATTCGTTTCCGGCGCCTCTCCTGCTTCCGGAAAAATAATCGGTGAATCTGTGTAACGATAGCCGAGCTCGGCGCCAATCATCTCATTGCTCTTGCGCTGCTCGACATCGGCAATCTTCGTAAGGTTTGCACGCGTCTCGGCGCCTTCCGGTGTCTTGTCGCGGATGTTTGGCTTATAGGCTGCACGCCAGGCACGCCGGCCGCGCGAAGCATGGCGCGAAGCCTCGAGATTGAGCGCGCCAACCTGCCGTCGCTCGATTTCGTACGATGCCAAAAGGGCCGGCCCGCCCCACCCTTTTAGTGTGGCCGCAAGCTTCCATGACAGGTCGACGGCATCGCCGACGCCGCTGTTCATTCCGAGCCCGCCCGTAGGGATCACGAGATGGCACCGCGTCTCCGGCAAGGAAGACGCGTCCGTGACCGTAGTGGTCGGCCAACAGCAGTTCTGGCGCCACGGCGCGCAAGACAGCATCTCGTACTTGACCGGCATGGCGACCGTTTTCTCGAACATCGTCTTCATATCGTCATCGCTATCGACAACCGAATGCAGGGTGAAGTGACGGGTCGAGTCCTGCACGATCAGGAAGGTCGAATTATGTCATCGGCGACGTGATAGTGCCGGCCTTTGCCGATCGGAATGCGCTCGAACAGATCGTCGCAACGATATAGCGCCTGGCGGAGTTGCAGGAGATTCGCGTCACCGTGGAGCTTTATGCCCAGTTGGCGTCGCACATTGCTCGCTCCGCCGTCGCATCCCACCAGGTACTGCGCGCTCAATTCGGTCGTCGTGGTGCCGCGTTTGATGCGAGCACGCACCCAGGTGCCGTCTTGCTCGAAGCGAGATGAATTCGTGCCCGTAGCACACATCGATGCCCGGCAAGGTTTCCGCGATCGACTTGAGCACGGGCTCCAGCGTGTACTGCGAAATGAGCTGGTAGGGTTCGAGCGGCATCGAGCCGTCGGCGCACGCGGCAATCTCGGCTTGCGCCTGCGCGACCGATGGATATGGCAGGTGCAATAGCGGCGGCTCGACCAACGATGTCACGATAAACACGTCCATTGGCACTTCGCGCGGAAAGCCGGCGTCGCGGATCTTCTGCGCGATGCCGAGCCGACGGTAGATCTCCATGGTGCGGGCGTTACACCGCTCCATCTTGGGGAGGAACTGGGGCGCTTCTTTCTGTTCGAGGAGAACGCAGCGGACGCCGCGACGGCCAAGATCGATCGCCAGCGTCAGGCCGACGGGTCCCGCGCCCACAATGATGACCTGGGTGTTCAAGGTTCCCTCGGCGTCATGCGTGGGCTGCAAGACCTGGCGGTCAATCGATCCGGCCGCCGGAGAACCTGCGACCTGGCACGGTGAGGAAATAGCCGACCGCCTGGCCGCCGTCGGCGCCGACTACGCTGCCCGTCGTGTAACGCGACTCGTCTGACGCGAGAAAAATTGCCGGCCCTGCGATGTCTTCGCCGGAGCCGACACGGCCCATCGGCACGCCCTTGCGTCGCCCTTCGTAGATCTCCGGATCGGCGTACATCGCTTCCGTGCCCGGAGTGCGGATATAGCCGGGCGTGATTGCGTTTGCGCGGATGCCATAAGGCGCCCACTCCATCGCCTGCAATTTCGTCAGCATGATCAGTCCGGCTTTCACCACGCTGTAGGCACCGGCCCAGTTGTAGGGGAAAAGGCCGGCGATCGAAGCAATGTTGACGATGTTCCCCGACTTTTGCGCAATCATGTGTTTTGCCGCGGCCTGGCTCACGAGGAACGCGCCTTTGAGGCCGATATTCATGGTCGTGTCCCACGAAGCTTCCGGAAGCGCTTCCAGCTTTCCGGGCACGATCTTCATCGCGTTGTTGACCACGATGTCGATACGGCCACGCTCCCCGATAATCGTTTCGATGAGGCGATTGATATCGGCTGCTTTAGCAACATCGGCAACAATCGGAAGACTCTTGCTGCCGAGCCCTGCGGCTTCCTTTGCCGTGGCCTCGGCGGTTGCAGGATCGACGTCGTTGACGACGACGTGGGCGCCTTCGCGCGCGTAAGCCAAAACGATATCGCGGCCGATCCCTCGGCCGCCACCGGTGACCAGCGCCACCTTGTCCTTCAGTCGCACGGAGTTCCCCAAGGCTGTGTGGAAATAAGCAGGAAAAACAACGCTAAAGCGGTGGGGAGAGCCGGACAAGAGCAGGTTTGGCCTCGAAATTGGCGTCTGGCGATGCCATCTTAGCTATTGAAAGAATCATCCGGCGGTTTGCCGCCCTTTACCGACAACATGGCCGAACCAAAGCGCAACGACCCCGCTCCTTTGAGCCCGCAACCAATTGCGGGGGTATTGCAGCGCGCGCGCTTGGCGCCAGGGCCGCGCCCTATCTCAGCGACCTCAACCCTGAGCAACGCGAGGCGGTGGAAACACTTGACGGACCGGTGCTGGTCCTCGCCGGCGCCGGAACGGGAAAGACGCGCGTTCTCACAACCCGGATCGCGCACATCCTCAATCTCGGTCGAGCACGGCCATCGGAAATCCTCGCCGTGACCTTCACCAACAAGGCCGCGCGCGAGATGAAGGATCGCGTCGGCCAGATGGTGGGGCAAATCGTCGAAGGCATGCCGTGGCTCGGCACCTTCCATTCGATTGGCGTGAAAGTCCTGCGAAGGCACGCCGAGCTCGTTGGCCTGAAGAACAATTTCACGATTCTCGACGTCGACGACCAGATCCGACTGATCAAGATGATACTCGAAGCCGAGAAACTCGATGAAAAGCGGTGGCCAGCGCGCGTCCTGGCTATGCTGATCGATGGCTGGAAGAATCGTGGCCTGACTCCCGAGCAGGTCCCTTCCGGCGAAGCCGCGAGCTTTGCCAATGGCAAGGGCAAGAAGCTTTACATCGCATATCAGGAGCGACTGAAGACGCTGAACGCTGCGGACTTTGGCGACCTGCTGCTGGAGAACATCCGGTTGTTCCGTCAGAACGCAGATGTACTGCGGAATTTTCAGAACCGATTCAAATTCATTCTCGTCGATGAGTACCAGGACACAAACGTCGCGCAGTATTTGTGGCTGAAACTGTTGGCGCAGACGCCGCTCGGCGTCGACGGCCGTCATTCCGGGCAGCGGCGAAGCTGTGGACCGAGAATCCAGCGCCACGGTTCTTTCGCGTCATCACCGGGCCGGCGCGAAGCGCCGAGTCCCGGTGATCCCGATCAGGAGGCACAGACACCGTGCCCATGACTCGTCATGGCCGGGACAAACCCGGCCATGACGAACGCGAGAACGTCGCGATTGCCGGCTCGACACTCCCCGCCATCTCAAAAACATTTGCTGCGTCGGTGATGACGACCAGTCGATCTACGGCTGGCGCGGCGCGGAGGTCGATAACATCCTGCGTTTCGATCATGATTTTCCTGGCGCAAAGGTCATTCGCCTAGAGCGGAACTACCGCAGTACCGGACATATTCTGGCGGCTGCGTCCCACCTCATCGCCCACAACGAAGGTCGCCTCGGCAAGACCCTGCGAACCGAAGATGAACTCGGCGAGAAAGTGCAGGTGACCGGTGGCTGGGACAGCGAGGAAGAAGCGCGCGCGATCGGCGAGGAGATCGAGCAACTTCAGCGCGCTGCGCGTGCGCGCGGCGAGGACCATCCCCTCGACGAAATCGCAATTCTGGTACGTGCATCATTCCAGATGCGCGAGTTCGAAGACCGCTTTATCCAGCTCGGCCTGCCCTATCGGGTGATCGGTGGTCCCGCGCTTTTATGAACGCGCAGAAATCCGTGATGCCCTCGCCTATCTGCGCGTGATCGCGCAGCCGGCCGACGATCTCGCCTTCGAGCGCATCATCAACGTCCCCAAACGCGGCCTCGGCGACGCCACGCTGCAGATGCTGCACGACCACGCGCGCAAGAAGCGCATCCCGCTGACGGAAGCAGCAAGCCAGCTCTCCGCCACCGACGAGATGAAGCCTAAACCGCGCCTTGCGCTACGCGATCTGATGGCGGCTTTCGAGCGCTGGCGTGCGCAAGAAAGATTCGATGCCGCACACCGAACTCGCGGAAATCGTGCTCGATGAGTCCGGCTATACCGGACATGTGGCAGAAAGATCGTTCCGCCGATGCCGCAGGTCGCCTGGAAAACCTCAAAGAGTTGGTCCGCTCCATGGAGGAATTCGAGAACCTGCAGGGTTTCCTCGAACACATATCGCTGGTGATGGACCGTGACAGCGCGGAGTCCGAGCAGGCTGTCAATATCATGACCCTGCATTCCGCGAAGGGCCTCGAATTCGACTGCGTCTTTCTGCCCGGCTGGGAGGAAGGTCTCTTCCCGCATCAACGCTCGCTCGACGAAAGCGGCCGTGCCGGCCTCGAGGAAGAACGCCGCCTCGCCCACGTCGGACTTACCCGCGCGCGCAAGCTCGCCAAGATCTATTTTGCCACCAACCGACGCATCCACGGACTTTGGACTTCGACCGTTCCCTCGCGCTTCCTCGACGAATTGCCTGAAGGGCATGTCGAGGTGAAGGAGGCCGCGGGAGGCGCCGGCGGGTTCGGAATGTCGGGCTATGGTGCATCGCGCTTCGACGAGATGAATGCCTTCGGCTCCGGCTACACCACCCCGGGCTGGCAGCGCGCACAGGCCCGCAAGGGTCGCGGTGGATTCTCATGACAATGGCCAGCCGCGCTACGTTCCGGACGGTGTTTTTGACGAAGATCCAATAGATCCCGATCGCCCCTCGGGCGGAAAATCCCGAGGCCGCAGCGCAAAGCGCCAAGGGCGCGCGCCGCTCACGATTGAAGGCGAGCTTGTGGCGAAATCCACAGGTACGGTTTCATCCTTCGCGGTGGGCGAGCGCGTATTTCACCAGAAATTCGGCAACGGCAATGTGGTCGCGGTGGACGGCAACAAGCTCACCATTGCCTTCGACAAGGCCGGCGAGAAGCGCGTCGTCGACAGCTTTGTCGAGAAGTCGTGAACGTCTAATACGACGTCAGCAGGTCGATCTTCGTGTTGGCGTGGATAAGCCTCTTGGCCAGGAGGACGGCAAGATTGCGCACGATGCGCTCGCCGACCTCCGGATGTCTTTCGCGAAATCCGGCGTAAGCGGCCAGCGGCAATTCGAGACATTGAACCGTCGTATCTGCCCACACGTCCGCGGAACGGCGGTCTTCGAGCAGAGCCATTTCGCCGAACACCATGCCTGCGACAAGCGTCGCGAGACGCACACCGTTTGGTAACTTCACGCTCACCATGCCGCTTTGCAGAAAGAACAACGACGATGCGGGCTCTTCGGCTCCGATGATGCGCTGGCCGGCCTGGTAGGTCCGCAACGTCATAAGTGCTTCAAGCGTCTTCAATCTCGCCGGCGGACAAGCCGCCGAGCAATTGTTGCTCCGGCAGCGTCGTCGGATCGTGAAGTCGCCCGTATCCGCCATAGCGATAGATGATCTGGTCTTCGGCCCACTCGATGGCTTCATCGAGAACAGGAAACTTTCGCAGTTTCGAGAGCGGTTCGATCAAAGGCCGCATGGTCGCGTCGACCGCCGACTGCGGCCGCAGTCCGCACAGGATTACCGTCGTGTTGATCGCACACAGCTCCGCAAGGCTAGCGGCAAGCAATCGGCCCGCTGCCCGCGTAATTGTCGGTACGCGGTGAAAATCAAGCACGACAAGTTGCGACGACGGCTGGCCCTGCACCAAGCGACGGGAGAGATACTCGATGGACCCGAACGTCAGCGCACCAGTGAGCTCGTACACGTGGCAGTCGGTGTGGTGTTCGTCGAGAATTTGCTGCTCGTGCGGCTGGCGGTTGCGGCGTGAGGACACGCCGCCGATGTCATAATCGGCGACGATACCATTTCTCACATCGCCGCCACGATTGAACAGATGCAGGTCGAAGTGCGATGACAGGGCCGCGCACACGCGCAAGCCACGCACACTGTTGCCATGGCTGTCGAGAAGCGGCGAATAGGTACCGAGACCGAGTTGTGCACGGCAACGCTGCGACGATACCGCCGCCGACGCCGCTCTTTGCCGGCATGCCGACGCGGTAGATCCATTCGCCCGCATAATCGTACATGCCCGAACTGGTCATCACGGACAGAGTGCGCGCGACGGCATAGGGACTGACAACCTGCTCGCCGGTGAGTGGATTCAGGCCACGATTGGCTAGCGTCGCCGCCATGACCGCGATATCGCGCGCGGTCACGAGGACCGAGCACTGGCCAAAATAGACATCCAGAACAGCGTCGACATCGCCTTTTATGACGGCATAGTTGCGTAAAAGATAAGCAATTGCCCGGTTGCGGTCACCCGTCGTGCGCTCTGAGGCAAACACTGCTTCGTCCACACCGAGTTTGCGGCCGGCGAAGGCCCCAGCGTTGCAAGGATGCGCCCAAACGCGTCCTTCCCTTCCGCATCGTAGATGAGACCTGGAGCATGCAATGGCACCGGCGTTGACCATTGGATTGAAGGGCCGGTTGTCGGCACGCAGGCGGATCGGAATTGAAGCGCTTCGCCACTTGGCTCGACCCCGATAACGCTTTCGACCCGTTCCGCGCCGATCGTCTCGAGAGCAAGCGCAAAAACAAAGGCTTTTGAGATCGATTGGATCGTGAACGGGACGTCACTATCACCGACCTCGTAGACGTAACCGTCGGTAGTTGCGATGCTGATGCCGAAATCAGCCGGGATCGGCCTTACTGAGTTCCGGTATGTAATCGGCGACGGCGCCGCTGTTATCCCCGGCGACTCTCCGCGTGACAGCGTTCCAGAAACCGCGACAGCGGCGGCTGGACACGCTGCCCATGCGAATATCCGACCCAGCGGGCAAATCTGTCCGCGCGTCCATCCCTTACCTCCACCTGTCCGTGAGAATGCAAGCCCTGTGCCGATGCGGGTGTCGGAATTGCCGCAGCTCGCATGCGCACAAGGGGATAATCTTTTCAGCAACTTTCCCGCGAGGACATTGCGCGTCAGACCGGTTGTTACGCGGGTGGTCATGTGGCACTCATGACTCGCCGCCGATCATCGTGCTTTCCTCATCCACCAGCCTTCGCAAGCACCGTTGGATCCACGATGGTGCGTACGATCATCGGCTCTTCGCGGCCACGAATTGCGACCTCCTTGCTGGCGAGCGAACCGGCGGCAACGCCGGCGGTTGCAAAGACCTCATCTGAAATGATGGCCTTGCAATCAAGCGTCTTCGTCATGTCCTGCAGACGTGCTGCGACATTGACGGGGTCGCCAAGCGCCGTGAACACGGTGTGATCCTGAAAACCGATGTCGCCGATAATCACCTCGCCGCCGTGAATACCGATCCCGTACTGGATCGGTTCGGGAAGATCCGATGCGAGCTGGCGGTTCATCATAATCGACGTTGGTGGCAACCTTCGTCGCCGCGCGGATTGCCTGGCGGCACGCAGTCTTTGCGTCGACTTCTATTCCAAACAGAGCAAGCACTCCGTCCCCGACAAACTGGTTCGGCTGACCGCCCGCGTCGAGGGCGGCTTGCGAGCACGCGCCGAGGAATCGATTGATGAGAAACACGACGTCGAACGGCAGCCGCGCCTCGGCAAGCTTCGTCGATCCGCGCATGTCCACGAACATGCTGACGATGTAGCGCTCTTTGCCGATATTCATGCGGCTGCCTTTGCGCAGCAGTTCCGGCATTCATAGCTTGGCTGGCAGAATCGGAATGACGGACAAGTCCGACTGCGGACGGAGCTGGCAAGCGAGCACGGATCGAGGGATTTGCGGAAACGCCGATGCTCTCCAGCACGAATGCCTCTCGGCCTGGTCGGCTGCGGCAACTTGCTGCGGTCGCTCACCACGCGGATGCGGCAGGTGGAACAGCGTGCGCGGCCGCCGCACACGCTGGCGTGCGGAATCTTGTGTCGCAGGCTGGCTTCGAGAACGCTCATGCCTTTCGGTACGCGCACCTGCCGGTTCGGATATGAAATCGTAACCATGCCGCGCCTGCGCTCGCGAAACGTGCGAAGGCCACGCCCTGCAAAGACCAACCTGATCGCGGCGCCATAGGCGACGGGAAAATAAACGAGACTGATTTCGGTGATCAGTCGCGCTTGCGCAGCTGGAACGCGCTTCAGATTTTCGTTTCGCCATTCCGGATCCTCGGCGAGTTCGGCCACCTCGCGTCCGCCATGATGCGCGCCGATCATCGCGAGCGGCGGCATCAGCACTGCAATGGAGAGCAGCATCGGTGCCGCCCAATCGAAGAATGATTTCAACCGCAGCCAGAAATAGAGACCGATACAGGCGTGCGTCCACGCGACCGTCAGCGAAATGAACTGCACGGCAATGTTGTAGCGGCTCCGTGACCCAATAGGTGTAAAGCGCCGAAGCGTAATTGAATGGCGGCCATCCGAAGAGCGCACCGCCTACGCCGCTCGGCCCCGAGATGACTGGCGAGCCAAAGCGGAATGCTCAGCCCCAACACAAGCTGGGTGATTTCGGCGGTTGAATAGCGGAAATGCCTGCGTTGATAGAGGGCCCATAGGCCGAGCGAGAAATGGATGATGGCCGCGAGGTAGAGCGTGTCGTTGACGATCGGAATTCGCCACCACCAGACGTGGTATCGCAGCCACGTCTCCATCGCGTCATAGGAAATATTGCCGAGGGCGTGGTTGAAGAAATGCGAGAAGATGTAGACGAACATCACAAGGCCGGTGATGAGGCGCACCTGGCGTACGCCGATGCCGTGCAACCATGTCGCAAGCGAAGTGTGCACGCTCGCGCCGACGTCACCGATTCAGGGGCTTGGGCTGTCACGCTGGACCGTCACTCAAGCGATGGTTGAACAGCGTTGGCCCCGACGAATACGAAGACCGTGCGCACCGATAATACGGACCGCCGTTCACCTATTGCAATGATACTCATTTGACAGGCGTTTTAGCGCCCTGAATCGTCGGTCACATCGCTTTTGAGCTCAAGAAGCGAGATCGTGATCGCGGCTTTTAGCGATGCATCGAGGTCGATACAGCTGATCGGTCCCGGAGGGCACATATTTGCAATCGCAACTGATCGCACGTGCACGCGGCGAGCGGCAAACGCGGAACGACATTTCCGTTATATTCAACGCCATCCTGCGATCGCGCCGCATCGCAAGCGTCAGACCCGCACGAGAATACGAACGCTGCGCAACAGAGCGAAGCCTGTGCGCGTTTCGAAACCCTCGCAGCGAGCGAGCAATCTGGTGCTGGAGACTTGTGCATCGGTTCTGCTCTACAGCCGAACCGATATCACCTGGCACACGGGAACGGGAGGTATGCGCGGAGGCAAAGCCTAATCGTTAGTGCTAACAGCGTTTGCGTTAATGTCAGTCAGAGGCGCGCATCGGCGCCGCAAAATCGAATTTTTGGCGCGTCTTTCTAGTCAATGCTGGTGATAAGCGGCGCCAACGGTTGAGATCAGTTGTCGGATGATAGCTGACCAAATGGACGGTCCACGCCCCGAACAACACGAATGAACGCGGTCACAGAGATTATCGCGGTACGGATCATGACGGCTTCCCTTTATTCCTCGCCCGGGTTTCCCGGTGCTACCGGCACTTCCGCGCCAGCATTATCGAAGTAGGCGGTAGCTGAATGGGCGGTGTGATCCGGGTCACAGCCAGGTCGGTTTGCCGAGGAGAGTTCAGAGTAAAAAAAAGCGACCTGAGGCCGGGCCGCTTTCAAGTTTGAGGTAATTCAGGGCCTGCCCCTGTCGGGGCAGGCCAGAAGACTGATCAGGTGGCGGGGACTACTCTGGCCGTCAGGCTGCCGGTGGTAAGGGGATGAACCACCGGTCGCGCAGAAAAGGCATCGCCGATTGGGCTATGGACGGTTCGTGCCAGGCCGGTAACTACAGAAACGCCCGCGAGGAAGATGGTGGCGATGGCGAGAATGATAGTCTTGCGCATATCCGTCAGCGCCTTAATTCGTCGGGAGCAACCTACTCCCTGTAGCATATGAGCGTAGGTCGAGGCGATTTCCTGTGCTGTGACCCCCATCACACAAAATCGCTTTTTCGGAATGAGGTGAAAACCGCCAATTAAAGGGCTCTATTGGCCTCGCGCAGGCGGCGGACCAGCATGCTCATGATGTCGAGGCGCAAAAGTAGGGGCCCGGCTGACCAGGGCCAGAAAATCCTTCTTCGAAATGGGAATAATGGCGGCGTCGGTTTTTGCAATGGCGGTAGCGCTGCGGGGAGCGGAATCGATTAGCGCCATCTCGCCGAAAATGTCGTTGGCTTCGAGCGTAGCCAACAAGCGATTGCCAAGCTGGATTTCCACCTGGCCGCTTTTTATCACATAAAGCTCTTTTGCCGTATCTCCTTCCTTGAAGATCGTTTCTCCCGGCGAGGTACCAGACCGGCATTTCCGATTCGGCGAGGAAACTGAACCCGACGACATCGTGCGACATCGGCTAAGCTCCCGCCTCGCGCGAAGCGCCGCGGAATGATCCGCTCAATTCCATTTATATCCCCGTCACTAAAGCAATCAGGCCTAGCGCCGTCGCGGCAAACCCGCGTAAATATTTAAAGTCTAAGTTCCTTTTCGAGCTTCGGCCTGCTCTCGATGCAATAATAGCCCGACAGTCGCGTGACCAGTTTCAAACGCATCCATTCATTGAGGATTCGGCTGACATTTTCCCGCGCGATGCCCGCCATGGCCGCGACGTCGCTCTGACTAAGCTTCTGCCGGATAACGACCCGACCACCGCCGACCTCGTTGCCGAAAGCCTTGGCGAGATCGAGCAATGCACGCGCGACCCGACCCTTGACCGGCGAGAACGATCCGGCCGCAACGACCTGATCGGTATCGCGCAGTCGCGCCGCGAGCATGCTGAGAAGATGTTTGTAGATTTCCGGATTCTTCTCGGCGACCGTCTCGAACGCGGCGCGGCTGACGAAACTGAGCTTGCAATCGCGCAATGCGGAAACCGATGCCGAGCGAGGACGCCCATCGATCATCGCCATGTCGCCGACGATCGAGCCGGGCCCGAGTATGGCGAGATTCGCTCGGCGCCGGTCGGCGCGACCATGCTGACCTTGAGCAGGCCTTCATTCAGCCGGTAACAACCATCACCCGGATCGCCGGCAAAGAAACAGAACTTCGTCGGCCGCCAATTTGACCGGCTTGGCATTGGCGAGAATACTGGTCGCCAACTGTTTGCGGCAGGTCCGAGAACAGATCGGTGGGAGACGAGGTAGCCATTGGACTCCCGGCGTGGGCCAATCCATAACGCGAGGGCCTTTTAGCAGAAATTATATTGAAATGCGCAGTGGTTTGACGCGACGTGGCAACGTGTCCGTGGCGCCAAGGGTCGTTGGAACCGCTTACCGCTGCTGACAAACGCACCTTTTGGTGCTTCTTTTGCTCACGGCCGCTAGCTGGGTGGAACCGCTTCACGCCTGGCGCTCCGATAGGCAGGAGCTTTGACGTGGGGCAACATCGCACGCGAACGCGGGTTGCAACATCGGCACGTTGCGGCTCATTTGACGCGATCACGCCCGGTGGCATCTTGGCAAGGCGCCTGGCGCGGCACGTTTTGAGACCGAAGAGGCGGCCTTGGCCGCCTTCCAGTTTTCCGCCGGCCGGCCGGTAATCGTTTTCACGTAGTGCTGAGTTTCCTCGGGCAGCTTTCCCTTCCGCGCAAGCCAGTCCTGAATTCGACGTGGGTCCGGCATTGTAGGCGGCAGCTGCAGGGCCAAGATTGCCGAATTGCCTTACGAAGATTGCGCAGGACCCGCTGCCGGAGGCAGCGATCGCGGCTTGCGGGTTTGCAACCGTGGTCAAGTGGCCGACGCAAACAACAACACGTCCGCTATTCGCAATCGTGGTCCGGTTCCGACCGTTGCTCACCTAGTCGCGACGATACAAGCCGGTAAAGGTCATCATGGAGCCGCCGCACGAGCGACAAGCGGGCGTTTGGTATCGAAGTCCACGCCGCGGCAAGCATTTCGCATCGAACTCGCCGTGCCCCGGCTGGGATAGGCTGAAGGTATAAACTGCAAGTCCAAGAAGAAACGAGCATTTTGAGTATGATCGCTTCCGCACTGCCCTATGCTTTTCATCGCGAAACCCCCAGCAGTTTCGTGTATTCCTGCCGAGGCGCCAGCGTATGACGGCGGGGCTGGCGTATCGGCATCAAGCTTTTAGCATAACAGATCGGTGAACTGGCTGTGAGACCCGGGACTGGGGGACTATGAGAAGGCAAGTAGTGCTGGCGGCCGCGCTAGGCGTGATGCTCACGTCCTGTGTCGGTGTCTATGGCCCTAAGGGTAATCGATGTTGGCGGCATTATTCCGTGGTCGCCGGAGGCTGAGCTCGCGGCACTCGGCACCGCCCAGAACAATTGCGGCCGCTTCAACAAGTACGCGGTGATCACAAGTATTCATCGCGTCTATGGCGATTACATTTCCTATGCGTGTTGGTGGAAACCGCCAAACGCGGACGCGGCGCCACGTTTATTGATCTGACGGCCCGCCGTGCTATTTCCGGCGTTCTTGCGCGGCGTGGATGTGACCAGCTTACGGTCTTGGCTCGGCTGACAGCGCCAACGGCAAACGATATTGGGTGCTGGAACTCGGGAACTAACCCTGCGCGCGGCACTAGAAAATCGAACCGGCGCTCCCGCGATCGTCGGAATCAACCACCATCAGCACAATCCCAAACACGAAGCCCGCCAAGCGGGCGCCCATTGTCAGCATCTGCCCTGGGGCTGTGCGTCCCAGCATGTAACTCCCGCCATCAAACAGACCGACTGCGATCAAGACCCAGAAGTAGGGCTTGATGGCGAAGTTCTGAACCTGCGGAGCGACCACCAAAATTGCGCCGGCGGCAATGCCGATCAGCACCATATAAGCGAAAAAGATCCGATCCACGGTCATGCGCGCCCCGACCTAACGTCCTGAGCGCGATATTAGCAAAATCCTTTTTGTGCAGCGTGTCGGTCACGCCGAACGTGGCGCTTATTTCTTTTCCAGCATCAATTGGCCTCTTTGGCCAATGACGCGTTGCGCCGCTTGTGCGAACCGAGCGAGCAGCCACGGCAAGGTGACTTCAGAGACGCACACCCGTCTCGTACACGTCAATAAAGCCCGAAACACGTTGACCTAGCGCCGCCACTCGGAAGCTTAGGCGATCGTCCGTCCACGCCTCTTCCTCCGAGCGATAATAGCCAGGCGAATTCGGTCTTGGCGCGGCCAATGCCGTCCTTGATACGGCGCAGGGCTTCGTCCTTGCCGAGCCGATGAGGGATCACGACGATCAGCGGTTCCGACATTGCGATGGTATCTCCCTGTGCCGACCGGCATGTGGGGACGATGCCCGGTGAAGAAAAGGGCTTACCGGTTTTGGCATGGTGCGAGAGGCGGAGGCCGCAAAACATGGTAACGCTTCACCCACCATGATGAAACGCGAGACCTTCCCGGTCGACAAAATCTATGTGCCCGTCAAGCGCAGAGCCACGCTCGACCCAAAGCGCGTCGAGGAAATCGCGTCAAAGCATCCTCGCAGATGGCCAGAAGACGCCAATCCTGGTGCGGGAGGACGGCGCACGCTTCGTGCTCGTCGAGGGCCTGCATCGGCTCGAGGCCGCAAAGTCATTGGGCGAGCAAACCATCATGGGCTTCCGCGTTGATGCGCGGAAGCGCTGATTTGCTCGGCCCATAGACGATCAGGGATGCTTCTCGTTTTTGGCGGCACGCAGGCCTGACCTGTCGCATCCTGTTCGCACATGTACGCGCCGGACTTCGTCTTGCCGTATTCCTTGTAGCCCGGTGAAGTGATAGATCTTTGAGTCCAGATTGGCCCAGACAACGGTACCGCTGCCGCAGCGGAAGCGAGCCTGCCCTCGCTCGCATACTGGTTTGCACCCGTAGGCGTTGTCGTAGCCGTTCAGAGCTCCCGTAGTAGCTGCCGGCGGCGGGAAGCCGGTGGTGGTGCCGTTGTTGTTCTCGTCTGCGCGGCGGGTGGCGGAGCCATGGGGGCCGGCGCTGCGACCGTCCGCCCGCGCGGCACTGCGTCACGTAAGCCTTTTCCGTTACGCCCTTGGCCTGATTTGCGTCCTTGTTGGCTCGCCATTCATCGCGACAGGCCTTGGCGGTCTTTAGCCGGCGGCGGCCGGCGCAGGCGCGGCGCTTGTGGTCGTGCTGGACGGGGCCGGCTGTGCAGCAATGCCGCCCGCGCGGCACTGCGTGACGTAAGCCTTTTGCGTTACGCCCTTGGCCTGATTTGCGTCCTTGTTGGCTCGCCATTCTTCCTGACAAGCTTTGACTGTCTTTTGCTGCGCGAGCGCCGGAAAAAGACAGAACTGATACGCCAATAATGGCGCAGCTGATCGCTGTGATGGTTCGCATGTCTTTCTACTCCTGGGCTCACGCCCCTTGAAGCGGTTAGGCCTCCTTCTCGCACTTCTTCATGAAGCTGTTTTTCGCAGCGCCTGAGAGCGGCTTGCCGTCCTTGCTGACGGCTTTGTGTTGCGCACGCGTCCACCTTGCACTTTTTTCATGAAACTGGTTTTGGCCGCACCGGCTAAGCGGCTTGCCTTCGCTTGCTCATGGCTCTCGTCTCGCAAGACTGCGCCATCGCACCGCCGATGGTAAAAGAGGTAATTAGGGCAGCAAGAAAAATGCGTTTCATTATTTCCTCCATAGTTTCGCAATGACTGCGACAACAATTGCTGTGCGCCCGATGCGAGCGTTCGAGTGCGAAACTTCCGAAATCCGCAGAGTTCAAGTCAAACAGCGGCATAAATTTGTAGATTGAGGCGCGGTCTTCCTGAAATTGGACCCTGGTCCAATGCGCCCGGAGACGCCGGGATCTATTTGTCGGTGCCGTTTTTTACCGGAACGCCGGAACCGTCTAGTCCTCAGATCCGTGGTCGCAGCTACGATGGCATCGATGAGCGTCTGGCCGTGCAACGGCTTTGTCAGGAAAGCCTTCGCCCCGGACGCCGCGCTTCGTTTCGCGGATACCCGCATCATCGAAAGCCGTGATCGACAATTGTCGGGATCTTCTTGTTGATGCGGTTCAGGTATCGCTGCAGATCGAGTCCGCTGAAGTCCGGCATGTGAACGTCAACAATGAGGCATTCCGGTATGTCGCGGCGCATTGAGTCGATGAACTCGCGCGCCGAACCATAGGTCGCCGTCTCGAAAGAAGATGCTTCCAGCAGACGAGCCAACGCCGTGCGTACAGCAGGCTCGTCGTCCAGCTATAGCAACCCGTATGGGAGCCTTTGGCGACATCTGCCGGATTTTCGGGCAAACGCTGCAAGCACAGTCGAGTTGCCCGAAGGGCCTACTTTGCTCGTCCGCTAGCCGGACATCTGGGCTGGGGCGATTCCGGCCTTGTCAGCGAGGCGAACCAGATCGGCCACGCTCCTTACACCGAGCTTCGCCATCATTCGCCCGCGGTGGACTTTCACGGTCTTTTCGACAGTGCCGAGGCTGGCAGCGATCTGCTTGTTGAGACGGCCGGCAATGACGTACTCGAGTACTTCCCGCTCCCGGTGCGTGAGAGTGGCAAGGCGGTCGCCAATCGATTTGGATTCATCGCGCTTCTGGCGCGACAGCGCGTCGACTTTCGCCGCTCTCACGACCGCGGAAAAAAGCGCTTCGCGTTTGACGGGTTTCGTCAGGAAATCGACCGCACCCGCCTTCATTGCTCTGACGCTTGTCGACACGTCGCCCTTGCCGGTCAGGAAAATTATCGGGCGCTCGGACCCCGTCTCGATCAACGCCTGCTGCAGATGCAGACCATCGAGCTCAGACATGACAAGATCGATGATTGCGCAGCCGGGAATCGACGGATCGTGCGCTGAAAGAAATTCCTGGGGTGACGAAAACGATTTGGTCTTGTAGCCGGCGGCGTTCAAAAGCCGCGTGATCGCCTGGAGTACAGCGGGATCGTCGTCCACCAGAAACGTGGTAAAACCCGCCTCACGCATACCACCCACCTCACCGGCCAAGAGTCTATCTCACGCCCCATCGCCGGTGGCAGCCGAAAGATCGCCGTCGCACCCTCACTCACGTTGTTTTGAAGCGACAGAGTCCCGCCATGGAGCTTTCATGATCGACGCGCAGATCGGAAGGCCAAGGCCAAGCCCTCGCTTTTTCGTCGTAAAAAACGGCTGGAAATACATTTTGCTCCTGTGACGGGTGGCAGCCCCGTACCACAATCCGATATGCGGACTTCGACTCCGCCCTCGTTCGGTCATCGCCGTGCTCACCGATATGACACGTCGTGCCGGCGCGACACCGTCCATCGCATCCATCGCGTTCATGAACAGATTGAGAAGGATTTGCTGCAGCTGGATCGGATCGCCTTTCGCTCAGCGGCAAATCGACCAGCTTGTCATCGCTGTACAGACAATTCGGCGATCGATCAATTCGCTGTGCAGAAGCCGAAGCGTCGAATCAATCAGCTCGTTCATATCGATCGCTTCGTACTTGATCTCCCCCTTTTTCAGCAGGCCTCGCAGCCGATGGATGACCTCTCCGGCGCGACCATCTTCCGTGATGATGTCATCGAAAATGTTGCCGATTTCCTCCAGATTCTTCTTGCCCCTCGACAGCAGTATTTTCCCGGCCTGAGCGTTCGGAAAGAATCGCCGTGAGCGGCTGCAGTCAATTCGATGCGCCAGACCGCCGGAAAGCTCACCCAGCATCGACACGCGCATCAGATGCGCGATTTCCTGCCGCTGCATGTCGGCGTCAGCTTCCGCCATCCTGCGTGAGGTTATGTCACCGAATGCGCCCGTCATCGCCGTCGGTTCGCCACTCTCTCCCGAAAACCGGCTGTGCACGCGCGGAAATCCAGTGGATACCGTCATCAATGCCTTGCACACGAAATTCAGTTTCAAGGGGCGTCGCACGCATAATCGCCGATTTGAACGCCGCACTGGCCACCTTGAAATCGTTGGGATGAATCCGGCTCAGCAATCGGTCAAGACTTAATGGCGCATCGGGCGGAAGACCGAACAACGTGCGGCAGTAGCTCGGTCGCCCAAAAAGCGCCCGTTGCGATATCGTACTGCCACAGTCCGACGCTCGATGACGCCGCAGCAAACGAGATTCGCTCCTCGCGCTCGCGCGTGCACTATTTCCGGCATGACGGGTTTCCTCAATGGCGGCGCCCAGCAGAAGGACTGGTGTCGACAGGCCAATCAGGAACAAGCTGCATCGCGAAGACATTCGCTCTCTGGCATCTGCCGACGTCGAACAGACCTGCCCGTTCAGCGTGCGCCAAATCAAAACAAGGCTCACGACCATGACCGCACCGCTCGCACCTTTGGCGCCAAAACGGACTGCGGCCCACACGATGATCGGCAACGGCAGAGTACAGAAGGGCCGGAAGGTAGCCCGTCGCAATTGTCGGGCACTTCCTTCAAACGCAACGATGCAGGTCAGAGCGAGGACAGTCGCGATCAGCAGCTGCCTCCAGCCGGCGAAGCGCGGGGCTCACGAGCGAGAACGGATACTTCTCAGGCAGATCAGTGCGATTGGACCAAGCGTCAGGCTGCCCAGCGCATTCGATGCGTACCAGCGTGCCCAATGCATTCCGTAGTGCTTCAATGGAACCGCCACCGAGAATTTGAACGAATGCACCGCCAAATGCACAGAGTGCCGGACCAACGAACGCGGTGACGAAAACATAGGCCGTCGCCTTGCGGATCGTGCCGAACCAGGGAGACTCGACCTTTAGCCATCGCAGTGCAAAGGCATTGATTACGGCAACCGAACAGTTGGTGACGAAAGCAACAAGCAATTGCGTTGTCGGCATACCCACCCGCAACTCGGCCGCGATGTGCGCTGGAAGTACCGCAACAATGTAGATCCACCACTGTCGGGGGGGGGTTAGTACAAGCGCGCAAAAAGAACGACGTTCGGTGGCCAGAACGGAGCGAAGATCCTGTCGGAGAGCGTGCCCACCAGAAAGGCGATTTCGGCGCCAAGATAATAGGCGATCGCGACAATGAAACAATTTCGGACGGTCTTCGCCAGGTCGTCGCCCGGCAGATCACCGCTTTGTCCGTCGCGCATTGGAATTCCGGAAACGAAGGAAGCCATCACCCATCACCCGGATCACAATGATTTTATACTATGCCAAAGTATCGCCCGGCGAAGCCATACGACAGTGGAAAAAGCGCTTCGCAGACATGCATTTGCGAGCGCTCCGTTGCGCGTTCATCGCACGGTATTCCGCCTAATATTGGACCAGGGTCCAATCGACATGCGCGACGCGGAGGTACACACTCTCATACTCCAGAGTATCCATTGTGGTTTTGCCAGCCTCATGGACTGCGCGCGAGGCGACATCCCCCTCCTCCCCGTCCCCAGTCGCCTCGCGCGGTGGAGGCCGGGGCATTAGCCTTCCTCAATTGGACTGGGGTCCAACTCGACCTCCCGGCAACGTGCGGCGAAGCTTTCGTCTATGGGAGTTCACCTGCCGACGCGCCAAAAGCAGCCTGCATTCCGGAAAACTCGCGGCGGACCCCGGAGCCAGCTACGATGCCGGCCGGCCAAGCATCGAGATTCCTCGCAAAGTCCTGAAAGGCGTCTCGCATTTTGTGCGCGCCCAACTATTGCCGCCGTTACCGACCTGCTGCGCCATGCGCAGCCGGATCGATACGTCCACACCAGCCATGTCGGATTTCGCTGCATCATGTGCGTGAAGGAACAACATCATGCAAACGGATCGCGATCTACTCCCTCTCCGTGGCGCTTCGTCACCCGGTCTGGGTTTGTCATTGCATTTGCACCGGTGCGCCGTCGCGTGCGGGCGCCTGCAACAACGCGTGGCCGCGATCAGTGAGGCAGACGCACGGGCCATCGCCGTCGAGGCGTATCTCTACTTCTATCCGCTCGTCACCATGGACGTGACGCGCAAGCAGCTCATCAATACGCGAGCCCGGCAAGGGTCGATCGGCGGGCCCGATGAACACGTTCGTCAACATCCCGGCGTTTCCGCACCGCCGACATGAGGGCCGTGGTGCGGCCCAACTTCGATACGCTCTATTCGAGCGCGCTGGCTGGATCTGACCACGAGAGCCCGCTGGTCGTTTCGGTGCCTGACACCGGCGGGCCGCTACTATCTTCTGCCCATGCTCGACATGTGGACCGACGTGTTCGCCTCGCCGGGCTGGCGCACGACGGGCACACAGGCCGGCAATTTCCTGCTCGTCCCGCCGGGCTGGAACGGAACAGTGCCGGACGGGCTTCACGCGCATCGACGCGCCGACGCCCTATGTGTGGATCATCGGCCGCACCAAGACCGACGGCCCCGCCGACTATGACGCGGTCCACGCAGATCCAGGCGGGCTACAAGATCACGCCGCTGTCGCAGTGGGGCAAGCCGCCAGTCGCCGGTGAAGGCGAAGATCGATCCGAGCGTCGACGTGAAGACGCCGCCGAAAGATGCAGGTCGACACCATGCCGGCCGGCAAATATTTCGCCTACGCGGCCGAGCTGCTCAAGCTGCATCCGCCGCACATCACCGACGAGCCGATCATCGCGCGCATGAAGCGGATCGGCATCGAGCCCGGCAAGAGCTTCGACGTCGCCAAGCTCGATCCCGCGGTGCAAGAAGGCGATCGAGAGCGCGCCGGCGGCCGCGCAGAAGCTGATGGAATGGAAGATCCCGACGCTCGCGCGCGTCGCGCAACAACTGGTCGATGAACACCGACACGATGGGCGTCTACGGCAACTACTATCTGAAACGCGCCATCGTCGCGCAGGTCGGGCCTCGGCGCAAATCTGCCCGAGGATGCGATCTATCCGCTCAATCTCGGCGATGAAACCGGCAAGCCGCTCGATGGCGCCAACAAATACGTCATCCACTTCGACAAGGACGACATGCCGCCGGTCGACGCATTCTGGTCGATCACGCTCTACGACCCGGAAGGCTTCCAGGTCGCGAACGCGCTCAACCGCTTTGCGGTGAGCAGCTGGATGCCGTTCAAGCGCGACGCCGACGGATCGCTGACGCTTTACTTCCAGAATGAAAATCCCGGAGCCGATCGCGAGAGCAACTGGCTGCCCGGCGCCGAGGGCCCGTTCAACCTCACCATGCGTCTCTATGCAGCCGAAGTCGGAGGCGCTGACCGGCGTGTGGAATCCTCCGCCGGTCAAATCGGTCGGTAGAGCCGGGCCAGCACGGGAGCCAAATGAACACCAAGACGAACGGGTCGCCGCTGCAAGCGATAGCGCAATTGCGATCAGCCTGTCGACCGTTGGGACGAGCCCGATCAGCTGCAAAAGTACGCATGGAGTAAAAGGCGATGAGCACGGAGAAGTAGGGACCCCCACCAAGAAGACTGATGTCAGCCGGCGCAATATCCTGCTCGCCGGCACTACGTTCGTGGCCGCCCGGCGTTTGAATTACAAGTGCCCGGGCCCTGTCGCCCGCTGATCGAAGAGACCTCGCGTGAGCCTCGATAAATTCGCCAAGCTGTATCGCGTCGACAATCCCGACAAATTCCGGCTCGACGAATGGGATCCGCACGACACTGGCAAACTCGACATCGACAAGAAGAGGCCAAGGATCTGCTGGCCGAAGGCGCCAAACGCCTATCGGGCTGCAGGAAAAACTCCTACGCGCAGGATCGCTGGGCGGTGCTGTTGATATTCAGGCCATGGACGCAGCGGGAAAAGACAGCGTAATCGAGCACGTGATGAAGGGCGTTAATCCGCAAGGCTGCGGGTGCATTCCTTCAAGCAGCCGAGCGAGGGAAGAACTCGACCATGACTTCATGTGGCGTTCGGCCCGTCGTCTTCCCGAGCGCGGCCGGATCGGCATTTTCAATCGCTCTATTACGAGGAAGTGCTGGTGGTTCGCGTTCACCCCGAGGTCCTGGCAAAGAAAAATGCCCAGCACGCTCGTTACCAAGGACATCTGGAAAGAGCGCTTCAAGGACATTCGCGCATTCGAGCGTATCTGGCGCGCAACGGAACGCTGATCCTGAAATTCTTCCTGCATGTATCGAAGGGGGCAGCGAAAGCGGTTTCTGGAGCAGCTCGATGGGCGTCGAAGAGCTGGAAGTTTTCCATGGGCGACCTCGCGGAGCGGAGCCTGTGGGATAAGTATGGCGGCCTATGAAGATATGATCCGGAGACACCAACCAGTCGGCCGGAGCGCCATGGCATGTCGTGCCCGCCGATAACAAATGGATTTCCACACGACTGGTGGTCGCGGCCGAAGTGGTTGAGGCTCTGGACCGCCTCAATCTCAAATTCCCGTCAGTAACCGGGGTCGAGCGCCGCGAACTCGACAAAGCAGGCAAGATTTTGCGGAACTCCCGCTAACAACCACCAAAAGTCTTCGTTTTGTAGGTGAAATTGACGTTCCAGGTGCGGCGTTGGCCCATGGTCCAACCTCGATCTCGTGATCGCTGGACCGCTTTTAATGGTACGGGGTGAAGCATCAGGATCGAGGAAAATGTCCAAAAACAGTCGCGCCTTCTGGAAGCACTTGTTGCCGATGGTCGTAGTCCCGCGCATCGCGCGATCAATCTCGCCCGGTCATCAAACGCTCGATCATCCGTAATGGGCACAAGTCGAGCGTATCCCTGGAGAGACCAATTCTGGGACGGGTTGCGGGAGATCGCAGATCTGCAGGCACATGACCGTGTCGGCGCTAGGTCGCAACCATCGACCACGGCCCCAACAGGCGCAATTTGTCGTCTGCGATCCGGGTCTTCGTCCCAGACCATTTCCGGCACAACAACCGCAAGCCAAGCTGCCGATCAACACGCAGCACCTGGACGCCCTGCCACAATTTCAGGCGTGCCCCGCGCGTCCTGACGCACACTCGTTCGGATGCAGGTAGTTTGTGAGGCCACAGCTCCGGCCTGAAGGATATTGGACCTCCGTCCAACTCGATCAGCGGTATCCATTTCTCTAGGCTCAAGTGCAGCAGGGCGCCGTTGGAACTGCGGCGCTCGCGCGCCGTGAACCAAGGGGATGGTGATGTCAAACTGCTCGCACTATCAATCGCGTTCGTACTGTTTCTCGTTTTCGCGCAAGAAACCAATGCGCAAGAGCCAGCCGGCCTCCACGCCGGCAAGCACCAGTAATACGCATGTGGCGA
>ERZ1370068.8387-contig-7245_pt1 | contig 39983 bp, 56 predicted proteins | sample MGYA00561227_ERZ1370068 | MGnify/ENA primary metagenome ERZ1370068 (study PRJEB38410, sample SAMEA6850437) | metagenome | study: Metagenomic assessment of the ecological functions of the soil: analysis of the soil microbiota associated with the... | reverse complement strand
TTAATACTTCGTTCAGTTACGTATTGCTGGTAGTCCGAATTGACGTCGAGGACGAACACAAGATCGTCAGCTTCGAGATAGCCGCCAATCGGCGAATGATGTCCGACGCCAGCGCCAAATATCTGCTCGCGACTGAAGTTCACGACGTAGCGTCGGTCCGGATCGTTGGAGCGACGCATATGCTCGCGAAATTGGTCTTCATTGAGATCGCGCAGGACCGTAATTTTCCGGCTCGTGTTGGCCCGGGCGACTTCCGCCAACTCGTCCAGCGTGAGGCCCAGGATGCATATGCCGGTCCAGCACCGACCCGTGCCGGCTAACACCTTTCCCTCCGTGCCAGCTGCCTCCCCAAGCGACCGATACGCATTGGCGACGGCGGCGGGCCCGCAACGCGACCCATTGGACTGCCAGCTAACTTTTCTTTGAAACGTAGCGGCCACCGGCAGTCGCCAGCGCGCTCCACAAGCTCTGGTGTGCGTGTCACCGAGGACGCGATGACTTGTGCCGGCACGTGGGACTGGCCGACCACCAGAGCCCCTGCGCCCAGCAGGCCCGCAGCGACAACAATGCTGGTGATACCCACGTAGTGCCGGCGTTTCATGTGTCTGGATCCACTTTGCGAGCTCACGTTGTAGAGGACCTCACGAGGCGCCTAAAGAAGGAGGTTGGGGGGCCGGCATAGGTGCCGTCGGCAGCAGAGTGACCTGATGCTGTTGCTCCCGAACCATAGCCAAAAGCGCTAAGATAATCGCAAATGGCAGCGAGGGCTTGAACGTACTGTCGAAACCGCTGAGACTCGGTATTGATAGTTGTTCGTCAATAGACGCACGCGGAAGAAACCACCACCGTCTGAACATGTCGACCTCAAACTCTTTTTCGAGACCTCAGCCCGAACTGCGCCAGCCATTTGTCCCTGAGCCAGATAGGCCGGCTTCTCTCTTGCCATTGGGCATTCGTATTTGATCCTTGCCATGTTTAATCTCGCGAAAGTTGATCTTTGGACTTCTCTGCTGCTGCGTCGCTTTTCAACGCCACTACGGAGGTCCGTGATCGATTTTGGATGAACCGATATGGTCCCTCACGTCGCCGCGCGCAAAACGCATCAGCGGCTCTAAGAATTTTCGTTCGACACCCCAAAAAGACTTTTGCAACAATATCGACCTTTTTCCGGACAACGCATCCAAATTCCGCTAGCCGAGCACGCCCACAACCCTTGTAGAGGCGTGTGCCGCGATGTAGCCTAAAGGCTGTCAGGGCGGCAAAAATGCCCCAGCTTTTTTAGCGGCTGCGCGCATGACATCAGGCAGCCGAGCCATTCGGACAATCAACAGAAGCCACATTTCCTGGGAGTGATCCGCTATCGTTCACGCCGATCCTTGGTCATCTGGAACGTCGGATAACAAGGGAGGGAATTCATGAACATTTCATTCGCCCGCGCCCTGATCGTTTTAGCTGTCGCTGCGCTCGGGCCACCCGGTATCCTCGGCGGAATCAATGTAGCAAGGGCTGACGACGTGCCCGATGCGCTCTCTGGTTGAGTGGCAAAGCGCGCAGCAAGCCTTGCGAAACACTCTTTGACGACGCGCACGTCCGCGTGGCCCGGTGCGCACGTTCCCACCGCGGGCCGTAGCACGTCTGCCACTCACACCCGGCTTACCTGACCCGTGTGGTGAAGCGCGGAGGCCAAGGACAGGTCCAGGACGAGAGTGAACACGTAAGATCGATGCCAATCGCCGGTGTATGTTTGCAGATGTGCGCCGATCCCGCGTGGCATGAGTTTGCGAACGTAGGAGACACAACGATTCAATGCTGCCGTCGTCGAGAGAAATATCACCGGGTTGCACCCCCCAGTGAGCGTCCAGACCGCATGCCCGAAGGGAACATGGCCGCTCTCAATAACTCGCGGCAGACCGCCACCCTTATTTAGCGGCTCACTTTTCGGATTCACGTAGCAAATCGTTTGCCGAAACGTCTGCTGTTGGCACCTTTGAGACATGGCGACCGGCCCTGACGATGTCCGTTTCCAGGGGAAGACCGGAAGTAGTCGGCCGACGACCAAAATGACGCGATTGACCCACTACGGACATCTCTGCCCGAAGCCCCATGCATGATTGGACGCCCAGCGGGCTTTCGTACATAGTGACTGACGCGGCGGCGTGCCGGCCTCGTTCAGACGTCAAGTGGCATGAGTCACGGAATGGAATACGAGCCATTCGACGCGGCTGGTAATCGGGGCTGGCTGGGCAGGGCTCGGTGTCAGCTATGCGCTGGCCAAAGCTGGCCTCTCGCACCGGCGTGCTGGAGCGCGGTCGCATCGCCGAGACCTGGCTCACCCAGCGCTGGGATCCTTCTATTTGAACACGCCGAAGCTGATGGCGGTGATGCCGGGTGACCGTTACGAGGGCCTGACCCTGAGGGATTTTACACGCGCGATGAATTCGTCGCTCTCCTAGAGGACTATGCGAGGCGCTGCCGCCTTCCGGTGGCGACCAACACGCCGGTAACGGCGCTCACGCACGACAGGAAAGCCGGCGTCTACCGCCTCATCACGCCGGCTGGCGAACTCACGGCGCGCGCCGTGGTCATCGCCAGCGGCAGCCTGAACCGCGCGCGGCGACCGGAGGTGGCGCGAGCGCTTCCGCCGGGACTGCTGCAGATCGACGCGTCTGTCTACCGCAGTCCAGACGCGCTCCCGGCGGGAGCGGTTCTGGTGGTCGGAAGCGCCCAGTCCAGGGGCCAAATCGCCGAAGACCTTGCAATGGCACGACGGGTCGTCTTCCTGTCCACTGGACGGACCGGCCGCAAGCCGCGACGTTACCGGGGCCGCGATGTCTTGTTATGGGAGCTCGACAAGCGGTCTAATATGACATCCCGCGCAAGAACTTCGTTGGTCCGGATGGTCGCATTGCGGGGCGGCCGCTGTTCGGCGCGCTCCACACCATAAGTCTGCAATCGCTGAGCGCGCAGGGAGTTGTGCTACTCGGCCGCTTCACCGGCATCGCGGACGGCCGGCTTACTTTCGCAGACGACGTCTGCGAAAATATCCGGTTCGGAGACGAGGCTGCCGCCAGGACAAGGCTGCGCATCGACGACCACATTGCCCACCACGGCCTCGATGCTCCCCTGGCCACCGACGATCCAGCCGAGACTGTCACGCCGCGATTGCCAAACCCGCCGATCCTGTCCCTGGACCCGAGCGAGCATCACGTTAGCTACGGTGATCTGGTGCACTGGCTTCGAAGGTGATTACAGCTTTGTGCAGGTACCCGGCGTGCTCAATGCGCGCGGCCAGCCCTTGGAGCATGAGGGGCTGACCGAAGCGCCCGGACTCTATTTTGCGGCCGTCGACTTCTCCTCAACGCGCAAATCGGGCCTCATCTTCGGGATCGCCGAGGAAGCGCAACGTCTCGTCGGCCATATTGTCGCCCGACGCTGACCGGGCTGCTGTCGTTCATCAGAACGTGCTCAATCGATTGAGATGGCGCCTCCGCCACATCAAAAACTGCGATGTCGCCTGTTGGCACTTTTCGGACATGCCGCGTCGCGCTTACGATGTCCGTTGATGGGGGCAAAGCTGACCTCGCGCTTGGGCGCATTGGCGCGTTTCTTTCGCGCCCTGGCCGCCCCATCCGCGATGATAAGGATGGCATATGAAATTCTCCCCTGACCGACCTTACTCCGATCCCGAAAAGGCAGCCCGCAAGATCCTGGAGATCGCCAACGCCGTCGAGGCCGTGCAGGACGGCCGGATCCACATCGAGAAGATCAACGGGCCGTTTCTGTTTCGCGAGAGAGGCAACGCCGGCCGAATACAAGGCTGGTCTGGATCTGGCGATCGAGCGCGGCTGGCTGGTGCATGCACGAGAGCGGTACGTTCGTCGGCGTTCACGCAGACAGGCGCTGATCTGCTTCGCGTGAACCAAACCAGCAGCGGAGCCCTATCAAGCTCGCTGGCGAGTACGCTTTCCTTCTAAGTATCGTCGCAAGTTGCCAATCAGTGAAGTTATAGAGCCCGGCCCATTCGTGGACCGGGCGCCGCATCACACGGCAATGAAAGTCGCCGGGGTGTCGCCCCGGCTGCTCTTCCTGGCTCGCCGTGTAAATAGTCGCGCAGTGCGGGCAGGAGAAATGGACGATCAACTTGAAATCGTTGCTCATGCTCAATGATGCTCTGATTCGGCAATTTTTCAGCGTGCAGATTGCCGTGCTGTTCATCACGACTGTCCGCCACGCTGTCACGCTGCTGGTGGCGCTGGCGGATGCCGACACCATGGTGGCGACCACGACCTGCGTACTGCCGCGGCCGTCGAAAAAAACCAGCCAAAAAAGCCCCGCCTGGCAAAGGGAACGGGGCAAGTTGATCCAGGGGACTCGGAAGCGTCACTCAGACATGCACAGAAATCGTCGATATCGAATTTGTGGGACTCGTTGAGCACGTCCGTTCAGGTTAACGGACTCGATACTGGCCTTGATGTGAACATCCCCACCTTCCGCCTTGTTGTGGTCTCCGCCTTCGCCGCCAATGCCGGCGTACACTTCTTGGCCCTGCTCCACAGCAGAGCCAGTTCTCTGATAGGCGGTCGTGTTGGCTTCCACGTCGGATTTGTTATGGCCGCTGTTCGGATTCCTGGTCGCCATTCGATTTGGCAGTTCCGCCCTCTGCCTTGGCATACTTCTCCGCCTCGGCATTCGCGCCGCCGGCGTCCCAATAAGCTTTCTGGTAAACGTTATCGCCGGTGTTGACATGCACGTCGGCGCCTTCCGCCTTGTTGGACGGATTGAACTCGACACTCGGCTTGCTGATGATATTGCCCTCGTTGTAGCCAGTTCCACCGTTTCCGGCGCTGTTGCCGCCGGTCGAAACCTTTGAACGCGATAGTGTCGGAAGGAAACATTGATTTACCGCATGTGAAGTCTCCCTGAGTTGGTTGCACGCGGTGCGTCCCAATTTGGACGGTCCAACTTTGGGTTAACGCACCCGTTACGGCCAAGATGCCAAAACTGGTGCAACCACCCGACCTGAAAGGATTACACCTTTTGGTCGTAGCCTCAGGGTTTTAGGTTGTGCCTGCCGTCGCGCGTCAGTCGCCTGGTCGGCAAGTTCGCCCTCGTCGCGCCGCGGCCATTGCTCTCGAGGTTGTTGATAACCTCGAAGCGGCGATTACGACTCTGGTAGGCTGGCGCGTGCTGCGGGCAGGAATTCACGTCCAGTGAGGGCGTGCGGCATGTGGCCCATGAAGGGATCGGGAAGCGCTGGCTTTCCTCGCCGCCGTCGCGGTGATGGTGGCGCTGGCGGCTGATCGTTGCGTGGCCGTGAGGGAGTGCGCTAGTCCTGCGCGAGGAGCCTCTCCCGGGGCATGGCTATCTCGTGAGTTCGGACTATCGCGAGGTGATCGAGGTCTTGAAGGGCTGGGGCGTGGTGCGATCCGGCATCCATGTGCGGTGACGGCCCTTGTGGCGTCAAAACGCCGATCGATTGGCGCGCAGTAATTTGCTTAAATTTGAGATCGAACGACGCCGAGGGCGAGATCGGGCCGGACCTGTTTCGGCATGCCTGCCTGATGGGGCTGGAAGGTCTGGTTTCGAAGCCCCGTGAGCCCGTATCGTGGCGGCCGGTTCGACCGTTGGATCAAGGTGAAGAACCGGAGCCATCCGGCGTTCAGCCGGGTGATGGATGCGTTCAGCTGACGCCCCTCGGCGCTCGCTAGGATCCGGCGTGATTGCGATAAAACCGCTCGGTTTCCAGCCAACTGTGCAGCCCTGGCACGCCGAATCCCATGGTAGCGTTGAGGCCAGATGCAAAACCGTGCCGGAGGTTTTGGGCTGCTTGCTCCACAACATTTTGAGCGTAGCAAGACAAAGAGGGAGGACGCAGACTATGCCGATTTCGATTTCTACGATTGTCGTGGGGACTCATCTTGTCGTCGCAGTGGCCGATCAGGTACCTGCGTTCGACATCGCCCGAAGCTGCAAACTGGATACGGCCGCGACGACCGGCCTTTCAGTTGATCAGTCCCTCAAGAACTGCGTGGACGATGAAAACAGGGCTCGGCAAGAGTTGGTGAGCCAGTGGTCCAAATTCTCGGCCTCCAGCAAGGCGCAATGCATTCCGCTGGAGGGTATCGGCGGTGATCCCAGCTATGTGAGCCTTTTGACCTGCCTGCAAATGTATTTATGGGACCGAATGACGGCGCCGGGAACCAAGCCTCAAAGCAATCCGTTTGATGTCGATGGATTACCGCATCCTTCGCATCATTCTCGGGGGTGTCTTGCTGCTCGTGGCCGCGTTCGCACTCGGAACGCGCCTCGCTGAGTGGGATCAGCGAACAGCCGGAGCCGCCGCCGGTCGAACGATCTAGGTAACCGCGGGCCTCGCTACCTATTAATGGACGCTGCAAGACCATCGCCGGAGGATAGAGCAATGGCCTCGCGCTCTAATGTTTCGTCGGCGTCGAAAACACCAACGACATATCCTCAAACTCCTCGACCGGAAGCTTGCTCACGTCAGCAGCGGCCGGAGATTTTTCGCCGACGCCAAACCCGTGGTAGCGGAACGGTCGTCCCGAGGTGAATGCGAACGCAATGTGGTGACGACAGCAAGCAGGGCGACTACCACGAAACCGGAAATGAACAGCCGCTTCATCGAAACCTCCGTTTGGCTCGAAATGCAGAGTGGCTTGCACCACCGGATTACGGCCAACGGCTGCAGGCAGATGTGATCTGCCTCACCTATCACGGCGATCTTGTTTTTTAGCGGTCTCAGCCGGGATCGCGCCGCCTGCGGTTCAACGGGGCCGGTGAAGGCCGCGCCGGACGCGCAGTTCGCCCAGGCGCCTGCACGCGCGTTGACGCTTGCAGCCAAGCGGTCTGGGACTTTAACCGGGCGGCCGCCGATGCCTCTTTAGCCGCCGCCATCTGGCAATCAAATTCCCCAATTGTGAACTGGTTCATACCCGTTTGCGCTCTTTCGGAACAGAAAACTTTTTGACGGGACCGCGCGGAGGGCACGCTCTGACCCAACCTACGAAGCGCATACCCACATGGCTGACGACCAACCTGCTTGTGATCATCAGGATCGTTAGCGATTATCTCGATCTGGATCTGGATTGGTCGCTAGCCAACCGGCCGAGCGCTGCACATCGTCGCGCGCATTCAACGCTGCCTGAAGCCCGCAAAAATCCACCCAACCAACCATCCGAAGAAGTATACAAGCCCACTGACGATGGCCGTCCCGGCAGCGCCGACAGCTGGCACGGCAAGGTACTGTTCTCGGTCGCGCCGCGGAACTATAGGTTTTGTAAGCCGCAAGCGTATGGGGACGGTATTGTCCAGTTGCACGACTCAGATAGATATGTGAACAGTCTGCCATAGGCGGGCTCTGGAAGCATTTCTATCGGTGCCGTTTGGTAGATTAGGCATCGTCCGCTTTCGAAGTCACTTTCGATGCCGCGGTCGTATTCCATGTCTGTTGGGCGCTATGTCTTTCAGATACTTGCAGCGGCCACACGGCAGCAAACCAAATTGGCAAGGCCAGCGCTTGCGGCCAGCCAAAGCCGACGCCACCCATTCCAGTTGCAATCGGCTCGCCATCGAGGTTGCCCCTCAGCCGACCTGTTCTTGACCCTCAATGGAGCGTCATCCGTTGGCGATGGTGTGCGCCCGCCGCCGACAACACCGGACCCGGTGCAGAAGTGCCGGGCCGATGCATCCGGACGTATGCGCCAGCGGCGGGCTGGCTAAGCTCTTCACCAGCGCTCTATAGGCGTCAACATGTCCCCATGTTTCTTTCGCGGCAAATCAATTAGCTCGATCGCGACACAAATGTGAACACAACAGCCGCACTGCGTTGATTTGTCTACACTTTCTGACGTCCATACGCTCCCTTGCGCAGGGAATGCCGGAGTGCTTCCGCTGAACCTGTATGCTCGTGTGCGCTTTTCTTTGCGCACTTTGCACACGAGACCGCGGGTGCAGCGCGCACCCGGTCTTCCCTGCGCCCTCTGATTTTCGAGGGCAGGACGTTACAGGCAAACCTCGGGCAGATCATGCCGCGAGATCGCGAAGGTATGTTTGCATGCCGTTTGAGATTTAATCGGTGAACTCGAGTATTGCATGCGCGCGCTCACCAGCGATCTCACGTCGTCCCGGCCTTGAGCCGGGACCCATACCTCCGCGGCCTCTCGACTTGGCACAGGCGTCAGATACCTTCTGTAGAGCAACACCCGCCGCGGCGTATGGGTCCCTGCGCCCGTGCGCAATTGCGCACTAGGCAGGGACGACAACCAGTTGATGGCGGCGCGGCTGCGCTTTGCCTACCTACCACATTGCTACGACCCCTTCAGCAAACTTCGCGAACGCGCCTCCGCGTGATCCGGATGCCAGCGCGACAGCGCGGGGCGGTTTTCGACGATGTCGCCGGCGGCCCACAGCATGCGCCGCTCGTCGAGCGGCCGCGGCACGTCATTGTCCGGGCACAGGATGTAGAAATCGCCGGCGTCGATGCGCGCGATCATGAAGTCGACGGTCTGCTCCGGCCGTCCAGGCGCCGGGCGGCTTCTCGGTGCGGCCGCGCGCGGTCAGGCCGGTGAAGACGTGACCGGGGATCATCAGATGCGCGCTGATCCTGCAGCCCGGTATGTTGCGCAACTCGTGCTGCAGCGCCTCGGTCAGCGCCTTCACGCCGGCCTTCGAGACGTTGTAGGCGGGATCGCCGGGCGGCGTGGTGATGCCCTGCTTGGAGCCGGTGTTGATGATCGAGGCCGGGCCGCCCGCGTTCGATCATGTGCGGCGCAAACGCCTGCGTGCCGTGAATGACGCCCCACAGATTGACCGCGAGAATGCGCTGCCAGTTCTCCAGCGGCCGAAAACTGTTGCTGTCGGGGCCGATGCCGGCATTGTTCATCAGGATATCGGTGCCGCCGAACCGCTTTTGCACCGCGGCTTCCAGGCCCGCGACGTCGTCGAAGCGGCTGACGTCGACGGCGGCCGTCATGACATCGGCGGCGCCGCCCTTCGCGACGGACGCCAGCTGTTGCGGCGGCTTCGGCGAGGCGGTCGGCGCCGATATCGGCGATGCAGACCTTCATGCCGAGGCCGGCAAAGCGCGTCGCGGCGGCAAGCCCGATGCCGGACGCGCCTCCGGTGATGACGGCAACATTGTTCGGCGACATGGCGGGATGGGGCAAAGCAGCTCTCCGGATCGATCAAGGTCCCCGCACTTTACAGGCTTGTTCGCCACACGCCATCGTTCTCATGCGCGTGCGGAACCGCGACGGCAAGAACAAGGCGCCGGGAGGAAAGTGGCTTACTTGGCGATTTCGCAGACGGTTGCCGGAACTCGCGCGCCGCGGCGGGCGTCGCTGGCGGACACGCCATTCCACCAGCGCCTGGAGCGCGGCGCGGTCGCAGTGCAGCTTGACACTCATCCCGTCGGCGAACTTGATCCAGTCCTCAAAATGCTGGCTCGATACCGCGATCACCACCGGAATGTCGGCGCCGAGCGCGTTCGATCAGGTAGGCGAGACCCTTGCCGTCGCGCTCCCGCTTTCCGAAGCGGTTGACGATGAGAAGGTCGGCGCCGGCCCCGAGCGCGCTCGGCGACACGGCGCTCCCGCGTTCTGAAGTCCTTGCGAGGTCGAGCCGGCAGCCGCTCGCGCATGGGGTCGAAATCCCGCGCCAGCAATATCTTTTTCTCCGCTGTGGACCAGCACGGCCGACAGGCTGGTAGTCGGCGCACTGGGCCGGCCTGCACCATGCCGACGGCGCGCGAAGGCCATGCGCATTCAGCTCCGCCTGCGAAGTCGCGCAGCACCGCGTCGGGGTCGTCGTGCTCGTCATAGACCAAGGGCTGCAAGGTCGCATTGGGCGTCGAACATGGTGCGCCTCTTGTTGGTTAGGAGTGGCGGCCGCGTTGCTCTCCCTGTCAACTGGCTGTCCGGGCTTCATTATATTTTATTGTATATCACGTATGCGACGACCTCGCCACGGCCAATGGCGGCTGGACGGAGGCGCCGGTATCGATATATTCTTACGGAATATAACGTAGGAAATGATCGGGAGCTGCCGGTATGGAGATCGAGACCCAGGAGCTCACCACCTGCGAGGTGGCGGCCGATGGTTGCGCCATTTCGCTGGGATTCGTGGATTCCAAGGGCGAGCCGGCGACGATCCGGCTGTCGGTCAACCAGGTCGGCGCGCTGGTCATGACCCTGCCCGGGCTGATCAGCAAGGCGCTGCAGACCCGTTTCGGCGACCAGAGCCTGCGCTATGCCTATCCGCTCGACTCCTGGGTGATCGAGCAATCCACCGACCCGAAACATGGCATGATGACATTAAGGACGAGCGACGGCTTCAGCGTCTGCTTCTCGATCCCGCGCGAGCAGCAGAGCGAACTCGGCGAAGCGTTGACGACCGCGCCAGCCTCGAGGGCGACGACACGGTCGAACTAGCGGCGCGACGCCCCGTCAGGTTCGCATGGGTGGTCGTCGTCCCGTCAATTTACGGAACCATGCCCACGCTGTAAAACTTCGCAGATAACAATCCCGCAGAACGTCGAACGCAGTAACACAAGGGAGAGCAAACATGGCTGTCACGCAGGCAATTCCGATCACGCGCCATCCTTATGCGGATGGTTCCTACAAGAAGATGCTGATCGACGGCAAATGGGTCGACGCCGCCTCCGGCAAGAAGTTCGAGACTCACAATCCGGCGACCGGCGAACTGCTCGCCACCGTCGCCGAGGGCGACGCCGAGGACATCAACCGCGCGGTAGCCGCCGCCCGCCGCGCCTTCGAGGGACCGTGGAGCAAGGTCAAGGCCATTCGAGCGGCAGGACCTGCTGCTGAAGCTCGCCGATCTCGTCGAGAAGAATTTCGAGGAGCTGTCGCAGCTCGACACGCTCGACATGGGCGCGCCGATCAGCCGCACCCGCGGCAACAAGCTGCGCGTGCTCGGCATGCTGCGCTATTACGCCGGCCAGGCGACCGCGATCCATGGTGAGACCATTGAGAACTCGCTGCCCGGTGAAATCTTCTCCTACACGCTGAAGGAGCCGATCGGCGTCGTCGGCGCGATCATTCCCTGGAACGGCCCGCTCGGCGCCAGCGTCTGGAAGATCGGTCCTGCGATCGCGACCGGCTGCACGGTGGTGCTGAAGCCGGCCGAGGAAGCGCCGCTGACCTCGCTGCGGCTCGCAGAACTCTGCATGGAAGCCGGCGTTCCGCCCGGCGTCGTCAACGTCGTGCCCGGCTATGGCGAGACCGCGGGCGCGGCGCTGGCCTCGCATCCCGGCGTCGACAAGGTCGCCTTCACCGGTTCGCACGTCACGGGTCAGTCGATCATCCGCGCGTCGGCCGGCAACCTCAAGCGCGTGTCGCTCGAGCTTGGCGGCAAGTCGCCGGACATCGTGTTCGCCGATGCCGATCTCGATGCCGCGGTGCCGGGCGCGGCGATGGCGGTGTTCGCCAACTCCGGGCCAAATCTGCAGCGCCGGCACGCGGCTGTTCGTCGAGAGCAAGATCTATGACGAGTTCGTCGGCCGCGTCGCCGAATTCGGCAAGAAGCTGCAGGTCGGCAACGGCCTCGATCCGAACACGCAGATCGGGCCGCTGGTGTCGAAGCAGCAGATGGAGCGCGTCTCCGGCTATCTCGACATCGGCCAGAAGGAAGGCGCCAAGGCGCGTCGCCGGCGGCGTCGCGACTGACCGAAGGCGCGCTGGCGAAGGGCTATTTCGTGCCGCCGACCGTGTTCGCCAACGTGCAGGACAATATGCGGATCGCGCAGGAGGAAATCTTCGGCCCGGTGATCTCGGCGATCTCGCTTCAAGGACAGTGACGAGCTGATCAAGCGCGCCAACGCCACGACCTTCGGCCTCGGCTGCGGCGTCTGGACCACCAATGTCAGCAAGGCGCATCAGGTCGCGAAGGCGCTGCGCGCCGGCTCGGTCTGGGTCAATTGCTACCAGGCGATGGACCCGGCGGTGCCGTTCGGCGGCTACAAGATGAGCGGCTATGGCCGCGAGTCCGGCAAGCAGCACGTGGAAGAGTATCTCAACGTCAAGGCGGTCTGGATCAAGACGGCCTGACGATCTCCGATCGATCAGCGAGAACGGCGGCCCCGGCCGCCATTTCTTTTAGCGGCTTCGCCGCCTTCTTCGGTCGCCCGATGTCGCGTGCGCAGGGCCTGCAAGTTCCTTGCGCGACCGCGCTGGCGGCGTCGCGCTCGATCTTGCGGTAGCGCGCGACCAGCGAGACGCCGAACGGCGTCAGCGCGCGCGCCGCCGCCATTCTTGCCGCCGGTCTGCCGTTCGACCGCGGCCTGCCGGCAGATGCGGTTGATCTCGTCGACCAGGTCCCAGGCGCGCTTGTAGGACATGTCCATCGCGCCGGCCGGCGGCCGAAATCGAACCGCATGCGATGGATGTTTCCAGCAGCTGGATCTTGCCCGGACCGATGCGCCCTCTGCGTCGAGATCGATGCGGACGCTGAGCGAAGGATGCGATCTGGCACGTTCGATTTCGGCATGGAATGACTTGCTCACTCGCTTCGACGCGCTGCACGATTGCGTCACCCAAGCCTTTTACGAACAAGCTGAAGCGGTTACATATCCGTATCAACACGGGGTTCTGGAATAGACATGAATTATCCATCGTTGTTTTCGCCGCTCAAGGTCGGTCCCTATCAGCTCAAGCACCGCCTCGCGTTGGCGCCGTTGACGCGGATGCGGGCGGCAAAGCCGTCGCTCGCGCCGCGGCCGCTGAACGCCGAATATTACGCCCAGCGCGCGACGCCGGGCGGGTTGCTGATCGCCGAAGCCTCGCCGGTGATGGAAACCGGCTTCGGCAGCCCCGGCGTGCCCGGCATCTATACCGAGCAGCAGATCGCGGGCTGGCGCGAGGTGGTCGATGCCGTTCACGCCAGGGGCGGCGATCATCTTCCTGCAGCTCTGGCATGTCGGGCGCGTCTCGCATTCCTCGTTCCAGCCCGGCGGCGTGCTGCCGGTCGCGCCATCGGCGGTGCCGATCGCCGACCTGAAGACCGGTGACGGCCGACGGCAAGGCGGTGCTCTACGAGACGCCGCGCGCGCTCGAGACATCGGAGATTCCCGGCGTGATCGACGCCTACCGGCAGGCGGCGAAGAATGCGCTGCAGGCCGGCTTCGACGGCGTCGAGATCCACGGCGCCAACGGCTATCTGATCGAGCAGTTCCTGCAGTCGCACACCAATCTGCGCACCGACCAGTATGGCGGCTCGATCGCGAACCGCGTGCGCTTCCTGATGGAAGTGACGAAGGCCGTGGTCGAGGTCTGGGGCGCCGACCGCGTCGGCGTGCGGCTGTCGCCCTATGGCGTCGCCAATGGCAGCGGCGAGCCGGACCCGATGCCGCTCTACACACATGCGGTCGAGCAGCTCAACCCGCTTGGCCTCGCCTATCTGCATTTCATCGAGCCGCGCTCCTCCGGCGCCGGCCGCGCCGAGGTCAACCATCAGAACGTGCCGTCGGCGATGGTGCTGTTCCGCCCGATCTGGAAGGGCGTGCTGATCACCGCCGGCGGCTTTCACCGGCGAGGCCGCGGATGCCGCGATCGGCGATGGCCATGCCGACGCGGTCGCGTTCGGCCGCATCTTCATCTCCAATCCCGGACCTGCCGCGCCGCCTGCAGCGCGGCTTCCCGCTGACGCCCTATAACCGCGCGACCTTCTATGGCGGCGACGTGCGGCCGGCTACACGGACTATCCCGAGCATGACGAGCTGGAGCAGGCGTGAGCACGATCGTCATTGCGGATGGCGCAGCGACGCAATCCATGGCGCCGCGATGACAGCATGGATTGCTTCGATGCGCTTCGCTCCATCCGCAATGACGCACGAGAGGACTCGACCATGTTTCCCGAAGACGAATCGGAGAAGAAAAAACCAAAGCGGTCGCGCTGCGGCAAACCCGCCGCCGGCCAATGCCTGTGCGGCAAGGTCGCCTTCGAGATCGACGTGCCGGCGCGCTGGGCCTGGCACGATCATTCGCCGTCGAGCCGTCGCGCGCATGGCGCGGCCTATGCCACCTATGTCGGAAGCTGGCGCAAGCGTTTTCGCATCACCAAGGGCAAGGCCAGCGATCACGCGCTACGAGGACAAGGCGACCAAGACCGCGCGCAGCTTCTGCTCGAGCTGCGGCACGCCGCTGTTCTACGAGCGCGCGCGCTCGCCGCACATGGTCAACATTCCGCGCGCGCTGTTCTCCGGGCCGCACCGGGCGGCAGCCGCTCTATCACATCGCGATCGAGGAATTGCAGGAATGGGCCTATACCGGCGAGCCGCTGGTGCCGCTGAAGGGCTTTCCCGGCGTGGTCTGGCAGCGCTCGAAAAGAAGAAGCGCATCGCCGGCGACGATCCGTTCGAGCTCGCGCGTACGAGCCTGACGCTGCTTGCCGCGCAGGGCAGCCATGACCGCGCTCCATTGCGTCGCACCGCTGCAAGTTTGGTCATGCTGCCTCGATCCCGCGGGCAAACGGACCCGCGGGCAGGAGGACGACATGAAGAACCGCATCACCGGCCGCTCGGCATTCCTTGCACTGCTGAAGGACGAGGGCGTCACCCATCTGTTCGGCAATCCCGGCACCACCGAACTGCCGATCATGCACGCGCTGAAGGACCATCCCGACCTCACCTATGTGATGGCGATGCAGGAAAGCCTCGTGGTCGCCATGGCCGACGGTTTCAGCCGCGCCTCGGGCAAGCTCGTCGCCTGCAACGTCCATGTCGCGCCCGGGCTCGGCAACGCGATGGGCTCGCTCTACAACGCAAGCTTCACCGGCACGCCGATGATCCTGACCGCCGGCCAGCAGGAGCAGGGCCACGGCCTGACGGAGCCGGTGCTGTACGGGCCGCTGGTGCAGATGGCGCGAGCCGCTGGTGAAATGGGCGGTCGAGGTGACGCGGCTGGAGGATCTGCCGCGCATCGTGCGCCGCGCCGCCAAGATCGCGACCACGCCGCCGACCGGGCCGGTGTTCATCTCGCTGCCCGGCGACATCCTCAATGCCGAGGCCGGCATCGAGCTCGGCCGCTCGACCCGCGTCGATACCCGCGTCAAACCGTCGGACGAATCGCTGCAGGCGCTGGCCGCGCGCATCCTCAAGGCCGAGCGGCCCGGTGATCATCGTCGGCGACGAGATCGTCAAGAGCGACGCGCTGCAGGAGGCGGCTCAGCTGGCGGAGACGCTCGGGCTGTCCGGCCTATCAGTCGTCGACGCCCTATGGCGCGCATTTCCTGTCCGAAAGCCCGTGCTTCATGGGCGCGCTGTCGCGCATCCAGAAGCAGGTCGCGCGAGGTGCTCGTCGCCCTACGATCTCATGATCGCGCTCGGCGGCGATCCGCTTGCGGATGTCGGTCTACAGCGAGGTCGATCCGCTGCCGGACGGGCTGTCGATCGTGCAGGTCGGCCTGGTCGATTGGGATCTCGCCAAGAATTACGGCGCCGAGATCGCGCTGAAGGCCGACGTGAAGGAAACCCTGCGCGCGCTGGTGCCGGCGCTGAAGGCGGCCGGCGGCGCGCGCGCTCGAGACGCGCGCCAGGCAGGGCATTGGCGGCGCTCGCGTCGAAGAACTGGACGGCCAGGCGCAAGCCGCTGGTCGAGCAGATTTCGAAGCCGCCAACACGCTCGCCGATCGATCCGGACTGGCTGGCGCTGCAGGTGGTCGAGGCGATGCCTGACAACGCCATCCTGGTCGACGAGGGCCTGACGTCGTCGCGGCAGATGCATCGCGCTGCGCCCGCATCGCGACCGCTACGGCTATCACGCGCTGGCCTCGGGCGGCATCGGCTGGGGATTGCCGGCCTCCGTCGGCGTCAGCCTCGCCAATCCGGACCGGCCGGTGGTGTGCTACTCCGGCGACGGCAGCGCGATGTATTCGATCCAGTCGCTGTGGACCGCGGCGCAACCACAAGCTGCCGCTGACGTTCGTCATCGTCAACAATGGCGGCTACCGCATCATCAAGCAGCGGCTGCTCGCCTTCCACGGCGACGATCATTACGTCGGCATGGATTTCATCGATCCGCCGGTGGATTTCACCGGCGTCGGCGAAATCGCTCGGGCTGGAGGCGATGCAGGTCACCGATCCCGCGCGAGTTGAAGTCCGCTGTTGTCGTCGGCCTTCAGCCGCCCCGGCGCGAAGCTGATCGAGGTGGTGGTGAGCAATTCGGTGAATTAGATCCGTCATTGGCCGAGGTCGTTGCGTAGGCATAGCGAATGCCATTGGCGCACCATTCACGAGATCGCCGATGATGGATAGCGGCGCTGGCGCCTTGCGCACCATTGCCCGAATCGACGGTAGCTATTCCGCCGCCTGCGCCGCGGCATGCGGCCGATACTGCGCCGCCGGATGCTGCGCCGTCAGCCGCGCGCGGCCCGCGCCGAACAGCTTTCCGCGCAGCGTGCCCTTCGCGTAGGCGCTCTTGTAGCGCCCGCGCCGGGTCAGTTCCGGCACCAGCATGTCGGCGATATCCTCGAAATCGCCGGGCGAGATCGCGAAACGCGACGTTGAGGCCGTCGACATCGGTCTGCTCGAACCAGGCCTCGATCGTCGTCGGCGACCTTTTCGGGCGTGCCGACCACGACCGGTCCGGCGCCGCCGATGCCGACATGCTCGGCGACCTCGCGCACGGTCCAGACCCGGTCCGGATCGGCGCGGGTGACGTTGTCCATCGCGGTGCGGCCGGCGTCGTTCTGGACGTGGCGCACCTGCTGGTCGAGGTCGTAGGTCGAGAAATCGACGCCGGTCCAGCCCGACATCAGCGTCAGCGCGCCTTCGGGGCTGATGTGGCGGCGATAGTCGGCGTATTTCGCTTTCGCCTCGGCCTCGGTGCGGCCGAGAATGATCGTCATCATGCTGAACATCAGGATTTCGGCCGGGTTGCGCCCGGCCTTCGCGGCGAGCTCGCGGATCGCCGCGACGCGCGGCGCGATGATCTTGGCCGATGGTCCCGACATGAACACGCATTCGGCGTGCTGGGCGGCGAACTGCCGTCCGCGCGGCGAGGTGCCGGCCTGATACAGCACCGGCGTGCGCTGCGGCGACGGCTCGCTCAGATGAATGGCGTTGAGCCGGTAGTTGGTTCCCTCATGCTGGACGCGATGCACCTTCGACGGATCGGCGAAAATGCCGCGCGCGCGGTCGCGCAGCACGGCGTCGTCCTCCCAGCTTCCTTCCCAGAGCTTGTAGACCAGCTCCATATATTCGTCCGCGATCGTCGTAGCGGTCGTCATGCGCGGTCTGCTTGTCCTTGCCGGCGCCGCGCGCGGCGCTGTCGAGATAGCCGGTCACCACGTTCCAGCCGATCCGGCCCTCGGTGAGATGATCGAGCGTCGACATCCGCCGCGCGAACGGGTAGGGCGGCTCGAAGGACAGATTGCTGGTGACGCCGAAGCCGAGATGTTCGCGTCACCGCCGCCATCGCCGGGATCAGCATCAGCGGCTCGTTGGCCGGCGTCTGCGCGGCGTTGCGCAGCGCCGCGTCCGGGCTGCCGCCGAACACGTCGTAGACGCCGAGCACGTCGGCGAGAAACAGCCCGTCGAACCGGCCGCGCTCCAGCGTCTTCGCCAGATCGAGCCAGTAGGGCAGGCGGTTGTAGTCGAGCGGTGCGGTCGCGCGGATGGGTCCACAGCCCCGGCGATTGATGCGCCACGCAGTTCATGGCGAAGGCGTTGAGCCGGATTTGTTTTGTCATGGACAGCGATACCTCGGCACGTCGCAGAGTTCCCTCTGCGCATTCGCCCGGTCGAATGCCGGGCTGTTGCCTGAAATTGTTGCATTCCTCGCTGGTTTTGGCAAGGCCCATTCGGCAGGCGTCGTGCCACTTCCAGCGGGCGACTTATCCCGATAGGTTGCGCGCCGCAAATTCGGCGAACGAAAGGAAAGAAACATGGCTGACAGAGCCGACGCGATTGCGAGCGCACGCGAGCATCTTCATTCCGGCGCGTTTCTCGCCGAACTCGACCGCAGGGTCGGCTATCGGACCGAAAGCCAGAACCCCGGCAGCGGCGAGCGTTGCGCGCCTATCTCGTGGAGGACCTGCAGCCGGCATTCGCCGCGCTCGACTTCTCCGACCCGCCTGATCGAATCGCCGACGCGGCAAGGGTCCGTATCTGCTGGCGGATTATCGCGAGGATGCCTCGCTGCCGACCGTGCTCACCTATGGCCATGGCGACGTCGTCGACGGCATGGACGGCGAATGGCGCGACAATCTCGATCCGTGGCAGACCACGACCAAGGGCGACGCGCGTCTATGGCCGCGGCACCGCCGACAACAAGGGCCAGCACAGCATCAATCTCGCGGCGCTTGCGCGCCGTGCGCGAGACGCGCGGCGGCAAGCTCGGCTTCAACGCCAAATTCATCATCGAGACCGGCGAGGAGATCGGCTCGCCCGATCTGCGGCAGGTGTGCGAGGCGCTGCGCGAGCGAGCTGAAGGCCGATCTGTTCCTGGCCTCCGACGGGCCGCGGCTTTCCGCCGATCGGCCGACCATTTTCCTCGGCTGCCGCGGCGGCAATCCGCATCCATCTCGACGTCAATCTGCGCGAGGGCGGGCACCATTCCGGCAATTGGGGCGGCGTGCTCGCCAATCCCGCGACGATCCTTGCGCAGCGCCATCGCCAGCCTCGTCGACGGCAAGGGGCGGATGCAGCTCGACGCACTGAAGCCGCCGCGCGATCTCGAACCCGATCCGCGCGGCGCTCGCCGACGTCGAAGATCGAGCCGACCGCGGACGAGCCGGCGCTCGCGCCAGACTGGGGCGAGGAGGGCCTGTCGCCGGCCGAGCGGCTGTTTGCCTGGAATACGCTGGAAGTGCTGGCGATGTCGTCCGGCAATATCGAGAAGCCGGCCAACGCCATTCCCGGACGCGCGCAGCGCCGTGCTGCAGCTTCGCTTCGTCGTCGGCACCAGATATGAAGAGGTCATCGACGCCGTGCGCGCGCATCTGCACGCGCAACGGCTTTCCGATGGTCGAGGTCAGCGGCACGCAGAGCTTTGCCGCGTCGCGCACCGATGTCGACAGCCCCTGGGTGCAACTGGACGGCGAATCGATCCGGCAGACCACCGGCAAGGCGCCGGCGATCCTGCCGAATTTCGGCGGCTCGCTGCCCAACGACGTGTTCGCCGAAGCGCTTGGCCTGCCGACGATCTGGGTGCCGCATTCCTATCCCGGCTGCTCGCAGCACGCGCCGGACGAACACATTCTGCTGCCGGTCACGCGAAGAGGCGCTCGCCATCATGGCGGGGATCTTCTGGGATCTCGGCGAGAAGAAGCGGGCGTTCTAGGTACGGCCTGCATCGAGGCGGGGAGCAGTGATGGAGCTTCGCTGAGCTTCAGTTTTTTGATGGTGGCCGAGAACGGCAATTGCACGCGTGCCGTGGAAAAGCGGAATGCGTTTCCAGGCTGCGGTGGTCGTGGGGAATATTCATGATCTCGTCACATCGCTCGTCTCCAACAAATGTGGACCTGATGATCTGCTACCATCACGCGCAGCAGCCGATCCATCTCGATGCGGATCGCTACGAACGTGTGACGCTCGGCACAGAGTTGTTGCGGCCCGATGCCAGCGAGGCGCTCGGCGGCCAAGGGAGCGCGTCGCTGCCTGACGGGCGTCGCATCCGGTGCCGCTTCTGATGTATTCGCTCAGCGTCTATTTCGCCCGGCTGGTCGGATCTCATCCTGAGAATGCCCCATTTCGGCACGCGGGTGATCGAAAGTGACATGTCCGGACGTGCTGTGCGGACTGGCGCTACGGGCGCGGCGCGGCATTGCCTGGCTCTCGAGGGCACCGTGGCGGCGACGGTGGAAGCGGCTGACCCCGATCGGCGGCACAAATGGGCGCTGCCTTTGTCTTTAGTCGCATTCAGGGGTCGAATGCATGATGGTCAACGGGCACTAAATCTGTTTTGGTCCGAATTGCGCAGGCATAGTGCCGGGCACGCCGGGAGCGGTCACGAAAGACAGGTGTCGAGGTCGCCGGCGAAACTACCGGCCAAGTTACTTCGTAAGCGACCTGGCAAGTCGCCGAGTTTGGGTCGATGAGCAATCATCTGTAGCCTTTTAAAGGAGAAGTTACGTGAAACATCGTCAGATTATCGGCTGTCTGCTCGCCGGTGCGTTGTGCGCCAGGCCGGCGATGGCGCAGGAACTCACCGGGACGCTGAAGAACATCAAGGAGACCGGCGCCATCACGCTCGGCTTCCGCGATCTCGTCGATTCCCTTCTCCTATCTCGACGACAACCAGAAGCCGATCGGCTACGCCATGGACATCTGCTACAAGATCGTCGATGCCGTGAAGAAGGAGCTCAAGCTCGACAAGCTCGAGGTCAAGCTCAATCCGGTGACGTCGTCGACCCGCATTCCGCTGCTGGCCAACGGCACCATCGATCTCGAATGCGGCTCGACCACCAACAATGCCGAGCGCCAGAAGCAGATCTGCCTACACCAACACCCACTTCCTGACCGCGAGCCGCTACGTCTCGAAGAAGTCCGGCAAGATCAATTCGATCGACGATCTCAAGGGCAAGTCGGTGGTCTCGACCGCCGGCACCACCAACATCAAGCAGCTCACCGAGGCCAACGCCGCGCGCAACCTCAGCATCAACATCATCCCGGCCAAGGATCACGCCGAAGCGTTCCTGATGGTCGAGACCGATCGCGCGGTGGCCTTCGTGATGGACGATATCCTGCTGGCGAGCCTCGTCGCCGGCTCGAAAGCGCCGGACGACTACGTGATCTCCAAGGACGCGTTCTCCAAGCCCGAGCCCTACGGCATCATGCTGCGCAAGGACGATCCGGCCTTCAAGAAGGTGGTCGATGCCGCCACCGCCGCGCTCTACACCGGCGGCGAGGGCCAGAAGATCTACGACAAATGGTTCACGCAGAAGATCCCGCCCAAGGGGCTGAACCTGAACGTGCCGATCGGCGCCGAGCTGAAGAACGAGTTCGCCAAGCCTTCGGATTCGCCGGATCCTGATTCCTACAAGCGATGTAGGGCTTGCCGGCCCATGCAATGGCCCGGTCATTGCATGGGCATTGTGACGTATGGCGGCCGGAGGTGACATTCCGGCCGCGACTGTTGCTAGCATGGTCCGAAGTCATCCAGAGGAGAAGAGTACGAATGAAACGCCTGCGTATGATCGGCCTACGCGCTCGCCGCTGCCGTTCTGCGCCGGGCAGGCCAACGCCGAGGAACTCGACCGGGACGCTGAAGAACATCAAGGAGACCGGCGCGATCACGCATCGGCTACCGCGACTCGTCGATCCCGTTTTCCTATCTCGACGACAACCAGAAGCCGATCGGCTATGCGATGGACATCTGCTACAAGATCGTCGACGCCGTGAAGAAGGAGCTCAAGCTCGACAAGCTCGAGGTCAAGCTCAATCCGGTGACGTCGTCGACCCGCATTCCGCTGCTGGCCAACGGCACCATCGACCTCGAATGCGGATCGACCACCAACAACGCCGACCGTCTGAAGCAGGTTGCCTTCACCAACACCCACTTCCTGACCGCGACCCGCTACGTCTCCAAGAAGTCGAGCAAGCTCAACTCGATCGACGATCTCAAGGGCAAGTCGGTGGTCTCGACCTCCGGCACCACCAACATCAAGCAACTCACCGAAGCCAACGCCGCGCGCAACCTCGGCATCAACATCATCCCGGCCAAGGAACATGCCGAAGTCGTTCCTGATGGTCGAGACCGATCGTGCGGTCGCGGCTCGTGCTGGACGACATCCTGCTCGCCAGCTTCGTCGCCGGATCGAAGGACCCGGACGCCTACGTCATCTCCAAGCGACGCGTTCTCGAAGCCGGAGCCTTACGGCATCATGCTGCGCAAGGACGATCCGGCCTTCAAGAAGGTGGTCGATGCCGCCACCGCCGCGCTCTATACCAGAGCGGCGAGGGCCAGAAGATCTACGACAAGTGGTTCATGCAGAAGATCCCGCCGAAGGGATTGAACCTCAACGCGCCGATCGGCGCGGAGCTGAAGAACGAGTTCGCCAAGCCTTCCGATCTGCCCGATCCGGATTCCTATAAGGCGATGTAGGAGTTGCTCGGCCCATGCAATGGCCCGGCCATTGCATGGGCTAGTATCGTGCGGCGCGTGGCGCACGGCGTACGGGAGGCTCTGTGAACTATCACTGGAACTGGCACATCTTCTTGGAGCCGGCCCCGAACGGGACCGGCACCTATCTCGACATGCTGCTGTCGGGACTGGTGCTGACGATCGAGACGGCGCTGCTGCGCCTGGATCATCGCGCTGGTCGTTCGGATCGATCGTCGGCGTGCTGCGGACGCTGCCGTCGAAGACCGCGTCCTGGATCGGCTTCTGCTTATGTCGAATTCTTCCGCAACATGCCGCTGCTGGTGCAGCTGTTCCTCTGGTTCTTCGTGCTGCCGGAACTGCTGCCGCGCAGCTGCGGGGCTCTGGCTGAAGCAGATGCCCAACGCGCCGTTCTACACGGCGGCGATCGGCGATCGGCCTGTTCATGTCGGCGCGCGTCGCCGAGCAGCTGCGCGCCGGCATCGGCTCGCTGCCGCGCGGGCAGAAACTGGCCGCGACCGCGCTCGGACTGACCACGGCGCAGGCCTATCGCTACGTGCTGCTGCCGATGGCGTTTCGCATCATCCTGCCGCCGCTGACGTCCGAGTTTCTCAGCACCATCAAGAATACCTCGGTCGCCATCACCATCGGCCTGATCGAACTGACCGGTCAGGCGCGCGCGATGCAGGAATTTTCGTTTCAGGTGTTCGAGGCCTTCACCGCCGCGACCGTGCTGTATCTCCTGATCAACATCGTCGTCGTCATCGGCATGCGCTTCCTCGAACGCCAGCGTGGCGATCCCCGGCTACATTACCGGGAAGTGAGCGCACCTATGTTCGCCAATTTCGACTTCGACGTCATCCGCCGCTCGCTCGGCTACCTGTTCCTCGACGGCATGACGTTCACGCTGACGCTGACGGGCTCTCGCGCGCTCGGCGGCCTGATCTTCGGCACGCTGATCGCGCTGATGCGGCTGTCCGGCTTCAAGCTGCTCGGCCGCATCGCCGGCCTCTATGTCGACCTGATGCGCTCGCTGCCGCTGGTGCTGGTGATCTTCTGGTTCTATTTCCTGGTGCCCTATATCGGGCAGTGGCTGACCGGCGCGTCGCGGCCGATCCGCGTCGGCGCGTTCACCTCCTCGCTCGTCACCTTCATCATGTTCGAGGCGGCGTATTTCTCCGAGATCATGCGCGCCGGCATCCAGTCGATCTCCGAAGGGCAGCCGGCGGCGGCGCAGCGCGCTCGGCCTGACCTACAGCCAGACCATGCGCTACGTCGTGCTGCCGCAGGCGTTCCGCAACATGCTGCCGGTGCTGCTGACGCAGACCATCGTGCTGTTCCAGGACACCTCGCTGGTCTACGTGCTGTCGATCCCGGACTTCCTCGGCGCCGCCAGCAAGGTGGCGCAGCGCGACGGCCGGCTGGTCGAGATGTACCTGTTCGCGGCCGCGGTCTATTTCGTGATTTCCTGTTTCGCGTCCTTCGGCGTCCGGCGCCTGCAGGCGCGCATCGCTATTGTCCGGTAGCGAGACCGCATGATCGAGATCAGCCACGTCAACAAATGGTACGGGCCGACCTTCCAGGCGCTGAAGGATTGCACCACCAGCGTCGCCAAGGGCGAGGTGGTGGTGGTGTGCGGCCCGTCGGGCTCGGGCAAATCGACGCTGATCAAATGCGTCAACGCGCTGGAGCCGTTCCAGGAAGGCGAGATCATCCTCGACGGCATCAAGGTCAACGATCCCAAGACCGATCTGCCGAAACTGCGCGCCCGCGTCGGCATGGTGTTCCAGCATTTCGAGCTGTTTCCGCATCTGCGGATCATCGAGAATCTGTGCCTGGCGCAGGAGAAGGTGCTGGGCCGCTCGCATGACGAGGCGATGGCCAAGGCGCAAAAGCTGCTCGACCGCGTCGGGCTGACGGAGCATGCGAACAAATACCCGGCCGAACTGTCCGGCGGCCAGCAGCAGCGCGTCGCGATCGCGCGCGCGCTGGCGATGGACCCGATCGCGATGCTGTTCGACGAGCCGACCTCGGCGCTCGATCCCGAAATGATCAGCGAGGTGCTCGACGTCATGGTCGACCTCGCCCGCGAGGGCATGACCATGATGGTCGTCACCCACGAAATGGGTTTTGCCAGCAAGGTCGCGCACCGCGTGATCTTCATGGACAAGGGCGAGATCGTCGAGGACGCGCTGAAGACCGATTTCTTCGGCAGCCCGCGCAGCGACCGCGCGCAGAAGTTCTTGTCGAAGATTCTTGTCGCATTGAGCGCACGTCATTCCGGGATGCGTCGCGAAGCGACGCAGACCCGGAATCCGAGCATCCCGGGTTCATGCTTCGCACGCCCTGAATGACGGTAGACGGTTTCATCGCGCATTAATCAATTTGCGCTATAAGATTCGCCGCAATCCACCGCTTCACCGCCGACAGGAGAACCTCGCCTTGGAACAGATCGCTTACGTCAACGGCTCGTTCGTGCCGCTGTCAGAGGCCAAGGTCTCGATCCTCGACCGCGGCTTCCTGTTTGCCGACGGCATCTACGAGGTCGCCGCCGTGCTGGACGGCAAGCTGATCGACAATGCCTCGCATCTGGCGCGGCTGGAGCGCTCGGTCGGCGAGATCGCAGCTGGCGCTGCCGGAAACGCATCGAGCGCATCCAGGAAATCCAGCAGGAGCTGGTCGCGCGCAACAATCTCGTCAACGGCATGGTCTATCTGGAGGTGACGCGCGGCGCCGATACCGGGCGCGACTTCGCGTTTCCGAAGGGCGTCAAGCCGACGCTGATCATGTTCACCTCGGCCAAGGACATCGTCAACGCGCCGTCGGCCAAGACCGGCATCAACGTGATCACGGTGCCCGATCTGCGCTGGACCCGGCGCGACATCAAGAGCGTGGCGCTGCTGGCGCAGGTGCTGGCAAAGCAGGCCGCGGCGGAAGCCGGCGCCGGCGAGGCCTGGATGATCGAGGACGGCAAGGTGACCGAGGGCGGCTCGTCGTCGTGCTTCATCCTGACCCAGGACGATGTCATCGTGACGCGGCAGAACGGCAGCGCGATCCTGCCGGGCTGCACCCGCAAGGCGGTGGTCGCGCTCGCCGAAGAGCGCCAGCTCCGCGTCGAGGAGCGGGCGTTTTCGGTCGAGGAGGCGCTGGCCGCCAAGGAAGCCTTCATCACCAGCGCCACGCGTGTTCGTGCAGGCGGTGGTGTCGATCGACGGCAAGAAGGTCGCCAACGGCAAGCCCGGTCCGATGACCGACCGGCTGCGCGAGATCTATGTCGAATTTCGCCAAGGCGACGGCGGTGTAGTGAAGCGCGTTCTACTCTCGACACGTCATCGCCCGCTAACGCGGGGTGTAGGCGCTTGTGGTATCGGCCCGTTAGGTGGCTCGCGTAGGTAGGCCATGATGGCTGGACGCGTCGTCTGGTTAGGCGGCGTGGGGCGTCATCCGTGCCCATCGCTGGAGGTTGATCGCGGTCGCGGCGACCTGGAATGCCGCTGCATTGCGCATCAGTCCCCGATAGCGGGCACGCCCAAAGCCGTAGACGCGCTTCAGCAATGCGAACAACGGTTCGATCGGCGCACGTCGATGCGAGATGACTGCGTTACGACGCAGGGCCCAAGGTCCCAAGCGAAGCCAGCGGTTGTGCTCTGCGCATAATGCCGTCGCGAATATCCATCTCCTTCAATCCGCACGCGGCGCGCATTGCTGTCATAGGCTTTGTCGGCATAGACCGTTGCCTCGTCGCCGCAGATCAGCCGGTCGGCGGGCACGGTGTCGTTGACGTTAGCTGGCGTAAAGGCCAGACGTCGGATGATGCGACTGCCTTGGTCCATCGCCACGTGCATCTTGTAGCCGAAGGCATATTTGCCATCCTTCTTGGTCCAGGCCGCGTCGGGATCGCGGGCGCTTTTGACCAGCTTGCTGGCGGGCCGCCCGTCCGCATCCGGTGGCAAATGGGTATCCGGTGGTTCGGGCGGATTAACCGCCGAGCGGATCAGCGAAGCGTCGATCAATGTGCCGCGCTTCAAGACGAAGCCAGACTTCTCGATCTGCGTCGTGATCAGGGCAAAGGCGCGCTCTGCCAGCCCGCTCTTGGCCAACTGTTCGCGAAAACGCCACAGCGTGGAATGATCCGGCACAGGCTCACTCAACGACAGGCCCAGAAAGCGCCGAAACGACAGGCGGTCCGCCAGCGCTTCCTCAAGTCCCGGATCGGACAGCCCATACCATTGCTGCAGCAATAGCGCCTTAAACAGCGCCAGCGACGGGTAAGCCGGCGCTTCCCATCGAGCCGCTTCGCAAGCCGCTCAGCAGCGCTTCAATCGCACCCCAGTCGACCAGTTCCGATACCCGCTGCAACGGCGCATTGGCTCTAGCAGCGTCATTCACCAGCCCGTCCGTAAAGCTCAACTGACCAATCTGACGCTCCGCCATCAGTTCCTCCAGCGGCGGGCGATCCAGTATCCCAGAGACGTCAGTAACTGAGCCGAGAGGCCGCGGCGTACTGGATGCCCCGCCTGCGCGGGGCATGACAGCGAAATGTGTGGCGCGCGGCTCGCCACCACACTCTCTCACTTCTTCTCGAACGTCGTCAGTTGCGCGCCGTCATCGGCAACGAAAATCGCGAGCAGGCTTGCGGGCTCCGGTCGTGCTCGCGTTCTCGCTGACGAGATGCTCGCTGCCGGGCGGCTCGAAGAACGCCTCACCGGCCTTGTAGACCTTGGCCGGTCCGGTCGCGGAGTTCTCCGAGCGGATCTGGCCCGTCAGCACATAGGCCATCACGCTGCCGGCGTGATGATGGCTGACCGACTTGCCGCCGGGCGCGTAGTTCACCAGTACGGTGGTCACGCTTTGCCCGGGACGTTCGGAAGCTTTTCCGAACGCACGGGCGTCACCTTGTCGCCTTCGGCATGCGCGGCCGGCGTGCCGCCTGCGACCAGCGCGAGCAGGGCGATTGCCGCAGCGCCGTGAATCGATCGGGTCATGGTGTCCTCCCGTTTCTATGCCACCGCAGCCTTGGCCTTCACCGGGTGCACCGCGCGGAAAGCGATCGCAAGCCGGTTCCAGGCATTGATGGCTCCGATCAGCATGGTCAGATTGACGGTCTCGGCTTCCGAGAAATGGGCGCGCACGTCCTCGTAGAGATCGTCAGGGGCGTGCGTTTCGGCGATCAGCGTCACCGCCTCGGTCCACGCCAGAGCGCGCGCGTTCGCGGTCGGTATAGAGCGGCGACTCGCGCCAGGCGCTCAACAGATACAGCCGCTGCTCGGTCTCGCCCTGCTTGCGGGCGTCCTGGGTGTGCATGTTGATGCAGAAGGCGCAGCCGTTGATCTGCGAGGCGCGCGTCTTGACCAGCTCGATCAGCGATTTTTCGAGGCCGGAGGCCTGCGATCTGCGCCTCCAGCGCGACTGAGCGCTTTGATGGTGTCGGGGGCAGCCTGGTAGTAGTTCATGCGGGGTTTCATGGTCGTTCTCCTCTGGGGTTGAATTGAATAATCCTAGTGGGCGCCATCGCCGGCGAGCGTATTCGGCTTCTTCCAGCAAAAGCGCGCGATCAGCGCGACGACCAGTGCCGCGCCGAGCAGATAGAAGGTGTCGCTGAAGGCCAGGATGAAAGCCTGCTTTTGCACGATCTTGCCGATGGCTACGACGGCGCGGTGCGTGGCTTCGGCGTGATCGACGACGCCGTGGTTCATGAAATATTGTGTCAGCTTCTCGATCCGCGCCCGGGTGGCCTGCTCGAGCAGGAGACCGACTGCATCAGCACGTTGGAATGATATTGCTCGCGCTTGGTCAGCAAGGTCTGCAGCAGGCGATGCCGACGGCGCCGCCGAGGTTGCGCGTCATGTTGAACAGGCCGGAAGCCGAGCCGGCGTTCTCCGCCTCGATGCCGGCGGTGGCGACCGCCGACAGCGGCGCGAACACCAGCGCCTGGCCGACGGCGCGCACGATGTTCGGCCAGAACAGCTGATCGGTGGCGTAGTCGTTGGTCATGTAGATGTTCATGAAGTTGGAGGCGGCGAACAGCGCGAAGCCGATGCCGATGATGATGCGCGGCGTCGAAGCGCTTGCATCAGCCGCGGCACCAGCGGGATCAGCAGCAGCTGCGGCAACCCGGTCCATGCCAGCACCATGCCGATCTGCTCGGCATTGTAGCCCTGGATGCGCGACAGATAGACCGGCAGGATGAACACCGAGCCGTAGAGCGCGATGCCGAGCAGGAAATTGGCGAGCGATGCCGAAGCCGAAGTTGCGGCGGACCAGCAGCCGCAGGTTCAACAGCGGCTTCTTGCTCGTCAGCTCGATCGCACAGGAAGGCGGTCAGCGCGACGGCGGCGATGACGGACAGCTTGACGATGAAGGGCGAGCCGAACCAGTCGTCCTTGTTGCCTTCCTCCAGCACGGTCTGCAGCGCGCCGAGGCCGATCGCCATGGTGACGATGCCGGCCCAGTCGCCCTCGCGCAGCAGCGCAGAGCTTCATCGGCTTGGCTTCCAGCGAGAACTAGCAGCATGCCGACCATGACGCGCGCCGGGCACCAGGTTGACGTAGAAGATGTACTCCCAGCCCCAGTTCTCGGTGAGATAGCCGCCGATGGTCGGGCCGATCGCCGGCGCGAAGGTGGCCGGAGAGCGCGAACAGCGCAAGCCCGATCGGCTGCTTCGCCTTCGGCAGCAGCGTGATGATCAGCGTGAAGGCCATCGGGATCAGCACGCCGCCGGTGAAGCCCTGCACGGCGCGCAGCACGATCATCTGCGGCAGGTTCTGCGCGAAGGCGCAGGCGACCGAGAGCAGCAGGAACAGGACGGCGTTGGTCAGCAGGTATTTGCGGATCGAGAACACCTGGGCGAGCCAGCCGCTCAGCGGGATCACCACGATCTCGGCGATCAGATAGGAGGTCGAGATCCAGCCGCCGTCGTCGATGCCGGCGCCGATCGCGCCCTGGATGTCGGCGAGCGAGGCGTTGACGATCTGGATGTTGAGCACCGCCATGAAGGCGCCGAGCGTGGCGCCGATCACCGCGATCCAGGTCTTTGCCGAGATCGCCGGCGCCGCTGGCGGCGCCGGCCTGGCGGAATCGTCGGCGGACGGAAGCGGCGTTGAGGTGGGCTGCAGCGCGGTCATCGGAGGCTCCTCTTGCTCAGCAGAGGCGAGGATGCATTAGGCGGCTTGTTTCGATAATCCGGTGAAGACGTGAAAGGATTGTCCAGCTAGGATTGATAATGGCTCGGCCGATGCAGCCGCCGGTCGGGCGGGTGAGGGCGGCGTCCGAAGCCAGCCGGGCCTGGGTCTCGCGCTCGGCCAGCACGGTCGCCTTGGTGTTGACGGTCGGCTCGGCCGACATGCCCGGGCGCAGCAGGCCCTTCAGGCGCTGGTCGTCCAGCACGATCTTCACCGGCACGCGCTGCACGATCTTGGTGAAATTGCCGGTGGCGTTGTCCGGCGGCAGCAGCGCGAATTCGAGGCCGCTGGCCGGCGACAGGCTGTCGACATGGCCGCGTCAGCCTGGTGCCGTGGAAACTGTCGATCTCGATCTCGACCGGCTGGCCGTTGCGCACATGCGTGAGCTGCGTCTCCTTGAAATTCGCGACCACATAGACCGCATCCAGCGGCACCACCGCCATCAACTGCGTGCCGGCCTGCACATACTGCCCGACCCGGAGCGAACGCGCGCCGACCGTGCCGTCGACCGGCGCCGTGATCTGCGTGTAGGAGAGATTGAGCGCCGCCTGCTGCTCGACCGCGCGGGCGCGATCGACCTGCGCGACCGCCTTGGCGCGCTCGGTGGTGAGCACGTCGACCTTGCGCTGGGCGGCGAAGCAGGCCGGACTTTGCGTGCTGCAATTGCGCGGTGCTGGCGCGCAGCGCGGCGTCGGTCTGCTGCGCGCGCTGCACCGTGCCGGAGCCGGTCTTCATCAGCCCGTCGTAGCGGGCCTGTTCTTCCTGGGCGAATTTGAGATTGGCTTCGGCGGCGTCGACATCAGCCGTGCCCTGCTCGATGATCGGCTGCTGCAGGGCGAGTCTGCGCATCGAGGTTGCGCACCGCGGCTTCGGATGCGGCGACATCGGCATCGGCCTGCGCCAGCGCGGCCCTGAAATCGCGGTCGTCGATCTCGGCCAGCAGCTGCCCGGCCTTGACCGGCTGGTTGTCGCCGACCAGCACCTGCGCGATGTAGCCGGAGACTTTTGGCGAGATGATCGTGGAATCCGCCTTCACATAGGCGTCATCGGTCGATTCCAGGTAGCGGCCGGTGGTGAGGTAGTCGTAGCCGAAATCGGCCAGCCCGCGGCGACGCCGAGCGCAGCGCGCGAGCGCCAGGGCGGCCCGCTTGACCGCCTGCCGCGGACGGGCGAAGGCTGATTTTTGTCTTTGGTGTCAGAGACATAAGACGTGGTCGACATGGCATCCTCCGGGTCCGGCTTGGGCGTCCTCATGAGGAGAGCGCCGGGTACGCCGCGAAGATGCAATGTCGGCTGCGATGTGATAATCCCGGAAAAATTGGAAGCATTATCCAGTGAGAGCGAATAATCGGAGGCTTGCCGATGGATCGGCTGACCAGTCTGACGGCCTTCGTCCGGGTGGTGGATAGCGGCGGGTTTTCCGCCGCCGGGCGCCGCCTCAACATGTCGACCACGATGGTGAGCAACCACGTCCAGGCGCTGGAAGACCGGCTCGGCGCGCGGCTGCTCAACCGCACCACGCGCAAGGTCAGCCTCACCGAGGTCGGCAGGGCCTATTACGACCGCTGCATCCAGATCCTCGCCGACATCGAGCAGGCCGACGACATCGCCGGCGCCCTGCAGTCGACGCCGCGCGGCACGCTGCGGATCTACACGGCCACCCATATCGTGCAGTTCGTCGTCGCCGGTGGTCGCGGAATTCCTGGCCCTGTATCCCGACGTGAAGGTCGATCTGACGATGGGCGAGCGCGCCATCGACATGATCGACGAGGGGTTTGATATCGCGGTGCGGCTGACGCCGCCGCCGGACTCCAGCCTGATCGTCGCGCAGCCTCGCCACCTGGCGGCACGTGCTGTGCTGTTCGCACGGCTATATCGAGAAGCACGGACGACCCCAGCAATTGTCCGAACTCGCCGAGCATAATTGCATCCGCCATGTGAACTATCCGTATGACGAGTGGCGTTTCGTCGATCGCAAGGGCGCGCCGGCGTCGGTCCGGGTTGCCGGCAATCTGATCACCAACAGCGGCGAGACGCTGCGGATGACCGCACTGCAGGGCGGCGGCATCTGTCTCGCCGCCGGCTTTCTGGTCCATGACGATCTCGAAGCCGGCCGGCTGGTTCGCCTGTTGCCTGAATACCGGCCAATCGAATTGTCGATGAATGCGGTCTATCCGCACCGTCATCATCTCTCGGCGAAGGTGCGGACCTTCATCGACATGCTGGCGCATCACAGCGCCGAGCAGCAGAAGCTGATCAATCCGTATTCGTGATGCTGTATCGCGCTGCTATTGCCCGCAGAATGGCGCGACGTGAGATGGCCGCAGGCCGGATACCTAGGTTTCTACCGATTCAGGCAGGGGAGCGCGATGCTTGGCAGGCAGGGTCGTAGCGTCGGTCAGGCCGTCACTCTGACGCTGTCGCGGTCACTCGTGCTCACCACACTTGACCGCGCTCTGTCGGCCCGACTTCGGCCCGCCGCCGGGCGCGCCGCTGTCGCTGGAGAAACTCGCGCGGATCGACGAATTCCTCAACGAGCCAGGTCGCGCAACGGGCAAATTCCCGGCGCCGTCGTCCTGATCCAGCGCCACGGCAAGCCGGTCTATTTCAAGTGGTTCGGCAAGCGCGACGTCGACGCCGGCATCGAGATGACGCCGGATGCGATCTTCCCGCTGCATTCGCTGACCAAAACCGTCACCAGCTTTGCGGCGATGATGCTGGTCGACCGCGGCAGAATCGCGCTCGACGATCCCGTCAGCAAATACATTCCCTCCTTCGCCGGCATGAAGGTCGGCGTCGAGCGCAAGGATGAGACCGGCAAGGCCGTGCTCGATCTGGTGCCGCTGCGCCGGCCGGTCACGATCGAGGATCTGCTGCTGCATACGTCGGGGATCACCTACGGCTTCTATGGCGACGAGGGCTGGTGAAGGCGGCGTATGACGGCATCTATCTCGGCGATTTCGACAATGCCGGGTTTGCCGAGCGGATCGCCAAGGTGCCGCTGGCCGAGCAGCCGCGCACGCTGTGGGATTACGGCCATTCGATCGACGTGCTCGGCCGCGTCATCGAGGTCGCCTCGGGACAGTCGCTCTATCAGTTCGAAAAGAGCCAGCTGTTCGATCCGCTCGGCATGACGACGACCAAATTCTTCCTGACCGATCCGGCCGAACGCGCGCGCTATGCCCAGCCGCTGCGCAAGGACCGCCATGTCGAGCGCAATTCGCTCGACGTCACGCGATGGGAATCCGGCGGCGGCGGATTGGTCTCGACCATCGCCGATTTCGCGCGCTACGGGCAGATGCTGCTCAATGGCGGCACGCTGGACGGCAAGACCTATCTCAGCCCGAAGACGTTCGCCGCGATGACGACCGACCATATCGGGCCCGGCTCGGGCGTCGCCCGCAACTATTTCTATTACCCCGGCGACGGTTTTGGATTCGGCTATGGCTTTGGCGTCCGCACCGATCCCGGCAATGCGGTGCCGCCGCCGCCGGGCTCGCCCGGCGAGATCAAATGGGACGGCGCGACCGGCGCCTATATCGTGGTCGACCGCGCCCAGGACATGTTCTTCGTGCGTGCTGCAGAACGCGCCATCCGGACCGGCAGCATGTTGCAAGTGAACGTGAAGAAGCTGATTTACGACGCGTTCGAAAAATGAACGCGGCGCTAGCCTGGAGCTGACAACGATGCTGCGCAAGAGCCGGCGAAAGCGATCAGGCCGCCACGGCGACGGGGCGCATCGTCGCGCTCGACCGCGCGCGCACCTTCATCACGCTGTTGGTGGTGATCCACCATTCCGTCGTCAACTTCACCCATTTCGGCAATGGCGACCGGATGCGCTGGCTCGGCTTCGATCTGGTCGTGCTGTTCAACGACAGTTTCTTCATGGCCTTCATGTTCCTGATTTCGGGACTGTTCGTCCATGACAGCCTGACGCGCAGGGGAGCGGCAGGATTTCTGCGCCGGCGCGCCTGGCGGTTGGGCGTACCGCTGCTGGTCTCGATCTTCGTGCTGATCCCGATCGCCTATTATGCATCGTTCCTGCGCTATCATTTGCCCGGCACGACCGATTTCAACTTCTTCCATTATCTGGTGGCACATGATCACCATCGGGCCATGGCCGTCGGGACAGTCGTGGTTTCTGTGGGTGCTGCTCGCGTTCGACGTCGTCGCCGCCGCGATCTGGATCGCTGGCGCCGCAAATCCTGGACGCGTTCGGCCGGTTGATCTTCGCGCTGCGCGAGCGGCCGATGGCGGCCTTTGTCGCCTTCTGATCGTCTCGGTCGTGTCCTATCTGCCGATGCATCTGGCGTTCGGCGACGGCGCCTGGTTCGAGCCGGGCCATTACCCGTTTCCGATCCAGACCAGCCGCATCCTGCTCTATCCCGCCTATTTCTTCACCGGCGTCGGCATCGGCGTCATCAGCCTGCGGGCGGGCATCCTCGCGGAGGACGGCGAAGTGGCAAAACGCTGGCCGACGTGGCTCGCGCTTTGCGGTCCTGTTCTTTGGCGCTGATCCTGCTCCTGGTCTATGCCCATCACAACTGGATCGCGAATTTCGGCATCGCCGGCGCTGTGGTGGAGAACCGCGTATGGCATCGGCCTTTGCGATGTTCAGCGCCGCAATGGCCTTTACGGTGCTGGCGACGTCGTTGCGGCTGTCGCGCTCCAGCCTGTGGCTGCTCGATGCGATGCAGCCATCGGCCTACGGCATCTTTCTCCTCCACTACATGTTCATCATCTGGCTGCAATATGTCGTCTACGATCCGGCGTGGCCCGCCGGCGTCAAGGCGGCCATCGTGTTCGCCGGCACGCTCGGCGGCAGCTGGCTGCTTACGGTGCTGCTGCGAAGAATTCCGTTCGTGGCGCGGATGATCTGATCTCCACGCGCCTGCCGCGTCATGGCGGACCATGCGCCATTGCATGGCGAATGCGTGTATGAACAGTCCTCCTTTCGCGCTGGGCCTCCTTATGTCTCGATGTCTCGCATCGATGTTGTTCGCGCTCGCAGCATGTCTCGCCTGCGCCGGCTTCGGCCGCCTATCCGGACCGCGTCATCAAGATCGTGGTGCCGTTTGCGCCGGGCGGCGGCACCGATGTGGTGGCGCGGACGCTGGCGCAGGAGATGGCGAAAGATCTCGGCGCGTCCGTCATCATCGAGAACAAGCCGGGCGCGGGCACCATCATCGGCACCCAGGCGGTCGCGACCAGCGCGCCGGATGGCTACACGCTGCTGATGGGGACGTTCGCCAACGCCGTCAATCCGAGCCTGAATGCGAAGCTGCCCTACGACGCGCACAAGGATTTTGCCGCCGGTGGCGCTGATTGCGCGCTCCTTCAACATCGTCGTGGTCAATCCGGCGTCGCCGATCAAATCGATCGCCGACCTGATCGCGGCGGCAAAGGCCGAGCCCGGACAAGCTCTCCTACGGCACCTACGGCACCGGCACTTCGGCGCATCTGGCCGGCGAACTGTTCAAGCACATGGCCAGGGTCAATCTGACGACGGTGCCCTACAAGGGCGCGGCGCCCGCGATCACCGACCTGATCGGCGGCCAGATCGAGGTGATCTTCACGACGGTGGCAAGCGCCGCGTCGCTGGTCGAAGGCCGGCCAGTTGCGCGCGCATCGCCGTGACGTCGGCGGAACGCTCGCCGGCATTTCCGCAACTGCCGACGGTGTCGGAAGCCGGCGTTCCCGGCTACGCCGCCGAAGCCTGGTACGGCCTGTATGCGCCCGGCCAAGACGCCGCCCGAGATCATCGACCGCCTCAACAGGTCGGCGGCGAAAGCCGTTCAGTCCGAGGCATTCAAGAAGCTTGGCGTCAAACGAAGGCCTCGTCATGGTGGCAGAGCCGCCCGCATGCGCTCGACCGCTATTTTGCGCGGCGAGGAAGAGCGCTGGCGCAAGGTGATCGAGGACGCCGGGATCAAGGCCGAATAGGGCGCTTCCCGACGCGGTTTCCTGATCGCGGTTCCCGGCTAGGATGGCCCGCATGTATGTGAGCGCTTCCGAGAGCCGGGTGCTGGCGCGCATCTTCGGGCTGCTGTCCGGAAGACCTCAGCGAACGCGACGTGCGCGAGGCTGTCGGCCACCATTTGCTCGAATTGCTGGAGGCCGATTATTACGCCTCGTTCGTGTGGCAGGATGCTGACCGGCCGTTTCGAAAAGGCCGTGTACCTCAACATGGATCCGGCCAGCATCGCAGCCTACGACCGCTATTATCAACAGCGCGACCCCATCACCTTAAAGCTTCAGGCCCGCCGCGAGGCGACCCTGGTCACGCAGGTGATGCCGCAACGCGATTTGATGCGGACCGAGTTCTTCAACGATTTCCTCGCCCGCGACGGCCTGCATTGGGGCGTCAATGCCTACAGTTATGTCGGTGGCCGCAATATCGGCGACGTCAGGATCTGGCGCGGCCGGCGGCGCGAGAATTTCGACGGCCATACGCTGGAGCTGCTGCGGCTCATCGAGCCGGCCTTCACCGGCGCGCTGGTCCGCGCCGCCGGTGGAGCGGCGGCCATCGCGGCCGACGGCTCACCGATCCTGAAATCTCGGTGCGCGAATTCGAGATCGCGCGAATGATATCGGATGATCTCAGCGACAAGGAGATCGCGCACCGGCTGCAGGTCGAGGTCTCGACGGTCCGCACCCATATCGAGCGGATTGTTGCCAAGCTCGGCGTCCGCCGCCGCAGCGGCGTCGCGAGCCTGTTTGCCACGGCATTGAGCGGCGGCCCGGCGTGAGCGCGGGGCGGAAGCCGGCCGAATACCTTCTCCATCGCCATGCCGACCGCGAGCAATTTGCGATCGCTTCCCGCAGGCCCATCGAGCTTCGAGACCCGACAGGCAGTTTGCTCGATGCGCCCAGCGCAATCGGAAGCTGAATGCCGGGGACGCCGGCATTGCTGCCGGGATCGGTGTTCTGGATGAACAGCAGGAAGTTGGCGAGGCTCGACGAGTCAGGATTTGAGGCAATCGCGACCTTCGGCACGGTCGGGAAGGCGATGGCGATCAAGCTTGTTCTTGGCGAACGTATCGCGATAGAGCGCCTGCAGCGCGGGCCGGGCGGTCTTCATGGCGGCGTCATAGGCCGGCTTGGCGTCGGTGACCGTATTGTTCGGTCCCGGCAGCTTGCGCGGAATGACCAGCCCGTCATAGGTGCCCTTCACGTCGGGGCTTGCGATGTCCTTGGCGAGGTTCTCGATGCTGACGCCGCTGCCGCTTTTCTTGAGATAGGCGACTATGTCGTCATAGGCTTCGTAGAGCGCGAGCGGAAATCCGACCTGGCCGTTGAGCTCGGCGAGTTTGGCATCTCGATATCGATGATGGTCACGCCGCTCGCCTTGAGCTTCTCCAGCGCGGCCTTGAATGCAGCTTCGGTATCGCCATCGAGATTGGCCAGCATGGATTTGTCGACGCCGATGCGCACCTGCTTCAGCTCGGCGGGCGCGATCGCGCCGCCTCCGGCGATGAGCGCGATCGAGGATTGCCACGTCGGCCATGGTGGAGGCCATCGGGCCGGCGGTGTCGCGGGTGTGGGAGATCGGTGCAATCCCCGGCCTGGGGGTAGCGGCCAACGGTCGGACGGAGCGCGGCGCAGCCATTCAGCGCGCAGGGTACCCTGACCGAGCCGCCGGTATCCGTGCCGAGCCCTGCGGTCACGATGCGTGCGCCGAGCGCAGCCCCTGTTCCAGACGACGAGCCACCGGCAATTTTCGTCGCATCATAGGCGTTGCGTACCCCGGACTCCGCGCCGGTCTTGAACGCGCCGTTGTAGCCGGAGATGCCGAAGGCGAGCTCATGCATGTTGGTCTTGCCGATGATGATGGCGCCCGCCGCGCGCAGTTTTGCCGCCACCGGCGCATCCTTCTTCGGCATAAAGCCCTTCAGCGCCGGCGTTCCTGCGCTCGCGGGAAGCCCGGCCACCTCGATATTGTCCTTGATGACGACGGGGACGCCGCCGAGCGGCTTCGCATGAGCCTTTCTTGCGGCCGGCGTCGAAGGCCTCGGCGGCCTTCATCGCGCCGGCCTCATCCAGCGTGATGAAGGCGTTGAAGCTCGCGCTTCGCCTTGGCGCGCGCCAGCGCTGCCGCGGTCAGCGCCTTGCTGCGTGATCTTGCCGGCGCACAAGATCGGCGGCAGCCTGGGTCGCGGTCAGTTGATCCAGGTCGATTGCCGGCTGAGATGCCGCCGGAGACGCCGCGGCGAGGACAAGGCTCGTAAGGGCCGAGCCAAGCAGGATGTGAGCTGCGAGCCATGATGATCCTCCGTAGAATTGGGTACCCGTCGGACGAACCTTACCCGCTGCCAGTTCCGGCGCCTGTCCTCATTTCTGAGGACGTCAGACCTTCTCCGCCACAGAACCTGTTCCGCAATGTCCCGATCCCGGTGATGTCGATCTCGACGACGTCGCCGGCCTTGAGGTCGGGCGAGGCGCCGTCGGTGCCCATCCAGATCACGTCGCCCGGCCACAGCGTGAAATATTTGGTCAGCTCGACGATGAACGGCACGACGCCGAAGATCATGTCGTTGGTGTGGAAGCGGCCGGTCTCCTTGCCGTTGACCCGGATCGACGGTTTCCATCTTGTCGAGATCGACGTCGGTTTCGATCCACGGGCCCCATCGGCTTGAAGGTGTCGGCGTTCTTGGAGCGCCACAGGCTGCGATCGGCCTTCTGCCAGGTGCGCTCGCTGACGTCGTTGCCGATGGTGTAGCCGAACACGCAGGACATCGCGTTGGCTTCGGTCAGGTGCTTTGCCTTCTTGCCGATGACGACGACGAGTTCGCCCTCGTAATGGATCTTCTCGGTCGCGCTCGCCGGGATCACCACGTCCTCGTCATGGGCGATCAGCGCGTTCTGCGCGCGGTAGCCGATCTCGGGCCGGTCGGGCACGTTCGGCACCGTGCCGGCCTTGTCGGCGGCTTCCTTGAGATGCTTGAGATAGTTGAGGCCGACGCAATAGAAGGTGCGCGGGATCAGCGGCAGCTCGATCTTGACGTCCTTCAGCGCATGCGACTGCGCCGTGCGCTGCCATTCGCCGAAGGGATCGCCGCTGACGGCGATCACGCTGTCGCCCTCGACGATGCCCCAGGATGTCTTGCCGGCGGCGGTGAATTTGAGCCAACGCATGATGTCTTCCTTTGTTCTTATTCGGCCGCGGCCTGCGGCGTGGTTTTCCAGGCGCCGGCGGCGGGCGCCGCAGGCCGAGATTCTCGCGCAGCGTCTTGCCGGCGTAATCCTTGTGAAACAGGCCGCGGCGCTGCAATTCCGGCACGACGTGCTGGACGAAATCGGCGTAGGAGCCGGGCACGATAGGTCGCCGCGATGACAAAGCCGTCGCAGCCGCGGCTCGACGAACATCTCCTCCAGCCTGTCGGCGATCTCCTTCGGGCCGCCGACGATCGCGTCCTGCGGTCTGGCCGCGGCCGGAGAAGGTGATGAAATCGCGCGCGCTCGGGATTGGTCTTGCCGGATGTCTTGAGCACGCCGTCGCGAATGCCGAGCATGCCCTGCATGCTCTTGCAGTTCTTCCGTCGTCAGCGGCTCGTCGATGCCCTTGGAGGCGAAGTCGAAGTTCAGCGCTTCCGCCAGCAGCGACAGCGCATCGATCTCCAGCGGCAGCTTGTCGATCAGCGCCATCTTGTCCTCGGCCTCCGCCTTGGTCGCGCCGCAGACCGGCGTGGTCAGGTTGCAGAGGAACATCTGGTCGGGATCGCGGCCGGCTTTCGCCGCTTCGTTGCGGACCGCGTCATAGCCCTCGCTTGGCAGCTCGCCAGTTGCGCGCGGCGGTGAAGATCACCTCGCCCCATCGTCCCGGCAAAGCGCTGGCCGCGGCCGGAGGCGCCGGCCTGGATGACGACGGGATGGCCCTGCGGCGAGCGCGGCACCGTGAACGGCCCGCGCGACTTGAAGAACTCGCCCTTGTGGTCGAGCCGCTTCACCTTGGCCGGATCGGCGAAGCGGCCGCTCTTCTTGTCGATGATCAGCGCGCCGTCTTCCCAGGTGTCCCAATGGCCGAGCACGACTTCCATGAATTCGTCGGCGCGGTCGTAGCGGCAGATCATGCTCGAGATGCTGCGTCCTTGCCCATGTTGTGGGCCTCGCCGTCGTTGACCGAGGTGACCACGTTCCAGGCCGGCGCGGCCGCCGGTCATCAGGTCGAGGGTGGCGAAGCGGCGCGCGACGTCGAACGGCTCGTAATAGGTGGTCGAGCAGGTCGAGGCGAGCCCGAGCTTGTCGGTCACCATGCCCATCGTGGTCAGCACGATCAGCGGATCCATCTTCACGCAGCGGATGCCGTATTCGACGGTGTGGGCGTGGTCGTTGCCGTAGCGGTCCGGCATCGCCAGGCGATCGTCGAAGAACGCCATGTGGAATTTGCCGGCTTCGAGAATGCGGGCGATCTCCTGGTAGTAGTCGGCCGACATCGAGATCGTCGCGCGATTCCGGGTGCCGCCACGAACTCGGCAGATTGGTGCAGTTCTGCGCCTGCAGGAATCCGACCAGCGCCATTTGCCGTGTCATGTTGTTCTCCTTGTGCCGGCCGGCGGATTCATGTCAGATCGAGTTCGGCGGCCAGTCTTGTATTCGCCGGCCAGCGCGCTGCAGTTTGTCCCAGGTGGCGTCCTCGATCTCGATGCCGTCGCGCCTTGCGCTGCTGCTCGCGGATATATTCGACCTCGCCGGGATAGAACACGCCGGGCGGGCGCTGCTCCGACGGCAG
>ERZ1370068.6995-contig-5940_pt1 | contig 39994 bp, 35 predicted proteins | sample MGYA00561227_ERZ1370068 | MGnify/ENA primary metagenome ERZ1370068 (study PRJEB38410, sample SAMEA6850437) | metagenome | study: Metagenomic assessment of the ecological functions of the soil: analysis of the soil microbiota associated with the... | reverse complement strand
CTCTGCGCGTTGTCGGTGACCGGGCCGTAGGAGTCGACCGCGATCGTGACCGGGCCCATGCCCGAGCAGGCCGAACGCGACGAGGCCGAACGCGAACACCGCGCGGATGACCCATGAACTGCGGCGAGACCCTGCTGCGAGATCAGGTAGGCGACGAACAGCAGCGACCGCGATCGTGAGCGTCTTCCAGAACACCGAGAAGTTGCCCGGCCACCAGGCCCGAGAGGATGGTGAGCGATGCGCCGCCTTCGCGCGAGTGCCGCCACGATCTCGCGGACGTGGCGCGAGCTGCCGCTGGTGAACACCTTGGTGAACTCGGGGATCAGCGCCGGCCGCCAGCGTGCCGCAACGAGATGATGGTCGAGAGCTTCCACCACAGGCCGTCGGCCGAGGTCGGCGAGCATCCAGCCGCGATACCAGCGAAGGTCACCACGATCGACAGCAGCGAGGTGAGCCACACCAGGCTGGCTGAGCGGGCGCCTCGAAGTCGATCTTGTCCTTGCCGCTGTTCTGGCGAGCGCGCGATCGCTCCGTTCACCGATGAACGCAACGATCGAGGTGACGATCATCAGGATGCGCATCACGAAGATCCACACCAGCAGGTGCGCCTTGTGCTCCGGCATCACCGCGAGCGCGATGAAGGAGATCAGCGCCACGCCGGTCACGCCGTAGGTCTCGAAGCCTGTCGGCGGTGGGGCCGACCGAGTCGCCGGCGTTGTCGCCGGTGCAGTCGGCGATCACGCCGGGGTTGCGCGGGTCGTCTTCCTTGATCGTTGAACACGATCTTCATCAGGTCGGAGCCGATGTCGGCGATCTTGGTGAAGATGCCGCCCGCGATGCGCAGCGCCGAGGCGCCGAGCGACTCGCCGATCGCGAAGCCGAGGAACGAGGCGCCGGCCGCCTCGCGCGGCACGAACAGCAGGATGCACGAGCATCATGATCAGCTCGACGCAGATCAGCAGCACGCCGATGCTCATGCCCGGCCTGGAGCGGAATCTCGTAGACCGGCGAGCGGCTTGCCGCGCAGCGACGCGAACGCGGTGCGGCTGTTGGCGTAGGTGTTCATGCGGATCCCGAACCACGCCACCGCCGTAGGAGCCGAGGATGCCGACCACCGACCACATCAGGATCAGCGGCACCTTGCCCGGCGCTCAGGTGCTGGAGCACGCCGAAGTAGTAGACGATGCACGGCGCCGATGAAGGTCTCGAGCACCACGAGCAGCCGGCCCTGCTGGAGCAGGTAGGTCTTGCAGGTCTCGTAGATGATGTTCGAGACGTCGAGCATGCTCTTGTGGGCCGGCAGGCCCTTCACCTGGTTGAACATCGCGAGCCCGAACAGCATGCCCAGCACGCACACGCCGAGCCCGAGATAGAGCAGCGTGAGCCCCGACACCTGCGCGCCAAACAGCGAGAAGTAGGTGGTGTCGATCGCCGGGATCTGGAGATCGAGTCGCTCGCTCGCGAACGCCAGCAGCCAGCGCCAAGCCGAAGAGGGCGAGCGAGCCGAGTGCTAAGACCAGGAACGGCGGGAGAATCCTTCGCAGGGCGGACCCTGCGGTCCTCAACCGAGATCATCGAGCGCTCCTTCGAGAAGTGCGTAGGGAGCACCGGCCCAAACCGCCGGTGGGGCAAGCCGACGGGCGGCGTGAGCACGAGCATCGATGCGGGCCCGGACGGCGTTCGGAACGACCGCCTCGGGTGAGTCCCTGGGCGGAGGACGCAGCACCATAGCCGACCGTCGCGAGGCGGACAAGGCGATTTCAGGGGGCGAAACACGATCGCGGCGCGCTCGTCGCCGGGCGTGTCCTTCTTCCGCCGGAGCACCGCCGGCGCGTGGACGACGCGCCGGAACGTGCTCCGCTGAGCCCCGGCGGCGCTACCGCACGAGCACGAGCGGTCGCTCGAGCCGCCGGCCCTCGGCGGTGAGCCGGACGTAATAGACGCCGGGTCCGACGCGTCGGCCGCGCGTATCCGTTCCGTCCCACGTCCGCGCGTGTAGCGCCCGAGCGAGCGTCTCGCTCGCCAGCGTGTGGATGCGCGCGCTGCCCGCCTGAAGATCTTTGAGCCTCGCTTCCCCGTGACGGGACAGCGAGAACCTGAGCCGGCGCTCGTCCCGGTCCCGGTTGGGCTGCGGTGGGTCGGCGCACCGAGCATCGACGGCGACGGGACCGACGCCGGCGCTCGAGACGCACGAGACTCGTGACGCGGCAGGTGTCGACGCGGCCCGGGGATCGCGAGGTCTTCGACGATGAAGCGCACCTCGTCGCTCGTCGGCGTGCACCGCGACGGCACGTTGAAGGTGGCCTGGACCGGCTGATTGCACGCCGGCGGCGAGCCCCACGAAGCCGTTGGATCGAGGGGCACGACGCTCGCGAGCCAGTGTGTGTCGTCCTGGACCATCCAGTGGAAGCTGCCGCTCACGTTCCCTGGTTCGCGATCGCGAAGGTCGAGCGTGGGGCATGCCGGCCGGCGCCAGGATGACGACGACGGACAGGTCACGGCGCCGTGGGAACCGCGGGCGATCGACGAACACGTCCGGATCGCCGTTGCGCGAGTCGGCCCAGCTCGGCTGGACGGTGAAGCCCTCGCTCGTGATCCCCTGGTAGTCGCCCTGCTGCGCTCGCCGCACGCGTTGGTCGACCAGAAGGAGATCGTCGCGTCGCCGACCCGACTGGTTCGCTCCCCAGGTCACGCCGCCGTCGCCCGAGGACGTCAGTACTCGTAGGAGTCAGGCGCCGCACGCCGCGTCGTCGCGGAAGTCGTGCCAGAAGGCGTGGACGTCGCCGTGCCCGTCGACCGTGACCTCGGGGAACTCGCCGTCGAAGTACGGTGGATCGTCTGAGACGCGCGGGCGTGCTCCGCGGTCGTCCCGTCGTCAGAATGGCTGATGAAGCGATCGCGGTGATCGCGCGCGCGCTCGCCCGGCGTCGGCGTGTCGAGCGCTGGTCTTGATGCGGTACGTCGCCAGGCCGGAGGTGGCGTTGAGGCGCAGGTAGTAGGTGCCGTTCGCGGGCAGCGTGAAAGCGAGCGCCGGCTGCGTTGCCTGGTTGAAGGCGAGCGGAGCGGGAGGGTCACGAACGACGTGGTGTCGGCGCTCGCACACGAGCCGCATCGTCGTCGAGGTCGAGACCGTGGGCCGAGCGCCGGTGACCACGTGTAGATCGTCTGCCCCTGGATCCCGCTGGAAGGCGAAAGAGGTCGACGTACGGCGGAGTGTGAGAACGTGCCGCGCAGGAGATCCCCGATCGCGAACGGGGTGGCGCGCACGAAGAAGTCGTTCTTCTCGCTCTCCGACCGCGAATGCCGGTAGGCGAGCCGGGGAAGGGCGCGTCGAAGAAGGCGACCGACTCGTCCCAGGTCACGTAGACGCGCCCGCGGTGCGGGCCGTTGCTGCGGTCGATCGCGAGTCCGGGGAGCCTGACGCGTCGCCGGGCCGGCGGAACCCCGGCGCGCCGCTGAAGAAGTTCTCGGTAGCCGCACACGGTGCGCTCGGGTCCGGAACGTCGAGCCACGGTCGTCCGAGCGGCGGATGCGCATGTGGCTCAGCGTGGAAGTCCTGCTCGTACCCACACGACGTAGACCTCGCCCGCAGGCCCGACCACCGGGCGCGGAGCGCCTGCACGAACCCGTCTCTGCGCCGGCGCGCGTTGAGGTGATCACCGCCGGCAGTGTCCCAGGTGAGTGCCGTTGTCGCGCGAGCGGATCAGCTCGATGCGGGTTGCGTGTTTCCGAACAGGAAGTTCGGAGTAGGTGACGTAGAGATAGCCGTTGGTCGAGTCGACCGCCATCCATTCCTTTTGTCGACGAAGTTCGAGCTGCCGGACGCGACCTGGCGGTTGTCGTCGATCACGAAGGCGCCGCCCGCGAAGTGCCCGCGCGCGAGCGCGATTCCGGAGCCGGGATTGCCGCCCTCGTAGAGACCGAGGATGTGAAGTCGCCGGTCTTCGCGTTCACCGCGTGGACGGATCGCCGCGGTAGCGGCCGCCGGTCGGGAGCGCGGGCGGATCGCCGGCGTCGACCCAGGTGGCGCCGCCGTCGACCGAGTAGCCGTAGGCCTGATCGCTAAGCTCCGTGCAGAACCCGCGCGAGTTGTTCCAGCCGCGGCGAGCAGGTTCGGAACCGAGTGCCGCGATCGTGGTCTCGGACTGGGACAGCGGGCGGAAGCTGCACGCCGCGCACGTCACGTCCGGCGCGCGGTTGTTGGCGAGCGCGTCGGGCAGCATCGCCACGCCGGGTCCCGCGATCGACTCGGATCCGACGCGCGTGCGGTCCGCGGGCGCCGACGCATCGAGCTCGTCGATCGGGACGTCGAGCCGGTGACGCTCGACGATCGCACGCGGCAGCACGCGTCCTTCCGCGATCTGATCGCGGAGCATGCGCTCGTAGGCGGCCGAGAGCCGCGCCCCGCGCGGAACTCCACGCCGGCCACGACAGACGTCGGCGGCGAGCACGGGGGAGGCGATCGTCGAAACGAACAGCGCGATGAGCGCTGCGAGGCTGAAGACGAGTACGAGCCTCATTCGAAACCTCCCCATCGATTACCGGATCAGCACCACGGCGCGGTCGAGGCTCGTGCCGTCGACGCGGAGCCGCGCGAAGTAGCAGCCCGCGGGCAACCGTCGGCCGCGATCGTCACGACCGTCCCACTCGGCGACGTGGCTCCCCACGGTCTCGCGTGCCCGGCGCAGCGCGCGGATGCGGCGACCGTCGGCGGCGTAGATCGCGAGCTCCGGCGTCGGCGTCGCGCGCGAGCGAGTAACGGAACCTCACGCCGGCGGCGGCGGGGTTGGGCTCGGGTGCCAGGAACGCGAGCGACGCCGCGAGGCCTTCCGTAACGCCGGTGGTCGCGACGCAGTAGACCGACGTCGTGCAGGTATCGCGCGTCCCGGAGGTTCAGATTGGTGACGATCAGCCGGATCGTGTCCTCGCCGGCGCACGCCGCGGGCATGTTCAAAGTGGCGCGGATCGCGAGCGACGCTCCGGTCCCAGGGTGCCGGATGCCGGCGAGCGCCGGCGTAGCACTCGCGAGCCATCCGCGATCGTCCTCGAGCTTCCACTGGAAGTCGCCGGGCGCACTCGGCGGGCCGCCGATCAGGAACGTGGTCGAGAACGCGAGCCCGGCCTGGCGCCGGCTGGCGGAACGGACACTCCGGGCCGGTGCGCGAAGATGACGGGTTGAGCGAACACGTCGGGATCGCCGAAACGCGAATCCGCCCAGCAGGGATAGACGGTGCCGCCGTCGCTCGTGATGCCCTGGTACGCCCTGGTTGGCGTCGCCGCACGAGTTGATCGACCAGAACGACAGCGCATCGCCGATGCGCTGGTTCGCGCCCCAACGCGACACCGCCGTCGGTCGAGGTGACCGGTGTACTCGGTCGACCGCGCGCCGCACTCGAAGTCGTCGCGGAAGCCGTGCCAGAAGGCGTGCACGAAGCCGTTGCCGTCGACTCGTGATCTCGGGGAACTCGCCGTCGAACCAGGGCGGATCGTCGTTGATCCGTCGCGGCGCGTCTCCACGTCTCGCCGTCGTCCGACCAGGCGGCGAAGTGGTCGGCGATGGTCGCGCGCGCGCCTCGCCCGGTGACGTGGCGTGTCGAAGGCGGTGAGATCTGTACGCGCGGGCGTCTGACAGGGTGAGGTGCAGGTAGTACTCTGCCGTCGTTCGGCACCGTGAACACCAGCCCGGGGTGCTGGCCGCCGGTGTAGGTGAGGAAGAGGGGAGCGCTCGCCGAGCCCGCCGGGCCCGCACACCAGCCGCATGACGAATGTCGACGTGGTCGACGAGTCGGTGACGAACACCACCGTCTGTCCCTGCAGCGCCGTGGAGAAGCGGAAGATGTCGATGTCGCTCGGTGAGGAAGGTGCCGCGCACGACGTCGCCGACTGTAACGGCGTCGCCCGTCCGTAAGTGTCGTTGCTCTCGACCTCGGACTTGGCGGTGAGCTCCGTGAATGGCGCGTCGAGGAAGTTCACTGACTCGTCCCAGGCGACGTGGACGCGCCCGCGATGCGGTCCGAGGGCTGCGATCGACCGCGATGCTTCGGGAAGGTGAGATCCCGCCGGGGCGATGGAATCCCGGCGATCCGCTGAGCCGGTTCTCGTAGAAGTCCGCGATCCTGACGTCGGGTGTGAAGCTCTGGCCCCGGTCGAGCGAGGTGCGGATCCGCATGGCTCTGCACCGCGCCGGCCTCGTACCACACGACGTGCACCTCGCCGTTCGGCCCGACCGCGGGGCGCGAGCCCTGCACCAGCCCGTAGGAAGCGGGTGGGCTGATCACCACCAGAAAGCGGATCCCAGCTGGCGCCGTCGTCGGCGGAGCGGATCATCTCGATGCGGTCGCCGAACAGCGTCGGAAGAACCGCGTGTACGTCACGTACAGGTTGCCACGCTCGAGGAGTCGGCGGCCATCCACGGCCCCGCCGAGGAAGTCGCCGCCGGTGCCGGCCGCGATCAGCCGGTTGTCGTCGAACACGAACGCGTCGTCGTCGAAGTGCCCGCGCGCCAGCGGCGCAGCTTGGCCCGAGGGCGATCCTTCGTAGAGGCCGAGGATGTAGAATCCTCGCCGGTGCGCGCGTTCACCGCGTGGACCGGATCGCCGCGATACCGGCCGCCGGTGTCGAGCGCCGGCGGATCGCGCGCGTCCTTCCAGGTCAGCCCGCGGTCGACCGAGTAGCCGTAACCCTGGATCGCGCCGGCGAGAGCGTGAACCCGCGCGTGCGCTGTTCCATCCCGCGAGCACGTAGCGGCCGAGTGCCGCGATCGTGGTCTCCGGACTGGCAACAGCGCTGGACCAGGTTGCTGCACGGCCCGCACGCGAACTGGTCGACCGACCGGTCGTTGATCAGCCGCGTCGGGTCCGAGCGGGGAGCTCGCCGGGTCCGAGCGGCGCCACGCGCGCGCGGCGCCTGTGATCCGGGCCTCGGGGACTGGCGGTCTCCGGGATCCACGGTAGTCGAGCCCGAAGCGGCGGATGACGTCGAGCAGGAAGCGCTCGTCCTTCCGCCATCTGATCGCGCAGCATGCGCTCGTAGGCGCCCGCGAGCCGGACCGTCGGCGACGGCCAGCGCGTCGGTCGGCGTCGACGCGATGGCCGCGACGGCGGCGAGAGGAATGATCGGCGACCGGCGAACGGGGACGCAGGCCAAACCGTGCGGGGAAGCACGAGCCGGTGGGGCGTGGGTCGACACTCCGGAGAGCAGGGGCTTGCGAGTGGGGGGACCGCGGAGAGCTTCACGGCTCCATCTTATCCCTGAGCCCGGGCGGTTGCATCCACGAACCGAAGCGCTCCATCATCCCTGCGCCCGACGCCCCCGGGCTGGCCCCGACGACGAACGAGGAGCGACGGACTGGCGGCAACGCCCGCGCGAGGTCGTCTCGCTCATCGCCTCGAGCACCGAGATTGGTGTGCCTGCTCGGCTGCGGCGACCGGCTGGTCGCCCGATCCCACGAGTGCGACTTCCCCAGTGGGTGCGCGCGCTCCCCGCGATCACGGCTCCCAGGTTTCACACCGAGGGCCGCCTCGGCCGAAATCGACCGCGAGGCTCGCGCACTCGCCGAGCGGGCGCTGTCGGTCTACCAGCGTCGACGCCGGAGCGCTCTGACGCGCGCCGCGCCCGACCTCGTCATCACCCCAGACCCAGTGCGAGGTCTGCGCCGTCAGCCTGGCCGACGTCGAGGCGAGCGCGCTCGCCGCGCCGGTGACGACGAGGCCCGCGGTTCTCCCGCTCTCGGCGCAAGAGACCCTCGCCGGTGGGTCTGGCGCGACCTGCGCCGCATCGCCGACGCGCTCGGCGCGCCGGAGCCGCGGCGTCCAGCGCAGGCGCATCCGCGCCCGATGCGCCGCATGGCCGCGATCGCGGAGCGGGCGGCGACGCTCACGCCGCGGCCGCGGGTGGCGATGATCGAGGTGGATCGATCCGCTGATGGCGGCCGGTCACTGGATCCCGGAGCTGATCGCCATGGCCCACGGCGAGGACGTGTTCGGAACGCCCGGCGCGCGCGCGCCGCGATCGGCTAGGACGACGTCGCCGCCGCCGATCCCGACGTGATCTGGATCGGCTGCCGTGCGGCTTCGATCTCGAGCGCACCGGTCGCGGGGCCGCCGCCCTCCGCGATCGTCCCGATTGGACGAGCGCCGCGCCGTGCGCGACGGCGCGGTCTTCCTCGGCGACGGCAACGCACTACTTCAGCCGCCCCGGCCCGCGGCTGGCCGAGACCCTCGAGATCCTCGCCGAGACGCTGCACCCGTCGGCGTTTCGCGCTTCGGCCACGAAGGACCGGCTGGGCCTCCTTCATCTGGGCCGCCGGCTTGCACCGTCCAACTCGAGGATTTGGGGAGATTCGCTGGGTCCCATTCCGAGAGCCGTGAAGAACATGCCTCACACCGGAGGCCGAAAACCCGAACGACATGAGCGATCCGACCCCCATCCAGCCCGCACGTCTCCGAGCACCGAAGCCCGCGCGTCGCCGGAGGCCTCGCGCGAGACCACGCTGGACCGCGCCGTCGTTCGTGCGCGAGCTGTTCCTCGGCCGGCCTCGTGCTCGACCTCATCCATCCGTACCCCGAGCCCGACCCCGACGAGCAGGCGCGCGGCGCAGGAGTTCATGGCGCAGCTCGAGCGCGTTCCTCGCGCGACGAGGTCGGACGCCGAGCAGATCGAGCACGACGCGCAAGATCCCGCACGCGCGTGATCGAGCGGCTGCGCGAGCTCGGCGCGTTCGGGATCAAGATCCCGCGCGAGTACGGCGGGCCTCGGGCTGTCGCAGTACACCTACGGCCGCGCCGATGGCGCTGGTCGGCACCAAGTCGCGGCGCGCTCGTCGCGCTGCTCTCCGCGCACCAGTCGATCGGCGTGCCGCAGCCGCTCAAGCTGTTCGGCACCGAGGAGCAGAAGAAGCGCTTCCTGCCGCGGCTCGCGAAGGGCGCGATCTCGGCGTTCGCGCTCACCGAGAACGACGTCGGCTCCGATCCCGGCGCGCATGGCGACGACCGCGGTGCCCGACGCCCGACGGCAGCGGCGTACATCCTCGAACGGCGAGAAGCTGTGGTGCACGAACGGCACGCATCGCCGAGCTGCTCGTGGTCATGGCGCGCACGCCGGGCAAGCGACGGCAAGCCCGGGCCGATCAGCGCGTTCATCGTCGAGACCAACTCGCCCGGCGTCGAGGTCGTCGCAGCGCCTCGAGTTCATGGGCATCCGCGGCATCGAGAACGCGCTGATCCGCTTCACGAACGTGCGCGTGCCGAAGGAGAACCTGCTCTGGGGCGAGGGCAAGGGGCTCGAAGCTCGCGCTCATCACGCTCAACACCGGGCCGGCTCACGCTGCCCGCGACCTGCGCCGCGCCGGCAAGTGGTGCCTGCAGGTCGGCGCGTGCAGCTTCGCCGCCGAGCGCGTGCAGTGGGGACGGCCGGTCGGCCACCACGAGGCGGTCGCGCAGATGCTCGCCGACATGGCGGCGCGCACCTACGCGATGGAGGCGGTCGCCGATCTCGGCGCGCTGCTCGGCGACGCCGGGCAAGAGCGACATCCGGCTCGAGGCCGCGATCGCCAAGCTTGTGGAACACCGACGCCGCGTGGGAGCTGTGCGACGAGGCGCTGCAGGTCCGCGGCGGGCGCGGCTACGAGACCGCGCGCTCGCTGGCGTCGCGCGGCGAGGCGCCGATCCCGCTCGAGCAGGCGCTGCGCGACCTGCGCATCAACCGCATCTTCGAGGGCACGAACCAGGTCATGCGGCTGTTCATCGCGCGCGAGGCGCTCGACCAGCACCTGAGGGTCGCGGGCGACGTCGTGATGCCGGGCGTGCCGCTCGGCAAGCGGCTCGCCGGGCTGCGTGCGCGCCGGGCTCGTTCTATGCGGCCTGGTACCCGAGCCGCTGGCTCGGCTGGGGCCGCTGGCCGCAGTACGCCGAGTTCGGCCCGCTCGCCGGCCACCTGCGCTGGATCGAGCGCACGTCGCGCCGGCTCGCGCGGCAGCAGTTCCACCTCATGGTGCTCAACGGGCCCAGCGCTCGAGAAGCAAGCAGGCCCAGCTGTTCCGCTGCGTCGACATCGGCGCCGAGCTGTTCGCGATGGCCGCGACCTGCGTGCGCGCGATGCGCGGCGCACGGGTCGGAGCGCCGGCGATCGCACGCCGATGGAGCTCGCCGATCTCTTCTCTGCCGCAATTCCCGCCGCAAGGTGAACCGGCTGTTCGCCGAGGTGCGGCGCAACGACGATCCTGAGAACGCGACCGCGTCGCCCGCGGCGTGCTCGAGCGCAGCGCCGCTACGAGTGGCTCTGAGCAGGGGATCGTGCCTGCCGGGGACGCGGCCCTCGGCCGCCTCGGCGACCACGCCCGCCAGCGAAGCCGCGGCGTCGTAGCGTTCCGCGGTCCCGTCCGGGCCGCCGCTTGGCTAGCGACGCCGACCCCGAGGGCGCTCGAGCTTCTCGCGTCCGGTCAGCGACTTCGAGATTTTGCTTGTCCGAGCGCGTCCGCCATGTGAGTGTTCCGTCCGCTCCTGGCGGATGACATTCGAGTTGTCCTGCCACGACTGACCGGTAACGGGAGCCGGCCGTGGCTCCAAGGACTCACCCCTCGGCCCACCCGCTCGCTCTCCCGGACCTCGACGGTCGTTGGGTTCCCCTCGTGCCACCCCTCGGCGGTGGTTCCACCGCAAGCGACCAGGATGTTCGTTGGCGTCGCGGCCCAGGTTCCGGCCGCTGGTCGCCCTCGTGTCGCCGGCTGCCTGATCCTCGGATCATTGCTCGCGCCCGATCCTGGTCATGCCGACGAGTTCCTCCCATCTCTCGGTCGACGACGCGAGCGTGGTGGAGAAACCACGGGAAGCGCGACCGAGATCATCTTCACCGTGAGCCTGTCAAGCCGTCGGATCAGGACGTGAAGGTGGAGTACGCCACCACCGACCAGCACCGCCAACGTCGCCGATGACGACTACGTCGCGGCCCAGCGGGACGCTGACGATCCCGGCAGAACGCGTTGTCGGCCACGATCGCGGTGACGGTGAACGGCGATGCCAAGCGCGAGAGCGACGAGGCGCTCGTCCTCCAGCTGCTGGGCGCCACGGACGCGACGATCGAGATCGACCGGGCCGTCAGGACGATCGTGAACGACGACGACGCGCGAACGTGTCGATCGACGACGTGAGCGTGGTGGAGGGCGACGGCGGGACGACGGCGAGCGCGGTCTTCACCGTGAGCCTGTCGAATCCGACCGATCAGGACGTGACCGTCAGTACTACGACCGCCGACAGCACGGCGACGCTGGCGAACCAGGACTACGGCTCGGCGAGCGGAACGGTGACGATCCCGGCCAAGACGACCTCCGCAACGTCGGTCACGGTGCTGGTGAACGGGGCACCAAGTGTCCGAGGGCGACGAGGCGTTCATCGTGAAGGCCTCTCGGGGGCGACCAATGCCTCGATCGCCGACGGCGAGGGCGTCGGCACCATCACCAACACGACGACGGCGTGCCGTCGGTCGCGATCGCCGACATTTCGGTCGCGGAAGGAGATGCAGGCACGGTCGCCGCAGTGTTCACAGTGAACCTCTCCAGCACCACCGATCAGACGGTGACGATGGACTACGCGACCGCCGACGGTTCGGCCACGCTCGCCAACGTCGACTACGTGAGCGCCAGCGGCATGCTGGCCATCCCGCCCAAGACATCGGGCGGGACGATCACGGTGATGGTCAACGGCGACACCAAGTTCGAAGGCGACGAGACGTTCGTGGTCAATCTGTCGACGCCCACCAACGCCACGCTGGCGGACAACCAGGAGTGGGGACCATCTCCAACGACGACGTCGCGCCGATGATCTCGCTCGGCGACGTCACGGTGATCGAGGGCAACGCCGGCACGGTCGCGGCGGTGTTCACGGTCAGCCTCTCCAACCAGACCGATCAGACGGTGACGGTGGACTACGCCACCGCCGACGGTTCGGCCACGCTCGCCAACGCCCGACTTCGTGGCGGCGAGCGGCACGCTGAGCATCCCGCCCAAGACATCGGGCGGGATGATCACGGTGCTGGTCAACGGCGACACCAAGCGCGAAGGCGACGAGACGTTCACGGTCGACCTCTCGAACCCGGCGAACGTGACGCTCGCCGATGCACAGGGCATCGGCACCGTCACGAACGACGACGCCACGCCGTCGATCTCGATCGGCGACGTGAACGTGGTGGAGGGTAACGCGGGCGCGACCGCCGCCGTTTTCACGGTCACCCTGTCGAACCCGACGGATCAGTCGGTGACGGTCGACTACGCCACCGCCGACGAAATGGCGACGACCGGCAACGGCGATTACAGACGGCGAGCGGGACGCTGACGATCCGGCCAAGACCGCGAGCGGGACGATCACGGTGGTGGTCAACGGCGACGTGAGGAACGAGAGCAACGAGACGTTCCTGGTCAACCTCTCGAATCCGACCAACGCCACGATCGCCGACGCCCAGGGACAAGGGACGATCACCAACGACGACGCGGTGCCGTCGTTGACGATCACACGACGTGACGGTGACGGAGGGGAACTCGGGACCACCAATGCGGTGTTCACGGTGACGCTGTCGGCGGTCTCGGGCCAGACGGTGACGGTGAACTACCAGACCGCCGACGGGTCCGCGACACTCGCCAACGGCGACTACGCAGCGGCGAGCGGGACGCTGACGATCCCGGCCAAGACCGCGAGCGGGACGATCACGGTGGTGGTCAACGGCGACACCAAGTTCGAGAGCAACGAAACGTTCGTCGTGAACCTGTCAGGCGCCGGCAACGCCACGATCGCGGACACCCAGGGGCAGGGCACGATCACCAACGACGACGCCGCGCCGTCGCTGACGATCGACGACGTGACGGTAACGGAGGGGAATGCCGGCACCGTCAATGCGGTGTTCACGGTCAGCCTGTCCAACACCACCGACCAGACGGTGACGGTCAATTACGCCACCGCCGACGAAATCGCGACGACCGGCAACGGCGATTACGAGGCGGCGAGCGGAACGCTGACGATCCCGGCCAAGACCGCGAGCGGGACGATCACGGTGGTGGTCAACGGCGACGTGAGGAACGAGAGCAACGAGACGTTCCTGGTCAACCTCTCGAATCCGACCAACGCCAGCATCGCCGACGCCCAGGGCCAAGGGACGATCACCAACGACGACGCGGTGCCGTCGTTGACGATCAACGACGTGACGGTGACGGAGGGGAACTCCGGGACCACCAACGCGGTGTTCACGGTGACGCTGTCGGCGGTCTCGGGCCAGACGGTGACGGTGGACTACCAGACCGCCGACGGGTCCGCGACGCTCGCCAACAGCGACTACGCAGCGGCGAGCGGAACGCTGACGATCCCGGCCAAGACCGCGAGCGGGACGATCACGGTGGTGGTCAACGGCGACACCAAGTTCGAGAGCAACGAAACGTTCGTCGTGAACCTGTCAGGCGCCGGCAACGCCACGATCGCGGACACCCAGGGGCAGGGCACGATCACCAACGACGACGCCGCGCCGTCGCTGACGATCGACGACGTGACGGTAACGGAGGGAATGCCGGCACCGTCAATGCGGTGTTCACGGTCAGCTTGTCCAACACCACCGACCAGACGGTGACGGTCAATTACGCCACCGCCGACGAAATGGCGACGACCGGCAACGGCGACTATGTGGCGACGAGCGGAACGCTGACGATCCCGGCCAAGACCGCGAGCGGGACGATCACGGTGGTGGTCAACGGCGACGTGAGGAACGAGAGCAACGAGACGTTCCTGGTCAACCTCTCGAGTCCGACCAACGCCACGATCGCGGACACCCAGGGCCAAGGGACGATCACCAACGACGACGCGGTGCCGTCGTTGACGATCAACGACGTGACGGTGACGGAGGGGAACTCCGGGACCACCAACGCGGTGTTCACGGTGACGCTGTCGGCGGTCTCGGGCCAGACGGTGACGGTGAACTACCAGACCGCCGACGGGTCCGCGACGCTCGCCAACGGCGACTACGCAGCGGCGAGCGGAACGCTGACGATCCCGGCCAAGACCGCGAGCGGGACGATCACGGTGGTGGTCAACGGCGACACCAAGTTCGAGAGCAACGAAACGTTCGTCGTGAACCTGTCAGGCGCCGGCAACGCCACGATCGCGGACGCCCAGGGCAGGGCACGATCACCAACGACGACGCGGTGCCGTCGTTGACGATCAACGACGTGACGGTGACGGAGGGAACTCCGGGACCACCAACGCGGTGTTCACGGTGACGCTGTCGGCGGTCTCGGGCCAGACGGTGACGGTGGACTATCAGACCGCCGACGGGTCCGCGACGCTCGCCAACGGCGACTACGCAGCGGCGAGCGGAACGCTGACGATCCCGGCCAAGACCGCGAGCGGGACGATCACGGTGGTGGTCAACGGCGACACCAAGTTCGAGAGCAACGAAACGTTCGTCGTGAACCTGTCAGGCGCCGGCAACGCCACGATCGCGGACACCCAGGGCCAAGGGACGATCACCAACGACGACGCGGTACCGTCGCTGACGATCAACGACGTTTCGGTGACCGAGGGCAACGCCGGGACGGCCAACGCGGTGTTCACGGTCAGCCTGTCGAACACCACCGACCAGACGGTGACGGTCAATTACGCCACCGCCAACGGGACGGCGACGACGGCCAACAGCGACTACGTGGCGGCGAGCGGGACGCTGACGATCCCGGCCAAGACCGCGAGCGGGACGATCACGGTGGTGGTCAACGGCGACACCAAGTTCGAGAGCAACGAGACGTTCGTCGTGAACCTGTCAGGCGCCGGCAATGCCACGCATTTCGGACACCCAGGGGCAGGGCACGATCACCAACGACGACGCCGCGCCGACGATCTCGATCAACGATGTTTCGGTGACCGAGGGCAACGCCGGGACGGTCAACGCGGTGTTCACGGTCAGCCTGTCGAACACCACTGACCAGACGGTGACGGTCAATTACGCCACCGCCAACGGGACGGCGACGACCGGCAACGGCGACTATGTGGCGACGAGCGGGACGCTGACGATCCCGGCCAAGACCGCGAGCGGGACGATCACGGTGGTGGTCAACGGCGACGTGAGGAACGAGAGCAACGAGACGTTCCTGGTCAACCTCTCGAATCCGACCAACGCCACGATCGCCGACGCCCAGGGACAAGGGACGATCACCAACGACGACGCGGTGCCGTCGTTGACGATCAACGACGTGACGGTGACGGAGGGGAACTCCGGGACCACCAATGCGGTGTTCACGGTGACACTGTCGGCGGTCTCGGGCCAGACGGTGACGGTGAACTACCAGACCGCCGACGGGTCCGCGACACTCGCCAACGGCGACTACGCAGCGGCGAGCGGAACGCTGACGTTCCCGGCCAAGAGTTCCACCACCGCGACGATCACGGTGCTGGTCACGGGCGACACCAAGAGGGAGAGCAACGAGACGTTCGTCGTGAACCTGTCGGGCGCCGGCAACGCCACGATCGCGGACACCCAGGGCCAAGGGACGATCACCAACGACGACGCGGTACCGTCGCTGACGATCAACGACGTTTCGGTGACCGAGGGCAACGCCGGGACGGCCAACGCGGTGTTCACGGTCAGCCTGTCGAACACCACCGACCAGACGGTGACGGTCAATTACGCCACCGCCAACGGGACGGCGACGACGGCCAACAGCGACTACGTGGCGGCGAGCGGGACGCTGACTATCCCGGCCAAGACCGCGAGCGCGGACGATCACGGTGGTGGTCAACGGCGACACCAAGTTCGAGAGCAACGAGACGTTCGTCGTGAACCTGTCAGGCGCCGGCAATGCCAGCATTTCGGACACCCAGGGGCAGGGCACGATCACCAACGACGACGCCGCGCCGACGATCTCGATCAACGATGTTTCGGTGACCGAGGGCAACGCCGGGACGGTCAACGCGGTGTTCACGGTCAGCCTGTCGAACACCACTGACCAGACGGTGACGGTCAATTACGCCACCGCCAACGGGACGGCGACGACCGGCAACGGCGACTATGTGGCGACGAGCGGAGCGCTGACGATCCCGGCCAAGACCGCGAGCGGGACGATCACGGTGGTGGTCAACGGCGACGTGAGGAACGAGAGCAACGAGACGTTCTGGTCAACCTCTCGAATCCGACCAACGCCACGATCGCCGACGCCCAGGGCCAAGGGACGATCACCAACGACGACGCGGTGCCGTCGTTGACGATCAACGACGTGACGGTGACGGAGGGGAACTCCGGGACCACCAACGCGGTGTTCACGGTGACGCTGTCGGCGGTCTCGGGCCAGACGGTGACGGTGAACTACCAGACCGCCGACGGGTCCGGCGACACTCGCCAACGGCGACTACGCAGCGGCGAGCGGAACGCTGACGTTCCCGGCCAAGGTTCCACCACCGCGACGATCACGGTGCTGGTCACGGGCGACACCAAGAGGGAGAGCAACGAGACGTTCGTCGTGAACCTGTCGGGCGCCGGCAACGCCACGATCGCGGACACCCAGGGCTAGGGACGATCACCAACGACGACGCGGTGCCGTCGCTGACGATCAGCGACGTGACGGTGACGGAGGGAAACGCGGGGACTACCAGCGCAGCGTGTTCACGGTGACGCTGTCGGCGGTCTCGGGCCAGACGGTGACGGTCAACTACGCCGACCGCCAACGGACGGCGACGACCGCCAACAGCGACTATCAGTCGGCGAGCGGAACGCTGACGTTCCCGGCCAGAGCTCGACCACCGCGACGATCACGGTGGTGGTCAACGGCGACACCACGTTCGAGCCCAACGAGACCTTCGTCGTCAACCTGTCGGGCGCCGGCAACGCCACGATCGCCGACGCTCAGGGCCAGGGCACGATCACCAACGACGACGGCACGCCATCGCTGACGATCAACGACGTCTCGGTCACCGAAGGCAACGCCGGGGACCCTCGCCGCGGTGTTCACGGTCGGCGCTGTCGAACACCACCAGCCAGACGGTGACGGTCAACTACGCCACCGCCAACGGACGGCGACGACCGCCGACGGCGACTACGTCGCGGCGAGCGGGACGCTGACGATTCCGGCCAAGACCGCGACGCGGGACGATCACGGTGGTGGTCAACGGCGACACCAAGTCCGAGGGCGACGGAGACGTTCGTCTTGAATCTGTCGGGCGCCGCCAACGCCAGCATCGCCGACGCGCCAGGGCGAGGGCACGATTCGCCAACGACGACACGCGAGCCGACGCTCTCGGATCGGCGACGTGAGCATGACCGAGGGAAACGCCGGCACGACCGCGGCGGTGTTCACGGTCAGCCTGTCGAACCGTCGGACCAGGCGGTCGCGCGTGACCTATCAAACCGCGCGACGGGACCGCGACGCTCGCCAACGACGACTACCAGGCGGCGAGCGGGACACTCGTGATCCCGGCCGAAGAGCGCGAGCGGGACCATCACCGTGCTGGTCAACGGCGACACCAAGTTCGAGTCGAGCGGAGCATTCGCCGTCGACCTGATCGGGCGCCGTCGGCGCCAGCATCGCTGACCTCGCAGGGCCAGAGGTACGATCACGAACGACGACATCGCCGCCGGGCATCTCTGATCAGCGACGTCGCGGTGATCGAGGGCAACGCCGGACGGTCAGCGCCGTGTTCACCGTCAGCTCTGTCGAACACCACCGACCAGGCGGTGACGGTCGAGCTATCAGACCGCGGACGGCTCGGCGACGCTCGACGGCGGCGACTAGCGTGGCGGCGAGCGGGACGGTGACGATACCGGCCAAGACCGCGAGCGCCACGCTCACGGTGGTCGTGAACGGTGACGTCAAGGCGCGACGACCGACGAGATCTTCTTCGCCAACCTCTCGGCCCCGATCCATGCCACCCTCGCCGATGCCGAGGGTGCGGGACTGATCGTGAACGACGACCCTGCCGTCGCTGGCGATCGACGACACGACCGTGACGGAGGGCGGCAACGGGACGACGGTCGCGGCGGTGTTCACCGTCCGCCTGTCGGAATCCCACCGACCAGATCGTGACGGTGAACTACGGCACCGCCGACCAGCACGGCGACCGGCGCCAGCGGCGACCACCAGGCTGATCGCGGGGACCGTGACGGTTCCGGCCGAGAGTCTGTCCGCGACGGGTGACGGTGCTGGTCAATGGAGATGCCGTTCTCGAGCCGGACGAGACATTCATCCTCAATCTCTCCAGGGCGGTCAATGCCACGATCGCCGACCAGCAGGCCGATCGGCACGATCCAGAACCACGAGCCACAGCTGCACGCGACATTCGTCGCCAACGGCGGACTCACCCCCTTCGCCGGAGGGACGTTCGTGCCATGGCGTGGGCCGACTACGATCAGGACGGAGACGTCGACCTGCCGCTCCAGCGGAACAATGCTCCCTACGGGTTCTCCGAGATGCCGGGATTCGCCCGACCTGCTCGACGGCGGCAACTATCACGGCACCGTGGACCGACTACGACAAGGACGGCTTCGCGGACATGGTGGTCATGGCGTACGACGGCGAGGAGTTCGGTCCGGAGCATGCCGGCGGGTCGGGCGGGCGCCACTGCGCGTTCTCGCACACCCTGCTGCTCCACAATCGGGGCGACGGCACGTTCGAGGACGTGGCGCCGGCGCTCGGCCTCGACGCGCTACGGGTCACGGCGAGATGCCGGTGTGGGGAGACTCTCTGACGGGGACGGATGGCCCGATCTGTTCACGCCCTACTACACCTACATCGAGCCCTACCGGAGCTTCCTCTATCTACAACCGGGGCTATGACAACTTCGTGCCGACGTCACGGACTCCGCCGGCGTCGGCCTCCGCCGGCGTGCCCGAATCCTTGAAGCCGGAGGGGCGGACGCGGCCGACTACGACGACGACGCGCGACCTCGATCTGTACACCGCCAGAGCCACCTGTTCCAGAACGACGGTCACGGTCGGTTCACCGATGTGCGCGCCGCCGTCGGGCTGCCCCAGCGCTTCGACGAAGGCGCCATGTTCTGACTTCGACAACGACGGCGATCTCGATCTCTACGTCCGCAACTCGGACACCGGCCGCATCCTTCGCAACGACGGCGGTCACTCACCGACGCCACGCCGGGATCGGGCATCGAGCCGGCAGGGATTCCTGTGGGGCGACGCGTGGGGCGACGTGGACAACGACGGGGATCTCGACTTCCTCTACTTCGTCCGCAACGAGCCTCGCGCCTCATGCTCAACCAGAAACGGGACGTTCGTCCGGGACACCACCTTCACGGCGGTCGCTCCGGGCTTCGGCATGGCGGCATGGGCCGACTACGACAAGGACGGAGATCTCGACTTCGTCACCGGCGAGGTCGGTCACACGCTGTACGTGAACCAGCTCAACACCCGGCCCGCTTCGCGAACTCCTGCGTGCGCGTACGGGTGGTGGACGAGAACGGGCTCGAGACCGAGCGCGGCGCGACGGTCCGTCTGGCGCCGCGCCAATCGCCCCCACGGGCCCGATCCAGACCCGGGTGGTGGGCGGCGGCTCCGGCGTACCTCCGCCCACAGCGCGAGTACACGGTCCACTCTGGCGCGGTCGACGACGGTCCCTACGATCTCGAGGTGAGCCGTCCCAGCGCCTCCCGGCCACCGGCAAGCAAAGCTGAACTCCCGAGAGCGCGCCGCTGCTCGGGAACGCGCGTACGACCCAGCGTGATCGCGGGACGGACGATCGCGGTCTATCGGGACGGGCGGGTAATCCTGAGGGGATCGGGCAGACCGTCGGGACGCCCCCGCCCGCGGTCGGCCGCGGGATCGCGAAGCTCGATCCGCCGTTCCCCAACCCGACGCGCGAGGGCGGCGCGATCGGCTTCCGGCGCTGGCGCCGCCGGCCGCGTCTCTGCTCTCCATCTGCGACCTCGGGGACGAAGGCGTGAAGCGTCTGGTGGAGGGCTGGCCTCCCGGCGGGATCCCGTCGCGTCCACTGGGACGGTCGGGACGATCAGGGCCGCCAGGCCGCCGCCGGAATCTACTTCGTCCGGCTGGCCCGACGGATCGCGCGCCGACGAGCGGTCCGCCGCATCGTCGTCCTCCACCAGGTCGAGCGCCTCGGCCGAGCGGGCGGGATCTCGCGAGGCCTGGATACCGGCGTTTCGGGCCCCGTTGCTCCCGTTCAGCACCCTCCAAGGCTGCTGCACAATACCCGGCCGTCATCCGCCAGGGAGGCGGGTGGGCGGGTGACCGCGCTCCCGGGAGCCACACCCTGCGGGCTCGCCGGTAGTTTCCTGGCTCCGAGTTCGGCGCAACCGCTCTGACCCAGGAAGGAACGCAGACTGACGCGTGGCTTCCAGCCTCTCTGACAAACGACAGCGTCAGATCCTGGCGCGCCTCCTGGGGTCGTTCGCCGTCCTGACGCCCGCGAGCGTGGTGTCGTTCAACCCGACCGGTCGAGGGGGCGGCGCCGTGGAGCTCGCCCAACGCCTGCGGGCCGGTCGGTGCAGCGATCGCCTACGGCCTCGCGTTCTCCTTCGGACGCTTCGCCGCCTTCGGCGTTCCCGTGCTCGCCGCGCTCTGGTGCTGGAACCGCATCCGCGGACAGGCGGTCGTGCCGCTCGTCTCAGCTCGCTGATCGGAGCGCTCCTCCTGTTCGAGATCGCCACGCTGCTCGGGCTCGGGAGCCCCGACCGCTGGACCGGGTCCGCGCGCGGGCGCGGTGACGGCGGTGGCGCTGCGCTTCGGCGCTCGGCGCCGTCGGCTCGTGGATCGTCGCGGGATCGCTGTTCGGCGTCACCGTGTCTGCCGCGAGCGAGCTCGGCTCTCCACTGGATCGGCCGTCTGTTGCGTCTCTCCTGGCGCCGGCGATGGCGATCGCGCGCTTCGTGGCGTCGCGGTTCGCGCCGCGCGAGGAGGCGGCCGAAGAAGAAGCCCGCGACCCGCAAGCCGGTAGCCCGAGCCGGCGAGCGCCGAGGCCAAGGCGAGCGCTTCTGGCGAAGCCCCTGGATCATGGTGGCGAGCGCTGTCGGCCGATGCCGATCGGCGCCATTGAAGCGGTCGAGACCGAGCGCGGCAACCAGGATCCGCCTGCCGCTGCCCGGACTGCCCAAGATCGTCGAGCGCAAGAACGGCACACCGGCCGCGAGCGCACTCCTGCGACCGCGGCCGGCGGACGTCGGCGCTGAACGACGGGGCGATTCCGACCGAGCCGTTCCCTCTCGATCTCGCTGCTCGCGATGCCGACACAGCCCGAGGACCTCATCACCGCCGGGACCTCACGCAGCGAGGCCAACCTGCTGGTCGCCAAGCTCGCCGACTTCGGCATCGTCGGCCGCGTCGACCGAGATCCATCCCGGCCCGGTGGTCACGACCTTCGAGTTCGAGCCGGCGCGCCGGGGTCAAGGTCAACCAGATCGTCTCGCGCGAGGACGACCTGGCGCTGGCGCTGCGCGCGCAGCGCATCCGCATCCTCGCGCCGATCCCCGGCAAGGGCGCGGTCGGCGTCGAGATCCCGAACCGGCGCCGCCGAACGGTGTATCTCGCGGAGGTGCTGTCCTCCGGCCGTACGAGCCAGCGACGCCGCCCTCAAGATGCCCCTCGGCGTCGACGTCGTCGGCCAGCCGTTCGTCGCCGACCTGACCAAGATGCCGCACGTGCTCGTGGCGGGCGCCACCGGCTCGGGCAAGAGCGTGTGCCTGAACGCCATCATCACCGGGCTCGCTGTTCCAGCACGGACCCGACACGCTGCAGATCGTGATGATCGATCCCAAGATGCTCGAGCTCTCGCGCGTACAACGGCATCCCGCACCTGGTGATGCCGGTGGTCACCGAGGCCAAGCAGCGCGAGCCGCGCGCTGCGCTGGGCGGTGTCCGAGATGGAGAAGCGCTACAAGCTGATGGCGACCTGCGGCGCGCGGAACATCGCGGCCTACAACGAGAAGGTCGCGCGCGGGCCGTGGCGCCCGCCGCGCCGGAGCGGCGGCGAGGCGCCGCCGCGAGCGGCTGTCGCTACGTCGTGGTCGTGATCGACGAGCTCGCGCGACCTCATGCTCACCGCGCCCGCCGAGATCGAGGAGCCGATCGCGCGGCTCGCGCAGATGGCGCGCGCGGTCGGCATCCACCTGCGTGCTCGCGACGCAGCGGCCGTCGGTGGACGTGATCACCGGCGTGATCAAGGCCAACTTCCCGTCGCGGATCGCCTTCCAGGTCGCGAGCAAGACCGACTCGCGCACCGTGCTCGACATGAACGGCGCCGAGAACCTGCTCGGCCACGGCGACATGCTGTTCACGCCGGCCGGCAAGCCGGAGCCGTACCGCGTCCACGGCGCCTACGTCTCCGGAGGAGGAGACGGCGCGCGTGGTCGGACTTCGTCGAAGCTGCGCGCGGTGCCGCTGCGCCGGGCGGATGCCGCGCCGCCGCCGCTCGCGACCGACGCCACGCTGCGTCGAGTCGACGACGACGAGCGAGGACGACGGGACGAGGACGTGGACGACGCGCTGATCGAGGAAGCGGCGAAGCTGGTGGTCATCGCACCAGCAGGGCTCGACCTCGCTGCTGCAGCGGCGGCTCAAGGTCGGCTACTCGCGCGCGGGTCGGCTTGATGGATCAGCTCGAGAACCTCGGCGTGGTCGGTCCGTTCCAGGGCAGCAAGGCGCGCGACGTGCTCGTGGACGAGCGCTGGCTCGACGAGCGAGGATTCAGTGACGCGAAGTCGCATCACCCGCGCTCGCGTTCGTCACCCTCGGCTGTCCCAAGAACACGGTGGACTCCGAGAACATGCTCGGCCTGCTGGTCGCGCGACGGCTTCCGCACGGTGGGCGACGTCGCGCGATGCCGACGTCGCGGTGGTCAACACCTGCGCGTTCCTCCAGAGCGCGGTGCGCGAGTCGCGCGACACGATCGCAGCGCGTCGGCCGAGCTCAAGCGCGCAGGGCCGGCTGCGCGGGCTCGATCGTCACCGGCTGCCTCGCGCAGCGCGCGGGCGCACGCGCTGCTCGACGACGTTCCCGAGGTCGACGCGGTGCTCGGCACCGGGCAGTGGCACGAGGTCGTGACGCGCGGCGCGTCACGCGCTCGTCGGGCGGCGAGCGAGCGCGTGGCGCGCACCGAGTATCCGGGCGGCGCGCTCGATTCGCTGACGCCGCGCGCGCTCTCGACGCCGCGCCACCTCGCGCTACCTCAAGATCTCCGAGGGCTGCGACCACCGCTGCACGTTCTGCATCATCCCGCAGCTGCGCGGCGACCAGCAGAGCCGGTCGATCGACGACCTCGTCGCCGAGGCCGAGCGGCTCGCGAGCTCGGGCGTGCGCGAGCTGAACCTGATCGGCCAGGACACCACCGGCTACGGCACCGACCTGCCCGGGCCGGCCCGACGCTCGCCGACCTGCTCGAGGCGCTCGACCAGGTCGAGGGGCTGACCTGGATCCGCGTGCAGTACACCTACCCGCGGCTCTGGAGCGACCGGCTGATCGAGGTGTGGGCGAACGCGCGGCGCGTCGTGCCCTACGTCGACATGCCGCTCCAGCACATCGCCGCGGACATGCTGCGGCACGATGGCGCGTGGCATGACCGGCGCGCGAGCACGCGCGCGCTGGTGCGCCGCATCAAGGCGGGGATCCCGGGCGTCGCGTTCCGCACCAACTTCATCGTCGGCTTCCCGGCGAGACCGACGCGCACTTCGACGAGCTGACGCGCTACGTCGAGGAGGAGCCGTTCGATCACCTCGTCGTGTTCGACTACGAGCGCGAGCCGGAGATCCCGTCGTTCGACATGACCCGCGCGTGCCGATCGGCATTCGGCGCCGCCGCGCGCGCGCAGCTGCTCGCGCTCCAGCAGCGGTCTCGGCCGAACGGCTGCGCGCGGCGATCGGCCAGCGCCTGGACCGTGATGATCGACGGCCCGGCCGGAGCGCGGGCAGTTCGCGGCGCGCACGCGCGGGCGCCGCCTTCGAGGTCGACGGCGGCGTGGTGGTGGAAGGCGAGCGGGCTGCGCGCCGGCGAGCTCGGTCACCGTGCGGGTCTCGGAGCTGCGGCCTACGACCTGTTCGCGCGTCGCCGAGGCGTCGCCGGAACCGTCCGCGCTCGTGGTCCTGCGAGGGTCGACGTGAGGCGTCTCGCGCCGCTGGTGACGCTCGATCGTGCTCGTCATCGCGGGGTCGACGCGCACGCCAAGAAGTTCCAGTACTCGGAGGGTCCCGCGCCGGCCGGAGGACACCGACTGTCACGGTGGTCGAGGACCGAAGCTCGAACCGATCGGTGCGCAAGCGCGGCCCCAAGTGCCGGCGACCAACCTCCAGGTGATCACGCTGGTCGCCGAACACGGCGTTCAACAAGCGCGATGGAGACCGCGCCGATCCGCGACAGCACGCACATCCTGCTCGCGCCGGCCGGCAGCCACCCGCTCAACTTCGTGGTCGAGCACGCGGTGCTCCGCCAGCTCGCGAAGCGCGCGGGTCACCACCGTGGTGCGGCACTCGGTGATCCCCGACGACAGCCTGATCGCCGAGGCGTCGAACCCGGGCGATCCCGTGCTCGAGTACCAGCTCGCCTCGGCGCGCGTGACCTACCTGAGGCTCGTCGGCTGGCTGCCGGGCCGCGTCAAGATCGAGCGTCAGGCGCTGGTCGAGGGCTCGCTCACGCTGCGCGATCCGCACACTGCCACGGTGCTGTGGGTGGGCGACGCGACGTACAGCCTGCTCGACCGCTTCCCGCGCTCGCAGGTCGGCCTGGTGGAGGACGCGCGCTTCACCGACCTCAAGAGCCCGGCCCCGGACCGCAACGTCGACAAGGTGTTCGAGCCGATCGCGGTGGTCGCGGTGGTCGTCGGGCTGGTCGCGCTGTTCTTCCAGAATCGGCCATGACGTCGGATCTTCATTGTCCCGCCCGCTGACGCAGCTGCTGTTCGTCGGATGTCTCGCCATGGCGCTGGCCGGCTGTGGCGCGTCCACGCTTCCCGAGGTGCACTCGAACCCGAGCGGCTGGCGATGGCCAAGCGGATGATGGACCGTCACCAGTACAACTCCGCGGTCGAGCTGCTCAAGACCTACATCGCCGACAACCCCGGCAGCGGCGACGTCGACGAGGCGATCGACCTGCTCGGCGAGTCGTACCTCGCGATCAAGAGCTGGGTCGAGGCCCAGAACGAGTTCGAGCGGCTGCTCCGCGACTATCCGGAGAGCGACTCGAGCGCCTCGCGCGTCGTTCCATCTCGGCGAGGCGCTGTTCGGCGAGGCTCGGCCGCCCGATTTCGACCAGGAGTTCAGCTACAAGGCGCTCGACCAGTGGCAGCGTTATCTGCAGAGCTATCCGGGCCACTGGCTCAATCCCGAAGCGGAGAAGCGAATCGGCGTGATCCGGCGCCGGCTCGCCAAGAAGCATCTCGCCACCGCCGATCTCTACATGAAGCTCCATCTCACCGAGCCCGCGCGCGTCTACTACGAGAAGGTCCTGAACGAGTACGGCGACACCGAGCTCCGGCGGCGAGGCGTTGATGGGTCTCGCGCGGTGCGACGAGCGCTGGGGCAATCGCCAGGAGGCGGTGAACCGCCTCCGCGCCATCGAGGAGGAGTTCCGCGGCCAGCCGATCGCTGCGCGCGCGCGCAGCTGCGATCGCGGATCGATCGACCGTGAGCCCACGCGGCTCCCGCGTGCGGCGGCTGGGGCTGTTCGGCGGCACCTTCGATCCACCGCACCTCGGCCATCTCGTGCTCGCGGAGCGCGCGCGCGACCGCCTCGATCTCGGGCGCGTGCTGTTCATGCCGACCGGCGTTCCGCCCCACAAGCGCCGCCGGACCCTCACCGCGGCCACGGACCGGGTCGAGATGGTCCGCCGCGCCACCCGCGGAAACCCCGCGTTCCGGGTCTCGACGCTCGAGACCCGACGCCGCGGCGCCTCCTACACGGTCGAGACGTTGCGCGCGCTGGCGAGCGCCCACCGCGGCACGCGGCTCTACCTCCTCGTCGGCGAGGACAGCCTCGAGGAGTTCTCGACCTGGCATGAGCCCGAGGCGATCCTGTCGCTCGCCACTCTGGTGGTGGCGCCGCGACCGCGATCGCGCGGCGCGGCGATCGCCGCCACCCGAGCATCGGCCAGCCGCGATCTGGCTCTGACCAGCCCGAGCTCGACATCTCCTCGAGCGCGATCCGGAAGCGCGCGCACCGGCGGCTCGATCCGCTACCTCGGTGCCGGACGCGGTGCGGCGCTACATCGAGCGGCACCGGCTCTATCGGGGTCGGCGATGACCACCGGCCGCGGGAATTCTGGGAGGAGCTGGCTGAGCCGGCAGTTCGACCTGCGCGGCACCGGCGAGGTCGGGCTGCCGCTCGCCTACAACCGCGCCTGCTATGCGCTGCGGCGCGAGGGTGCTGGACCGCGCGCTGCGTGAAGCAGGGATGGACACTCGAGGCCGGCGGGGTGCTCGACATCGGTTGCGGGACCGGCTTCTTCACCGGCTACTATCTCGATCGAGGCGCCGAGGTGACGGGGCTCGACATCGCGACGGTCTCGATCGAGCGATTGCGCGAGCGCTTCCCGTCGAGGTCGCTTCTTGCTGTCGGACGTGAGTGAGGGCCTCGTTGGGCGAGAAGTTCGATATCGTCAACGCGTTCGACGTGCTCTATCACATCACCGATGATGCTCGGTGGGAGAGGGCGCTCAGAAACATTGCCGGGGCGGTCGCCGACGGGGGATTGCTCTTGCTCACCGATCGTTTCTCGACGTTTCGAAGAATGGCCGATCACAATCGAGCGCGGACCTTTCCGCAGTATCGACTTGTCATCGAGGACGCGCGGGGCTGCGGGTCGAAGGCACTATGCGACGCAGCTCTTCTTGAATCAGGAGCTGGGTCCGCTCCGCGTCCTCAACCGCTGGCCCGGCCTACTGCTGCTCGCGGTGGACCGGGCCGTGCTGACCGGTCTCTGCCCCAGGGCCGAGGCCTCCGGTCAACACGCTGCTGATGGTGCGGCGCCCTAGCCCCGCGATGGATCGCGCATCGCGCTGGTACCGATGCGTGATGGCAACCCACCATTGAACCGCAACGCAGCGTCTCGTACACTTTTCGACCACGACGTTGACCGAGCATAGTGGAGGTCGCGCATGTCCGCTACCGCTTCATGGCGCTCCGGGCTCGCGGGTCCGGGATGCATCGCCATCGCTCTTTTCGCCGCCGTTCCCGTCTGGGGTCGGTCACGGACCGTTCCTCGTTGCCGGGCGACGGTCTGCCCGCCGATGCCGATCTGGCGACTGCGTCATGGAGACCGCTCCTCCTTCCCGGACCCTGGCCCCGGGACCGTCGGCCCGCACGCTTTCGACCACGATCCTCGATGTGAGGCGGGACACCGAATCGTTCTCTTCGGGGGCGTGGACGACGGAACGGCGTTCCGGGACATCTGGGCGCTGCCGCTCGAGCGGGACGTCGGACCTGGACGGCAGCTCCCTGTCGACGGTGTCGAACGGTCGCGCCGCCGCTGCGGGACCACGTGTCGATCTACGATCCGATCCGTCATCGTATGCTGGTGTTCGGTGGCTCGGGTTTCGACAACACCTTTTCCAACGACGCGTGGGCGCTCTCGCTCGACGGTCCACCGGCGTGGTCTCTGCTGATACCGTCCGGACCGCGACCGAGCGGCCGATTCTCTCATGCCGGAGCATACGATCCGGTTCGCGATCGCTTCATCGTATTCGGTGGCTACGATGGCGCGTTCAAGAACGACGTGCGGGCCCTCACGCTCTCGGCAGCCCCGTCCTGGACCCAGCTGTCGCCGAGCGGCGCGGCGCCGCGGCTCGACGCAATGACCGCGGTCTACGACCGGGTTCGAGACCGATTGCTGATCTTCGGCGGTTGGGATGGTTTCTCGTTCCACAACGAAGTCTGGAGCCTGAGTCTGGCGGGAGCAGGCTCTTGGAGCATCCTCGGCACGTCCGAACGCCGCCGCCGCCGCGACGCCACTACGCGGCGGTCTACGACGTGGCGCGGGACCGGCTGGTGATCTCGGGCGGCGTCGATTTCAACCAGGAGCTGAGCGACGACACTGGGCGCTCGATCTGTCGGGGACGCCGACTTGGTCCCGGGTGTCCGCCATCCCGGTTCCGCCGGCGCGAGACGGGCATCGAGCCGTCTACGATGCGGCGGGAAATCGCATGGTGATCTTCGGCGGATACTCGATGTCGACCTTCAACTACTTCGGTGACACCTGGGCGCTCTCGCTCATCGGAACGCCGACTTGGTCGCCCGTTCTCTCTCGGTCCCGACCTCATCCCGCCGCGCCGAGATCACTCGACGGTTCTCGACCCCTCCGGCGATCGGCTGGTGGTCTTCGGAGGTTGGAGCGGAGGACCGCGCAACGATGTATCTGGCAACCTCGCTGGGAGCGCATCCGGCGTGGTCCAGGATCTTTGCGGAGGGGACTCCGCCGACACCGCGTTTCGTGCATACCGGAATCTACGATCCGGTCCGTCAGCGACTGCTGGTCTTCGGGGATACGACGGCGCATTCGTCAACGACGTGTGGGCGCTCTCCCCGACGGGATCGCCAACCTGGACCGAGATCCACCCGACGGGGCCGGTTCCGGTCGGGCGGGACGCGACCACCACGATCTACGATCCGGTGCGCGACCGCACGGTCTTTTTCGGGGTTGGGATGGCACCCAGTACCTCGACGACGTCTGGGCGCTGAGTCTCTCGGGCGAGCCCTCGTGGGAACGTCTCGACGGTGACCCGCAACTTACGGACCCTCCGCGCGTCGTCATCACGTCGCGATCTACGATCCGGTCATCGATTGCATGGTGATTTCGGGTGGGTTCGCGGACGAGCAGCTCGGCGACACCTGGGCCTTCCGTCTGGCTCACTGACGATTGGTCGGAGATCAAGGGTACGCCGCATCAGGGGCCGACCCCGCGCAACTCACACCGCGCGATCTTCGATCCCGACCACGAACGCCTGATCCTCTTCGGCGGATACGACGGCCACTACAAGCACGACGCGTGGGCGCTTTCGCTGGGTCAACCGCACCGATGGTGCCGCTCTGCCATGTCTGGAGATCTGCCGTCGCCGCGACTTCTTCACACACTCACGTACGATCCGGTCCGGAAGCGGGCGTTGCTCGTCAGTGGGCTCGATGGGGCGCACGAGCTGAACGACACCTGGTCGCTGGAGCTCGGCCAGGCCGTGGGCGCACGAAGACCACGACCCCTGAGGCCGGCGGGAGCTTCGCGTCGGTCGCGCGTTTCGCGGTTCACGGGATCACTCCGAACCCGGCGAGTGGATCCTTCGCCGTCGAGATGACGCTTCCGGCGACCGCCCGGCCGCGATGACGGTGTTCGATGTCTCCGGGGCCGTCGTCCAGTCACACCGACCTCGGCTCCATGCCCCCAGGACGGCACGTGGTGAAGGTCGGCCGCGGCGCGTTGGGCGGCGGGGATCTATCTGGTCCGGAATCGCTTGCGGCTCGGAGGTCCGTTCGATCAAGGCCGTTGTCACTGCATTGATCTGACCGCATGTGGAAGGGGATCGCGGGTAACACGCCGCGGATCCCTATCCGGCTTTCGACCGTGATACGCTGTGCGGTTCATGCGCTATCGCGTCGACTTCACCAGCGATGAGCGACGAGTCGTTGCAGCGAACACTGAACGAGCTCTACGAGTACGGCGACGACGTCGGGACCAAGGTCCTGCATCGGTGCCGGCTCAACCTCTTCTCGCTCCTCCTGGACGACCTGATTCGAGATCGGGTGCTGACGGATTTCAGCAGCGCCCTGGACATCGGCTGCAATGCCGGCATGTACTCCGGCATCCTGGCTGATCGGGGATTCCGTCACGTTCTCGGCATCGACGTGGAGCCGCGGATGATCGAGAAGGCGACGAGCCGGTTCAGCCAAAAGCGACGGATCACACCAGGTGGAGTTCCGGCTGCAGACCGCGGAGTCCCCTCGATCTGACGCGGCCCTATTCGTTCATCCTGTGCACCGGGTGATCGAGCACACCGACGAGCCCGAGCGCGTGATCGCCAACATCCGCGCGCTGATCGCCCCAGGCGGAATCGCCGTGATCAGTCTGCCGAACCGGCTGTCGCTGCCGTACGTCACCGCCTGGCTGTCGTACCGGCTGAGGTGCCGGCCGCGCAACCAGGACTTCGAGCGCCACCTGCAATTCCCTTCCTTTCGCGTCCCCGGCCTCTTCGAGAGGCGACGATCGGCGCGTGTCTCACACCGACGGCACTAATCTCTTCTGGGACGACCGGTCGATCCGCCGGCTCTATCGGACGCCGATCTTCCCGGTCCTGAACCGCGTCAATTTCGAGCTGGCGCGCCTCTGGCCGCTGCGCTACTTCGCGCCAGTTCTTCTACTTGGTGGTTCGCCGCACCCGCGGCCTGCCTGAGCGCCATGCCCCGCCTCTACGGTGCTCGACGCGATGGGGCTCGCCTATCGCGCCTACTACCGCCTTCATCGGCCGCCCGCTGGCGCAGACGTTCGCCACGGCGGAGACACGCGGGGACGCGCGCGGGTGAGCGACCTCTCGACCGTGTTCCACCCAGAACTCGCCTCAAGTCGGTCGTCGGCGAGGGCGCCACGATCGAGATCCTCGACGACCAGGCGCGCGAGCTCCAGCACGTCGCGGCGCCGCGCAGGGCCACCCATCCGCGTCGCCGACGGCGACCGCGTCGCCGCCAGCCAGGCGCTGCTGGCCGAGAACACCGTCGGCGATCTACGGCTTCGCCAACACCGCGCTCAAGATCCGGCGCGAGGAGAAGCCCGAGTACTGGGCGCTGGCCTGGGACGGTCCGGGTCCGACCCATCGCCATCACATGCCTACGCCGCCTACAAGGCGACGCGCAAGCCGATGCCCGAAGACCTGCTGCACCAGATCCCGGCGATCGAGGAGATGGCGCCGCCCTCGGGCTGCCGGTGCTCGAGATTCAGGGTATGGAGGCGGACGACGTCGATGGCCACGCTCGCCGCGCGCGGCGCTCGGAGAGGCTCGACGTCGTGCTCGTGACCAGCGACAAGGACATGCTCCAGCTCGTCAACGATCGGATCCGGCTCTACCAGCCGGTGGGGCCGACCAGCGGCGGCCGGACGCGCCACGCGTGCGCCCGGGCGAGGAGTACGTGGGTCGATCGCGACGCGGTGATCGAGAAGTGGGGCGTGACCCCCGAGCAGATCCGCGACGTCCTCGCGCTCATGGGCGACAGCATCGACAACATCCCGGGAGTTGCGGGCGTGGGCGCAGAAGACGGCGGTCGAGCTGATCTCGCGATTCGGCTCGATGGACGCGCTCTACGAGCGGCTCGCCGAGGTGGGGAAGAAGGCGCTGACCAGAAGCTCGCGACCCATCGCGAGCAGGCGCTTCGCTCTCGCGCGAGCTGGTCACCGTTAGCGACCGAGCTGGATCTTCCCGTCGGCTGGGAGGATCTGACGGTGCGGCCCGCTCCGGCGCGACGCGCTGCGGGAGCTGGCGCGCCGCTACGAGCTGGTCCGGCTCGAGCGCATCGCGCGACGAAGCGGTGTCGGACGCGGGAGGTGGGGTTCACGCCAGTGGGCGCGGCAAGGCGAAGGCGCGCGGGGTCGGCGGCGACGGGCGCCGGCGCGACGCAGCCAGCACGAGCGAGCGCGACCTGTTCGCGCCGCGCCTCGAGACCTCCACGGGCACGGACTTCCGAGCCACGGCCGTTCGAATCGAGCGCGGCGAGCGTCGGCGACCGACACGCCGCCGGCACGAGCCGCACAGGAGCAGCCTCGAGCTGCTGGAGTGCCGATGCGCCGCGCGTCGAGGACTGCGAGGCGCGGCTCGAGGCGGTGCGCGCGCGCGCCGCGCCGACGGTCTCGAGGCTGTTCCCGGTGATCGACTCCGGCAGACCGCGCACCCGCGCGGGTCGTCGGCCTCGCATCGTCGGCGCGCGACGGCATCGACGGCTTACGTTCCGCTCGGTCACGAGACCGGCGTGCGTTTCTCGGCTGGAGCAGGTGCGCGAGCGGCTCGGGGCCGTGCTTGCCGATCCCGGCGTGCCCAAGATCGGCGAGGATCTCAAGGTGGCGTCGCACGCGCTCGCGGACCGCTCGGGATCGAGCTCCGAGGGGCTCGAACTCGACCTCCACGTCGGTTCTGTTCCTGCTCGACCCCGAGCGCGATCACGTCGCTCGCGGCGCTGGCGCGCGACGCGCTCGGCGGTCGCGCTGCCCGCCGCTCGATGCCGCCGGCGGGCGTCGCGTTCCGCTCGCGAGCCTGCCGCCGGACGCGTCGCCGCGTCGGGCCGAGCGCGCGGCCGGGACGCTGCCACCCGCTCGCCGACGCGCTGCGTGCCCAGCTCGAGGCCCGCGATCAGTGGACGCTCTACCGCACGCTCGAGCACCCGCTCATTCCGGTGCTGCTCGACATGGAGTGCTGTGGCATCGCGGTCGACCGCGGCCGTGCTCGTCGAGATGAGCCGGCAATCGGGACAGGAGATCGCGCGGCTCGAGGGAGGAGCTCTACGCGCTCGCCGGCGAGCGCATCAATCCTGAACAGCGGGCCGCAGCTCGGCCGCGTGCTGTTCGAGAAGCTGGGGCTCAAGACCGGGCGCCGCACCAAGACCGGCTACTCGACCGACCAGGCGGTGCTCGAGGAGCTCGGGACCGCGCATCCGTTCCCGGCACGGCTGCTCGAGTACCGCGCGCTGGCCAAGCTCAAGTCCACCTACCTCGACGCGCTGCCGCCGCGGTGGTCGACCCGCGCGACCTCCGCGTGCACACGACCTACCACCAGGCCGGTGCGGCGACCGGGCGACTGTCGTCGAGCAATCCCAACCTGCAGAACATCCCGATGCGCTCGCCGCAGGGGCCGGGCGATCCGCCGCGCCTTCGTCAGCGCCCGAGGCGCGCGTGCTGGTCGAGCGCCGACTACTCGCAGATCGAGCTCCGCGTCATGGCCCATCTCTCGAGGCGATCCGCAGCTGATCGAGGCGTTCGCGGAGCGGCGAGGACATGCACGCGAGCACCGCGCGCCGGATCTTCGGCGCTCGCCGCGGGTCGCTCGACCCCGAGCTGCGCGCCCGCGCCAAGATCGTCAACTTCGGGATCATGTACGGCATGGGGCGCGCGCAGCCTGTCGCAGCAGATGGGGATCCGCGCTCGCCGAGGCGCAGGACTTCATCGCCGGATACTTCCCGCGTGTTCGCGCGGGTGCGCGAGTTCACCTCGACCGCGGGTCTCGACGAGGCGCGCCGTCGCGGCTACGTGCAGACGCTGTTCGGCCGGCGGCGCTACTCTCGACCTCGCGAACTCCAGACGGCGGGCTGCGCTCGCTCGCCGAGCGCGCGGCGATCAACGCGCCGATCCAGGGCTCGGCCGCCGATCTGATGAAGCTCGCGATGATCGCGCGTCGCACGCCGCCTTGATGCAGCTCGGTACCCTCCGCTAGATTGCTGCTCAAGTGCACGACGAACTGCTGCTCGAGTGCTCGATCGCGGATCGCCGACGCGGTCGCGGCGCGCGTCCGAACGCGAGATGGAGGGCGCGTCCGCGCTGCGCGGTGCCGCTCGAGGTCTCGGTCGGGCGCGGGCGCGACCTGGCTGGATGCCCACTAGCGAGCGGCGGGCTCCCAGGCGACTGACGAGGCTCGTTCATCATCGGCCTGATCGGGCGCAGCCGGCAGCGGGAAGAGCACGGTGGCGCGCGCGCTGGCCGCCAGGACGGCGCGGTGGTGATCGACGCCGACGCGCTTCGGTCACGAGGTGACGGACCACGACGCCGCGCGTGCGGCGCGCGCGCTGATCGCGGAGTACGGCGGCAACGTCTATCGCGCGGATGGGACGCTCGACCGCGCAGCGGGTCGCGGCGCGGGTGTTCTCCGAGGATCCGCGGCGCGCGCATCGCCTCGACCGGCTGGTCCACCCGCGCATCCTCGAGCGCGATCGCGCGAGCGGATCGACGGAGCTCGCGCTCGCGGCGCCACCGCGGCGTGGTGGTGATCGACGCCGCGCTGATGCTCGACTGGGGGCTCGAGCGCGCTGCGACGCGGTCGATCGCCGTGGTCGCCGCCGAGCCCGATCAGCGTCGCGCCGCCTGCGCTCGCGCGGTTGGCCTCACGCGCCGATGAAGCGCGGCGCGCGGCTCGCCGTCGCAGCGCGACGGATGACGAGCTCCCGCGCCGCGGCCGGATGTCGCACGCTGGTCAATCGGCGGCACGCAGCTCGCCGAGCTCGAGCAGCGATGCCCGCGACGCGGCTCGCCAGCGGCTGATCCGCGCGCGCGCAGCTCGTCTGCCCGGGAGGGACTCGTGCTGACCACCGCCGATCTTCGCAAGCGCCTCGAGCAGGCTCGCGCCACGCTCGACGGGCTGCGGAGGTACCTTTGACGTCGACGCGCGCGCGAGCGGGGTGCGCGGAGCTCGAGGGCCGGCTGGAGCGCGCCGGGCTTGCTGGGACCGGCCCGACGAGGCGCAGCGGACGGTCGGCCGCCCTCGAAGCGGCGTCGAAGCGAACGGTCGAGGACTGAGCGCGCCGGATCGAGGCCGCTGACGTCGCTCGCCGAGATGCTCGAGCTGGCCGAGTCCGAGGCCCGACCAGGCGATTGCTCGGCGACCTGTCAAGGAGCTCGCCGAGCCTCGAGCAGAAGATCGCGCGAGCTCGACCTCAAGAGCGTGCTCTCCGGGCGAGTACGACCGTCTCGGCGCGCTGGTCTCGATCCATCCGGCGCCGGCGGCGACCGAGTCGCAGGACTGGGCGCAGATGCTGCTGCGCATGTACCTGCGCTGGGCCGAGCGCCACGGGTACGCGCACGAGCCTGCTCGACCTCCAGCCCGGGGACGAGGCGGGCATCAAGGACGCGACGATCGAGATCGGCGGCGAGTACGCCTACGGCTACCTCAAGGCCGAGAGCGGCGTGCACCGGCTGGTGCGGATCTCGCCCTACGACGCGGCCCAGCGACGCCACACCTCGTTCGCCTCGGTGTTCGTGTATCCCGATGGTCGACGAGACGATCACCGTCGACATCTCGTCCCAGCGACCTGCGCGTCGACACCTTCCGCGCCAGCGGCGCGGGCGGCCAGCACGTCAACAAGACGGAGTCGGCCGTGCGCATCACCCACATCGCCGACCGGCCTCGTGGTGCAATCGCAGGCCGAGCGCAGCCAGCACCGGAACCGCGAGTTCGCGATGCGCATCCTCCGCGCGCGGCTGTTCGTCCACCTCCAGGAGCTGGAGCGCATGAAGACCCAGGCGCTGACCGCCGGCCAAGAAGGACATCGACTTCGGCAGCCAGATCCGGTCCTACGTGCTGCAGCCCGTACACCATGGTCAACGACCACCGCACCGAGCTCAAGGTCGGCGACGTCCACGCGGTGCTCGACGGCGATCTCGACGCCTTCACCGACGCCTACCTCAAGCGCAAGGAGCGCCCGATGATCCCGCGCCACATCTTCCGCGAGTACGACATCCGCGGGCTGCACGAGACCGAGCTGACCGACGCGCTGGCCGAGTCGATCGGCCGCGCGTTCGCCGCCGTGATCGAGCGCGATCGCGTTCCCGACCGCACCGGGCGGCGTTGCGGGTGGCGCTCGGCCGCGACGTCGCGTCCCAGCAGCGCGCGGCTCGCCGCCGCGGTCGAGCGCGGCATGATCGCCGCGGGGCTCGCGGTCGAGCGCGTCGGCGTGGTGCCGACGCCGGCGCTCTACTACGCCGTCGCGGTCCGCGACCTCGACGGCGGGCTGCAGATCACCGGCAGCCACAATCCGCCCGAGTTCAACGGCTTCAAGATGACGCGGCGCAAGCTGCCGCTGTTCGGCGCCGAGATCCAGGAGATGCGGGAGCGGATCGAGCGCGGACGACTCGCCGACCGTCCCGGTGGCTCGTCACGCGACCGCGCCGGTGCTCGACGAGTACCGCGCGATGCTGGTCGAGCGGCTGCAGCCGCCGCGCGGCGCTCGACGTGGTGATGGACTGCGGCAACGGCTGCGCCGGGACCGTCGTGCCCGGCGTGTACGAGCGCATGGGGCACCGCGTGCGCCCGCTGTTCGCCGAGCTGGACGGGCGCTTCCCGAACCATCTGCCCGACCCCACCGTGCCGGCGCTGCTGCGCGACCTGATCGCCGAGGTGAAGCGGACCGGCGCGGCGATCTCGGGATCGGCTTCGACGGCGACGCCGACCGCATCGGCGCGATCGACGAGCGAGGGACGGATCGTGTTCGGCGACCAGCTGCTCGCGCTGTTCGCCCGCGACGTGCTGACCGCGCGTGCCGGGCGCCGAGATCATCTTCGACGTCAAGTGCTCGCAGGGTTTGATCGAGGACATCGCGGCCCACGGCGGCAAGCCGTCGATGTGGAAGACCGGGCACTCGCTGATCAAGAGCCGGCTGCACGAGACCGGGGCGCCGCTCGCCGGCGAGATGTCGGGACACATGTTCTTCGCCGAGGGCTACTACGGCTTCGACGACGCGCTGTTCGCGGCCGGGCGGCTGCTGCGCTACGTCGCGCTCGACCGGACGCAGCCTGGCCGAGCTGGTCGATTCGATCCCGCGCTACTTCTCCACTCCCGAGACGCGGCTCGCCTGCCCCGACGATCGCAAGTTCGAGATCGTCGAGGAGCTGAAGCGCGAGTTCGCGCGGCCAGCAGCGCGTGATCGAGATCGACGGCGCACGCGTCGAGTTCGGCGACGGCTGGGGCCTGGTGCGGGCGTCCAACACGCAGCCGGCGCTCGTGGTGCGCTTCGAGGCCCGCTCGCCGGAGCGCCTCGAGCAGATCCGCGCCGCGTTCGCTGGAACCCCTGCGCCGCCTCGGCGTCGGTGAGGCCGCGGTCGGGCATTAGTGTCCCGTCTCCGAAATCGCTTTCCAGTCGGCCTCCGCTGCATCCCGGCTGGCTGCGTTGTTCCTCCTCGGCGTATCGACTGGATACGCGGTCGTCTTCACGCCTTGCCATCCGGGCGCAGCGGGAGGCCTTGGTGATGAAGCCATTTCGGAGACGGGACACTGGTGCTCACTCGCTCGACCCCGAGGTCGGCCATCCGCTGCCGCGCGCGTTCTACGCCCGCGGCGCGCTGGTTCCTCTCGCGCGCTGATCGGCCGAGCTGCTCGTGCACCGCGAAGGTAGAGGCGTCACCGCGGGCCGGATCGTCGAGGTCGAGGCGCACCGCGGCCCGCTCGATCCGGCGAGCCACGCCTTCCGCGGCCACGACCGCGCGCAACGCGGTGATGTTCGGTTCCGCCCAGGCACGCCTACGTGTACTTCACCTACGGCATGCACTACTGCCTCAACGTGGTCGCCGAGACCGATGGCCGTGCGGCCGCGGTGCTGATCCAGGCGCTCGCTCCCGAGTTCCGGGGTCGCGACGATGCAGGCGCGGCGCGGTGAGACTCCGATCCCGACCGCCTCATAGCCGGTCCGGCGTGCGTCACCCGGGCGCTGGGTCTCGGTCGCGCCGACAACGACGCCGACCTCACCGGCGGCGCGCTCTGGGTCTCCGACCTCCCGCCGCGGCGGTTCGGAATGAAAATCGTACGGACTCCCGGATCGGCATCCGCCACGGCGTTGAATTTCCGTGGCGCTTCCATCTCGACAGGTCATCCGAGCGTGTCGGGACGCCGCGCGACCGCCCAAGCGCGTCGCGGTCGCGGCACGGCGCGGCCGTCCCCGGCGCGATCGCCCGGAGATTGGCGCTTGATATGCCCGGGACCGGACACTAGTATCCCCGCTCCGTGCAGCGTCGCCACTCGTTGACCGCGCTGCCGTCCGCCCGATTTTCTCGGAACCCGTTTCTCCGCGCGGCGGTCGGCCCGTCCAAGACAGACACCGGAAAGGAGTCTGCATGACCCCTTTCGCGCAGGGTTCGGTCGAGGCGACGCTTCGTCTGACGTTCTTCCTGATTCTCGGCGCCGCGACCCCGAGCGTCGCGCAGACCTACGGGGACTACCTCCCGGGACACGACGTCGCGCCCGCGATCCTCTTGCGCCAGGAGCCTGCGGCTCTCCGGCATGGGCCGACGCTCCTCTACACGGTCGACGATCCCCATCACAAGATCTCGCTGCTGGGACTTCGCCGCCAACCCGACCGGCGTCCAGGGGCGACGATTCGGTGTCGACGATCCAGATCCGCCCGGCGGGCACGTCCGGCGACGTCGGCCACGTGCAGCGCGGCCCACCACCGCCTTCGAGCGGCGTGGACTTCCGCGACCAACGCGACGCGCGTCGGCTTCGAGATGTGGCACTCGCCATCCGGGGGCCACGGCCTACGGGCTGATCGGCGAGCTGGGCGGCGTGAGCTTCGATCGCCCCTACGACGCCGAGGTCGAGCGGCGCAGCCACTTCAGCCTCCCGAACGCCACCCTGATCGTGAACGGGAAGATGCCGCACGTCCCCAGCGAGCACATGAAGTACGCGCTGCGGCTGTCGACCGCGTACGTCACCCAGACCGAGCGATATCGCAGCTTCGTCACCAACGCCGCCGGCCAGTTCCCTCGATCAGTCCGGCGAGCTCGGTGATCCGCCCAACTACTTCGTCCCGGACGAAACCTCGGTGCCAGCGGCTCCGGTGGCGGCGTCGCCTTCTCCTCGACTTCGCCGCGCGCTCGTGGCCGCGGCGGGCGTCGACCTGCTTCAGAACAAGATCCGCGGCGACAACGAGGGTGGTCGATACGCCTCCGAGCAGGACGAGGATGCGTCCCTTCACCGTCGGCCAGCTGAGCCTGGTCGGCCATGCCGGCACGGCGTTCGACTGGGGAGCTCGACAGCCGCACCTACAGGCGAGCTCCGACGCGCGGTGGTGTTCACGATCTCCGCCGGCGTGGGCGGCACCCCGCTCGACGGGCGCGGCAAGCTCTATCGCCGTGAGGGGAGACCGGCCACGAGGTGCGCGGGGCGCCTGCACTACCGGCTCGGTCACAGCTCGATCTCGGCGCAAGCGGCGGCTCGACCGCGGACGCAGCGGATCGAGGCTGAGCGCGCCCGGTCAACGATCCCGAGTCGTTCAATCACTTCCAGACATCATCTGCGTCAACCGCCGTACGCGGCGGGCTCGATAGCCCTTCCCGACAGCGTCGTCGACAACCAGCTCGAAGCTGACCGACTGGGAGGCGGGAGGAGGGGCGGCGTACCACCTGCCGTGGCGGTCGGCGATCCCCTCGCGGCCGAGTACCACATGTCGCACTCGCTCTACAACCAGGACCTCGGCGGCGATGGCCCCCAAGGCCCGCGACTGGAACGTCGCGTGGGTCTCAGTGCCGGTGACCCCGCTGCTCACGCTCCGGGGCGGCTATCTCTATCGATGGGGAGATCGCGGCGACGTGCTCCATCGCGCAAAACGAAATTTACGTCGGCAACACCACTTTGACGCTCGGATTGGGCTGACGAAGCGTCCGCTGAATTCGATCGAGGCTGGCCTACTCGGTCGACTGGTTCCAGGCGGACTGGCGTGCCGACAGTCCCAGCGACGGCGGGGCACCAGCTCGCTGCCGGCGTGCATTGGAGCTGAAGCTCGAGATGTGGGTCGTTTCGTGCAAAACGGGCGCAGGAGCCCAAAATCTGCTTGACAGCCCGTGTACCTCGGCCGATATTCATCTCGACTGGGCGTACGGGAGCGCCGACCTAGGCCTCATTCGCGCCCGATTTGTTGCGACTGGTCCCCGCAGATCCTCCTCGGACCCGACTCCGGCGGGCTGAAATTTCAAGCCCACAGGCCGACGCGCATCATCCGGCGATTGCGCGTAAAAGCCACGAAAGTTGGGACACAATTTTGCGTTGACAGTGAAGACGACCGTTGGCATGTTGGCCTTGTCAATCCATCACATCGGTCTTGCACCATTCCCCCACAGAGGGGGTCGACTTCTGATGTTCATGAACCGCACGCGCGGTCGGGATTTCCTGGGCCGCATACTCGTAGTCACCATATGAGCTCGACGGTCCTCGCCCAGCAGCCGGGGGCGCCGGCCGCGGGGCGCAACGGGCCGCATCGTCGGCAAGGTCTGCCGAAGGCGGCAAGACGCCGATCGGCTACGCCAACGTCGTCGTGCTGGGGCTCAAGCGCGGCGTGCCGACGGACGAGGAAGAGCAATACGTAATGGC
>ERZ1370068.10367-contig-9073_pt1 | contig 40002 bp, 72 predicted proteins | sample MGYA00561227_ERZ1370068 | MGnify/ENA primary metagenome ERZ1370068 (study PRJEB38410, sample SAMEA6850437) | metagenome | study: Metagenomic assessment of the ecological functions of the soil: analysis of the soil microbiota associated with the... | reverse complement strand
GTATTACTTCGTTCAGTTACGTATTGCTGGCTTTACTGAATGGGAAAGGTACAGCGGCGAGGAGTTCATCGGCTTGTACTTGAAGCATTCACGGGGCCTGGGAGGCACACTGCATCGTTCGTCAGAAGAATGGAAAACCCCATGACAACACGCTTGAAAATCTATGTTGAGGGGACTCGAAAAGATAATTGTGCAGACAGACGACGGGCGCACGGCACCATGCCTCGCGGCGAGCGCGACGGTGCCGCAAAACTGACTTACTACCGGAAAGTTGCAATCATTCCCGGAATTTACTGGCGCAAGGACAAACAGGCGTATCAATCGCCAGTCACTTTGCCGTTAGTCAAAAGCACCATATATCTTCTATTGCAAGAGGTGAAACATGGCTCTGATGACAGTCGATTGCAAACGGGGCTCCGAGGAATGGCGATTGGCGCGCTGCGGCAGCGTGGGAGGCATCACAGGTCGCCGATGTGGTCGCTAAGACGCGCACCGGCTGGGGCGCATCGCGCGCCAACCTGATGGCTGACCTCATTGCAGAAAGGTTAACTGGCGTGCCGACAAATGGCTACATCTCTCCGCCATGCCGTGGGGCCTGGAGAAGAACCGGAGGCGCGAGCGGCCTACCAGTTCCTGAAAAACACCGAGGTTCAGGGAGGTCGGCCTCGATCCGGCATCCGACAATCTTAGGCTCACCGCCAGCCCTGATGGAATGATCGGCGATGATGGGCTCGTCGAAATCAAATGCCCAGACACTGCGCACACATTGAAACACTCCTCGGCGGAGCTATCGCCGGGAAATACGTCACGCAGGCGATGTGGCAAATGGCCTGCACAAACTTTTGTGGTGCGATTACGTTTCTTACGATCCCAGACTCCCGGAGCCGATGCGCCTGTTCGTCCGCCGCATCCCGCGCGATAATGCGCGGATCGCGGAACTTGAAAAGGAAGTCGTGGCGTTCCTGCAAGAACTCGATGACAAGCTCTTCAACCTCAACCAACTTTACGCGGACGCGGCATGAGGAGAGACCGTTGATGCCAAACACCTTTGCGGTGTCGGACGAGACTTGGCGATGCTGAATTTCTCGCTTGCGCGCGGCTGACCAACGCCGTTGATGCTCTGCGGACAATAAGACCGGCAAGTGCTGCAAGTGCGGGCATGCGGTGCAGTTTCGGCCGCATGCTCCGCAGCATGTGAAGTACCTTTGCATTGAGTGCGCTGACCGCTGATGGCGGACGCCGCCGCCAAGGGCGAACTGGAAGCCGTCGTCTACGAGCAAGTCTCGCGGCTGAGATCGCGTTATGGCGAGCGAAGCGAGCGGTGCGAGCATGAGCCGACATCTCGTCGTCATCAACTCGACTGCCGACCGCGAGCGCGCGGCGCGCTACGTCGCGCTTGCGCCGTTCGGCACGCGCCTCGAACTCAAGGCCAGCAAGCGCACGCTGCCGCAAAACGACCGCATGTGGGCGATGCTGTCCGACATCGCTACGCAAAGAAACACTGCGGCCGGCAGTACACGCCGGATCGATGGAAATCCATTTTCATGCACGCCCTCGGCCAAGAGGTGCAATTTGTCCCCTCGTTGGATGAGAAGACATTCATCCCCCTCGGCTATCACTCGTCCGACCTGTCCAAGGGGAAATGTCGGACTTGATCGAGTTCATGCTGGCATGGGGCGCAGAGAACGGCGTGAAATTTCACGACCAGCGCGGCGAGGAAGCCGCATGACGGCGCGCGCCTACATCCCGTATCCCGAGCGCCTGGCCGCCGCAGCTGGCCTGCCTGCTGCCGCAGTGGCAGCGCGATTACTTGCGACGCGCACAAGGCTGGACGCGGAGCATTGCTCGAACGCGCTTTTCCAGCTTTCACCACATCGATCCGCCACGCCAGACGGCGGCTCGTCCGTCTCTGGCAAATCTCGCACCCGATGCTGATCGCAGCCACATCGCGAGCGCACGCGGAAGATCGACATCCGCCAGGATCGCCAAAGGCAAGCGCATCGCGCGCAAGCACGAGGAATTTCGCCGCCGCCTGTTGGCGAAAGAGCCAGAGCAGCGCCGCCGCCATCTCGTTGGCCGCGGCGGAAAATGCAGAGGAGGAGACATGATGCAGGCACCACGCGCATATCTCGGCGACAGACTGAGCGTCGAGTTCGATGGCCTGGAATATCGGCTGTTTTATCCCGAGGATGATCTGCCTGTCCGAGGCACGGTCTTCATGGGCCACGACGCGATAAAGACGTTCAAGGCGTTCATCGAGCTGATCGAGCGGGCAACCCTCGTCGAGCACCGCAACACTCAAGCGTCGGTATCGCCAGAGGCCCGAGACGACCTGATTGCGTATGAGGCCGCGCGTAATGCCGCCAAGGCCAAAAGCCAAAAATCATGACCTCCACCCAAAGCCTGAGCGAGCGGCTGCGCGAGCGCGCAGGATATGACGACCTCCCCGTGATGCGAGCGCCGACGCCCTCGATGCCAAGGACAAGGAGATCGAACGGCTGCGAGCGGAGCTTACGGATCTGCGGTAATCGCGGATGGCGGCCGCCGATGATGTCGAACGGTGCGCGCCCCCGATTACGAACACCCGAAGCCTGAGCGAGCGGCTGCGCGAAGCGGCGAGACCTCAAGCGCCGCTCTTTGCGGAGCCGCCGACGCCCTCGGCACGCCAAGGATGAGAGGCGCGCGACTGGCGACATGCGGACGCAAATGACGACGCGCGAGCACGTGCTCGAGATGGCGGAGCTGAATAGCTCGCTATGTCTGAATACGAGCCGAACATGTTGACGCGCAGACCTGGGCTAGCGATGCCGTCGATACGCCGCTGGCGTATCCGTGAGTGCGAAGCCATGACGACCCCACCCAAAGCCTGAGCGAGCGGCTGCGCGAAATTGAGCATGCGTTAGCTCACGAAGCCGCTGACGCCCTCGACACCAAGGGCGCCATGACAAAGGATCAAGAGGACGCAATCTATGCCGCCTATCTCGACATTTGCGTCTTGCAGACGATGACCCGCAAGGCAGGACTTACGCTTGCCATGCAGCGGTCCCAGGAATTGCTGATCGAGCTTGGTACTGCGTTCCCGTTCATTCCAGAACGGGTCGCACGTTCCGCCTCGTCGAGAGACAGCTCGACATGACCGACACCCAAAGCCTGAGCGAGCGGCTGCGCGAGCCACCAGCCAGATATCTCGTTCATAGCGAAGATGAGGCATTTATCTTGAATGAACGCCTTCGCCAGGAAGCCGCCGACGCGCTCGACGCCAGGACGAGCTAATCAAACGGCAATCTGCCGAGATCGGAAGGCTTGTTGCGGTCACGCTTCATTGTGGGCCCAGGATGCTGAGAGCGCGCTGCTGAAAGAAGGGCGCAACTCCATCGACGAACACGCCGATCACCTCGAACGCGAACTTGCCCAACAAGCCGCCCTCCTCGCGCAAGCGTAGCGGCGGCGCTGGAGCCGCGCAATGCCGCAGTCTCCGGTAGCCAGCGGCGGTCATAGATCGCTGCCCGCGAGGCCCTCGCCGCGATCCGCGCCAAGGAGACAGCCATGAGCTGATGCAGCAATGACTATACGGGAATTTTGTACCGCCTACCGGATCTGCCGGGCAACCTTCTATAACGAGGTGAACCGCGGGAACTTGCGGGCTGTGAAGATGGGCACGAAGACGCTGGTGCTGCGCGAGGATGTCGAGGCGTGGGTGGGGCGCCTGCCAAAGCTTCCAGCGGGCCGCCGGGCCGTGGGTCGAGCCGGGAGTCGGGCATGTTTGTGAATGCTAAGATGTTGAATTATATGGACAATATCTGCATATTGGCGGAAGGCGAGGCCGCCAAGCCCCGTCCATTGCCGTCTATTGCCGACCATTGCCGTGCAAGAACCCCGCGCCCCGTCGGGACATCTCGCGCGCAATGCGTCTATTGCCGTCTACCAGAGAGCACACCAATCTAAAGCCGGGCCGTGGGTCGGGCCGGGGGTCGGCTTGCGCGCCATGACCCGCCCGCCCAAGATCGCCCTCACCGCCGAGCAGGAAGCCTACCTGCGGGCCGAGCACGCCAAGGGCACGACGTACAGACTGATCGCGAAGGCGATGGGCATGAGCCGCGCCAGCTTCGCCCGCCGTGTCCTGGCCCTCGGCCTGCAAAGAACCAGCGCCGAGCGCTTCCGCCAACAGCGTGCGCGCGCCATCGAAAAGACGGCCGCGCCGGCGGCCCGCCGCGGCCAGCCAGGGCCGTCATCGTGAGACCGCCACCGCCGCCACGTCCGCGGCCGCACCAGGCGGCATGCCGCTCTTCGACCTCGCCCAGAACGAATGCCGGTGGCCGACCGGCGACTGGCCGCCCTACCTGTTCTGCGGCAAGCCGGTCGCAGCGCCGGGGATCTCGTGGTGCACCGATCACGTCAAGCGCGTCTACAGCCAGCCCATGGAGGGTTTGATGGCATGCCACGGCGGAAGACTTTGACGAAAAGGTGCGGGCGTTACGGCAGGTAACCCGCCCGCCGCAGGACGTTCTGCGCATCGCATCACTGAGCCGCACGCCGAGACGCGCGCTACGATTTCCTCCGCCTCGGCGAGGAAATCGCCAACAGCCTGGTCGAGACGGCCGAGGCACAGGTGACGCAGGCGGAGAACATGCTGAAGCACACACAAGCGTTTGCTGAAAACGTGCGTGCCCAGATCGCCGAAAAGCAGCGCGAACTCGCCGAGATGACCGAGCGGCTGCGCACGTTCGGCTCAACCATCCTCGATGCGCACAACAGGTTTCACAGCAACTCAACCCCCGACAGAAAGGTCAGCTAGCCTATGCGCAACTCTCTCGCTACCGCCACGGTTCTCGCCTTGGCGGTCTCCCGCCAAGGCGGACTTTGTCACCCTCGGCGGTCAGAATGGTCCACCACCGGAGTCGACAACCTGACGCTGACTCCGGTCGTGCCGGGCGGCAATCAGCCGCTCAACATTCAATGCGTGATCTGCGGCGATAACCAGCCGCAGCAGCAGGCCGACTTCGGCTACACCAACTTCAAGAACTCCGGCAACCTCTCCAGCGAAATATTCTTCAGCACGAACGTAGCGGGCGGCGGCAATCCTGGATCTAGACACCGTGGGCACCGGCTACAGACGGCTCGTTCCTGCGGGCTTACCTGCTCGCGGGTGGCGATCCCACGCTGACGTTCTCGATCGGCGTCGACGTCAACGACACCAACGTGCGCGCAGATCCTGGAGTCAGTTTCTTCCTCCTGAACCTGACGACGCATACCGTGCTGTCGGCATTCACGGCGCCAACGCGCCAGTGCTGTCGCAGAACAACGGCACCGGATTTCCCGACTACACTCTCGGCACCTTCAACATCACGCTCGGTACCGACATCCACGTCGGCGATCAGCTGATCTTCTTCGCGACGCCTTAGCAACGCGAGCGATGGACCTGACTCGTTCTTTCTGGTCCCGAGCTGCACAGGCAGTACCCGGCCCTATCGCCGGCGCTGGCATCCCTGGCGCGATCGCCGGGGCCATGTTCCTGCTTGGCCTCGGCCAAGATCGCGGCGGCGTAAAGCAGCTGAGCTGACGGCGTCCCCCTGTTCTCGTCAGCAGAGGGCGCCCCGCCGGGTGACATGTACAAGCGTACCGGCGGGGTGTTGTTTCACATCGTGAAAGCGCGTCATGACGGGCTGTTCATCAAAGGTGGGCACCCATCACCGGAAATGCGAGCGAAGATAAGAGCCGGTGTGATCCGGCATTGGAAAACGCGCCCGCGCAGCGCCAAGCGGATCGCAGAAGACAAGCGCAGCGAGGAAATCACCCAGTGGTTAGCGCAGCAATTGTCAGGAGGGAGCAGGATGACAGATGCTCACGCCGACGCATTGACGCCAGTTCAGTCGCTTGTCGCGCGACCTCGTCCAATGCCGCGCGAACAATCAGCGATGCAGAGGCGAGGTTCCTCGCCGATCGCGCTATTACGCAATGCAGGACGCGCGCATCCGCGCCGATGGACAAATCCGGTCAATCGTCAAGAACCCTGTCGAGACGGGCGAGGTCGATCCGGCAACCGGCGAGGTCCTGCGCGCCGTCGAGCCGCATGACGTGCTGCAATGGCTGTCCGATCAGAACAGCACGCTCGAGGCGCAGGTCAAGCGTGCGCCTGGAAAAGTATGTCGGCGCGCATGTCGTCGGCGAGTGGCTGATCGGCGTCCACGGGATCGGCCCGGTGATCTCGGCGGGCCTGCTCGCGCATATCGACATTCACAAGGCACCAACCGTGGGCCACATCTGGCGCTTCGCCGGCCTCGATCCAACCGTGAAGTGGGAGAAGAAAACCAAGCGCCCATGGAACGCGCAACTGAAAGTCATTTGCTGGAAGGCCGGCGAGAGTTTCGTCAAGTTTCACAACAGCGAAGAATGCTTCTACGGACATCTTTGGAAGAAGCAAAAGGAAGTATACATCGCGCGCAATGAAGCCGGCGACTACGCCGCACGCGCGGCGCAAATCCTGACCGAGCGCAAAATCGGGAAGGATACCGATGCCTACAAAGCATATAGCGTCGGCCGCTTTCCTCCGGCGCATGTCCATGCAATGGCGCGGCGGTGGGCGGTCAAGATATTCCTCGCGCATTTACATGCTGAGATGTACCGCCGGATTCTCAAGACTGAGCCGCCGCTGCCTTCTGTATTGCAGCACTTGGGGCACGCGCACATGATCCAGCCAGCCGCGTTGAGAGAACCATGCGATCCGAGCGAGCCATATGACGGGAGAGCACCAGTCGAGCCGAGCGAGCCACAAGCCTCGAGAGCACCATCAAGCCGGAGCGAGCCATCCCAATAGAGAGCACCAATCGTAACGAGCGAGCCACGTCTTGCGAGAGTACCATGCTGGGAGAGCGAGCCATGTGCGACGAGAGCACCATCCGATATGAGCGAGCCATCTGTGGTGGAGAGCACCAGAGCAACAGAGCGAGCCATGGGGACCAGAGAGCACCAAGCGATCAAGAGCGAGCCACTGTCGTTGAGAGCACCATTGCCGCCGAGCGAGCCAGCGGCTCAAGAGAGCACCATCAACGACGAGCGAGCCAAAGTTGACGAGAGTATCACAGCTCGACCGAGCGAGCCAGCCCCGCCTGAGAGCACCAACCGAGAAAGAGCGAGCCACTCACCAGGAGAGAACCAATCTCAGAAGAGCGAGCCATCATGAACGAGAGCACCAGTGTGGATGAGCGAGCCATTGGCCGCGAGAGCACCATTGAGCGCAAGCGAGCCACGGCCTTTGAGAGCACCACTGACTAGCGAGCAGAGCCATATTGAAGAGAGTACCAGTGCTCCGGAGCGAGCCAACTAGATTGAGAGCACCACAAAACGGGAGCGAGCCGCATGACTCAGAGAGAACCACAAGATAGCGAGCGAGCCATGAACCCTGAGAGCACCAGTCATCAGAGAGCGAGCCATCCCTCCAGAGAGCACCAAAACGGCGGAGCGAGCCAGCGTTGTCGGAGAGTACCAGAGCTGCCGAGCGAGCCATCTGTTGAGAGAGCACCATCTCAAAAGAGCGAGCCATCATAGTGGAGAGTACCATGATGACGAGCGAGCCACCTGCGAGGAGAGTACCACCCGCAACGAGCGAGCCATATGACGTGAGAGCACCATCCGGCGTGGAGCGAGCCATCTCCTGGGAGAGCACCAGACGAAACGAGCGAGCCATCGTGCGACAGAGAGCACCATTCCAATATGAGCGAGCCATCTGTCGCGAGAGTACCAAGATCGGAGAGCGAGCTCATCCCACAAGAGAGCACCATCACCAGCGAGCGAGCCAACCAAGCAGAGACACCGTTGACACCGAGCGAGCCAAGTGTGTGGGAGAGCGGGGGGATTAGCCCTCCCGTTCTTCCGGCATCAACTGCACGCCGTTGATCATGAGCACCAGCTCGATACCGTCAGGAATCGACAGATCGACCACGATGCGCGGCGGCGGCTTCCAGTCGTTCCTTGTCCTTAACCGGCACCATCTTCAATTCGTCGTCCTTGATGATCATGAGTCCCTCCCTCTACGGCGGCAGCGGCCTGCTCCCACGCACCGGTCAGATATCCAAACATCGCCAGCCCCGCGATGACGACGGTGACGACGATCAGCACCCAGATGCCGGGAGGCAGATGCATCACCGAAGCCCGAATGTGTTGACGTGGATGCCGCCCATCCCGAGCAGGACGCCTATGACGTAGATCACGATCACGACCACCAGAACGACCATGAGCACCCGGACGATGGTGGCGAACGGCTCAGCTATGGTCAACGAGCGCGAGCAATTGCTGCGCGCCCCACCAGATCACGCCAAGCAGCACGCACAGCAGTATCAGACCTATGACAGTTCCGATCACGTCACGTACTCCTGTTATCGATGCACGCCTTGATGAGGCCCTCGCGCCGCTCCATGTGCGTTCGACACCTCGTTCAGCGTCCAGGCAAAGCCGATCAGCGCGACTATGTTGATGACGACGACCGCGAAGATGAGCGGCGTCGCCTTGAAGATGTCGAGCGCCTTCTGGGCGACCTCGGGCGTTACGTTCATCACAGCGCCTCGATCTTCTTTCTGAACTCATCCAATACATCGAGCCGCTGTAAGATGATGCCTATCGCTGCCAATCAACGGTTTCAAGTTCAGTTACGCGTTTGCGTAGACGTTTAGTTTCTTCCAGTAATAATGGCGTAAATTTCGAGTAATCGACGCCCCATATCGTTTCGCCATCCGGCGTCGTTACCTTTGATATGGCGTGAGGGGAACTCAACTGATCGCCTCTTGCGCAATGATGCCAACGTCCGCGCGCCGGTCGACTTCGCATTTGGAAGTCATAGACCTTCCAGCGCATCGATGGTGGCGCCCGCTCGTCGTAAGGTCGCGCAAATCCTCTTTGGAGCCGGCCATCCGAAACGGTAGCGTAAGAGACGCCCGTACCGGGAGCGGCACCTGTCGCAACAATGTGGCCCAACTGCACGGTGACGTTGTTCGTAAACCCCATGAATGGCCCGCAACTCCGGTATTTTGACCGATGATCTCAGGCCAGTCCCGGAATTGGCATCGTAAAAGTATTGATTGATGCCGTTATAGGCAGCATTGCGGGTCGGGCCGTTGTAGCTCACGCGGCCGCTGAATATGGATTGACCGTCACCCCGGATACGAAGAAAATTAACCGCCGTCGTCCTATCTCTGATCAATAGCGCGAAGTCCGTCCGCGCGTCGGTGCCGGCGTTGATCTGCACTCGAGCGACTGGCCGGTCGTGGTCGAGCCATTAACGGTAACAGCCCAAACATTTGAAGGCCCGCTCGCCGTCGTTCCGTTGATAAGGCTCCGGAATCGAAACTCCGCCGTTGGCGCGATTGATTGTGAACGGCACGCTACAAATCGTGCCCGCGTCACTGTATCGGGTAATGCTGGAATCAGAACCGACGCCGCTCCCGCTCTCTGCGGCATCGTCGCCGAATTTGACTTGCCATCTCGGCACTGTGTTTGTGTAGCCGACGATATGATTGAATTGCCCGCTCGCCGTCTTTTTCAGCACCAGGCCAGGGTTGGCTTTGTTGATGATCAGGTCGCCGGTCATGGTATCGCCGGCCTTGGCGACTTTGTCGGGGATTCGTCGGTCCATGGTCCCCAGACGCTGCCGTTGAATGCGCGCATTCTGCTCTGCGATGCTATCGGGCCGGCGGACAGTTGCCGTGCCTCTAGGATTTGATTGCTTCCGGTTCCGTAAACGAAGCCTCCAGCCGCAAAGCCAGGGAACGGTTCCGATGTCGTCCCCACCGCCGATACGAACGATCCGGGCCAAAATAGGAATGTGTCGTAATTGTCGACGATCTGCGAAGCCGCCTCCGCACCCAGCGCAATCCGCGCATCGCGCGGGTTGGTACCCTCGTGCCGCCGGCAATGATCGGCCGCGGCAGGTTGAGGTCGGCCTCCACGTCGGCGACGTTGCGAGTTGTACTTGCCCGAGTCGATCGTGTTGTTGGCGACGGCGTCGATGCCGGTCGGGCGACTATAGATACCGGACACTCGAGGCATTAATTCCTACGCTTTCTGGCGTTTAGCGCGTCGCATCTTTGCGTTTTGGCACGTCCGGCAATTACGCCATCCTTCTTTGACGTGATGTATTTTCCGGCGTGAACTCGTGACCATGCTTACAATGCGTTCGTGCGCGCTTTTTAGCGGCGTCACCGCGAATAATTTTCTGGAGACAACACTTCGGCCAAGGACAGGCCGCGTTTTACTCGCTCAACAATAACGTCTGTCTTATGGCCAGACTGTTTCGCCAAATCCATGGCGCGATGTTTCGTGCCTTCAATCTCAACGAACACAGCATTTCTGCGGTTTCGCTGCTGCTCGAGCGCGAGTTGCCCAGCGGACATTGCCGGGTTCGTAGTGGCCGTCGTTGTCGATGCGGTCGATGGTCATGCCCGGCGGACGCTCTCCCGACCTCGGCGAAAAATTCATCGAACGATGCAAAGCGAACCGCGATGCCGCGGCCGCCGTAGTCCTTCCATTGCCGGTAATTCGGGTTGTTGCAGCGTTGCTTGATCCCGTACCATCGCGGATACTCATGTGGAGACCTCCTGGTTGAGGCTCCATTATAGGGCAAATTCCTGCTACGCGCGGCATCAGCGGCTCTCCCGTAATCCGTCAAGGGTTAAAGATTGCGCTCAACCCGCCTTCAGTGCCGGCACGCGCGTATTTATCCGCGGCCGCAGAACCCGGCACCAGACGGGCGTTGTGCGCCAGCAGCCTGTCGGCGTTGGCCCGCGCTGTTCCACGCCTCGCCACTAGAATATCGGCAAGCCGTGCCCGCTGGTCTTCCTGCATTGTCTTGAGGCTTGGTTGCCTAGCCATCAAGCGGCTTCTCGACCAGGGTGCCCCAGGCCGAAAAGTTTGGCGGTACCTCCGTTAGTTTGTTTTCCTTCCCTGGCGGCGATGCTTTCCGCGGTCCCAGGGCATGGACAACACCCTTAAATGTATCCCGGAATGTCGGTTGGCGTAATGCTGTCGATCACATCCTGCGCCGGCTGCGGACCAAAAACAGCCGCCGCTTTCTCGGCATTCAGGGCGCGCTCAGAGCGTCGATTCCAGTACTTGGCAATTCGTTGGCCTTGGGTGCCCAGCCGGCGGTCGAGATCGGCGTGCGCGCCCTGCCGTAGCCGCAAAACGGTTTCCGGTGTACCGGTGGCAACAGTGTCGGCAACGTCTGCGAGGATGCACCGCGTTTTCGCCTGTTGCGGAATAGCTTGCGCTCCTTTTGCAAGGGCTTTGCCTTGCTCGGCCATATGCCCAAATTGCGCATCAACGGTTTTGACGCCAGGAACAGCCTTTGCTATCTCAGCATCGATCATCCGGCGAGCTTCGCCATAGACACGCAGCCTCATTGTTCCGACCGCAATACCTGCGACGATGTGCGAGAGATCATCGGCGCTATGCCCGAAGCGCATGCCACCGCTGCGGCGATAATTCCATGCCGGGCTCCGTCAACCCCTTAAGCAACGGATCCAATTCGACATAACGATTCCGCCCAAGATCCTCAAGTGCCTGCACCGTCTGGCTGAGCGCCCTGTGGATCGATTGTTCGGCCCTGAAGATGCGGCTCATAGAGCGCATTAACCGCCTTGCGTTCACGTGTCTAAGCCAGCCTCAATTTGGCTCACTCGTGGTGCCGGGCCGAGCGCCGCTTCCCGGTCGGTTTGCAGTCGCGCGGTTGTCCCCTTATCACGCTCCATCAACGCATTGACGATCTTAGTACGGGAAGGACCAGCGCCTTGCACATATGCCTGCCCGACGCTGTGCATCGACGGCCCGGCATCGAATGTGAAGCCTGGCCCCGAGCTTGCTCACTTCGGCCAGTCCGGCCGCGTCGGCGCGAGCGGCTCGCGCCAGAGTCGACGGAGATACCAGCAATTCTTGTCGGCGGCCGTCCGGTAAATCCCGCTGGCGGCGGCCTCGACCAGCGGCAAGCCGAGCCTACAAAGAGATCCGCGCCGAGCCCGATTTGCGCGTTTTCAATGTAATCCAGGCAGGTTTCCGCTATGCGTGCCGCCAATACCGTGCACCGTGCCATATAGCCCCGCCTCGGTCGCGCCTGCACCGAGCCGCTGCCACCACGGCAATTGTGCTACGCGCCCGAGCAGAGTTGCGCCGCTTTTTGCAAGCGCTGTACCGGTGGCGATGCCGCCCAGCTTACGTCGGCGCTGCTGCTTAAAAATGGACCGAGCCGCTGCTTCGCCGCCTGATCGACGGCGAATTGCTCATCGACGGCCTGATTGTATGTCTTGCCGCTGGTCGCCGCATCAATGGCTCCGAGCACCGCGGGTATATGTGCGCGGTCCCGGTGCTGGCACCGACCCGCAGCATGTCCGCAACGCCTTGTCCCACAGCGGACCGCTCAGGCAATACGGACGATGTATTCTCTTCGCCCGTTCCAGTGTCGGACATCCGGCGTCACGACTCGGATGGTCTTTCCAGGATTCTCCTGCCATGTTAGCGCGTCCTGATTTCTTCGAGACGGGACTTGTCGAGTTGTCCCGTCCGGGGCAATGTATTTTCTACCGGGACTTAATTTTCCGATTTCCTTGCGTCGGCATCCGCCGGCCTGACCGTTATCTGCGAATGGCGGTTCCGCTGCTCTCATAATTGAAGTTGGATCGCGCAACCATTTCACGCCCTTGGGCGTCGTTTGTAAGTCCTCCGATGACTTGCGCACAGTGCGCCGCCGCTCGGCTTTGATGCTGAGATGTCGTGCGCGGTATCGCCATATCTAGGCCAGTACGACGAGAGCGTCCGCTCCATTTCCTCCTCGCCATAAGACGCACCCGACACAATGCGTCATCGGAGTGCCGTCCCGAAATTCATCATTGCATCCCTTTGCTCTCGATACGCGTCAGAGACAGCCTTCGGTCCATGCCCAACGGCAATCTTGCTGCGAGCATCATCATCCTTGAAATACGTCAACGCTAAACCATTTTCCTTTTTTCCAATAGTCTCGATTTCCGGTTTCGCGCGGGCAGCAAACTGACGCGCCTTCCCTGCAACTCCGTCACATCATCGCTTCATCGGACGGGCGCGCCAGGTGCGACCGTGAATGGTGCATTCGGATCACCAGATGGGCGCGTCACGATCGTGCCAGCGACATGTTCGGTCTGCGTCATGCCTTTCTGTAGAGTCTGAATGGCCTGGGATAATTCCACCCTCGACTTGTCAAGTTCAACCTTGCGCTTGGCTATGGCATCGGGAATACCTTCGGCCTCTGCCTCTTTCAGCGCGGCTTCCGCTTGGCGCACCCGCAAATCAAGTGGAGCCAGCCGCGCCGTGTTCTGTTTGATTTCAAGGTCCGTGCGTCCCGGTCTGCTCCTTGAGCGCGCGGTCGTTTTCTTCGAACCGGCGCTTTTCCTCCAGCACTATCTCTGCGTCCCGTTTCGAGCGCTCGTTGACATAATCCGTCTGCTGCTGCGTCTCCAATTCTTTCTCAATCCCTCCTGAAAATTATAGACCTGCGTGGCTCGCCTGACCGCAGCGCCTTGTGGATCGAGCCTGCGGATCGTTCATGACCGCATGCGCCCTCGCTTGCGCATCGGACATGCCGAGCGGCTGCGGCCGTTTCGGCGCAGGCGGCACCTCGGTGACATAAGGCGGCGCGGCTTGTGGGATCGGCTCCTGCGATGGCAACGTCTCTGGCGCCTTTTTAACGGCATCCGTCGTGATGATCGGATTGCGAGGCTCTGACCTGCGCCGTCGCGTCTGGCGGCAGCGCCGACCGTTCCGGCGCAGCATCCGTGGCAGTTGTCGCTTGGCAGCGCCGCAGTCTGAACCGGCGGTGTGGGTGGCGGCACCATCGCAGAGGTAATCGCGTCACGAGCGGGTAAGCCGCCGGCCGACAGGAACGGCACCTCTCCAGACGGAGCGGGGCCGGGGCCGCCTGCGTATACGGGCCTCCGAAGGTGCGCGGGCCGGACTCTATCCCGCCAGCCGCCTGCGGCCGGATGTTGAGCGGAGATCCTGGGACACCGGCTCGCCTCCAGCCGCGCCAATTGCGCCGGGCTTTCCTGCTGGACATAGGTCTCAGCATCGCCGGGAAGCTTTCCGGCCGACAGTGTAATAGCCTCGCCCTAACGCCGCTCGCCGCGACGTCGCCAGACGCATTGCCGGTCGGCGAGAACCCGAGCGCCTGCGCCGCCTTCGTCGGAGCCGCGCAGCACGGGCGTGAGAACATCCTCGAGACGCTTGCCCGCGCGTGAACGTCTCAGGCGGGTAGTAGCCGAGGCGCTGATTGGTCCTGGTATCGAGCAGTATTTGCGATCCAACGGACTGGTCGCGCGCAGTCGCGCGATTGAACGCCGTCTCAAGCTGCACACGCTGCTTCGCCGGGTCGGCCCGACCTCGCCTCGCGCCATGGCGAGTAGCCGCGGCTTGAGCGACGGGTCCGCTTCAATCTCGGCAATCTGCCGATTGCGGTCGTAGACCGGCCGTGGTGGCGGCAGCGGCACCTTCTCGTCAGTCGCAGCCGGCGCTGTCGTAGGCATCGGAGCCGGCTGCTCCTCCGATGCATCGTTAAAAGACGGTATGTTACCGTAGGGATATTGGTCCTCTTGCTCTTGCAGGCTGTTCGGAAAACCGGCGAAATAGTTTTGACCTGCTGCCGGCGCGGCCGACATGCTCGGCGTGGGTGTCGCAACCGGCGCTGCCGTTGCCCCGCGTGGGGCATATGGAGTATCCGCAGGCGGCAGCCCTCTGGCAACGCCTCCTTCATAGCCCGCATATTCCCGCTCGGCTTCCCTCTGCTGTTTCGCGATGAGCGCATCCGCGAGGCTGCCGCCGGCGGATGCGATGCCTTCACCGACGTTCTTCGGATATGCCTGCTGCTTCTTCATCAGTTCAAGGGCGATCCGGCGCCGCCAGTCGAGCGAGCCGTAGCCTTCATAGCCTTGATAGCCTGTTGCTGTGTCCCGACATGATCTCACGCTGCCCTTAAGATTGAGCCCATCACGCGCGACGCGTTGATGTATTTCACGCCGCGTTTATCTTCTCCCACCGCGCCCTTGTCGATCTTCTCGACGTCCTGCGCCATCGGCCCGATGTGCCGTGTGCTCGCCGGGTCGTCCTTGTAGCTGTATTCGTAGATCGGCAGTTTCTTCTGCTCGGCTCCTCCACCGGCTGCGGCGTGCCGGCAAACACCGTCCCGATGCGGTGAATATCCTTCTTCATGCGCCGGTCGCTCGCCATGATCGCGGCGCCGCCGAGCTTGCCGGCCGCGCCGAGATATGCCGCCGAGCAGCTGCCTGCTGGTTCTGGCTCTGCTGCTGGTAATTCTGGAAGTTCTGCGCGAAATTCTGGTTGTACAGCCCCGCGATGTCCGTGGTCGGGATCTGCTGCTGCGGCGTCGTCATGAAGCTCGGGCCGGCTGACTTGGCTGCCCGACAACAGCGCGGTAACTTCGTTGATGGGCTGGCCGCGCAGCGCGTATTGCTCGGTCAGATATTGGTTGCGGCCCTGGTTCTGCGCGTTGTAGGCGGCCTGCGCCTGCTGCAATTGCTGCAGCAAGCCTGCATTGGCGAACTGCCCGCGCGCGGCGGCCTGCTGGAAACCCCTGCTGCTGCTCGGCGGCGCCGGCCTGCGTGACGGCGACCCGTTGCGCGGCGACTTGGTCGTTGTAGTCCTTCATCGCGTCGTTGTAGGCGGTCGAGCCGTAGCGGATGCCCTGGTCGGCGAGCCGCTGCTCGAGGCTCGTGCGGGCACGGTCGAGCTGCGGATTGAGCCGCGAGAACAGCGACGCCTCGACCCGGGCGCGGTCGGCGCTGAGTAGTCGTTGCGTCGCCGAAAGATGTCGCCGCGCGCGGGATGCCGGACAGCATGCCGGCGTCACCCATGCCGGGGGCGCCGCCGAGATCGAATGGCGAATTTAATACACCGCCAAGCCGGCCGCTCTGGTCGGCTCCGAGCGTTGCCAGATTCAGCTTGCCGCGTTCGCCTTCGTTCTGAATGGCCAGTTCTTGCGGCGACAGCGTCTGGCTCGCCGTGAAGCGCGGAATGCTGTATTGCGAGCCTGTCGTCGGATCGGTGAAATCGTAGGTGCCGGTCTGGTTGTAGTTCAGGTTGCCGAGCGGCGTCGACTGGTTGGTGTTGTTCAGAAATGCATTCGCGATCGCGGTCGAGACGTTCGCCGACGTCTGCGCGCCCGCGACTTGCACCGGGTTGGGCGGCTGCGGCGGGTCGTCTTTGACGAAAAAGCTCATGGCATCGCTCCCTAATACGGCTGCTGCACGCCCTGCTGGCCTGGCTGTTGCTGTTGCGGCCCCATGCCGAGCGGAAGCTGTCCGGGCGGTGTGATGCCGGGCAGGCGCAAGCCCGGCTGCATCGGGCCACCGACCGGACCCATGGCCCCCATCGGCGGTGCTGCCGCCCCGAGCGCCGCCGGCTGGCTCTGCGGCAGGACGCCGAGCGGCTGCCTGCGGCACGCCGCCTGCGAGGCTCTGCATCGCGCCGCCGGCCGGCGCGGGCGGCGGCTGCTGAATATTGCATCAAGCGCCTGCCGTGATGCGGTTTCGTTGGTCGCCGCCTTGCGGGGCCATGCTCGATATGCGTCACTCATGCGGCCTCTCCCAATCTGTTCAGATCGATCGCAGGACGGTTGATCCTGCGAAATATCTTCGTTTGCGCGCCAATCGTCATCGGTCAGCAAAGCGATGACGCCGTCCTTGCTCGCGGCCAAACAAACGCGGAATAGCAATCAATCGATACCCAAGCGCTGCCAGCTCTCTTAAGTGCCGTTCGTCGGACGCCAAAACTTTGTTTACGACCTTGCTGGCACCCGCACTGAACGAAACGGAAAATTATACATCTGCCGCAGCGTCTCGCGCGTGCACCACTGCCGCCCCGGCAGCGCCGCGGCGCACAACTCCATCAGCCCCGCTGACTGCGAGAGGCTGTGAAACACGATGCCGGCGATCAGCTCGTTGTCCTCGCAGATGCCGATGGCCTTGCACTTGCCGAAGCCGAATGCGCCGACGTGCGGAATCATCCGCGCCACAAAGTCCGCGACAAGCTCGTCCTGGCCGTAGAGATATTTCAGCGTCATGCCGCCACCTCGCGCTGCGAGTACTGCCGATCAATAGCGTGCTTGGCGCCGTCGCTGATGTCGCTGTCGCGCAGGCTGCTTGAGCCGCTGCGGAGCGGCTGCCCTGCTCGATCAGGTTGGCGGCCTCGATCTCGCGCAAGCCGCGCGGAGCAATCGTCATCGGCTACAGAAACTCCGCGCGATCTGCGCGTGCAGAACAATGTAGGCCAGCACCTCGGCGCGCTTCGCCGATCAGCTTCGCGGATCGTCTCGCGATCGGTCAGCGGCCAGGACTGATGGCGGAAACGTCTGGTGCCGTAGATCGAGTGGAACAGCCCGGCGTTGCAGATGTCCTCGCTGTTGCCCCACGCCTCCAGCAGCGCGTGCGTGCCGGCGAGGTGGTCGTAGAGCATGCGTCCGCTATGGCGCGTCTTGCCGGCGCTGGCGGGGCCGAGCAGGAACTGCTTGTGCTCGTCCTTGATCATTCGAGCGGCCCAGCGTTGAGTCTTGAACATCAAGCGTGATGCGGAGCACCGGGCATGTCCGGCTCACGCCGCGCGCGAGGTGCGGGATGTTGCCCTTGAACACGGCGAGGCGGTTCGGCTTCGGGTAGAACGACGCGATGATGTCGGTCTTGTCGGCGTTGAACAGGACGGTCTCGCCGCCCCAGTTCGGCTCCCAGACATCGTGCGGGTAGTAGACCGCCGTGTAGCGGTTGTCCTTGCGGCTAGTCGGTGTGCAGCGTGCCGTCGATGCCGTAGGCATGCGCGTTGGCGTAGCAGCGGATCAGCGTGTGGCCCTTGAATATATGCTGCTCCAGGTTCTGCCAGAGCACGAACAGCGGCGGCACGTTCTTCTTCAGCTCCTCGGCGCAATCGTACGCGCCGGTCTTCGCTCTATTGAGATGGCCGGCGAAGTGCAGGTGCCAGAACGAGTAGATGTCGTTCTTGCCGTTCGACTTCCAACCGTACTTCCAGCCGGCGTGGCGCAGGAAATTGTACAGCGGCGCCGCGCTCCTGCTCGGGCAGCAGGTTGTCGACCTTGAAACTGTCGGGCAGAGGCGCAAGCTGCGTCATCTGCTACAAGCGCGAGCGCCATGCTCGAGCCTCTATTCGCCGTCGTCATCGTCGTCGTCATCGTCGTCGACATCATCGGCTGGCGCGTCATCGGAAGGCGCGTCGCCGCTAGGACCGGCGTCACCGACGTCGCCATAGCCGGCGGTCCCGGTTGCGGTCCCTTCCGCGGCGGCGGCCTCGTTGGCGGCTGGCTGCGGCGGCGTCCGACGCGGCGTTGCCGCCCCGAAGCTCTCGCCATAACCGCTTGAGGCGGCACCAGCGGCGCCGGCGCCCGCCGCACTGGTATCGCCAAACGCATCGCCATAGCCCTCTACATCGCCGTAGCCTGCGAACCCTCCCAGCGTTCCGGCCGCGGCGGCGGCGGCGTTTTCCTGCCCGGTGACAGGGATCGTCGGGGCCGAAGGTTTCGGCATAGCCGCTAGGCCCGGCAGGCGGGCCGCCGCCATAGCTGGAGCCGAACCATAGCCGCCGAAGCCGCCGAAGGCGGGACTGCCGGGAACAGCCTGACCGCTCTCGTAATCGACACCTGACGGAATAGCGGGCCGGCTCCAAACGGTCCGCCGAGGTCGCCCGTTGGCGCCGGAGTCAAAGGCGGGGCCAAATCCTGGCGCGCCATAACTGCTAAAGCCAACCGAAACCAGGGTTGTCGGGCGGCGCGGGCGGCCCGTACTGCTCGCCGAAGGGGTTGTTGCCCAAACGGAACGCCTGGTCGGCGGCGTCGCGCCGAAGTAGCCGAGATTGGCGGCGGTGATGGCATCGTTGACGGCTCCCAAGGCCGGGTTACCCTGCCCAAACCCCGTGATTTGGTCCTGCTATGTCACCATACGGGACACCCTGGCCGCTGAATCCGGGGCGCGGCCGGAGCCGGAGCCTGACCTTGGCTGGCGGCAGCAGCAGCAGCGGCCGCGGCAGCAGCGGCATCAGCCTGCGAGGTCACGGCATTTTGGCGAAGCGTTGACGGCTTACGTTGTCGAATGGGCTGTTGAGGATCGTTGTAGCCGCTGGTGAGAGGCCCGTAACTGCCGAAGACGCCTGGGTTGCCGTAGTTGGCCAACTCTTCAGCCGTAACCGGCGCGGGATTGTCAGGTGGGCTGGCGGGCGGAGCGCTGGGCGGCGGCGCGCTTGGTGGCGCACTTGGTGGCGCACTTGGTGGTGCACTTGGTGGTGCGCGGTGGTGCATTACCAACGGCAGGGTACCAACGGTAGAACGCCCGTGACACCATCAGGAACGCTGCCAGTGGCGCCCGGGGCACCGAACGCGCCGCCGGTAACGTCAGTGAGGCCGCCATCGGGAACGAGGCCCTGCTCGTATGACCGCCGCTGCGCCAGCAGCCGCCACATGCAGTCGCGCACCTCAGGGGAGCAAATCAGCGATGTCTTGGCCGCCGCCGGGGTCAACTGACTGAAGAAATGCCGCTGCTCTGCGGTCATCCTCGCAAAATTCACCATCTTTGCTGTTCGGCCAGTAACGCAAAAACTGTCGCCTTGGTCCATGCTGCGTCACTCCACCTGCGAGCGGTTGCCTCTGCCGCCATGCCTGCCGCTACCGCCGGGCAGGTCGTATGGGCTGGGGGCGAAGTAATTCCGGATCGTATTGTTGCGGTAGATTCTGCATGTATCGGGGCAGCATATCGATCAACGGCTGCTCGGTGGCCGGCTCGAAACGGTTCTGAAACTCCTGACTGCCGGCATGCCTATTTGATTTGGATCAACAAACCTCTCGTTGAAGTCCGTCCGCTGAAATGCCAGTCTGGTCGCGTATGTCTTGTGTGTTCTGCGACACCGGCATCTGGCTGTAGGGATCGAAGTTGGGGCTGTCGAGCCGGTCTTGTGTCTCGAGACAGCGGGACAGGATTGTCACGCTCGTTGGGAAACCGCATCGTCAAAAGACGCATTGTTGTCCGACACTAGGGCGCACCAATGTTCGGGTCGAATGTCTGCGCAGCCAATATAAGAGTATGGGTCCGCCGGGTTGGGCGCCTGCGTATCTGCCGGTGCTTGCTGCTGCATCACGGCCTGCGCAATGGCGTCACGGTATGCCTCTGGATTATTCTGCATGTATCGCGGCAACTGCTCTATACCCACGTCGCGCTCCTATACGTTGACGCCCGCAGGCTCGTAGACCGCCGCGATCGCGATCAGCTCCACGTCCGGCTTGGCCTGCTGCGCCACCGTGATCTGCACGATGGGCGCGTGCGCGAAACCGGTCTCGCCGATCGAGATCCACATCGTGTTGCGCGCCGGGATCACGAGCAGCGCCGGCTGGTCCCACTGCCCGTACTGCGCGATGTCGGCCGGCAGATGGCGGGATGACGGCGCCCGCCGGCCCCCACAGCGCCTGGTCCCACACGTCGCGCAGGCCCGGGTCGGGCCCCGGCGCGGGCGGCTGCGGAATGACAATCGAGGTTGTCGACCGTCGCCGCGAGCTGCGGGACGAACGGCTCGCCCGCGGATGACTTGAAGGTCGCGCGCGCCTGATGCCAGACGAACGTCGCGGACGGCGCGCCGAACATTTCCCAGCCGCCGACCAGTGTACAAACGTAGGCGCGGCCGTCATCGAGGCCGGTGCGCTCGGCCTGCATGATGATGCCGTCCTGCGTGCCGAAGAACATGTCGGCGCGCAGCCTGATCCAGCAGGTGGCGTCGTAGTCCGTGAACCGGCCCCAGGCGCCCGTGACGTTGTTGGCGACGAGGCAGAACCGCTCGCCCGGCTTGCCGCCCGGCAACGCAATGAATATCCCGCCGTACTCGTCCCACTTTTTAGCCGTCCACGGATTTGCGCGCTTCTCCGTCACGCTGTCGCGCCACATCGGCTTGATCGTGCGCGTGAGCATGGCAAGCTCGAGCTGTCCGACCTCCTTGGTGATCGCTTGGCTCAACGGAATGATGCCGTCGACGGTGAGCAGCAGCAGGTCGCCGCCGACGCTGACGTGCGCGTTCATGCCCATCGGCGGCGATGGTGCGGTAGCGCCCCTCCTGCCGCCAGTTGGCGGCGTCGGCGGGGTTGCTAGCCGGTGAAGATCAGCACCTCGCCTTCGCTCGTGATGAACACGTTCTTGTCGTCAATGCCGTCGCCCGCATCGAGCGACCAGCTCGCGCCGGCGATCAGTTTCCCGCCGAGCGTTGCCGCGCCCGCCAGCGGGATCTTCGCCAGCACGCCGCCGACACTGTCGATCGGCAGATACCAGGCATCCATCGAGCCGGCCCCGATGAAATACAGCCTGCCGCGGTATTTCCAGACGTATGACAGCCCCTTGCCGAACTCGACCGGCGTTCCGGCGGGGCCGGTGATCTTGGCGGCGCCATCCGTTGGCGCGGGCGCGCCCGCCGTGCCGTCGAGCGTCACCCAGCTCGTGCCGTTGAACCGCAGCGGATAATCGGCCCCGCTCTCGTTGACGGCGATCATCCAATTGGTGCCGAGCGCGCTGACGGCGGCATTGGAAAACTGCGCCGCCGACCAGTTGCCGCTTGACTGCCCGGATGCGATCAGCACGGGCGTCGAGCTGGTCACGTCGAACAGCTTCGTCGCCTGCGCGGCATACATGCGCTGCGTGTTGCCGCTGACGTATTCGAACGAAGAAATGACCGGCAGCCGCGTTATGACCGTGGGGTTCGCCGTCCAGAATGTCGGATGCGCGGCGCGATCTGCGGCAAACGTGCCCGATGCCGCGCTGGTGTGGCTGACGGCGACATTCCAGAACGTGCCCTGGTCCGCGTCGAATTTCACGGCCCCGAGCGTGTTGTAGAGGGTGTTGTTGGCCCACGCGACGGCGCCCGGAACGTCGAGCGCGTGCAGGTCGCACCACCGCACATAGCCGCCGCGCAGCTTCACGCCGCGCATGGTGGGCGCCCAGTTGTCCTGCACCAGCGCCCCGCCGGGCTGCATGTAGGCTTCGTTTTCGTTCTGGATGATGCCGCGGGTCGGGGCCGGGATCGTGATGGTGCGCAGATGCTGCGCGACCTGTTGGTCGACCGGCTGGCGGCGGAAGGCGGCGTGCGCGCTCATGGCTGCTCGGCACCATGCCACGGATACGCCGTGCGGGCGTGCGCCGAGATCGGCAGGCGGTCGATGAGGATCGGGCCGGGGCTGTCGGTCCCCATCGCAGCGGCCATGGCATCGCCCCAGGTGCCCATGTCCTCGGCGTAGGGCGACGCCCTTGTTGGCCTTCCACTGCCAGAGCATGCCGAGCTTGAGGATGCGCTCGGGCAATCGGTAGCTGTCGCCATCGGCCACGAAGCGGTCGCCGAAGCCGCTCGACGCCAGCGCGATGGGGTTCTTGTCGAGATAGGAAAACCGCGCCGTGGCGCCGGCGCCCATGATCGGCCAGATGTGCATCTGCCCGCCGAAGATCGTCCACTCGCCCCAGGCGTCGGACCAGTTGGCCGAGCGGCGTTGCAGCCATTCGTCGGTGTTGGGAATGAACCGCATCGGCTGCAATGTCGAGGTCGAGCGCCAGACGTGGCTGTTGGTCAGCATGCGCAGATAGTCGGCCGGCAGATTGAACGCCTCGGCGACGCCATCGCCCGTGAACGTCGCCTGCCTTGCGCAGCATCGTCCAGTCGCGCATGTCGGTGGCGATGCGCGCCGCCATCTCGTTGGCCAGCGCCAACATTTCGAACATGGTGCGGTTGGCGTTGATGTTCGCAACCACGCTCGTCGTCTGATGGACGCCGACCGCCGCGCAAACGTCGTTCACCACCGTCAATAAGTGTCATTATGCAGCCTTGCTGGGCTTCGCGTTCATCGCCATGCGCGTGAGCGTCTTGCGGCTGTTGTTGCCCACCGGGGCCGTCCCGGTGTGGGTCGTGACGTAGTCGACGAGCTGCTCGTAGGTCATGTCGTTGAACATGGCCTCGGTCTTGTCTTCGGCGTCGGCGAGCGACAACCTCATCGCGGCGGCGGCGCAATTTTCCCTTCAGCATCGCGTTGTCGGCTTCCAGCACTTCCGCCCGCGCCCGCAGCGCATCCAGCTGCGCCCGCAACTGCATGTCGGGGGCGGCCTTCGTGGCGTTGGCGATGTACTCCTCGGCCTTGTTCTTGAGTTCGCGCCCGCCATGCCCGAGGTTCTTCAGCTCCTGGCCGTCGACGGCGGCGAGCGCCTCGACCGTGTAGACGTTGAGCGCGCGCAGCTCGGCCCGCTTTCCCTCGGTCAGGAACGGGACATGCGCCAGCGGCTGTGCCGCGACGCGGTCTGCGCCGCGTGCTCCTTGAACTGCTCGTATTGCCGCGCGGAACCGCTCGGCGTAGGTGATCTGCCGCTGCCGGCCGGTGTAGGGGTCGTCGATCCAGTGCGGCCACAACTCGTTCGCCGGTTGCACGGTGCGTGTTGCGCGATCCGGGGCCGCGGATCTCGACCTGCTCGACATCGTCGAAGATCGGCCGCCCCGCCAGCTTGGTCTTGTCCTCGTTCTCGAGCGCAAGGTTCTTGAACAGCACGATCAGCAGGTCGTCAGGGTTGTTGCTTGCATCGGCATGGCGGGCCTTTCTCGTTGTTACATCGCGGTAAAATTTCGTGAGCTTCACCGCCCGCCCAGGGAGGACGACAGGGCGGGCGATGAAACTGCAGGCCGCCGCCAAGCTCTCCCGAAGTAACGCGGCGGCCTGCACTTCGCGTGTCGCAGTGGACGCCCGCGAACGTTTCGTCAGCCGCTCATCAGGCGGCCGGCACGTTACGCGCGGCGGCTGCGGCTGCGGCTGGCTGGGCTGGCCGGGCTTCGGTGCGGATCGTCGTCCGGGCTTAGGCTTGTTCGGGTCGCCGTTCATGTGCGCTGCTCCTCTTTGGTTTCATGTGAAACGTCTCGGCTATGCGGCCGGGTTGGAGTCGTACATAGTCGCCAATTAGACAGGGGGTTGCATCATGGTGAGTTCACCAGCCCAGCCGATGAACTGAGCGATCGCGTCCTTATCGATCGGCATGCTGGCCGTCGCCCTCGAACAACTTGTCGAAGTTGCGCGACGGGTGGTAGCGCAGGCGCAAGCGAGTCGGTGTTGAGGCCGAATGTGGTGTTGGCCGGCATGTTCGAGCCGATGCCGCCGTCGAGCACGATCTCGGCGCGCTTGCCGCCGCCGATGTATTCGAGCGCGCTGAAGCCCAATTTTCCGAGCGACGTTTCGTTGGTCTGGCGCTGGATCGCGATCGTGGCCGCGTCATAGGCCGCGTAGTGCTCCGGGCGACATGATCAGCAAGTCGGCGTAGTCGCGGCCTCGCGACTGCCGCGTCATGACGAAGTTGAGCATCGGCCGGATCGTCGTCGACGTGACCTGCGTGCCGATGGCCGACAGCGACACGCTGCCGGCGGCGCCGCGCGCATCGAACGTCGACGGTGCGCCAGATCACCGCCGTGGCGCGGTCGATGCCGCCGTAGACACCGCTCGTGGTGGTGATCGGAATGGCGGTCGCCAGGCCGGTGATCTGCTTGTTGCCGTTGGCCGTGCCGTCCGAGTAAACGCCGGCGTCCATGGTGTCGCGACAGACTCTTCTCGGCGGCCGAGATGTACGCAGTCGTAAACGTCGAAAAGCTGTGCCTCGCCCTGGTTGTTAAGAATTTCCTGCATGGATAGGATAATAGGCACAACAACAAATTTTGGCTCAAAAAAGCGTCGTTGAACAAATCGATCGCAGGATTCAGCAGCTGGTCGTAGCCCGAGTACCACTGCGCGGTTTGTTTTCCGATTTGCAGCGTCTCGCGGATGCGCGGGCCGCTAGTACGTCTGCCACATCCCTTTGCGCTTCAGAACGGCCAACAGCGCGTTGTTGTTGGAGACAAGGTCTTGATAGCCCGAGGACCTGTCCTCCAGGCTCATCGAGAGGATCTGCTGATATTGGGCATTTGTCGTGATATTTGGCATGGATGCGCTCCACGGCCCTCGTCGGCGCGCAGCGCCTGACGGGCTCGAACGGGGTCAAACCTCAAAGCGACCCGTTGACGCGCCGGATGGCGTTGGCAATCGAGTCGCGGCGGCCAGTCGGCTGGCTTGTCGGAGCGCGAGCGCGATGCTCCGTTCGAGGAGCCGCTATCGGGCGCGCCGTGTATTGACCGGTCGGAGGTGCGGGTTTGAGCCGCTGCGGTGCGGGTTTGAGCCGCGTGACGTGGCCGGTCTTAAAAGGTCGGCCCGCTGGTAGGCAGTCGGGAGATCGAAGCCGAGCTTCAATTCCCGTTCGATCAGATCGCCCAGCTCGTCCAGGCGCGGGTGAGTCTCGGCGAACCGGTCGACGCCCGCGCGTGTGTGAGTAAAGCGCCGCTCATAATGCAACTGTTGGAGCTGTTGTGCAACAGCTCTTTGCTGCTGGTGCAGTTGCCCCATCTGCTGGCTGATCGCCGTCTGCGTGTTGGCGAGCTGCAATGTCTTGTGCTGCTCGGGCGATTGATTGAGGATGTGCCACGCGACATCGCGCGAATTTAGTTTCTGTCCATCCGGCGTGCGCAAATTCAAATTGTTGATAATGAGATCGATCCCGCCGATCGGGTCCGACCGCAGCTTGTTTTCCATGCCGACGTAGTTGTCGAGCGCACGCTGCAGCGTGGTGCCGTGCTGCTGCGCCATCTGATGGTAATGGCGAATGCTGTTCATCGCCTGCGACGTCGGCGCGCGTGCGGCCGTAGTACTGCGAGAACTCCTTGTTCATGCGCTGGACGCTGGCGCGCACGCTCTCCGGCGCCGCCGCCCACTCGGCCTGCGCTTGCTGGCTCCAGCGCCGCGGCGGGTTGCGGTGGCGCGCGTCCGCAGGCAACTGCACGATGTTCCATGTTGAGGAGGCGCAGGCTGGCCGTTGGCCGGTCAGACCAGCCTGCTGTCGTCCTGGCGCCGCCGTCTCAGCGGTCGCTTTGGACGCATTCGGTGCAAAGTGCCCGTGCTCGGCGCGCGGGCGCGGTGCGTCGGAGCCCGCCTGCTCGGTCGGCTTCTTCTTGAGGTCGAGCGGCGGCGTCGCCTTCTCTTGCTCCATCGGCTCGGGCGGCTGGTTGTGGCCCATTGCCGGCTTGGCCGCTTCGGGCTCGCTCTGCGCGCTGGAACGCCTTGCGGATCACGTCGCGGCGGTGCTCGGCGGGGCCTTTGACGACGTCCGATGCGGGCTTGTCCGGCGCCTGCGAGCCGACCGTCGACGGCGGCGGGGCGGCCGGCGCGATCGCCATCTCGTTGGATGGGCGGGTGCGGGGGCTGAGGAGCGGGCGCAGCGCTCGGCGCGGAGGATAGCGTCTGACATGTGCTCTCCTGGCCGGCATTGAACCGGCTGTGGATGTTCAGGAGAGCTTCGCCAGCAGCTTAGCGCTGGCGCACTATTACATCGCGCGAATCCTATCACGGCCGCCTGCTTCTTGCTTGGTCGGCCGCGTAGAACTCTTTGCCGACAGACTGCGGCACGTCAACTTTAGTCGGCGAACTCCTTGGAGTGTGCGCAACAGCGCCTGCACAAAGCATTACGCTTCGCCTCGACTGGCTCTATGGCTGCTTCGATGAGCACAGCTCGCACCTTCCTCGCCGCGCCGCGTCCTTGCCGGTACTCCGCGACGACCCGTTCGAGCGTTCGCCGCCGCTCGACCTTGGTTTCGCGGGTTTCGCTGTAGCGCGGCCGCGGCTTCGGTTTTTCATTGCCTACCTCGGTTAAGCCCAGCGACCGCCCGACACGGCGGAAGGCGGACTTGCTCTCGTAGAATTTGCCATTGACCTGCTCCGTCGGCGGCATCGTGTCGCTGATGACGTTCGGCATCGGCAAGTCGGACTTGGGCGGCTCGGGCGCGTCCTTGCGCACCCGGAACAGGCCGGGCGCGATCTCGATGAGGGTCGGTGTGGTGCTCATGTCACGCCCCGCAATAGCGTCTTCATGTTGGCGATGGCCGCCGCCAGCGCCGGCCGTCTGGCAGCCGTCGCTGGTCGTGAACGCCTCCGCCACTTTGATGTTCGCATAGTGCACTGCCGCCACCGCAGTAGCCCATATATAAAGGGCCGTCAGGATGTCCGTATTGCCGCTTGCCGAAGCGATGTCTCCGCCGCCGCCATTGACGACTGACGTAGATGTTGCCGCCATGGTGCCTCCACACATGAGGACATAGGGCGTGAGTGACCGCCCCGTCTTGGATGGAGCATCCTCCGTACCGTCCCAGTTGTAGGCATAGAACGTGACCCCAGACAAACTGCGAGCAAACAATCCGCATTAGTTGAGAACATTGTCGCCAATGATTCCGTGATTTAAATAGGAGACGACATTGGTAGAGGTGACAGCATCAATGATGACCAGAAACTTAATCCACGGCCCCTGCGGACAGCGTGATCGGAGTTCGGCGCCGATGACACCGGATGGAAGATAATTCAGCGCCCACATCAAAGTCTGCGCGCAATATATTTGCCGGAAATGCTGTCCCGCTTCTGTAGGTCTGCGAGCAGGCGCCCCCGTCGGTAAGGAGTTGCGGCCGCCGCTGCCGCTCTGGTCATTCAAAGGGAGCATGTCCGCCGATCCTGTCTTGGTTGTAGCGTGTACCTGCGCCAAGCCGGTCAACATATTGCGCGAAAACACGACCAGGCCCCGTCACGCTTTCGCAACAGCATCGAGCGGCGGAGACAATGCACCCCCTACCCCGATGGTCTCGAACGTCACCGGCAGGCCGGGCTTGCCCACAACCTTCGTTACCGGCACGCCGCGCAGGTTGGCTGCCTCGGTGACCGGCGTCCCGCGCGTCGTCTCAACGATGGGCAGGCCGCCGATGGCTACCGTGACGACTGCGAGGCCCATTTATTCCTCCGCCGCAGCCGTGAACACGAAGTCCGCCGAGGGGGACGGATAGACGCCGTTGCGCACCACAATCTTCACCGTCTGCGGCGTCCACGTCGAGGGCCGGATCTGCGTCGACAGCCGCCCGTCGCTTTCGAGCTTCGTCACCCGGTTCTGCCCGTTCACGAAGATCACGCTCTTCTCGAAGAACCCGGTGCCGGTGACGTAGAGCGTGAGGTTCGCGCTGCCCGCACACCGCCGTGTTCGGCGTCAGCAGCGTGATCTTCGGCGCGCGTACACCCGCCGGAACCTTCGGCGGCTCGTTCGTGGACTGACGGGCGACATGCCCTCGAACGTGTAGCCGCCCGGCTCGTTTGCGCTTCCACCTGGCATGTCAGCGATGCTTCCTCTTGCTCTTCTTCTCGTCCTTACGCAGCAGGGCGATCACGTCGTCCTTGTTGCTGGCGTCCGAGATATCGACATCGAGTTCATACGCGAGGTCGTCAAGATCGCTGCGCGTCATCCGCGCCAGTTCAGCGTCCGAAGGAAGTTCGTCACCCTTCCGTGCGCCCGCCGTCCCGCCTCGGTGAACGTGAACTCCAGCGCGTTGCTGAATGCAGCGTGCCGTTGCGGACGTAGACGTTCACCGTATCCGGCCCGTGCCACATCGCCATGTTGACGCCCGTGCGACACGGTGCCGTCCTCGTTGAGCGTCGTCGGCTCGTCGTGACCGGCGAAGTAGATGATGCTGGCCGTGGTGAAGTTCTCGCCCGTGACGTGGAGATCGAAGTCCGGGTCGCCGATGGCGCAGGTGTCGGGCTCGAGCGCCGAGATCGTCGGCGTGACGGCGCCCGACACTTCCTCGAAGGCGGGGTGCTCGGTTCGTTGATGCTGACTGGCATGTGTGCCTCCTTCGGATAAACATTGATGCGATAGAGCACATCCGGTTTCGGATCGCATCCGGTCGCGCTCCTCGCGCGATGGTCAGCGCGCGTTTCTAGACTCCCGCATGCCAGTCCCGCAAGACGACGTCGACGTATGCCGGGACACGCAGCCGCTTGCGGTTGCCTGCGAATGGTGTGCTTCATTCATGTGTACGTCATGAGCGCTGTTGGCGGTGACCACGACGCCGCCCGTCACCACGTTCACCGCCAGCGTGCCCGGCCGTCGCCTTCTTCAGCGCCGCCGCCACCGTCAAGCTCGTGGACGAGACGTAGACGGTCGTCTGCCGGATGCCGTCGATGTACACGACGGACTGCGGCGTGAAGCCGACGCCCGTCACCGTCAGTGCGAACGTGTTGGTGCCCGACGCGATCGTGGCCGGCGACAACGTCGTGGCCGGCGTTGCGCTGATCGTCGGGTTGGTCGTGGGCGAGAGGCTCGACGCGTGCGTCCCGTTGGGGTTCATCGGCCCCGCGCCAACGGATGGCGCTGGCAGCGCAGGCCCGGTGCTCGCCGTCACCATCTGCCACGTGCCCGTCACCGCGCCCGCGATGCCGCCGCCCGTGCCGCTGTACGGCAGGAACGTGTTGGGGTTGTAGTCGTTCGCCGTGGCGCCGTAGATCTTCTGCACCACCACCTCGGTGCCCGCGCCCTCGGCCGCAACGCTGGTGCTGGCCGGAACCGCCCCGACATCGGACACGTCGGTGAGCAGCGTCCCCGTGCCCGGATACGTCCCAGCCACGCTGTTGCACGCCCGTGCCGCCCGCGCCGGTCGCCGCCACGCTCGAGATCGTGGTGCCGGTCCCGTGTCGTTGGCGGACGTGCCAGCCGTCAGCGCCGCCGGTGTTGGTCTTGAAGGCGGGCAGCACAGCGCCCGTGCCGGGCCCCGAGAGCGCCACGCCGCCCGCGGCGTCATCGAAATACGGCGGCGGATTCGGGTTCACGCCGTAGGGCGACTGCGGCGCCTTGTTGGCGTCGAGGTTGAACGGGTTGTCGTAGGTGTTGCGCCGGAAGTTCGGCGGGTTCGGCCCGGTCGTGCCGGTGAAGGCCATGTTCGTCGGCGGCGTCGGGGTTCGGCGTCGTCACGGTCAGCGCGCTCTGGGCCATGGTCGATCTCCTCTGGGTTACTGTTCAGCATAGCGGTCTCCGCGCGGCGAGCGCACCCATTATCGGCACCAGCGCCGACTATTCCGGCGTACTACTTCACAATGTGAGCAAAGCGGGGGTCCGTAGCTGAGATAATTTGCTTTGTTATAGCGTTGGCTGCTCTAGTCCCACTTCGCCAAATCACGCGCAGCTTGATCCCGCGCCGCTTGCGGCATGCTGCGATCACTCGCCAAATCCTCTTGTGCATAGCGACTTGCATCGGAGCATTGAATGACGTTTGATCCGAATATTTGATGGCTGGGATCACCCGCGTCCAGCTAATGCAGCTCATATCTAAAGCTGCCTGTCTACCAACTTCGGGAATGGCAAACTCTCCCGGCTAACAACGGGTCTTTGACCATTCCCCGCAACTCTGCCGCCCGCTCCGGACGTGTGGACGATCTCCGCGCGAATACGCGCCTCCTTCCTGGCCGAATCCAAGAATTGACTCGGTAGCTTACCAGCAACAGGTTGCTCGCCTATTGTGGCTTATTCAATCAAAGAAATTAGCGGGATCGGCACGAAGATCGACCTCATAAGTACGCGGCCCAACAACCCTGTCGCTGACGCAACAGATTAAGAGCTTCTTGCGTCTTAGCGTAATGCGGATCAGACGCATCAAGCCCGAGATGCTCGCCGCGGCTCTTCCAGATCGCGGCTTTCAGTACGTCAATCGCCGTGGGGCGGTCGAAACCCCGCCTTCCTTAGATTGAATGCCGCCCCTCCCCCTCTGGCGTGCCCTTGGAAATGTGTCGCCATGAGTTGCTTCCAATACATCCCGTTCCGCCCACTAATAACAGTGGGACTTTCAGCAAGATTTACCCCCGCTCCATAAGCCCGGCCGCCCTCGCCCCGTACCAAGCTAGCTCAAGTCAAATTTCTCGAAATCGTATGGCGAGGAGTGATAGGCGCGGATCGGCGTCTCGGGCTTTGCACGATCTTGCCGCCGGCCACTCCCTGCCGCGTTGCGCACCGCGAATGGCGTGCCCATGCCACCATCATGTTGAGCGCCATCTCCGGCGCCCATTCGGATGCAATCTTGCTGCGGCTTCGCTCGAACTGATACCACTGCCTCGGAGCCTTCCGGGTTCGGGTTCTGCGCCATCAACGCGCCAGGCGTGCGCGCGATGTCGCCCGATGCCCGCTGGCCGCGCCGACAATGCCCTGCTCGATGCCGACGGGAAGCCCGGTGATCGATGCAGGCGCGCGGCAGCGTAACGGCCTCGTGTCGGAGCTCGCGCTCGGGCAGCGTGTTGAGGTGAGTCCGAGAACTCTGGCGCATGATAGCCGCTCTGCTCTACTAACGATCCCATGCGCGGCGGTGGCACCTCCCGGCCACGCCGGCTCGTCGCCGCGGTAGGCGTCCTGCGCGGCCAGCGCGCCCATCAGCCAACTGCGTTCATTGGGCGTCGCCGGCCGCCCGATACTGTGGCTTCACCGCCCACCGCCTGGGATATCTCTCCCCGCGACGGTCCTCGACGTTCTGGCTCATCGGCATGTGCTGCAATGCCTGATCGAACAACCTCGGATCGACCGTCTTCGAAACTCTATTAATCGTATCCAGCCACGACGGCACACATACCGCCCCGAGAGGCTCGTCGAGGCGCATATGTAGCGTCACTGCTGCCCGAACACCTCGCTCATCTTCTTTGTCGGTCATAGCACCCGGCCCCTGCGGCGCGCTGCCAGCGCCAGGCGATACAGCCCTTTGTTGTGCTAGTATGGCGCAGCGGCCGAACCTGCGGAGGGCCCGGCCGCCACTTGACATAACTAGCCTTGTCGTGGAGGTCGCCATGCCCACTCTCATCGATATCACAGGTCAGCGCTTTGGGCGTCTGACTGTTCTTAGCATCTCCCGCGAAGCCAGCAAAGAGACACGTTTATTGGCTCTGTCGCTGCGATTGCGGCACGCGATTGCCCGTCAGATGGTAGCGCCTTGCGGAACGGCCACACGCAGTCTTGTCAGGTGCCGCCAACGCGAAGCAGCTAGCCGCGCGCAACATCAGACACGGACGCACGCATTATCAACGGGGGCAGCTCGCATCGTACCAATGCTGGCTGAACATGATGGCGAGGTGCTACAACAGGAATCAGCACCTATTTCAGGAACTACGGCGGACGCGGCATCACGGTCTGCAAGCGCTGGCGAAACCTTCGAAAACTTTCTTGCTGATATGGGCGAGCGCCCCGCTGGACGAAGCCTCGACCGCATTAACAATAATCGAGGATATTTGCCCGCCAACTGCCGGTGGGCAACACGATCTGAGCAAAACAAAAACAAGCGCAGACATACCCTAGTCACCTATGTCGGCATGATACCCGTCACCTTGCGGCTGTGATTGCTTGAACTGTTGCGCGGCTCTGCGTTCTTCACCTCTAGCCGCCATATCGGCCTGACGCGCTTGTTGCGCAGCCTGCGGCCATAGCGGCCTTCTGCGCCGTTTAAGACGCAGGTCGGTTTCCTGTGTCTCAATCATATTCGCTTGGTGGGACTCCCGATCATGCATCATTTTCAGGTTCAGTCTGCTGCGGCCTTCTGCTGCGTGGTCACCCTGTTTGGCCGCCAACTCCGCTGCCTTCTAATCTCTCGTTCGATGTAATCTTTGCCTTCTCATGTTCATCCTTCATCCTTAAGTTCTTGCACCTTCAATTTGAATATCGGCTTGGTTTTTCTCTTTTAGAGTCTTGTTGCTTCATGTGTTCTCAATCTGAATGGCAGTCTTGTTTGTGGCTGTTACTTGATCATCGGGCCTGCCTCCAGCGGCCTGTTGCTTCGTGGCTTCCACCATCTCATCGATAGACCCATCCAGGCTTCTACCGACGCGGAATGGCGCGACGGCAAATTTGAGGATTTCTCCCGCAAACTCAGCCTTATTAGGATCAAGTTGAACCATTTGAGCGAGTTGCTGAAGTACTGGCGCCAAGACTTGTAAGAACTCGGCCCTTCGTTCTTTTTCAGCATTTTCATCAGATAAAATCGTCGCTGTCAGTTTCAATATCCAGCACGAACGAGCGCGCGCGGTTGTTTTTGAAGAAGGTCAACACCTGCTCGATCGTCGGCTGCGCCATGATCGACGCGATCTCATCATTCATGCGCTTCTGCTCGGCCTGCGCCTGCTGCATGAGCTGCTGCGCCTGCTCGGGCTGAGACTGCATCAGTTGCTGTCCCTGCGGCGACTGCGCGGCCTGCTGCACCTGTTGCTGCGCCGCCATCATCTGCTGGTGCAACTGCCCCACCTGCTGCCGCTGCATGTCCTGCGTCGGAAGCTGCGTCTGGCTCATCTCGATGATCGTCACCGGGATCGAACTTCTCGGCGATGATCTCGCAGGTGATGCACACCAGGTCGCGCGCCAGCCGCGCCAGCTCATACTGCTTGTCGCGGATGCGCGTGCGAGCCGTACTGCGTCTTGAGCTGCTGCGCGCCGAGCGTCTCGCCCGGATCGGTCGCGCCGCGCATGATATCGCTCAAGCCCATTATTTGGTAAATGTCGTCGATGACCTGTTTTCGCAGCGCGACAACGGCAGTGATGCGCTGGTCGCGATCTGATCGATCGGCAGCCAGACGATGACTTCTTTCGATGCCCCCGAACGCCGCCCAATTGCTGATCGGCACGAGCACGCGCCCCGGCGTCTTGATCGAGATCGCGGCCTGGATGGCGTCGGCCAACTCGCCGCCGCCCGCCGGATAGAACCCTTTGACCTCGAGCGCATCGCTGAGCGCGTGAATGCGCGAGGTGAGCAGATTCACCTCCTCGAGCTGATCCTTGTACTGCATCACGTCGGGCACGGGCACGAGACGAGCCGCGCTGGAGTGTCCCGTAGGCCGGCTTCGGGCATGGAAAAAACCTTGCAGGTCAAGATGCGGATCGTCCTCGTCGAGAATGTCCTCGACGCCGCAGGCCACCCACACCACGCGGCGCTCGCCCTTGTGCCAAATTTCCCAAAACTTTGCGCGCTCGCGGTTGTCCGCGCCGCCGACCGCCTGCGATTCCTTGTCGACGGCGTACTCGGCGTCCTGGTAGGCATCGCCGCTATGCTTGTAGAACCGCTCGCGCGCCTCGGCGCGGGTGAGATAGCTCGCCGCCGCAACCCACGTCACCTCGTACCAGCACCTAGAAACAGAATGTAGAAAATCACGGCGATGCTTAAAATCCACGCACACCTTCTCATGATCGTAATAACAGTCGCCCTTGCCACTCTCATAGCGACACCATGCAACGCCGCGGCCGATCAGCGCCACGTCGTCCCTCACCTGCAACATGAGGTCGTTGATATATGCCAAGTCGAACGCGACGGTAGCGCACCGCTCCATCACCTCGGATGCGGCCTGATAGACCGGCCTCCGGTCCTTAAATTTTGGCACCACGACGGGGACGGGCGCTTTCGCATAGATCGATGGTTTGAGGACCTCCAGGTTGGCCCACATCATCTGAAATTCTTTATCGCGCGCCATGCCGGCGAGGCGCTCGAGCGATGCGTACTGCTTATCGATCTTGTCGCAATGGTCGTGCCAGCGCTCGAAGGCGTCTTCCGATTCCTCCAATCAAATTCAGCCACGCCTTGGCCTTCTTCGGCTCCAGCGCCGGGTTGTATTCGAGGTCGTCGTGCCTGACATCCTCTTCAATGGGTGCGCCCGGTGTGTCGTCAGCCACTTACCCCTTCTGACTCAGGAGAGCTTTGTGTGGACGAGCATCCAACTCATCATATTCCTGCGAGCTTCGCGTGCAAGCTTTTGACCCTGGCGTTGAGGCCTGTCACACGTCGGCTTCAAGTTGCTTGATCTGCGCGCGCTGCCGCTCGATCTCTCTCGTAGGCGTTGCGCGCCTTCCACGTGCTCGCCGCTCACCACCTCGTAGGGCTTCAGCTCCTTGATCCGTTCGCACAGCCGCTCAATCTCGTCTGCGGCCTCGCGCGCATCCTTTGCCATCACCTCATGCGAGCGCGGAGCCGCTCGACAATGTCGGTCATAGCCTGATCCCTCCACGCGTCTCGGCTCGTCCGGCGGCGGGATGCGCCAGCCCTGTCGGCTGCGGCACCTTGTATCTCGCGCAGCGGGGCGGCCCGCCAGCTCATTGAGAGATACCGAAAGGCATCCGCGGGATGCGATGGTCCAATCATGCACAGCAGAGGCGCGGAAAGCTTTCTTCTCGTCGTCCCATTCGCGCCGGTACTGCTCCAAGGCTGATATACCACCGTCTTCACACCGCGGGTGGAAAACACAGAGAGGCAGCGTACGCCGCACGGCATTGATCCCGTCATCGATCGACGCCAGCGGCACGAGCATGGGACGCAATCCCAGACTTTGCATAGTTTCGACTCGTAGTTCTGCCAGTCCCCAATTCCTTAACCTTCGCGTCGTGCGGGACGAAGTCCGAGCCGTGCGCCCAGCCGCGCGCGTTGTGCCGCTTTTCGATTTCGTCCCGCCACCATTCCAGACCCACGCCCGACTGCGCAAGGTGGTCCACGATGAAAACTTGTGAGCCGACGACGCAGAACCACCATATCGAAGTGTCGTCCCCAATGCCCAAATCCCAGGCCCGCGAGACCAGCGCGCCGGGCGGCGGAATACAGTCTTCCGTGATGCGGCCTTCGGCGCGCACCGCCGACATTTCACTCTGATAGAACGAGCCAAGCAAGCCGCCTTCCCATGAGCATTCGTATTCCTGCCGCCAGAGCGCGCTGCCGCTGCCCTCGCCGTAGAGCGCAACGTATTCCGCCAGCGACTCGGCGAGCTGTTCGTGTGTCAGCGCCTTGGTGTCGTGCGCGGTGAGATGCTCGCAGAACCATCCCGGCATTTTGCCGGCGTGCTTGTACATTTCGAACGCATGATTGCGGCCACGCGGTGTGGTTATGAAAGCTGCCCATCCGTTGTTTTCTTCCAGCACCGGCCGGCAGTATGCCCACGCGCTCGGATTCGCGAGCGCATATTCACTGAACACCACGCCTGCGATCGACGTGCCGACCAGCGACGTGTCGTAGCGATCCGAGCCGATCACTTGCCATGTTGACGAGTTTACACAACGAATCCGCATCTCGGCATCTTGCGTGCTTTCACGCATGGCGAGCGGGAAGGCTTCGTCAATTCTTCTTTTGCCCGTGTGCGGATTGACTGCGTCCCAGATTGCCTTGCGGCCTTGCGCATATTCGGGAAGGCAGTGGACATAATTCCCGACACGCTTCACGCACGAAACTGCGGCATGATGCAGCGCGACCTCGTCCTTGCCCGCGCGCCTATGCCACACCGCCATCGCGCGCGTTGCCGCCATCGCGCAGATAGCTCCACAGTTTCATCTGATGCCGCCGCGGGAGCCAGCCGTTGTGCGGGAGCGGGATGTCCACAACTCACTCTTCCGGTGGCATTGCCTCGACGATGTGACGCAAGATGAAATTGATCGAGCCGTCTGGATCTGTCGCCGGCGAGCGTTTGCGGTGGCTTGGCCGTCAATCGCGATCGATAACATCCTTGATTGCGACCAAGTCGCCATCGGCCGCTTTGTTGACCAATGCACGAGCTATTACGCGCAGCTTTCGTAATTCACGCCCTTCAAGCGTCTAGATTGCTTCCTGCAATTCTGAGCGCCAATCGCGATCTCCGAAACGGCTTATCGGCCTGCTGTCCGCCTGGATTGCCTGATTGTCCCTTTCACAAACGGCATTGTTCGCTGAACACCTAACTCGTTGTCAATGCTCTGCATCAGCTTATCGACATCTTCGCGCAATTGGTCGACGCGCTCGGTGAGCGTTGTGATTGCGTCAAACAGCGCGTGCTCGATCGTCACGATATTCAACATGATCTCGCGCCGCGCTTTGAGCAGCTCGGCATCGATCATCGAGACGATTTTCGCGTTGGCCATAATGGCGCAAGATGCGCGCGGATCGGCAAACCGTCAAGCATCAACGGGCGGCTTTGCGCCTGCGAGCATCATCTCGATGGCGACGGACACGGGGCCGCTGACCGGCGTCCCGGCTTCCCAGGCGAGCACGGTGGCGCCGGGATCGCGGCCGCGCAGGCGGAGCGCGCGGGCCAGTTCGGAGGCGTAGAGGGGGCGGCCGAGGCCCCATAGCTCGCCCAGGGTGCCGCGGGCGGCGCGGATGTCGTGGCCGGTCATGGCGCGGCATCTTCGAGCTTGCGGACCCGCGCATTGACGCTGGCCATCCACTCTGTGGACGGCCGCAAACTCGGCCACCAGGCTGGATAGCGTGGTGTCGACCCGCATGGCCATTGCCGAGCGGTCAAGATGCAGATCGTCGTGCAGCGTTCGCAACATCGCGCTGCAGGACATCGATGGCCTCTGGCCAATACCGGGATGCCTTCCACCACGCGGAAGTATCGCATCGAGCTTGCGGTTGATTTCCAGCAGCTTGTTCGTCAGCCATGGCTGAGTTCGTCCTCCTGCTGCCTGTTCCAGGTGCGAGTCACGCGCTTGAGGATGTCAGTGTAAACTCGTCCCGCGTTAGGCGATATTCCCGCAAGTCGTAATCGTCGGACCACTGACGAGCTCGAAGCGTTCGTAATCGACCATCCGGTTGACATCGTCCTTGAAAATCTCGGTGGCGCAGGCGAGTGCGTTATTGTAGGCGGCGAGGCGCGAGCTGGGCTTTGGTCATCGGGTATTCCTCCGGTTGGGTGGGGGCGCTGCCCCGTTTCAATGGATCGCATCATACAGGTCCGACCTGTACTGTCCAGTCACGAATTGTTACAGCCTCGGCCCGTATCTAGCGAGACGTGGATCTCGCCGGGAAATGGTAGGGCGTCACGAATTAAATAATTCGACGCGGTGCGCTGAAAATTCGCTTGCACTAATTCGAAGCGGTGCAGGGAATAGAATTATCGCGGTTGGCACCGCCACCTGAACCTGTCGAGCCCACACCTTGCCTGAGCCCGTGTTTTCGCAGAGCCCGGTGGCGGGAGCCATGCGTTTTGCGGTGGGGTGAGACCCCTGTCGTCAGGGGTTCTCGCCCTCGGCCGCTCTGGGCGGCAGCGGGACGGCCTCCGCCACAACATACCCCTCGGCGATCGCGGTCCACCAGAGCCGGCGGCTGCATGGTCCAGGGCACCCAGAGGCCATCCCGCAGCGTCCAGGCGGGCGGGGGTGCGTTTTCCCCGGCGTCGAGCCATGGGGTAGCCTATGGGCGTCAAAATAGCCTGGCGGGCTTCCTCGCGGAATGAGAGGGTAGGCACGGGGCGGGGGACGATCGGGTTGTCCGCCGGGGCCAGTGAAGGGCAGCCGCGGTAGCCAGGACGACGAGGACGAGTACTAGGGCTAGCCTCGCAAGGTTTCACGTGAAACATTTTTGCCACACTCCCATGTAGGCACCTACGAACTCGGCTCGCGACTTGCGGGACGATCACGTTGCCGTAGGCGCGCAGTCGTCCCACGCGGCCGGGTATCCCATGAGCCAGCGGGAAAAATTCCGGCTGAGCTGGCCGCGCCTTTCCGTCTGTGCAGGGGAGCCAGACGAGGTCGCTCCATGGGTTGCGTCCTGTAGCGTCACTGCATGCCCGCCCGCCTTCCGCTTCTCCGGGCCGCCGCGCTGATAGGGCGTCCGGCGTCGGCCAGGAGGCCAGCGTTGCCGTCAGCGCCAAGTTTGGGTGGCAAGGCTCGTTTCCAGCTTGCGCGCTTGGTACTGCGTCGCTGCCGCGCGAGAGGTTCACGTCCGCTGTCTGCGGCGTCGGCACGGGAGGCCTCGCCGGCATCCGTCAGTGTCGTCCCCGAATGCCGCCCTGCTCTCCGTCGAGTAGCCCGCCGCCCGCGCTTGCTCGCGCTGTCCTGCTTGGTAGGCGTCGGCCACGAACCACAATCGCTGCCGGATGTGCGGCGCGCCGACGCTGTGTGCTGCCCAGTACTGCCGCCCCCGTGGCGTAACCTTCCGCTTCCAGGTCGCCGAGAACAGCGTCGAGCCAGCCCCATCCAATCGCTGCCTCAACATGTCTCGCCAAAGACGACTGCAGGTCTGCACTCGCGGATGAGACGGAACCAATGCGGCCATAGGTGCCGCTCGTCCTCGCCACCGCCGCCTTTGCCGGCGGCGCTGAAGGGCTGGCAGGGGCAGCGAGCCGGTCCAAACAGGTCGGTCGTCGTCCCATCCGGCGAGGCGAAGGGCGTAGGGACCATCCGCCGATGCCGGCGAAGAAGTGGCACTGGGCGTAGCCCTGGAGGTCGTCGGCTCGAACATCGACAATTGATCGCTCGTCGACATCGCCCGGGGCGATGTGTCCGGCGGCGATGAGGTTGCTGGAGCCATTGCGCGGCATAGGGGTCGATCTCGTTGTAGTAGGCCGTCATGGCTGCCAGCAGCAGTCGCACCAGGGAATAACCCGCGGGTCGGGCTGCGCCGGGACGCGGTCGGTGTGGAAGCACCCGGCTCACCCGCGCCCCGTAGACGCCGATGCAGTGGTCGACCACCCGCCAACCGCCCCGGCGCGCGGCAGCTCGCAGACGAACAGCAGCCCGTGGATGGGGTCGACCTGCCACCCCGCTCCATGGCCATGCCGCAGGAAGTAGTCGTCGCTCGATCCGGTAGCGGTGCCGGTATCTCATGGCGCCCCCGGATGGCCGGGCGGCCAGAGGCTCGGGAAGATCCAGCCGAAGTCGCGTGTCGTGCGGCGAGCCTTTGCCGGTGGTCTTTCGGAGGTGATCCTGCCAGGCCCGCCACTGCGGGTGTGTCCAGTTGGATGCGGACGGGGCCGCCGGCGCCGTTCTTCGCCTTCCTTCAAAACCGAAGCATCGCTCTCTCTTTCTTAAATGGTTGTAGGTTGTAGGTAGGTCGACGTTTGCTCGAGCGTACTGCTCGACGTTTGCTCGATGTTTGCCGCTCGAGCCGTTTGCTTGAGCGGCTCGTGCCGCCAGCCCTGCCGGCCTCAACCTGTTTCTCATAGTTTCTCAAGCGCTTCGGCGAGTTCCTTGATCAATGCGCTTGTGCTTCCAGCCGTCATGGAAGAAAGCCTGAATGGTCGATTTTTTCACGCCATAGGTGAAAAGAAAGTCGCGCTATGCCTGCTAATTTTTTTCGTCATCGGGCAGGCCGCCGTTAGCAGTAATACGTAACTGAACGAAGTACAAT
>ERZ1370068.9563-contig-8332_pt1 | contig 40006 bp, 49 predicted proteins | sample MGYA00561227_ERZ1370068 | MGnify/ENA primary metagenome ERZ1370068 (study PRJEB38410, sample SAMEA6850437) | metagenome | study: Metagenomic assessment of the ecological functions of the soil: analysis of the soil microbiota associated with the... | reverse complement strand
GTGCGCTTCGTTCGGTTACGTATTGCTCCAGACGGGTACGCGTACCACGGCGTCTGACGGAGGAAGTCGGCGTAGGCCCGCGAGGTCGCGCTGCGCGAACCGGTCCTCCGCGGTCTTCTCGCGACCGCGCGTCCATTCGAAGAAATCGCCCGATGGTCTTCTCGTACGCGCCCTTGATCCCGAGCTCGCCCCGTGAAGCTCCAGCCGATGGTGTAGAGCATGACCCGCGTGTCGAGACCGGCGGGCTCCCGCGCCGTGGCCGCGAGGTTCAAGGCGCAGAAGCTCCGCCAGAAGCCCGCGATCTGCCGACCATAGGCGAAGCCGCTCTCGTCCCCCTGGGCCAGACACTCCCGCGAGGTCGTCGTAGGCATAGACGATGTCCCACTCGGGAAAGGAGAGGTAGCTGTCGGACTCGCGCGCCGCGCGTAGCCCGGCTCGTCGACGAAGGCGAGGCCGGGCGGGGGTCTCGGGAGCGCGCGGCGCGGTGCAGCGCCCCTCGATCCAGACGACCGGGATCGCGAGCGCCGCGACCAGCACGGCGAGCGCGAGCCCGCCCTGCCGGACCCACCGGCGCATCCTGACGCGGCGGGCGCCGGCGGCCTCGGGCGCCCAGCGCCGAGCCAGGACGAACCCGGTGAAGGCCGCGAACCCGCCGATCACGATGTGAGGCAGGTTCATCAGGATGCGGGTCGTCGAGCGGCAGATCGAGCACGCCGTGGACGAGGATGCCGAGGTCGAGGTACCCGGAGCCGGTGGCGAGCCCGAGGAGGCCGTCGAGACAGTAGAGGGATCCGAACACCCGGAAGAAGACGACGGTCGCGCGGGTCGACCACCATGCCGCGAGCGCCGCCCAGATCCCTGATGCGGCGTGGAGGGCGTCGTCGAAGACGTCCAGCGAGAAGAGGCCGAACGCTGCGCCCCTGGTCGTCGGTGAGGCCCGGGATGTAGTTGAGGCTCGTTGACCCGGCGAACAGGACGGCGTAGACGATGGCGATCCACCGCAAGGGGTTCATTCGGGAACCGTCCTCCGTCACACGCTCAGGTATCGGTCCCACAGGAGGTTGCGGAACAGGAGCCCGGGTCAGTGGCGGCGCTTGCCCGCGGCGAACTCCTCGAGCCGCGGGTAGGCGCGCGCAGCTGGTCGGCGCCGCGCGTGGAGCCGGTAGGGAGGTAGTAGCTGCCGCCGGCCTCGAGGACCGCGTCGACGAGGCGGCGCGTCAGGACAGCCATGTCGTCGTCGTCCGCGGTCGTGGTCCGCTGCGAGAAGAGCATCACGGCGGCGATCCGGGTGCCGCGCGCGTACGCGAGGACGCTCTGCCGGTCCTCCTGGACGTACCGGAGGGTGACGTTGAGGAGGTCCTGGCGCGAGCCGGGGATCGCGGCGCGGCAGGCGGCCAGGAACCCCTCGAGATTCTCCGGGGGCGGGAAGTACTCGTGGAGGATGTCGGTCCGCCCGGGATCCCGGCCCGCGAGGTTCGCGACGGGCTCGTTCAGGAGCGTGTTGCGGGAGGCCACGCCCGTGGACATGCGCGGCGCGGCGACCGTCTCCGCATACCAGCGGGCGCGCTTCGCCGTGTCGGAGCCGACCTGCGCCCGGAACACCTCACGGCGAGACCGCGTTCACGAGGCCGCCGGACTGGGCGGGCGCGGGGGCGCCGGCTGCGGGCCGGTACGTGACGAGGAGGGCTCTCGCGCAGGAACCGGCGGGTGTCGATCGCCAGGCGGCCGTACGCCAGCCGGACGGCCGCGTCGCCCGCGACGAGCGCGGCCATCCGCGGCCCCACGCGCTCGGCCGGCAGGACCTCGTAGGTCGGCCGCATGAGCTCGTTTGCTCGCCATGGCGACCTCGAGGTCGAGGACGACGCCGAGGAGGCCGTAGCCGCCCATCACGAGCGCGAGCAGCTCGGCGTTCTCTCCCGGGGCGCAGGTGACGATCTCGCCCGACGCCAGCATCAGGCGGAAGGACCGGACGGTGGCGCCGAAGGGCCCGAAGGGCGCGGGCCACCCGTGGGCGTTGACGGACAGCGTGGCGGCCACCCCAAAGTCGTGATTCGACTGCATGACGGCCGGGGAGTAGCCGACGGGATCGAGCGCCCGGATGACCTGGCTCCATCGCGCTCCGGCCACGACGCGGTAGGTCGGGCGATCCGGTCCAGCTCGATCCACGGAGCCGGCGCGGTGGTCCCGCCGGTCCGGACGTCGAAGGTCATGGCGACGCCATCGCGCGGCAGCGCCTGGCTCCCATGGAAGTGGCGGGCCGCCCCGACCGAGACCGGCCGCTTTTCCGCAGCGGCCGCCTTCAGCTCGCCGCGCAGCGCTCGATCCAGGCGTCGCCGCCGACCTGGGAGGGCCGCCGGTGACGCGCGATCGTCACACGCGGTTGAGCCGGCTCGCATCGTCGAGCTGAAGAGAGCGCAGGCGGGCTCTGCGCGGCCGCCGGAAGGGCTCCGACGGCGGCGGCTGCGGCGCCGCCGACGATCAGGGCGCGCCGGGAGAGGGCTGGCCCGGCCGGCTCTGCTTCCGGGGTGGTCCGATGCATGGCAGGGATGCTGCGCTGGCGCCGTCGGCGCCGTCAAGTTTTCGGGAACGGCTCCGCGCGGAGCCGGGCGGCAGCGCCGGGCCGGGGCCCCGGCGATTTTCTTCCGTGTCGCCGGCCGTGCTGGGGAAGTATGCGCGAGAGGAGGATGCCGCCATGGAGTGCCCGACCTGCCGATCGGTCAACCCGGACGACGCGCCCGAGTGCGGCCGGTGCGGCGCCCCGCTCCGGCCCCGGACGCCCTCGAAGACCGGGCCGTTCGTGGCATTCGCGGCGGTCAGGGCGCACATCGAAGGCTGGCTGATCGCCGGCCCCCTCGTCATCAACGACCGCGGGCTCCTCTTCTTCGTGCGGGAGATGCGCAACGAGAAGGCGAACTTCACGCAGGCGGGAATCCGGTCCGGCGGGCTGGTGGGCCTGGCCGTCGGCGCGCTCGTCGACAGCGCCCGCGGGCGCTACGATCGACCGGAGACGGTCACGTTCCGCCCCACCTCCGAGGTGATCGGAGGACGTCCGGCCCGCCGTGGCCACGCGCCGGACATCCCCGCCTGTCGCGAGTTCTTCAGGATCGACCGCTCCGAGATCCGGAAGATCTCGCCGGCGATGCTGGGGGACTGAAGATCGAGACCGCGGCGCGCTCGTTCCGGGTCGGGGGCTTCGATCGGGTCGAGCGCGCCTCGGGCTTCCTGAAGCTCCGGCGCTATCCGATCCGAGACCTAGCGCCGCGCGGCCGACATCTCGCGAGGAACGCGCGCATGGCGGCGATCACGTCGGCGTGCCGCGTGAGGAAGAAGCTGTTGTGGTTGCTTCGCTCCGCCGAGCTCGACGATTCGTCACGTCAGTTCAACGGCGGGCTCGAGCTGACGCTGCAAAGGTCTGGAAGCGCATCCGGCCTTTCCATCTCTGACACTGAAGCGCCTGGATGTGTTCGCGTTCCTCGAAGCTGTGGTCGCAGATCCCGGATCGTTTGGCTTGTCGAACGCGGAAGACTCCTGCATTACACCTGACACGATCAAGGGTGCCATCTGCTCGCACCCCGACCGGTTCCTCTTCTGGGACGGCATCCATCCGACCCGCGTAGGGCACCAGCTTCTGGCGAACGAGGCCGAGAGGCCCTCGCCGAGTGAGATTGGGCGGGAGCCGGCGCCTGCTTCCTCGCTGCGCCGCGCGCCGCCCGTCGCCTAGAGCCGGCGGGCGGCGCGGGTGCCTTCGAGGAGCGCGTCGTGGAGGAGACGCGGCGCGAAGGCGTCGCCAACGAGGACCACCTCCGGGACGCGCCCCTTGAGCGCCGCGTGGAGCCCGTCGACGGCGCGGCCGCCGTAGGCGAGGACGACCGTGTCGACGCCGTCGAGCGCGAGCGGCCGGTCCGAGTACTCGTTCTGGCGTGCCGCACGCGGAGCTTGCCCGCGCCGTCAGCGCTCGATCGCCGACCGAGCGCCGTGTCGACGAGCATCGTCACGTCCCGCTGGTAGAGCCGCTCGTAGAGCGGCTCCTTCGTCGACCCCTCCGTGTTGTCGCACACCGTGTGGTACGCGGTGAGGACGGTGACCGCGCGGCCCTGGACGGCCAGGAAGTCGGCGGCGAGGCCCGGCCTGGACGCGCCCGGTCCCGTCGACGACGACGACCCGCGGCCCGGCGACGACGGCGCCCGAGAGGATGTCCTCCACGGTCACGACGCCGGGCAGGTCCGCGCCCGGGACCGCGGGCCGGCGCGGCACCGCGCCGGTCGCGACGACCACCGCGTCGGGGCGGTCGGCGAGGACGCGCTCCGACCGTCGCCTCGGTCCCGAGCCGGACGGTCGCGCTCGTCTTCTGGAGCTGGCGCACGAGCCACTGGACCGACTCGCCGTAGCCCGGGCGGAGCGGCGCGCGGGCGGCGACCAGCACCTGGCCGCCCAGCGGCGGACGCCCGCTCGTAGAGGATGACCTCGTGGCCCCGGAGCGCGGCGACACGCGCCGCCTCGAGGCCCGCGGGCCGCCGCCGACCACGACGACGCGCCGGGGCGTCGCCGCGGGGACGAGTCTCGCCAGCTCGGCCTCGCGGCCCGGTCACCGGGTTCTGGGAGCACGAGAGCGTGAGCCCGCGGCTCGACCGGCCGAGGCAGCCCTCCTGCATGCCGACGCACATCCGGACGTCGTCGAGCTGCCCCTCGGCGGCCTTCCGCGGCATCCACGGGTCGGCCATGAGGGCGCGCGTCATCGCGACCAGGTCGCAGGCGCCCTCGGCGAGCAGAGCGCTCGGCGTGGCGCGGGTCGGCGACCCGCCCGCGTAGATCACCGCCGCCCGCACCTCCTTCTTGATGCGCGCCGCGAAGCGAGGCGTAGAGGCCGGGCGCCGCGTCGGCGAACGGCATGAGCTTCTGGTGGTAGCGCGGCGTCTCGCCGGTCGAGCCGGAGACGGTGAAGTAGTCGAGCTCGCCGAGGGCGTCGAGCGCCCGGACGATCTCGACCACGTCCTCGAGGTGGAGGCCGTCCGGGATGAGCTCGTCGCCGCTGACGCGCAGCCCGAGGATGAAGTCGCGGCCGACCGCGGCCCGGACCGCCCGGATCACCTCGACCGAGAAGCGGAGCCGGTTCTCGAGGCTCCCGCCGTACTCGTCGGTCCGCCGGTTCACCGACGGCACCCAGAACTGGTCGATGAGGTGGCGCGCGAAGGCGCAGAGATCGGCGCCGTCGAACCCCGCGCGCTGGAGGCGCCGCGCCGCGGCGGCGTACGCCTCGACGATCTCGGCGATCTCGCCGCGGTCGAGCGCGTGGGGGATCTCGCGGTTCTCCGTCTCGGGGACGTCGGAGGCCGAGACGAGGGGCCGCTCGCCCGGCCCGGAGAAGCCGCGGCGCCCGCGGTGCGTGATCTGGCGACATCACGTGCGCGCCCTCGCGCGTGGATCGCGCGCGCGAACGCCTCGAACATGGGGAGCGACGAGTCGTCCCAGTTCTTGATCCCGTTCCAGTCGAGGACGGGGCTCGACGGGTGGACGCTCGCGCTGCCGAAGCACTGGACCAGCCCCGCGCCGCCCGCGGGCCTTCTCCTGGTGGTAGCGGATGTAGCGCTCGGTGATGTAGCCGTCCTTGCCGAACCGCGTCGCGTGCGGGCGTGCTCACGATCCGGTTCCGGAGCGTGACGTGGCCCAGCCGGAAGGGCGTGAACAGATGCCGGAAGGTGGTCATGCCGTGCCCCTTGCCTCGTGCGCTGCATCTCAGGAACGACTCGGCGACCAGCCGCCCCAGCTCGCTCGCGCCGCATCTCCTGCCGGAGTCCGCGCGCTTCAGGATCCCGCGCGAGGTTGGTCGCCTGCAGGGATCGGCGTCAGGTCGTACAGCTCGTCCGCGTCGGGATGCTGGGTCGAGTCGATGTACTTGTGCCGCGCCGTCCGCACCGCCTTGTAGGACATCGCCACGAGCCACGGGATCGCCGCCTCCCCATAATACTCGGCGAGGAACGACGAATGCCGCCGGGCGCTCCCTCGCAGGGGCGGCACCAGCGACCGGCCCTGGATGTGGGGGCTCGGCGCACTCCCGCGAGCGCCATCTCGACGCGGAGACCGAGCCGACGAGCTAGCCCGTTCGGGGCGACGGGGCGCCGACGTGCACGTGCGCGCCGGTCGAGGCGCCCCGCCACGGGTCCCCGGAACGCGAGGAACGGGATGCCGAGCGCGCGGAGATGATCGAGGAGGGCGCGGCCCTCGACGCTGTCCGGATGGACCGCGACGTCCGCGGCGTTCCGGTGGTCGAAGCCGAGCCGGTCGTGGACGGGGTCTGGCCGAGCGCGCTCACCGGCAGCGGCCGGCCGAAGCGCGCGCTGAAGAAGCGGTCCAGGTTCGCGACCTGGGCGAGGGTCCACGCGGTCACGCCGTGATACTCGACCACCTCGGGGTGGACTGCTCGGCGCCCGGCGGCACCGGCGGGAGCGCGGCCAGGCGCTGCAGCGCCTGGGCCTCGACCATCAAACCGTCGACGTCCGCGAGCTGCTTCCGCGCCTGGTCGAGGCGCGCCTGAGCGTCCTCGGCCGCGCGCGCGGCCTCGTCCGCCTCGCGCCGGGCGACGGCGCCCTGGGCGTGAAGCCGACGGGCGTGCTCGGCGGCGGCGGTGGCCCGCGTGGCCCCGGCCTCGAGCATCGCCACGAGCCGTTCGAGCGACGTCCGGTACTCGCGCGTCCGCTGCTCGAGCTCGGCGAGCGACTCCTCCAGTGTGTCCGCCGCCGCGCGGTCGGCCGCGAGGAGGAGGCGCCACGCCAGCGCCGCTTGCCCCAGCCGCAAGAGCTCCCGCCGCGCGATCAGCATCCGGCCGGCTCTTCGGTCGGAGATCCCCGGTCAGGGCGGCGAGCACGATGGCACGCAGCGCGCGCCGTTCGCGTCGATCAGCACGACGTCGACAGGGCCGCCGACGTGGCGGTCGCTCGGCTCGTAGAGCCGGGCGTCCTCGCGGATGCCCGCCTCGATCACCTGCCGGACGTGCGCGGCGAGCTTCGCCGGCTCCTGGATCGACGCGCCGAACATCGCGCTGGCGCCCGCGTACGGGCCGCGCGCGTAGAAGTCGTCCAGAGCGTCGGGCCAGGCCACGGCGCCGCGTGGCGGCGTCGTCTGTTTCGCCTTCCAGCCGTCGGCCAGCTCGAGCGTGCCGAAGGTCGCGCGCCCGTTCGCGACGTAGGCGATGAGCAGCGTGAGGTGCGCGACCTTGAGACGGATGCTGCGCCGCCGCATCGGCCGGGTTCTTGTCGAGGGCGCGCTTCGCGGGCCCGCGCACGGCCTCGAGCTTCTCCTGGAGGTCCGCCCGCAGGAGCTCGACGATCGCGTCGAAGTTCAGGCGCGAGGCGGTCCAGCGGCGCGATCAGCGTGCGGATGTGCTCGACGGTGTCCTGCTCGGGGCCGAGCGTCGCGATGCCCGCGGCCGCGACCGCCAGCGGCAGCGAGTCGTGCACCGCGATCTTCACCTGACGGCCCTGCCGCTCGGCGGAGCGGATCGTCGATCTTCGGCAGCGCGTTGCTCCAGAGCCGGTCCGCGCCGAGGACGACGAAGCTGGTCGCGCGGCACGCCCATGACGATGGTGCCGGTCACGTCAGGGGAGGCTCGGCCCAGCATCGACGCCGGACTGAGGCCCGAGGAGGACCAGGCCGAGCCGCGATCGCGCCGATCGCCTCATGGCGACCATTGGAGTGCAAGAGCGCTGCCCGCGCGAGCCGGTCGCTCCGTGCGTGGACAGCGACGCTTCCCGCGCGGCGCCGAGGCGACAGCGAGGTCGTCCGGGCGACGACCGCCTGTCGACGGGCGAGCGTCGGCCGGCGCGATTGGCTTGGCCGGCCCGGCCGGGAGTTTCGCTATGCTCGGAGCATGGCGGGCGCGAAGAGCGAGCGCACCACCCTCCAGGTCGCCGGGGCGCGAGGTCGCGATCACCAACCCGGGAAGGTCTACTTCCCCGAGGCCGGGATCACCAAGCTCGACGTCGTGCAGTACTACCTCGCGGTGGCCGACGGCGCGCTCCGCGGCGCGGGCGGGCGGCCCGAACGTGCTCGTGCGCTACGCCGACGGCATCCACGGCGAGTTCTTCTACCAGAAGCGCGCGCCGGCGCACGCCCGGACTGGGTGGAGGGCGTCGAGCTCCGCTTCCCGTCGGGCGGGGTCGCCGAGGAGATCGTGCCGCGCGACGCCGCCGCGCCTCGCCTGGATGGCGAACCTCGGGTGCCTCGAGCTCCACCCGCATCCGGTGCGCGCGGAGGACCTCGAGCATCCCGACGAGCTCCGGATCGACCTCGACCCGGTGCCGGGCGTCGAGTGGTCGCAGCTCGTGGCGGTGGCCGAGGTCGTGCGCGCGGCGCTCGGCGATCTCGGGCTCGTGGGCTGGCCCAAGACGTCCGGCTCCCGCGGCATCCACGTCAACGTGCGGATCCATCGCCGGTGGTCGTTCGGCGAGGTGCGGCGCGCCGCGCTGGCGCTGGCGCGGGAGGTGGAGCGGCGGGCCCCGACGCTCGCCACCAGCAAGTGGTGGAAGGAGGAGCGGCACGGCGTCTTCCTCGACTACAACCAGAACGCCAAGGACCGCACGGTCGCGCAGCGCCTACTCGGTGCGTCCGAAGCCCGACGCGCGCGTCTCGGCGCCCGTGACGTGGGACGGAGCTCGCCGCGTGCGACCCCGGAGACTTCACGCTCCGCACGATGCCCGCCCGCTTCGCCGCGATCGGCGACCGCCACGCCGGCATCGACGAGGCCGCCGTGCTCGCTCGACTCGCTGCTGGAGCTGTCTCGAGCCGACGAGGCGGAGGGGCTGGGCGACGCGCCCTGGCCGCCCCACTATGCGGAAGCAGCCGGGCGAGCCGGATCGCGTCGCGCCGTCGCGGCGGAAGAGCGCCGGAAGCGCCGGCGGCCGCCGCGCCTCGACGAAGCCGCTCGTCGAGATCGGGCGCGCGGACCGGAAGGAAGGACGCGCTGGCCGGGCTCGAGCGGTGGAAGGCGCGCCACCCGGAGGCGGCCCGCACCTTCAGGCCCGCGGACGTCCTCGTCGACTCGATGCGCGGCCGCTCGACGACGTGGACCCGCGTCCGCGTCAACCTCGGAGCACGTGCCCGAGGCGCTCCGGCCCGCCCAGGAGCCGCTCGATCCCGACGGCGGGCCGTCCGTGGGCGCCGGCGCCCGGCCCGCGCCGCCGCCGACAGCGCGGGCGGCGCTGACGCCGGTGTCACGCCGGGATCGGCGGCGGGCACTACAGCTCATCGGCCCGGTCCGAAGATCTCGGTCGAGCTCGGCGGGCGGCGTGACCTCGAGCTGATCGTAGCGGCAGTCCGCGGGCGGCTTGTCGGGCCGCCAGCGCACGAACGTCGCGGCGTGCCGGAAGCGGTCGCCCTGGAGATGGTCGTAGCGCGACCTCGCACACGCGCTCGATCCGGACCGGCTCCCACGAGAGGTCCTTGCCCTGGCTCCAGCGGCTCGCCGCGCCCGGCATCCGCACCGCGCCCTCGGCCGCGCCGCCCCACTCGCGCCAGGGATGGCCCTCGAGCGCGTTCCGCCGGAGCGGCTCGAGCTCCTGTCGCGAGCTGGCGCCGGGCGACCGCCGTGAAGGACGACGTGAAGCCGACGTGATGGAGGTCCGCCCGCCTCGTCGTAGAGCCCGAGGAGGAGCGAGCCGATCGAGCTCGCCCGGGCCGCTCTTGTGCCAGCGGAACCCGCCGACCACGCAGTCGGCCGTGCGCGTGTGCTTGACCTTGATCATCGACGCGCTTCCCGGCTGGTAGGTCGTGCCCTCGTGCTTGGCGATGACCCCGTCCGAGCCCGGCGCCCTCGAAGCGGTGGAACCAGTCCTCGGCGATCGCCCGGTCCCGGGTGCACGGCGTGAGGTGGATGCGGCCGCCGCGCGCGCGCGAGCGCGGCCTCGAGCCGGGCCCGGCCGCTCGGCCTGCGGGCGCGCCGCGGAGGTCCTCGTCGCCCTCGCGCCAGGAGGTCGAAGGCGACGAACGACGACGGCGTCTCGGCGGCGAGCTTCGCCACGCGCGACGCGGCGGGATGGAGCCGCATCTGGAGCGCGTCGAAGTCGAGCCCGCCGTCGGTCGCGATCACGATCTCGCCGTCGACCACGCAGCGCTCGGGCAGGGCGGCGCGGAGCGGCGCGGCCAGCTCGGGAAAGTAGCGGTCGAGCGGCTTGAGATCCCGGCTCTGGAGGTACACGCGCTCGCCGTCGCGGAAGACGAGCGCGCGGAAGCCGTCCCACTTGGGCTCGAAGAGCCAGCCGTCGCCGTCGGGCAGCTCGTGGGCGAGCTTCGCCAGCATCGGCTCGATCGGCGGCTCGAGGATCACCGGGGCCGCCGTGCGGCGATGCGCCCCTCGGCGGAGGCCCAGCCGGCGTCGAAGTGGAGGCCCCGCTCGTCGAGGTCGATCACGAGCGGCGTGTGGTCGGACGGCGTGGGCTTGCCCTTGCGCGTCTCGCGGTCGATCTCGGTCCACACGACGCGGGTCGCGACCGGCGGCGGACACGAGGAGGTGGTCGATGCGCATGCCGTAGTTCTTGTGGAAGTTGCCGGCGCGGTAGTCCCACCACGTGTAGCGCTCGGGCTCCGGATGCTGCTGGCGGTAGATGTCGACGAAGCCCCACTCGAGAAGGCGCGCGAAGGCCTTCCGCTCCGGCTCCGAGACGTGGGTGCCGCCGTGACAGGCCGCGCGGGTCCCAGACGTCGATGTCCGCCGGCGCGACGTTGAGGTCGCCGCCCAGCACGAGCGGCTCGTCGGCTTCGCGGCCGCGGCCAGCCAGCGGGCGAGGCGGTCGAACCAGGCGCAGCTTGGCCGTCGTAGAAGATGGAGTCGACGGTCCGGCCGTTGGGCGCGTAGACGCAGACGACCCGGATGCCGCCGCAGGACGCCGAGATCATCCGCGCCTCGGCCAGCGGCTCGTCGTCGCCCGCGTCCTCGGTCTGGCGCGGCGCGCAGCGGCTCGCCGAAGTTCGTCACCACGTCCGCGATGCCGACGCGGCTGGCGATGGCGACGCCGTTCCACCGTCCCTCGCCGTGGTGCGCGAGCTCGTAGCCCGCGTCGCGGAACACGTCGGCCGGGGACGTCGGCGTCCGCGAGCTTCGTCTCCTGCATGAGCAGCACGTCCGGCCGGGCGCGCTCGAGCCACGCCGCTCACCCGCTCGAGGCGGGCCTTCAGCGAGTTGACGTTCCAGGTCGCGATGCGCATGGCTCCAGGGTACGCAGCGAGTCGAGGGCGGGCGGCTCGGCCCGTCACGGGGTGGAGGGGACCGACGGCTCGGCGACGCCGGTGCTTGCGCGCAGCGACCGGGCGAGAAGTGGCGGGACGTCCGTCAGAACGAGGGTGTCAGGCGGCGCCCGCGCGCGAGGCGCCAGCCGAGCCCGCTGCGCGTCCCGGATCAGGTCGCCGAGCACGCCTGCCGTGAGCGCGGTCCCGAGGATGCAGAGGCCGGGGAACGTCGCCAGCCACCAGGCGGTGTCGACGTACTGGCGCGCCGTCCGCCAGCATCCCGCCCCAGGACGGGGTGCTGGGCGGGAATCCCGACGCCGAGGAAGCTCAGGCTCGACTCGGCCACGATCGCGTAGGCGAGCGCCGTCGTCGCGCAGCACGATCGACGGTCGGCAGCACGTTGGGGAGGACGTGGCGGACCATGATCCGCCCGTCGCCGGCGCCGGTCGCACGCGCGCCCTCGATGAAGGCGCGCTCGCGAAGCGTCAGCACCTCGCTGCGCACCACGCGGGCGAAGTGGACCCAGCCGCCGATCCCGATCACCAGCACGACCTTGGCCGGGCTCGGGCCCAGGACCCCGACGACCACGATGGCCAGCAGGATGAACGGGAAGGCCATCTGGACGTCGACCAGGCGCATGATCGCCCGCTCCGGCCAGCCCCGAAGGTAGCCGGCCAGCGATGCCGGCGGTCGCGCCGACGCCCGACCGAGACGCGCGACGGCCGTCAGCCCCATCACGAGGAGATGCGGCCGCCGAAGACGATGCGGGAGAGCACGTCGCGGCCGAGGTGGTCGCTGCCGAGGATGAAGCGCGCGCCGGCTCACGGTCGGGCCCCGGCGGCCGAAGGCGGGCCGTGATGGTCTGGTCCGCCGGGATCCGTCGGCGCGAGCCGCTCCGGCCAGAGGACCACGGCGCCGAAGACCAGAGCGCGCCGCGGACGCCAGCGCGCACGACCGAGGGCCCACTCGGCGGCGCCGGGCACCCGCGGCCGCGGCGCCGCGTCAGCCATGGCGGATCCGGGGTCGAGGACTCCGTAGAGGAGATCCACGGCGAGGTTCAGCAGGACCAGGGTCGTGGCCACCACGAACACGATCGCCTGGACGAGCGGGAAGTCGCGCGTCAGGATCGCCTGCACGGCGAGGCGTCCCACGCCCGGCCACGCGAAGACGGTTTCCGTCACGACCGCGCCGCCGAGGAGCACGCCGAACTCCACCGCCACCACCGTCACGATGGGAAGGCTCGCGTTGCGGAGGCGCGTGCTTCAGGACGACCACCGCTCGCCGATCAGCCCCTTCGCCCGCGCCGATGCGAACGTAGTCCGCGCCCGAGCGTCTCCAGCATGGCCGACCGCGCGAGCCGGGAGATGCGGGCCATGGAGTAGAGGGCCAGGGTGGCCGCCGGCAGGAGCGAAGTGCCGGACGGAACCGCTGCCGAACGATGGGAGCCACCGGAAGCGCACCGAGAAGACGCAGGATCATGACGATGCCCAACCAGAACACCGGCATGGACTGGCCGAAGGCGCCGAGGAGGGTGCAGAGGCGGTCGAGCGCCGAGCCCGGCCGGACGGCCGCGCCGATCCCGAGCGGCACCGAGACCAGGAGGACGGCGAGGAGCGTCGCCACGGTCGCGAGGGCCAGCGTCGCCGGCACCCGCTCCAGCACGAGCGGGAGCGACGGCGTGTTGTAGCGGAGCGACCGGCCGAATTCTCCGTGGAAGATTCCGCCGAGGAAGCGGACGTACTGAAGGGGCAGCGGGACGTCGAGGCCGAGGGTATGGCGGAGCGCCTCGACCTCCTCCGGGGGCGCCTCGGGCGGCAGCATGAGCCGCACGGGATCTCCGGTGAGATAGAGGAGGGCGAAGACGACGAAGGTCACCGCCACGATGACGCCGAGGGCCTCGACGAGGCGCCGGAGGACGTAGGTCGCCATCGGGACGCGGTCTCCAGGCGAGCCGACTAGGTCGGTGCGGGAGCTATCCCCCTCCCCTCTGTCGGAAGGGAGAGGGGGTGCGCGGCGGGTGTCAGTCAACGGGGGCGCGTCGACACTCGCCAGCCAGCTCAGCGCACGCCCGGCGTTCCAGAGGAAGATCAGCTCGCCGATCGTCGGCTTCCAGTCGACCTTCTTGCTGATCCCGAAGAGCGCCGCCGGCTGGTACGCCCCGGCGAAGGCCGCGTCCTCGACGAGCAGCTCCTGGGCGCGGTTGTAGAGCTTCACCCGGGCCTCGGGGTTCGCCTCGCTCGCGCCTTCTGGATGAGGTCCTCGAACTGCTCGTTGCAGTAGGTCGAGTAGGTGACCTTGCAGCCGAACTCGTCGACCAGGACGTCGGCGTCGAAGAGCCCGCTGCCCCAGCCGATGATGAACACGGGGCCGGTCCGCTTCTCGGCGAGACATCTTCAGGTACACGCCCCACTCGGTGGGCTGCACGGTCGCCTTGATGCCCACCTTGCCGAGGTAGGCCGCGATGGCCTCGGAAACCGCGCGGTCCTCCATGCAGCGGCCGTTCGAGGTCGGCATCGTGAAGCTGAACCCGTTGGCGGAAGCCCGCCTCGGCGAGGAGCTGCTTGGCCTTCGCGGGATCGTACGGATACGCCTTGATCGCCGCGTTCATGCCGAGATCGCCGGGGTCGAGGGGCACGGGCGGCGGCGGGCATGGCCGCGGAGGAGGTCCCTGACGATCGTGTCCCAGTCGATCGCGTGGTTGATCGCCTGGCGGACCTTCACGTTCTTCACCGGGCTGTCGGCCCGCGTGTCGAACTGGTAGTACGCGACGATCATTCCGTCCGACGTCTTGCCGACGGTGGCGTTGGGGCTGCCGCGCCACGCGCTCGACCTGGTCGGGCGGGATGTTCTCGATGATGTCGGTCTCGCCGTTCAGGAGCGGACGCGATCCGCGTCGCGGTCTCCGGGACGAAGCGGAAGGTGACGCGCTGCACCTTGGGCTTCGCGCGCCAGTAGTCCGGGTTCGCCTCCAGCGTCACGCGGTCGCCCTTGACCCACTCGACGAACTTGAAGGGACCGGTGCCGATGGGATGCGCCGCGAAGTCGTCGCCCTTCGTCCGTCACGTACTTCGGCGGCAGCATGACGACGCTGCCGCTGCCCGCGTAGGTCATCCGCGCGAGGAGCACCGGGAACGGGCCCTTGCTGACGACGTTCGACCGTGTACTCGTCGACGATCTCGACGCGCTCCACCGGGCCGAGCGCCGCCTTGGCCCGCGACTTCGGGTGGGTGAGCTGGCGGTCGATGCTGAACTTGACCGCCTCCGCGTTGAACGGCTCGCCGTTGTGGAACTCACGCCGCGGCGGAGCTTGAACTGGTAGGTGGTGGGGCTGACCAGGCGCCAGGACTCCGCCAGGGAGCCGGTGAGCCGCATGCCCTCGTCGCCGCACCAGGAGCGCGTCGAAGATGTTGCGCGCGATGTTGTGCGCGGGAATCTCGCCCGAGAGATGGGGGTCGAGCGTCGTCGGCTCCGGCCGAGAGCCCGACGGTCAGCCGCGGCCTTGCTGGGCGGGCGCCGGGCCGGGAGCCGCGGCGCCGCCGGCCAGGAGGACCAAGGCCAGTGAGCCAGAGACGCCGTCAGCCGTTCCGCGTCGAAATCATGAAAGTCCCTCCTTGGCTCACTCGGTGAGCGCCACGGGCCGCCCGTCCTGCGGTAGTAGACGCGCGGCGTCGTCGGATTCAGGTGATTGAGGAGACTGTAGACCATCCAGCCCGGCGGTCTCGGCGACCCGCCCGAGCGTATTCTCGCCGCGCCGCCCGATGACCTCCACCGCGTCGCCCGGGCTCGGCGGGGACGTCGGTCACGTCGACCAGGTGGTTGAGGGAGACGGAGCCGAGGGCTCGGCTGGATACCGCCCGCCGATCAGCACGCGCGCGCGGTTGGCCAGCTCGCGCGGGAGGCCGTCGGAGAAGCTCGGCGGGCAGGCGTGGCGATCCGCATCCGCTCGGGCGCGACGAAGCGGCCCCAGTACGTGACGGAGTCTCCGCGCTCGATCCGCTTCACGTGCTCGATGCGGGCCCGGAGCGCGAGCGCCTGCTCGAGCTCGAGCCCCGGCGGCGAGGTCGCTTCTTCTCCGGATAGACGCCGTAGAGGAGCGCGCCGGGGCGCACCAGATCCGAGATGCGCGGCGGGACGGTGGAGCGTCGCGTCGCTCGGACGCGGGCTCCGGAGCCCCGGAGCGATGCCGCGCGCCCGCGGGCCGCCTCGTCCACGGCGAGGAGGCGCGCGAGCTGCACCGGATCCTGCTCCGCGTTCTGGCTGAGCGTCGAGAAGATGCCCTCGACTCTGACGCGGGGCAGCTTGGCCACGCGCTCGATCAGCTCGGCCGCTTCCTCGTGCGCAGACGCCGACGCCGCCGGAGCCCGGTGTCGACCTTCACGAAGACGGCCGTCCTCGACGCCGACCCGATCCGCCGCGTCGCGTCAGCCGCTCGGCAGCTCGTCGCCCGTGTACACGGCCTGGACGATCCCGCGCCGGGCCACCGGAGTCGTACTGGGCGGCGGTGAAGAGCGGCCCCATGTTGAGCACGCGGACGGGAATCCCGGCGTCGACGATCTGCTCGGCCTCCCGGAGCCGCACGACGAGGATGCGCCCGACGCCCTCGCTCGGCCAGGTAGGCGACGACGGGCAGGGAGCCCGTGTCCGTACGCGTTGTTCTTGACGCACGGCATCACGTCGGTCCCGGGCGCGAGGCCGCCTTCCGCAGCCGCCCCAGGTTGCGCCCGATGGCATCGAGGTCGATCTCGAGCCACGCCCCGTAGCCCTCGACGCGCGCCGCGATCTCCGGCGGGCGACGGCTGCGTGCCGAAGACGGGTCGGGAGGGCGCCATGGCTCGCATCGGATACTCCATGGGGACCAGGGGGCCGTCAAGGCGGGAGCCGCCGAGGGGACGCTCGCGGACCGGCGCGAAGCGTCCACCGTTCGACGGTGCGTAGCCCGGTCACCGGGCTGTCGATTTCGCGGCGGCCGGTCGACTACCTGATGAGAGGGCGGGCGCAACGGGGGCCGAGGTCAGTCCGCCCGGGCGCGTCCGCTGGCGGATCGATCCCCAAATCCAAGAGAGGAGACGGACATCATGGCCAAGGCCAAGGCGATTCCGGACGGGTACCGCACGGTCACCCCGTACATCACCGTGAAGGGCGCGGCGCAGGCGATCGACTTCTACGAGCGGGCGTTCCGGAGCCCACGAAGGCGTGCGCATGACCGGGCCCGATGGCAAGAGCGTGATGCACGCCGAGCTCAAGATCGGCGACTCGATGGTGATGCTCAGCGACGAGTTCCCTCAGATGGGCAGCCGCTCGCCCCAGACGCTCGGCGGTACGACGGCGGCGATCTTCCTTTACGTGCCGGACGTCGACGCCGCCTTCAAGCGGGCCGTCGATGCGGGCGCGAAAGCCATCGATGCCTCCGACCGACATGTTCTGGGGCGACCGGTTCGGCAAGCTCGTCGATCCGTTCGGACACGAGTGGGCGATGGCCACGCACAAGGAGGACCTGAGCCCCGAGGAGGTCCAGAAGCGCGGCGCGGCCGCCAGGGCCAGCATGGGGGAGCCTTGCGCCTAGAAGCCTTGCCGGGGCTTCGATCCGAGCCGAGCCGGATCGAACAGGAGGGACGTTGGCCATGCCGAGCAAGCGCGTGCAGAGTGACCCAGCTGGTCCGGGGAACGCGCGACACGGTCTTTCGAGCGATTCAGCGATCCCAAGGTCGCCCGGAAGTGGGCCCCGAGGGATGTCGCATGGTCTCGTTCGAGGCCGACATGCGAGTGGGCGGGGCGTTTCGCCAGGCCATGCGATGCGAGGGGACCGCCACGTCGCCCACGGCGAGTACAGGAAGATCGTCCCGGACGAGGAGGTGGCCTTCACGCACCAGTGGGAGGAGGAGCGCCCCGTCGAGACCCTGGTGACCATCAAGTTCAAGGACGCGAAGGGCGGAACCGAGATCGTGCTCTCGCAGACCGGCTTCAAGACCGCGGCGGTGGCGCGCGGCCACCAGGAGGGCTGGTCGAGCGCGCTCGCCAGCTTCGCCAAGGTGTTCGCCGCGAGCGCGGCGCAAGCGGCGGTAGACCGGCGTCGCACGGCCGTCCGGGGAATCCCGGCGACGTGGAGACCGCTGACGGTCGGGCGCTTCGGGCGCTATCGCCGGGCGACGAGTCGCCGGAACACCGCGCCGTACGTGAAGCCGTAGCCCGCCGCCAGCTCGGCGGCCTGGCGCTTCACGCGCTCGCCGATCGTGTCGCTCGTCCGGCACGTTGAAGCCCGGCATCTGGCTCTCGTGGCGGACGAGCGCGGCGATCTGCCGGTCGATCGAGTCCGTCACGTCCACGATCACGTCGGGCTGGTCCGCGCCCCAGTACCAGAGCTCGCGGACCTTGTGGGGCTCGAGGCCTTCCTGCTCCACGTGCTCGGGGAAGTGGAGGTGGTCGCGGGCGAACGGGTAGATGGCGTCCGTCGTCACGATGCCGGCCTTCCGGTGGTCGCGGTGCTGGAAGCTCTTCATGCGGTACGGGTCGTGGACGAAGACGGTGTCGGGGCGGTAGCGCCGGATGGCCCGCACGACGTCGCCGAGGAAGTCGCGGGTGTCCTCGAGCCCGCCGTCCGGGTAGCCCAGCATCACGACGTGGCGGACGCCCATGAAGTCCGCGGCCGCCCGCTGCTCGTCGGCCCGGCGCGCCGTCAGCTCGGCGGGCGTGAGCGAGCGGTCCGCGGTGCCGGCCCCGCCGTTGGTGCAGAGCACGTAGGTGACCTCGCAGCCCTGCGCCACCCACTTGGCCACCACGCCCCCGAGCCGATCTCGGCGTCGTCGGGGTGCGCGAAGATCACCATCGCGCGGTCGGGCACCGCGGTCACGACCTCGAGCTTCTCGTCACCGGTCACCGTGCCTCCTGGGCTGTCGTCGCGTCACTGAGCCAGCGGATCGTCGGCTCAGTGTAGCGGCGGACCGCGCGGCGACGCCGTCGGCGCTGAGACCGGTCAGCACGCCTGCGAAAGCCGCGCCGAGCCCCAGTGGTCTAGACAGCCTGCCCGTGCCATACTCGGCCTCGCTGGACGACCGAAGCTCAGGCAGCACGCCCGCGACGAGGCAGGGACCCAGGAAAGGAGACCGGACGTGGCGAAGACGCACAAGATCCTCCGAGGCTCGTGCCCGCTGCGTGCTCACCCCCTTCAAGGACAACGAGGATCTCGACCTCGACGCGACTGAAGGCCCACATCGACTGGCTCATCGACAAGGGGGCGCCGGGACTCTTCCTGGCCGGGAGCTGGGGCGAGTACACGCAGCTGAACGACGACGAGCGCCGCCAGGTCTTCGAGACCGGGCTGAAGCACGTCGGCGGGGCGCGTGCCCGTGTTCGTCGGGATCTGCGGCCTTGGCCAGACGACCCGCGCGAGCGTCGAGTTCGGGCGCGCGGCGGAAGGGGCGCCGGCGCCGACGGCCTGATGGTCAAGCAGTACCTCTACATCGACGCGTCGGAGCGGCACGGGAAGGCCCCGAGGCGGACATCCGCGAGGGGCTGCTCGAGTACTTCGGCGCGATGTCGCGCGCGGTCAGCATCCCGATCATGCTCTACAACTCGGTGTGGGGCACGGTGGCGGCGAGCCCGGAGGCGCAGGTCGAGCTCACCGACCGCGGGTACATCCAGTACGTCAAGGAATGCACCGGCATCGTCACCATGCAGCAGACGATGGGACTCGGTCGGCGACCGGCTCGTCGGTCTTCAACGGCATGGAGGACTCGGCGTTCCCGGCCTTCGTTCTCGGCTCGACCGGCTGGTGCAGCGGCACCGCGGCGCGTCATCCCGAGCTCTGCATCAAGCTGTTCGACCTGGTCCAGGAGGGCCGGATCAAGGAGGCGCGGGACCTCTGGCTCCGCATCGTCCCGCTGCACGGTCTTCCTCGAGGGCGGCAAGGGCATCCAGCTGATGAAGTACGCCTCGAAGCTCCAGGGCATCCCGATCGGCACCGCCCGGAAGAGCCGCGCGAGCCTCACCCAGGCCGAGAAGCAGAAGATGGAGCGGATGCTCAAGGACCTCGAGGTCCTGTAGGCGGCCCGCTTGACGCTGCTTCGCCACGCAGTCACGTTCCGCATCGGCGCGCCGCGCCGGACAGCCGTCCGTACTTCCGCGCCGCAGCGACAGCGCACTGCTGACGGTCGCATGACAGAGGCGCATCTGGATGGTCGTGGCGCTCGCCGCGGTGGCCGGCTCGCTGGTCGTCGCCGGGCAGCCTGCGTCGGGACAGGGTGGCAAGCCCGCGTTCACCCTGAAGTACGGCGTGCTCTCCGGCCTCACGGGCGACCCGGCGGTCTCCGGGCAGGCCTGGAACCAGGCGGCGAAGGTCGGGATCGACTACATCGACGAGACGCTCAAGAAGCTCAACCTGCCGGACGTCAAGGTCGAGCTGTCCGACTCCCAGGACAGCCAGGGGCAACCCGCAGGCTGGCGTCGAGGCGGCCCAGAAGCTCGGTCAACATCAACAAGGTGCACGCGATCATCGGCGACCCGTGGAGCGGCGTGACGAGCGCGGTGGCCGCGCGCGGTCGCGATCCCGAACCGCGTGCTGATGTTCACCGGCGGCACGAGCCCGGCGCTGACCAAGCTCAACACCGAGAGCCCGGCGTTCATCTGGCAGCCGGTGGCCTCGACGACATCCAGGGGCGCGTCCTGGCCGCCGCTCATGGCCGACGCGTTCGGCAAGACGGCGAAGGTCAACGTCGCCGCGCGGAACGACGCCTACGGCACGAACCTGTCCGCGGTCTTCAAGGACGCCTGGACGGCGGGCGGCGGCACGATCCCGAAGTTCGTCATCTACAACCACCAGCAGCCGACGCTGGACAGCGAGGCGCAGGAGGTCGTCCAGGGCAACCCGGACGCCTGGCTGTTCATCGACTTCTGCCCGACGTTCGCGAAGCTCGCCCTGCCCGCTTCCGCGGACGGGCAAGTGGGACCCGGCGAAGACCTTCGGCTCCGACACGCTCGTCGACTGCCAGAGCCGCGGCACCAAGAGCTGGCCCGGACTTCGCGCGACCCAGGCCAACGCCTCGTCGGGCTCGTCGTTCCCGGCCTACAAGGCGCTGTTCGAGCAGAAGGCGAAGGCGGGCACCCAGTTCGCCGCGTGGACGGCCGAGGCGTTCGACAGCGTCGTTCATCGCCTTCCTGGCGGCGCTGGAGGCGAAGTCGTCGGACCCGGCCAAGATCAGCGAGCACATCGTGTCGGTGACGAACCCGCCCGGCAAGCCGATTACAACGTTCCAGGAGCTCGACAAGGCGATCGGCGCCATCCTCGAGGGGCAGCGGGTCCACTTCAACGGCGCGACCGGCCCCATCCAGTTCACGAAGGAGGGCCGCGGTGAGCTCCACGGCGTACGACATCTGGCAGGTGAAGCCGGACGGCACCAGCGCGCCGTTCAAGACGATCACGTTCAAGCCGTAGCCTGGCGAGGCCCGGTCATAGACCGCGCCGCCCGGGCGATCTCCCGGCCGCGCTCCGGGCGGGCCGCTCCTCGGGTCCCGTCCGGGGCGGCGGCCAGCCCACCGTCGCCGCCGCCCGCGACGCTGATCCCGATGCTGGCGTACTTCCTCCAGCTCACGCTCAACGGCCTCATCACCGGCGCCATCCTCGCGCTCACCGGCGTGGGCGCCTCGCTCGTCTTCGGCATCCAGCGGGTCGCGAACTTCGCCCACGGGGAGTACCTGACGTTCGCCGCCTACGTCGCCCTGGTCCTCGAACGTGGTGCTCCGCCAGAACATCGTCGTGGCGACGGCCGGCGCGATGGCCGCGACCGCGCTGCTCGCGGTCGGCCTCCACTTCACGGTGCTGCGGCCGCTCCGGGGCCGGGGCCTGGTGGCGCTCTCGCTCATCACGACCGGGCTCGGGCTCATGCTGCGGAACGTCATCTTCATCGTGCGCCGGCCCGACGATCCGGACGTACGCGATCGACCAGTCCGCGGTCTACGACCTGGGGCTCGTGCGGATCTCGCCGGGCCAGGCGGTGGCGCTCGCCATCGCCGCGCGTGGTGGCGCCGCGCGGTCGCGCTCTTCCTCGCCCGGACGCCGCCTCGGCAAGGCGATGCGCGCGGTCGCCGACAACCGCGACCTGGCCGCGATCTCGGGGATCGACGTCGACCGGATCGGCGCGTACGTCTGGCTCCTGGCGGGCGCGCTCGCGGGCCTCGGCGGCGTGATGTTCGGGGTGGTGCAGGGGACGTTCGAGCCGAACCTCGGCTCCCAGGTGCTGTTCCTGATCTTCACGACGGTCGTGCTCGGCGGGATCGGGAGCGCCTACGGCGCGCTGGTCGCGGGCCTGGTGCTGGGCCTCGCCATGGACCTCTCGACGTGGAGCGGGTTCTTCGGCGGGGCCTCGACGCGCGGTTCAAGCCGGTCCTCGCGCTTCGCCGCGCTGATCCTGCTGCTCCTCTACCGGCCGCAGGGCCTCTTCGGCAAAGGCCCGGGTGCTCTGATGAGGTCAGGCCTGTGACTTCTGGACACATGGTCGGTGGCGCGCCCCCGCCGAACTGCTGAGACGTCGACGTCTGACCGCAGCCCAGGCCTGACCGACGTGGACCTCTTCAACCCGGCCTTCTGGACGTTCATGGCGGTCATCGCCGGGATCTACGTGATCCTGTCGCTCGGGCTCTACGTCCAGTTCTCGATGGCCGGCCTGCCGAACTTCGGCCACGTCGCGTTCATGGCGGTCGCGGCGTACACCATGGCGATCCTGGTGGTGCGCCTGAACATGGGGCTCGCCGCTCGCGTCGGTCCTGGCGCTCCTGGCGGCCGTGATGCTCGGGCTCGATCCTCGGCGTGCCCGCCCTCCGGCTCCGCGCGGACTACCTCGCCATCGCCACCGTGGCGGGCGGCGAGATGGTGCGCTACCTCGCGATGAACTTTCCGGACTGACCGGCGGCCCGCTCGGGCTCGATCGGGCTCCTCGGGCCGGGCGACATCGCGACGTACAACGACGGCTGGATGCGGATGCTGAACCGCCTGGCCGCGGCGGCGTCGGACCTGGCGGGCTGGACGGTGCCCCGCGACCTCGTGATGACGATCATCGTGTGGGGTGCCGCCGGCATCCTCCTCGCGGTCTTCTGGAGGCTCGAGCGCTCCCCGTGGGGCCGCGTGCTCCGCGCGATCCGGGAGGACGAGACGGCGGCGGCCGCGGTCGGGAAGAACGTCTTCGGGTTCAAGCTCCAGGCGCTCGTCCTCGGCGCCATCCTGGGCGGCCTCGCGGGCCTGCTCCTCGCGTGGCAGATCGGCGTGTTCGCGCCGGACGATTACCAGCCGACCCTGACCTTCTACGCCTACCTCATCCTCATCCTGGGCGGCATGAACCGGCTGTGGGCCATCCCGGTCGGCGCCGTCCTGTTCAGCCTGCTCTACACGGGGACGCGGTTCCTCGATTTCTACCCGCTGTCGCTCATCGACTCCGGGTCGCGGGCGTTCCTGCGGCTGTTCCTGGTCGGGCTCCTCCTGGTGCTGTTCATGGCGCTCCGGCCCCAGGGCATGCTGGGAAACCGCCGGGAGCTCCTGCTCGAGCGATGAGGCCTCGAGCGCGGCGCGTGGGGCGGCGTCCTCGGGCCCCGGTCCCGCCGGCAGGTGGGCATGGCGCTAGCGCCGGCCCTGCTCGAGGTCGAGGGCCTCGACAAGTCCTTCGGCGGCGTCGCGCGCGGTCCGCGACGCGTCGTTCGCGGTCGCCGAGGGATCGATCACCGCGCTCATCGGCCCGAACGGCGCCGGCAAGACGACGATGTTCAACCTCGTCTCGGGCTTCCTCCGCTCGGAACGCGGCACGGTACGGTTCGCCGGCAAGCGGATCGACCGCCGGCGGGCGGACGCCATCGCGCGCGCCGGGCTCGTCCGCGCGTTCCAGACCGCGCGCGTCCTCACGCGCATGCGGGTGCTGGACAACATGCTGCTCGCCGCCCAGCGCCAGCCCGGCGAGCGGCTCGTCACGGCGCTCCTGGCGCCCGGGCCGCGTCGCGCGGCGGGAGCGCGAGGTGCGGGCAGCGCGCGGAGGAGCTGCTCGAGCTCGTGCGTCTCTCCCACCTCGCCGGCGCCTACGCGGGCACGCTGTCGGGCGGCCAGCGGAAGCTCCTCGAGCTCGGGCGGGCGCTGATGGTCGAGCCGCGCATGATCCTGCCTCGACGAGCCGATGGCCGGCGTGGCGCCCGTTCTGGCGAGCAGCTCCTCGACCACATCCGCGAGCTGCGGGAGCACCGCGGCGTGACCGTGCTCGTCATCGAGCACGACATGGACGTGGTGATGTCGATCAGCGACCGGGTCATCGTCATGGACGAGGGCCACGTCATCGCCGAGGGCCGCCCGAGGCGATCCAGCGCGACGAGCGCGTCGATCGAGGCGTACCTCGGTCGGCTGGGCGGCATCCGGCGACAGGGCCCGCGCCGTGACGCGATCTCGTGCTCACCGCCGCGCGACATCTCGGCCGGCTACGGCGAGGAGGACATCCTCCACGAGCGTGTCGATCGACGGTGCCGCGCGGCGCAATCGTCGCGGTGATCGGCCCGAACGGCTCGGGGAAATCGACGCTCCTCAAGACGCTCTACGGCCTCGTCCCGGCGCGGCGCGGGCGCGTGACGCTTCGCCCGGTGCCTGGCCAGCCCGTCGAGCTGACGGGGCTCCGTCCGAACCGGATCACGGCGCTCGGCGTCAACATGGTGCCGCAGCTCGCGAACGTCTTTCCCGAGATGTCGGTGCTGGAGAACCTCGAGATCGGGGCGCTGCCGGCGCGGAGCGGTTCGCCGAGCAGCTGGAGCGCGTGCTGACCTCGTTCCCGATGCTGCGCGGCGATGCTCCGGAAGCGCGCGGCGACGCTTGTCGGGCGGCCAGCGCCAGATGCTGGGCGTGGCGCGCGCCCTGATGTCGGACCCGCGGGTTCTCGTCCTGGACGAGCCGTCGGCTGGGCTCGCGCCGGCCGTCCTCGAGGAGGTCTTCGCCCGCGTCAAGGCGATCAACCAGGCGGGCGTCTCGATCCTGATGGTCGAGCAGAAGGCGCGGCAGTGCCTCGCGATGGCCGACTACGGGTACGTGCTGGACCAGGGGCGGAACCGGCTCGAGGGACCGGGCGCGGCCCTGCTCGAGGATCCGGAGGTCGTGCGGCTCTATCTCGGCGTCCGGGGCGGGCGCGGGCGAGGAGCGCGTGACGCCGCCGGAGCTGCTCGACCGGGCCGACGTCCTGGTGATCGGCGGCGGGGTGCTGGGCTGCGCGGCCCTCTACCATCTCGCGCGGCGCGGCGTGGACGTGGCGCTCGTCGAGCGCGGCGAGCTCAATCGCGAGGCCTCCGGGTCGAACGCGGGCACGCTCCACGTCCAGATGCCGGGGAAGCACTTCCGGCTCAACTACGACGGCCGCGACCTGACCCGGGCCGAGCGCGAGCACATCGGGGCCACCGACCGGCTGTACGCGGAGGCCGCGCGCGTGTGGGCGACCCTCGAGGCGGAGCTCGACGCCGACCTCGGCGTGCGCCGCCTCGGCGGCCTGATGGTCGCCGAGACCGAGGCCGACCTCACGCTGCTCGACCGGAAGTCCCGCCTCGAGCGCCCGTTCGGCATCGACACGGAGATCGTCACGACGCGCGACATGCTCGCCATCGCGCCGCATCTGTCCCCGCGGCTGCCGGGTGCCGCCTTCTGCCTGGACGAGGGATTCGCGAACCCGCTCCTGGCGGCGCCCGCCTACGTACGGGCGGCCGCGCCTCACGGCGCGCGCGTGCACCGGCACGCCCGCGCGATCGGGATCGAGCGGGCGGGCGCGCGCTTCCGCGTCCAGACCGCCGCGGGAGCGGTCGAGGCGGGGCGCGTCGTGTGCGCGGCCGGCGCCCAGACGCCCGAGATCGCCGCGATGGTCGGGCTCACCCTGCCCATCGTGCCCCACGCGCTCCAGGTCATGGTGTCGGAGCCCGCGGCCGCCCGTGCTCGCCCACCTCATCCAGCACGCGAGCCGGCAGCTGTCGCTCCGCCAGACGCCGCACGGCACGTTCGTGATCGGGGGCGGCTGGCCGGCCAGCCGGTCACGACGGACGGCGCGCGGCCGCTAGACCGTCCTGCCGTCGATCATCGGCAGCGCGCGCGTCGTGAGCGAGGTCCTGCCGTGCGTCGCCGAGGCGCGCATCCTGCGCGCCTGGGCGGGGATGACGACGGCGACCGGCGCGCGGAACCGCGTCGGCTTCATCGGCGAATACGCGCCGGTGCCGGGCTTCTTCGTCCTGATGGCGGGCGGCTGGGGCTTCGCGCTGAGCCCGGTCCTGGGCCGCCTCCTGTCGGAGCTCCTGCTGGATCGGGCGCCGAGCCTGCCCCTCGACGAGTTCAGTGTCAGCCGCTGGGCCGAGGCCGCGTAGCGCCTCGCGTCCCGGGCGTGCCGCGCCCACATGGTATGCTCGGGCTAGGCTCCCGCGTTTCCCCGCGCGGAAGTGCTGGCCCGAGCGCGGGAGCCGGGTCCTACCCACCGGGATGGTGGTCCGATGGTCCGAGGCAGCCTGGTCCCACGCCGGTGCGCAGGATCCGGCGGCAGGCCGCGGAGGCGAAGTGCACCGTCTCACGCCCGTCCCGCATGCCGGCCCTTCCCCCGAGGTCGACCGGCGCCCGCTACCCCTCCCGCCCCGCCGGCAGGACGCCGACCGCGTGGTCCGCCTGCTGGCGCTCGCCGCCCTGGCCGGCGCGGCGGCGATCGGCCTCTGGCTCACCGTGCGATCGCTCCGGTGGCACTTCTACCAGGACGCCCTCGTCATGCACTACATCGCCGCGCGGATCCTGGCCGGCGACGTGCCGTACCGCGACATGCTCGACATGAACTTCCCTGTGACCTACCTGATCCATACGCTCGGGCTTCGCCTGTTCGGGCCGAGCGATGTCGGAGGCCGATGCGTTCGACCTCGTCATCCTGGCCGGCACGGTGGCGGGGCTCGTGCGGGCCCTCCGGTCCTGGGGACAGTGGGCCTCGGCCTTCGGCGCGGTGGGCTTCTGGGTCTATCACCTCGGCCTGGGCTCGCTCAACGTGGGCCAGCGCGACTTCGTCATGTGCCTGCCGCTCGCCTGGATGATCGCGATGGCCATCGAGCACGAGCGCACCGGCCCGGCTGCTCGCGCTGGGCGCGTCGGCCTTCTGCCTCGGCCTGGTGATCTGGATGAAGCCGACCGGCCTCCTGCTGGTTCCCGTGCTGCTGGCGCTCGCCTGGCGTGGCGGCGCCACCCGCCGGTCGGCACTCGCGTCCGTGGCGCTCGGGCTCAGCCTGGCGTCTCCGTCGGCATCGCCGCATGGCTCGCGTCGCGGGGCGGGATCGGGCCGTTCGTGCAGAACGTGTGGCCTCTGGTCGCCCACTGCGGGGAGCCTCGCCCGCGCGCCGTTCGCGGCGCTGATCAAGGGCAACCGCTACGCCCGATCCCTCGCACCCTGGGCCGTCCTCGGGCTGCCTCGCGCTTCTGGCAGACTGCGACAGCTCGACGGCGCGCGCCTGGACGCTGCTCGCCGTTGCGGCCTATTCGGTGCTGCACTACTTCCTGCAGGCGAAGGGCTGGGAGTATCACCTCTATCCCGCCGCGCTGGTCGCGATCGCCCTCGGCGCGGCGGGCCTGGGGCGGCCCTCGCCCGTCGCCGCGCCGTCCTGGCGGCGGCCCTCCTGGTGGCCTTCGGCCTGGCCCGTCCTCGCGCTCGTCTACCGCGCGCCCCTTGAGACCCGGCGGGCCAGGAGTGGCGCGCCAGCGCGCGCGAGGGCGCTGGTCGAGCTCCTCGCACCACTGATCACACCGGGCGCCACGGTGCAGACGCTCGACTCGGGGACCGACGCCGGATCCACACGTTCTGTACCTGTCTGCACGTCCGGCAGCCGCCGATATCTCTACGATCACTTCTGTTCGAGCACGCGGAGGATCCGTGGCACCAGGCGCGCCGGCGGTGAGGTTCCTGGGACGCGCTGACCGCGCACCCGCCGGTCGCGATCGCTCCCGTTCGAGTCGTGGCGCGGCGGTCGCTACGCGCAGGCGCACTGCGTTCCGAGCGAAGCCCCGCTGGATCGGGAGTATCGCTACGTCGTGGACGGCGCCCGGGTGCCTGCACGCGCGGCGCGATTGGGCAAGCCTGGCCTGGGTGCCCGCGGCGCTGTCCGTCGACCGTGGCGTCGCGGTGGCCTGACTCGCGGACGCCGCGGGACGACGCACGGCGGCGGCGACATGAGACTCGCCGCGGCGCGGCCGGATGGCCGGGCGCGGCCTCCCTCGTCGGGAGCGGGCCGTCCGAGGACCGGGATCCGCGAGCACCGGTGACCTTGGCACCGGGCGCGCGGGGAGCCGGCGGCGGCAGACGGCCCGCCGTGTCGGCAGCGAGGCCGCCCCAGCGGCCGAGGAGTCTCCGATCACGGTCGGGACGCAGAAGCGGCCCTGACAGAGCTCCCATGCCGGCGCGAGTGACCGCGCGCACCTCTGACACCCGTCGGCGCGCCCTCCTCGATGGCGACGCGCACCTCGGCGCCCGAGACCTCCTCGCACGCGGCAGACGATCGTGTCGTCCGTCACCAGCCCGTAGAGCCCCGGCCGCGGCGCGAGCATGCGCTCCGAGCGTCCGCCGGAACGCGCTGAACCGCCGGAGCGCTTGGAGGACCGGCGCTGCCCGTGCGCGCGCCCTCGGCCGCGGTCGAGCTTCGCCGACGTGGAGCGCGGCCCCGAGGCCCGCCAGCGCGACCCTTCCTGCCTCGGCGACGTCGGCCCCGCCGCCGATGCCGGCGCCGTCGCCGCGCGACGAAGACGCCGGGCGCCGAGGTCGCCATCGAGGCGCTCGGGGTCGGCGACGGGGACCCATCCGCCGCGGTCCACGTCGTGGGCGACGCGCATCCCGGCGAGGTCGGCCAGCTCCGGCGAGGGAACCAGCCCGTAGCCGAGGACGACGGTGTCGACGTCGACCGTCGCGCGTCGGTGCCGGCGACTGGACGCCACGTCCCGGTCGAGCCGCGCCAGGATCGCGCGCTCGACGCCCTCGGTGCCCTCGATTCGAACGCAGACCCGTCCGCGTCCAGACGGGCGTGCGCCAGAGCGCGCTCGTCACGACCTCGAGGGTCTGGCTCCACGATGTCCGGGCCGGCGCAGGAGGCCCAGCAGCGCCGTGCGCGGCGCCGCCTCGGCGATGCCGACCACGTGCGCGCCGCCGTGGACGCAGCGCCGTCGCCGCCGCGAGGAGAAGCGGACCGGTGCCCGCCAGCAGCACGCGCTGGCCGGGCAGGACCCGCTGGGCCTTGACGAGCGCCGTCACGCCTGCCGGCGGTGACGACGCCCGGCAGCGTCCAGCCCGGCATCGCCGCAGGCCGGTCGTACGCCCCGGCCGCCAGGACGAGCGCGCCCGCCTGCACGACCCGCGCGCGCCCGGCGGTTGCAGGAGCAGCACGCGCTCCGGCTGCACGCCCCAGACCTCGGTGCCGGAGCTGACCGCCGCGCCGGCGCGCTGCGAGGTCGGCGAAGAGCGGGCCGGCTCTTCCGTCGCGAGCTGCCGAGCGGGTCGCGAGGCCCGGGGAGAGCTCGGGCGGGAGCTGGCGGTAGATCTGTCCGCCTGGCCGCGGCGCCTCGTCGAGGACGAGCACCTCGGCCCCGCCGCGCGCGCCGCCACGGCGGCGCGGATGCCCGCCGGGCCCCGCTCCCCACGACGCACGACCTCGTGGCGCTCGATGACGCTCACGGGTCAGCTCCATCCCGCGCTGGAATCGGACGTCGGCTCGCGCGAAGCCCTGCTGGGTCTCGACGATCATGCCGGCGCGGGCGGGCTCGAAGGCACGTGCGCACGTTCGCCTCGCCGTCCACGATCATCCGGCAGTCGTGGCAGACCCCGATGGCGCAGAAGACTCCCGCGCGGCGCGCCGCGGTGGGCGGTGCGCCGCGCCGTGCGTCGGCCGGCGGCCAGCGAGCGCGGTGGCGACGGTCTCGCCCGGATACGCCTCGATCGCCTCGACCATCGACGGTGATGACGAAGGCGCCGCGGCGTCACGCCTCCGCGCCCGCCGCCGACGGTCTCATGCCTCGCCACGCCGGCGATGCTCCGATCGGACCCGTCAAGACGAACGATGTCGACGTCGGGGCTCCGTCGCGACGCCGGGCCGCTACTGGTAGACGACGACGCTGCGCTTCACCTCGCCCTGCAGCATGAGGTCGAAGGCGTGGTTCAGCTCGTCGAGCCCGACCCGCGCGGCTGATCAGCTCGTCGAGCCGGTACTGGCCGCTCATGTAGAGATCGATCAGCATCGGCACGTCGGTGCGCTGGTGGCCGGCCCCGAACGAGCTGCCGGTGAGGGTCCGCTGCTGGAGGAGGAGCATCGGGTCGATCGCCAGACGGGTGCCGGCCGGGCACACGCCGACCGCGACGCACGTGCCGCCCCGCCGCGTGCGCCAGGAGCGCCTGCTCGATCGTCTTCGCGGTGCCGACGACCTCGAACGCGAAGTCCACGCCGCCGGTGCCGCTGAGCGCCTGGACGCGCGCGACCGCGATCCTCCTTCGAGGCGTCGACCACGTGGGTGGCGCCGAACTCCTCCGCCCAGGCGAGCTTCTGCGCGCATCACGTCCACCGCGATGATCCGGCCCGCGCCGACCAGGCGCGCGGCCTGGATCGTGTTGAGCCCGACGCCGCCGCAGCCCCAGACCGCGACGCTGGCGCCCGGCGGGACGCGGGCGCGATTGAACGACGGGCCCGGCGCCGGCGAGCACGCCGCAGCTCACGAGGCACACGACGTCGAGCGGCGCGTCCTTCCGCACGGGGATGACGCTCTCCTCGGGGAGCACGGCGTGGGTGGCGTACCCGAGACCTGGAGGAAGTGGTGAAGCGGCTGCCCGTTCCGCCGGAAGCGAGGCGTCCCGTCCATCATGAACCAGCGCGGCCGGTCGCGGAGCGCGCAGAGCGTCGGCTGGCCGTTGATGCAGTAGCGGCACTTGCCGCACGAGGGGATGTAGCTCGAGCAGACGTGGTCGCCCGGCTTCGACGGTCTCGACCGCGGCGCCCACGCGCTCGACGACGCCCGCGGCCTCGTGACCCAGCACGACGGGCAAGGGATGCGGGTAGTCGCCGGTGATCACGTGGTAGTCGCTGTGGCAGACGCCGTTCGCCGCCCACCGGACCAGCACCTCGTGCGGGCCCAGGCTCCAGCACCTCGACGTCCTCGACGACGACCGGCTTGTGGACCTCGTACAGGACCGCGGCCTGCGCGCGCATGGACACCCTCCCTCGTCGGTCTGTGGCAACCGCCCTCCGTCATTCTGACGGAGCGGGACGCTCCGGGAAAGGCGGTCGGGCGAGGCGCGCCTACCGGGCCAGGAAGCGTCGCACTTCGTCGCGCGCGGCCGCGGCGGACTCCGGGTGGTGGCCGATCGGCGCACCGTTGGACAGCCGGGTGAGCGGCGGCAGATCGGGTACGTCGAAGGCGTGGCGCGCGTCCGGGTACACGCGGACCTCGATCGGCTGGCCGTTCGCCGAGCCGCTTGACCAGATCCTGGCAGGCCGGAGTCGAGGACACCTCGTCCCGGCCGGCCAGGAGCATGAGCGAGGGGAATCTCGACGGGCCACGGCGCGCGGACGCCCCAGCACACGGGATAGTAGGCGACCGCCCGCGGAACGGCGCGGCCGGGCCTGCCGGCAGCCCGGCGATCGCGGCCAGCACGCCGCCGCCTCCCATGGACCAGCCGATCACGCTGATGTCCGACGGCCTGATGGACGGCTGACTGCCCGGCGTACGCGGCCGCGGCGAGCGATGTCCTCGCCACGTCACCTGATGCGGACCATGCCGCCGCAGCTCTTGCGACCGCGCGCGCCGAGGTAGTCGACGAAGACGACCACGAATCCCTGCGCGGCGAACGCCTCGGCCACACGCGGGTAGTGGTCGCGAGCCTCGTCCGGAGCGAAGCCGCTGCAGCCTGACACGAACAGGAGGGCCGGGTGCGGCCCCGGCCTCCGCGGCAAGACGACGCGATAGGGATCCACCGAGCTCGCCTGACGCGAAGCCGCGTGGACGGCCAGCCCGACGGCGCCGGTCACGATCGCCATGGCGGCGATCGTCCGGACGGCGGCTCGCCCGGGCTCGGCGAAGAGGCGCGCTCGCGCGATCATCCGCGAGCCGGGCGTCGCGCCGAGCGCTACTTCACGGGATCATCAGGTGCTGGTACGGCGTGCCCGGCCACATCACGTACGGCTTCTTCGGATCATCGGCGGTCTTCGGATAGGCGTCCGCCATCGGACCCGGGTTCAGCACCATGACGTGCGCGCCCGTGTCGACCCACTTCTTGCCCGCGGCCGGCTTGGTCGCGTAGGGATCGTCGTTGCTCGCGTCCGATCCGCCCATCAGCATGTATCCGAACCCGACCCCCGGCGGCGGCGTGCCCTTCGTCATCCACGCGTGCGCCCACTCCATGCCGGCCTTGTCGAGGCACATCGGGTCGTTGCCCGGCGTCGTCGGGTTGTCAGGCATGCACGTGAAGGTTCCCTTGCCCTCGCGGAGGGTCTTCATCTTGCCCTGCTCGTCGATGTCCATGATGGTCGCGTCCTGGGCGACGGCCTTGGGCGCGGCCGACATCGCGTTGGCGATCTTCTCCTTGTCGGTCTTGGGCGGGTGTGCTTCGGCTGCGCGGCGGCGAGGCCGGCCAGCGCGACCACGGTGACGAGAGCGATCGAGACACGACGGAGCCGTCATGGCGGCACCTCCTGGAGTCGGGGTGAGGAGGGAGCAGGTGAGACGGACAACGGCGATGCGGCGACGAGGGACGTCCACGAGCCTGCGGTCTCGTGTTCCGCCTGCCTGGACGATGATGGCAGGTCGTCCGTGAAGCTCATGGCTCGCTAGCATCATGATATCGCTGCGCGTCCGGTTCGCGGCCACCAATTGCCGCGCGGTGGTCTGCGCCGGGACGGATTATGTCACGGTAGGACGCTCCCCGACAGCCCGGGAGCGCGAGTCTAGCCCAGCGTTTCCGCGACCCGCACCAGCTCCTCGTACTCCTGCATCCAGTAGCGATGGTCCTTGAAGCTCGGGAAGGCCTGGGGAAACGAAGGGTCCTCCCAGCGGCGCGCGATCCAGCCGGACATGTAGACGATGCGCATGGCGCGCAGCGGCTCGACCAGGGCCAGCGTGGACCGGTCGAACTCCCGGAAGACCTCGTAGCCTTCGAGGAGATCCTCGCGCGCCTTCTTGGCCTCCTCGTCGAGCCCGCGGGCGAGGAGCCACAGGTCCTGGACGGGCGGGCCCATGAGGCAGTCGTCGAAGTCGACCAGCACCGGACCGGGCGTCCAGAGGAGTGTTGCCGTGGTGGAGGTCCCCGTGGATGCGCTGGACCTTCGCCGCCGCCAGCTCGGGAGCCACCGCCTCGGCGATGCGGAGGGCGACCTCCTTGTAGCGCGGCCCGAGGTTGTCGGGCCAGAAGCGGCCCTTCGTCAGAACCTCGAGCGGCTCGTGGATGTAGCGCTCCAGGGAGAGCTTCGGGCGGTGCGGCGCCGGCCGGCTGGCGCCGATCGCGTGCATGCGCCCGATCGTGCGGCCGATGTGCCGGCGCTTCTCGGCGTCGAGCTCGTCGAGGGTGCGTCCCCGCACCTTGGGGAACGCGGCGTACAGGATGCCCTCGACCTCGTGGAGCGTGTCGCCCGTGCCGAGGTCGAGCGGCGCCACGGCGGGGAGCTCGGCGGCGGCCAGGTCCAGGAGGAACCGGTGCTCGTCGAGAATCGTCTCGCGCGACCAGCGGCCGGGCCGGTAGAACTTCACCACGAGGCGGCGCTGGTCCTCCAGCTCCACCTCGTACACACGGTTCTCGAAGGCCCGGAGCGGGAGGCAGCGGCCCGTGCTCGGAGCCCGCCCACCTCCACGGCGTCGAGCACGCGGTCGGGGTGAGGGCGAAGAAGGACGCCTGGCGGCGTCGCTTTGGCCATGGAAGATCGAGTGTACTCCACGCCCGTCCCCGCCCGGGGCGTCAATAACCACCGCCAGATCGGGGACATCCGACTATTCCCGGCCGCTCAGCCGTCTCACTGGGCATGGAGACGAAGCGACGATGCGATCTGGCGCGATGATCCTGGCGGGGATGCTGACGCTGACCGCGACGCTGGGCCTGGTGCCCGGCGCCCGGGCGGACGAGGCCCCGGACCTGGGGCTCGAGACGACGCCGCCTCGCCTGAGCCTCACGGACGGGCAGGTCTCGTTCTGGCGGCCTGGCGCGCCGGACTGGACGCAGGCGCAGGTCAACACGCCTCTCGCGCCCGGCGACGCGCTCTCCACAGGATCGCCCGGCACCCTCGAGATCCAGATCGGCGCGCGCGCCTTCGTCCGGGCGTGGGGAACACGCAGCTCGCGCTCGGCGCGCAGGAGCCGGACTTCATCCAGTTCACGCTGCCGGCGGGGAGCGCGGTCTTCGACCTTCGCGCGCTCGATCCGGGCGACACGGTGGAGATCGACACGCCCAACGCCGCGGTCACGATCCAGCAGCCGGGGTACTACCGCGTGGACGTGACGGGCGACCGCTCGCGGATCATGACGCGGAGGGCGGGCGGGCCACGGTCACGCCGGCCGGCGGCCAGGCGGTGACCGTGACGCCCAGCGAAGAGCTGGTGGTCGAGGGGACCGTCGAGCGTCGCAGCTGGCCGCCTACGCGGCCCCGCCGCTCGATGACTGGGATCGCTGGAACTACGCGCGGACCGACCGGCTGCTCGATGCGGTGAGCGCGCGATACGTCTCTCCGGGCACGTACGGCCTGAGCGATCTCGATCCGTACGGCACGTGGCGCGTGGTGCCGACCTACAGGACCGTCTGGGTGCCGACGGGCGTTCCGGTCGGATGGACGCCGCACAGCACGGGCTCGTGGATCTCCGATCCCGTCTACGGCTGGACCTGGGTCGACACGGCGCCGTGGGGCTGGGCTCCCTACCATCACGGGCGCTGGTGCTACGTCGACGGCTACTGGGCCTGGGCGCCCGGGCCGATCATCGCGCGACCGGTGTACGCGCCCGCGCTCGTCGCGTTCCTCGGCGAGCCCGGCGCGATCGCGGTCGGGCCGGCCGGTCCTCCGTGAGCTGGGTGGCGCTCGGCTGGGGCGAGCCGGTCGTGCCCTGGTGGGGCGGCGCGGCGAGGTCACGGGCCTTCCTGGCGCGGATGGGGCGGCCCTCGCGTCGTGAACAACGTGGTGGTGACCAACACCACCGTCGTGAACGTGCAGAACATCACCGTGTACCGGAACGCGAGCGTGCCCCACGGGGTTGTGGCGGTGGATCGAGCGCGCTTCGGACACGGGCCGATCACCGGGCCGGCGCATCGCGCAGGTGGACGGGCAGCGGCTCTGACCGCTCCCGGACGCGCCGCAGATCTCGGGCACCCCGGCGAGCCTGGTGCCGTCGACGACGCGGGGCATCCGGCCGCCCGCGGGCGCGCTGAAGCGTCTCGAGGTCGCGCCCGAGCGCGTGCGGCGCGGGCGCGAGGCGTCATCGCCCGCCCCAGCCGCCGGCGCGCCCCTGTCGCGGCCGGACCTCACCGTGGCGAAGCCGTCGGCACCTGATCCGGGCACGCCCCTGCCGCGCCCCTCGTTCGGCCGTGGCACGGCGGAGCGCCCGATGGCGGATCGCAGAACGCCACCAGCGCCGCCTCCTCGCGCTCATCCGGCGCCGGTGCCGTCACCGGTCGCCCGCGACGCATGGCCCGGCCGGCGGGCCGCCGCCGAGTCGGAGAGTCAGTCGCCGGAGACGGCGAAGGGTGGGGTGATCCGGCGCCCCTCGGAGGGACCGGCGACTGCCGGCGCGGCAAATCGAGATCCCGTCGGTGCCGGCGAAGGGTCCGGTGCCGCCACCCTCGGTCCAGCCGCTCCCGGCCCGCCGGCGACGCCGGCGCGGCAGAGTCGAGATTCCGTCGACGCCCGGGAAGGGTCCGGTACCGCCGGCGCAACGGGTCGAGAGCTCGCCGGCGCCCGCGAAGGGTCCGGTGCCGCTACCGTCCGTCCGGCAGGGCTCCAGCCTCATCCGGGCCGCCGCCCCGCGTGGAGGCGCTGTCCCGACCCAGGGCCCGGGCCCGGAGGGCACCGCTGGCCACGGGTCTGTCAGGCGGTCGTCCGGTGCCGTCGCGCGCCGCGTCCGGAGGCAGCTCGACAGACCGGACGCCCGCTGCCGGGTGAGCCCGCGAACCATCTGGCTCCAGGCCGAGCCCAGGGAGGCCCGATCCCGCCGGGCCAGGCGAAGCCCAGCTAGGATCGGGCGGGCGCGGTTCCGGGGGCGCGGGGAGGGCGTGCAGGACAGCTCCGCCGTCCACTCGCGATGCTTCGGGAACCGTGCCTGGAGCTCCACGATCTGATCACACGCTGACGGCTGCCCACTCGACGGAGGGCGTCCCCTCGGTGGAGCGCGAGAAGCCACACATGGACGCTGTGGAGCGCCGCCCGCTCCGGCCAGCCCTTCACTCGAACGAGGATCTCCACGGCCTTGGCGTTCGCCTCGAGCTTTCCTGGCGTCGCTGCCGCTCGTAGTCCTCGAGCGACGTGGCCGTCAGGGTGCGCCGGCCGTATTGGAGCGCCAGCATCTTGGCGATGAGCGCGTCCTGGATCGGCGCCCCGAGCAGTCCGGGATCCACGAGCAATCGCCCGAGGCTGTGCGACACTCCGACATTCGCGAGCGACGTGAGCTTCGTCGAGCCGAGCGCCATCACGCCCACCTCGATCGTCGTCGGCAGCCGGTACTCGATCACGAATCCGTTGACGAACTGACGAATGTCGGCGAGAGCCTGGCGCTGCACTGGGGTGAGCGATGCCTCGGCCGGTGACGCGGGGATCTGCGGTGCGGGAGCGGCCGGGGTGCTGGGAGCGGTCACCCGGGGCTGGCCGGTGCTGGCGGTTCTCCGAGCGTCGTCGTCGGCTCGGGCGCCGCGGCGGGACAGGGCTCGGGCGGCGGCGCATCGTCGATGCGCACGACTTCGGCGCGCGGCACTCGGATCGCCACGCCGCCGCGCGTGACGATCACCCTGTCGCCCCCGGTCCAATGGCAGTCGATCGCCAGGGCCCCGCTGCGTAGATGGAGGGTCGCTGCTTCCGCCCGGACAAGCGGACCGAGTGAGAGGGCGATCCCGAGCAGCCCCAGGGCACGCGCCGGCGGCGTGGCTTCGAATTTTCCGTCGAGGCAGGCGCATTGGTCGAGTCCTCCTCTGTGCCGCGCCCCTGGCCGGCGACGAGGTCGGATCGAGCAACAACCATGCCATCGGAATGTGCAACGACGTCGCGTACTTCTGGCACTTCCAAAACAGGGAGCGGTGGTGGGTGGGGCAACGCTCGGCGGCCGGCCGGCCTCCTGAAGGACCGCCGCGTCAGGCGGTCAGGCCCCCAAATGGTTTGGCCTCCGTCGATGAAGAGCGATGCGCCGGTGATCAGCCGCGACTCCGGCGTCGCCGCGAGGAATACCACGGCTCCCACGACATCGTCCGGCACGCCGATCTCCCGGAGCGGAATGCGGGCGAGGCGGCGCTCCCGGAACGCGGGATCGGCGATGTCGGCGCGGTTCAGATCCGTCTCGATCAGCCCGGGACAGATCGCGTTGACACGGATCCCGTGGGCCGCCAGCTCCAGTGCGAGCTGCTTCGTCAGCATCTCGATCCCGGCCTTCGCGACGCAGTAGTGGGTGAGGTTGGGCGCGGCGACGGCCTGGCCGGCCGATGAGGTGTTGATGATCACGCCGGCGATGCCCCGTCCGACCATGTGCCGCGCGCACGGCCTGGCCGACGAGGAAGTAGCCCTTCAGGTTCGTGTCGAGGATCCAGTCCCACTCGCGCTCCTCGATCTCGAGGAGCGGCGTGCGCTTGAGGACGCCGGCGTTGTTCACGAGGAGATCGATCGCGCCGAGGGCTTCGATCGCCTCGCGCACCAGCCGATCGACGTCGGCGCGCACCGACGTGTCCCCCTGAACGACGGCGGCGCGACGCCCGAGCGCCCGGATCGCAGCGGCCGTCAGCTCCGCGGCCTGTCGGTCCTGGCGGTAGTTCACGACCACATCGGCGCCCTCGCGGGCGAGGCCGACGCGCGATCGCCTGGCCGATGCTGCGGGAGCCCCCGTCACGAGCGCCCGGCGTCCTCGAGCCGCATGGGGTCAGTGGACGAGAGGGCGTCGGAGATGTATCCCGCGCCCGGCCGATCGCTCTGGTTCGCACCTCGGTCCCATCAGGCTCATGACGAATCTCCATGAAAGCTGCGCTGAACGGGCTGGGAGAGGTCGCGCCCTCGCCCCTGCCAGCCTGGCGGTTACTGCCATTCGCTCGAGGGTAAGCGCCCTCATAGCTTCTCCTCTCGCCGGGCTTCATGCCAGAACGAGACTCTACCGCCGACAGGATGGGAACACCATCACCGGCAGGCGCCTTGACCCGTTCGGGAGCTCGGTCACGTAGGATGAGGCTGCAGCAGACCGTGATCTGCCCGCGCGAGTTTCCTCTGGGTCAGGAGGGTCAGGCGATGCGAGCAGGAGCGACGGTGTTCATCATCCTCGGCGTCCCAGCCACTGATCGCGCTTCCGGCGCTGGGTCATGCGCAGGGCCCGACCGTTGGCCGCGGCCTTCTCCGTGGCACCTGCGTCGTCTCCCGACGCGGCGACCGGCCTTCTCCGCGGCTCGATGCCGCAGGGCACGGGCGGCCTCACGCGGGGATCGCTGCCATCCGGAGGGACAGCTGGACTCCTCCAGGCCACGCCGCCGGGAGCGAAGGTCGGCTTGCTCCTGGACTCGACCTGAACGCCACCGTCCCCGTGCTGCCGGCGGGAATGTCGCCCGCACCGCACAGCCCTGGTCCGCGGCTCCGTTTCGTCCGTGCCAGGAGCCCTCCTCGCTTCGCCAGTCCCCGCGGACGCGCGCTTCGGGAGCCGGGCCGTAGGGACCCGCGAGGATCCTGGAGTCCCAGCTCGCAGTTGTACCTGGTGGATGGCATCTACCCCCCAGGGCGAGGCGATGCTCAATGGCTCGGTGGCGATTCGCGAGCGGCTCTCGGCGGGGACGCCCCCGAGATCGCGGCGAACCTCGAGCGTGACGCCCAGGTCATGCGGCACTACGATCGACGGGCTGCGGCCGCCGACACGGACGGCCGCGCCAAGGAGATGCGCAAGCGTCCTGAGCTCGCCGCCGGCGCCCAAGACGCCCGAGCGTCTGACCTGGTCTCGGATCCCAGGCACTCGCGCCGCGCCGACCGGTTAGCGGCTCGGTCCGGCCACCTGCGGACGAGAACCTTCCGCCGGACGGGTCTCCGCCACTACCCTGGTGAGCATGGCGCCCAGGGCGCGCCGCGGGGGCGAGATCGAGGGCCTCAAGGGGCGGATTGCCGAGGCGTTCCGTCGAGTCGATCTTCCGGCGCGCGGATACCGGGTGTCGCGAGTCGGCCGCGAGGGCGCGTCGCCCCACCCGGTGAAGGCCGGCGCCGACGAGTTCCCTGCCAGATTTCTACCTGCACAAAGCCCGCCCGTGAGACGCCCGCCGGACGGGTGCGGCACCGGCTGATTCCGATCGAGGTCAGGTACGAGGCGAGGGTCGAGGACTCCTCGGAAGCCACGACGCCAGGCTGGCCTCGACGCTACGCGCTCACTGGCCGGAGCTCTGCATCGTGTTCGTGACCGATCACCCCGCCTCGGGGCGCTCCTGCTTCACAGGCACTGGAGGTCGCCGCCGCGCGTCCGGGCGCACCCGCTCGCCACCGTCGACCTCCACTACGTGCACGACTTCGACGTCTATCTCACGACCGCCCAGGAATACGAGGCGCTGGTGCGGCAGATCTACCCGCTGCTCCGCCTGGGCGGCGGGTCGCCCGCTCGACGGGCGCGGCGAGCTGGGGCGCGCCGGCGCCTAGCGGCGCGCGCGCCGCCGGCGCGGCGGTCACCGGTCGACGGCGTCGGGATCGGGACCCGCCACGACCAGGGTCTGCCCGGTCCGGATTGAGTACTTCAGCGCGGCGTCGTTCGCCTGGGCGAGCGTCACGGCGCGATAGTAGTCCGCGTAGCGGTCCAGATAGTCGGCTCCGGAGGCGGTAGAACTCCATCACCCAGAGAACGTCGGCCATGCCCGCTGTTCGTCTCGAGGCGGAGCGGAATCGGCCGGTGAGATACGCCGATGGCCTCGTCCCGCTCCCGACGCGTGATCCCGCGCTCGCGGAGCCGCCTGACCTCGCGAAGCGACCGCCCCGATCGTCGTTTGGCGTTGGCCGGGTTCGTCCCGAGCGCCACGGCGAACGGCCCCGGTACCACCCGGCGTCGAAGAAGCTCTCCACGGTGTAGGCGGCCAGCCCGGCTCGTCCCGGATCGCGGTGGCCGCCGAGCCGGCTGTTCAGCGTGCGCCCCCGCCGCCCAGCACCATGATTCATGACCTGCGCCGCGCGGTGCGACCGGGATCGCTCCGCCGCAGCCCCGGCATGGCCCCCACAGGATCGCCGTCTGCCTCCTTGTTGTCCGGGAGCGGGATCAGGATCCCCGCACCAGGCGGTCGTCTTGGAGGGAGATAACCAGCGCAGCGGCGCGCTCCGCCCCAGTTCCGTGGCCAGGCGCCCAGGCGGGCCCTCGACAGCTCGACGGACCCGGTTTGCCGTGACTGCCGGCGATGACCAGATGAGGCTATCGGGGCCGTGCCGATGGCTGTGGGAACGCGACGAGAGCCCGTCGCGGCCGGATCCGCGGATCGCTCTCGCACCTCGCCTGAACTCGCGCCCTGAGGCGCAAGCCAGCCAGGTAACTCTCGCCACCAACGCCGCCCACCACCAGCTGCCAGATCAACCCGGCGCCAGGCATCCAGTGCCGCAGCCGCCTTCTTCAGCCAGCAATACGCACAACGAAAAGGTTTTTT
>ERZ1370068.10453-contig-9151_pt1 | contig 40010 bp, 49 predicted proteins | sample MGYA00561227_ERZ1370068 | MGnify/ENA primary metagenome ERZ1370068 (study PRJEB38410, sample SAMEA6850437) | metagenome | study: Metagenomic assessment of the ecological functions of the soil: analysis of the soil microbiota associated with the... | reverse complement strand
TGTAGCGGGCGTGGCGGCCGAGCATCATGCGGCGCACCTCGTCGAGCTCGGTGTCGGCGTGCAGGTGAGCGGCGCGTTCGTCCATCACGCCGCGCACCCGGTGGTCGCCGATGCGCCGCCGTTGTTGACGACCGCCTGGATCACCTCGCGGAAGGTGAGCATGCCGACCAGCTCGCCGCGCTTCCATGACGACCAGCGAGCCGATGTCGCGCTCGGCCATGACGTTGAGCGCCTCGACGCGAGCGGCTGGTCGGGCGCGACGGTGAAGAGCGTGCCGCCTTTCACGCGCAAGATGTCGCTGACTTTCATGATCGTCTCCGGGAGCTGTCCGGTGGACGAGACGGTCCTGCGACGGGCCGCCGAGGGGCGTTGCGGATCAATATAGCCCACAATCGTCCGCCACAGACGAAGGTTAGTCCATCATGCCCGGCTACGCGAATCCCGGCTTCGACACGCTGGCGCTGCACGCCGGCGCCAGCACCCGACCCGGCCACCGGCGCGCGCGCGGTGCCGATCCACCTGACCACCTCGTTCGTGTTCCGAGACAGCGAGCACGCGGCGTCGCTGTTCAACATGGAGCGCGGCGGGCACGTCTACAGCGCGCATCTCCAACCCGACCAACGCCGTGCTCGAGGAGCGCATCGCCGCGCTCGAAGGCGGCGTCGGCGCGATCGCGACCGCGAGCGGCCAGGCGGCGCTGCACCTGGCGATCGCCACGATCGCCGGCGCGGGCTCGCACATCGTCGCCTCGCGCGCGCTCTACGGCGGCTCGCACAACCTGCTCGCACTACACGCTGCCGCGCTTCGGCATCGAGACCACGCTTCGTCGACCCGCGCGACCTCGACGCCTGGCGGAGCGCGATCCGGCCCGAACACCAAGCTGCTGTTCGGCGAGACGCTCGGCAATCCCGGGCTCGACGTGCTCGACATTCCCGCGGTCGCGGCGATCGCGCACGACGGCGAAGCTGCCGCTGCTCGTCGACTCGACCTTCACGACGCCGTGGCTGCTGCAAGCCCTTCGACCACGGCGCCGACCTCGTCTACCACTCGGCGACCAAGTTCCTGTCGGCGGCCACGGCGTCGTCGATCGGCGGCGTGCTGGTCGACGGCGGCACGTTCGACTGGGACGCCTCGGGACAATTTCCCGAGCTGACCGAGCCCTACGCGGGCTTCCACGGCATGGACTTCCAGGAGGAGTACCACCGTCGCCGCGTTCCTGCTGCGCGCGCGGCGCGAGGGCCTGCGCGACTTCGGCGCGTGCATGAGCCCGCACACCGCGTGGCAGATCCTGCAGGGCATCGAGACGCTGCCGCTGCGCATGGAGCGGCACGTCGCGAACACGCGCAAGGTGGTCGCGTTCCTCGCGCGGCACGCCGATGGTCGGCAGTCGATCGCCTACCCCGAGCTCGAGTCGCATCCCGACCACGCGCTGGCGAAGCAGCTGCTGCCGCGCGGCTGCGGCGCGGTGTTCAGCTTCGACCTCAAGGGCGACCGCGCGGCAGGGCAGGCGCTTCATCGAGGCGCTGCAGGATCTTCTCGCACCTCGCCAACGTCGGCGACGCCGCAGTCGCTGGTGATCCACCCCGCGATCGACCACGCACTTCCGCATGAGACGACGCGGCGCTCGCCGCAGGCCGGCATCGGCCCGGGCACGATCCGCCTGTCGATCGGCCTCGAGGATGCCGACGACCTGATCGACGACCTGAACGCGCGCGCTGCAAGCGGCTGGCGGCGCGAGCGGCGCCGCGTGAGGCTTCGACGTCGCTGCCAGGACACGGCGTACGCGCCTACGCACACGGCGGCAGGGCCGTTCGATCGCCGGCTGCCGTGCACCGTCGCTTCCGTCCACGGCGCAGCTACGACCACAGCGTCTGGACACTGCGAGCGCGCTGGTTCGCCGCACCACGGCTACGCGGTGCTCGCGCCCGACCTGCCGGGCCACGGCAGGGCGGCGGCGCGCCGCTCGCGCGCGTCGAGGACGCTGGCCGACTGGACTGATCGCGCTGCTCGACGCGGCGCGGTGTCGCGGCCGCGGCGCTCGTCGGGCACAGCATGGGCTCGCTGGTCGCGCTCGAGACGGCGGCGCGTGCCGGCGAAGCGGGTCTCGCACCTCGTCCTCGTCGCGACGGCGTATCTGATGCGCGCTCGCGCCGCGCTGCTCGACGGCGGCACGCACGCGATCCGATGACCGCGATCGACAACGTCAACACGTCTCTCGCACTCGACGCTGGCCGGCAAGCCCTCGTATCCCGGCCCGGGCACCTGGCTGCACGGCGCGCAACCGCGTCCTGATGCGCCGGCTGCAGGCGGCGCAGACCGGCGAACCAACCTGTTCCTCACCGACTTCACGTGCCCGCGATCCGCTATCGCGGCGGCGAGGCGGCGGCGGAGCGCGTGCGCTGCCGCCGACGACGATGATCCTCGGCGAGCGCGACCAGATGACCTTCCCGGCCGAGGCGCGCGACCCTCGGCAAGCGCCTCGGTGCCCGCACCGTCAGCGCTCGGCGCCGGCGCCACTACGGTGATGACGGAGACGCCGGACGCGCTGCAGATGGCGCTGATCGAAGCGCTCGCCTGATCAGAGCCCCGCGCCGCGCCAGCCAGCCGTCGAGGATCAGCGTCGCTTCGAGGGTGAACGCGCCGGCAGCGAGGCATTCGAGCAGGGCAGCGATCGGTCAGGCACTCGAAGCGCTCGACCTCGCCGTCCTGATTGGTGGGCACGGGACTGCGGCGGGACGGTCGCCTCGAACACCTCCACGTGCTCGATGACGTAGCCCTTGGCGACCGGCCGGCGCACAGGTGATCCGGTCGGTGTGTCGGAGATCGACCAGGTCGGCGATCGCGAGGTCCGCTTCTTCCTGCGTCTCGCGCTCGAGCGTCTCCTCGATCGACTCGCCCGCGCCGACCTGGCCGCCCATGAGCGTGTCCCAGCAGTCCCAGGGTCGACGCGCCTTGTCGAAGCGCGCGCTGCTGGACCCAGACCGACCGTCGGGCGCGAAGCCGACGAGGTGGACCGCCCAGGTCGTGATGCCGAGGACGCGCACGACGGCGCGCTCGACCACGGCGAGCGCTGCTGCCGTCCGCAGCGGCGACCGCCAGCACGCTCGTCGCGCCAGCGGGCGCTCGAGCCCTTCGTTCACGCAGCCAGCGGGCGATCGTGGCGAGCGACGCGTCGGCCGGTCGCGGCGATGCGCCAGCCGAGGCCATCGTCGGTGGCGGCGAGCGGCAGCCCCGCGTCAACGAGGCGCGCCGCCAGCGCGGGCTCGATGCTGCCGACCGCGCGTGCCCCGTCGATCCACAGCGTCGCGCGCGGAGCGGCGGGCGGCAAGTCGGCGGCGGCGTGCGCGGCGGCGCGCCAGTCGCTTCGCCCGCGTTGCGTCATCCCGTCTCCAGCATGGCGAGCAGTTGCGGCCCTCGTCGAGCACGGCGATGCCGAGCGCTCGCGCCTTGTCGAGCTTCGATGCCCGCCTCGGCGCCGGCGACGACGCAGTCGGTCTTCTTCGAGACCGAGCCGCGCGACCTTGCCGCCGAGCGACTCGATCATCTCCTTGGCGTCTTCGCGCGCCGAGCGTCGGCAGCGTGCCGGTGAGGACGAAGGTCTTGCCGGCGAGCGGCTTCGGCGACGCGATCGGCCTCGCCTTCGCTCTCCGACCACTCGAAGCCGGCCGCGCGCAGGCGCATCGATGACCTGCTGGTTGTGCGCCTCGGCGAAGAAGTCGTGGATGCTCTCGGCGACGATCGGCCCGACGTCGGGCACCTCGAGCAGCTGCGCCACGTCGGCGTGGCGCAGCCGGTCGAGGCTGCCGAAGTGGCGCGCCAGGTCCTTGGCCGTCGTCTCGCCGACGTGGCGGATGCCGAGCGCCGTAGAGAAAGCGCGCCAGCGTCGTCGTCGCGGCTTGCGGCGATGTTCGGCGATCGAGGTTGGCCGGCGCTCTTGTCGGCCATCCGCTCGAGCGCCTCGACGCTTGTCCGTGCGTCGAGCGCGTAGAGATCCGGGCAGCGACTGGACCATGCCGCTGTCGACGAGCTGGTCGACGAGCTTGTCGCCCAGGCCTTCGATGTCGAGCGCGCGCCGGCCGGCGAAGTGCAGGATCGCGCAGCTTGCGCTGCGCGGCGCAGAACAGGCCGCCGCTGCAGCGGTGGTCGACGCCGCCCTTCTCGCGCACGACGCGGCTGCCGCAGACCGGGCAGGCCGCGCGGCATGCGGAAGTTCGGGCACGTAGCGCTGATCGCGCCGCGCTCGCGCACGCGCCGACCACCTCCGGGATGACGTCGCCGGCGCGCCGCACGATCACCGTCGTCGCCGATACGACACGCCCTTGCGGCGCACCTCGAACAGGTTGTGCAGGGTCGCGTTCGATGACCGTCGTGCCGCCGACGAAGACCGGCTCGAGCTTGGCGACCGGCGTCAGCTTGCCGGTGCGGCCGACCTGGATCTCGATCGCGTTGCAGCACGCGTCGTCTGCTCCTGCGCCGGGTACTTCTGCGCCACCGCCCAGCGCGGCTCGCGCGACTTGAAGCCGAGCCGCTCCTGCAGCGCGCGGTCGTCGACCTTGTAGACGACGCCGTCGATGTCGTACGGCAGCGCGTCGCGCTGCGCGGCGATCGCGGCGTGGAAGTCGACCAGCCCGTCGGCGCCCTGCACGCACTCGTGCATCGGGCTCGCCGGCAGGCCCATCGCCGTCGAACGCGTCGAGCAGCGCCGTCTGCGTCGCCGGGATCTCCCAGCCCGTCGACCTCGCCGAGCCCGTAGGCGAAGAAGCTGAGCGGCCGCTTGGCGGCATTGCTGCGCGTCGAGCTGGCGCACGACGCCGGCGGCGGCGTTGCGCGGATTGACGAAGACCTTCTCGTTCTTCGCGCCGGCTTCGATCAGCTTTCGCTGGCGCTCGTTGAGCGCTGCGAAGTCGTCGCGCCGCATGAAGACCTCGCCGCGCACCTCGAGCACCGGCGCGCGTCACGCCCTTCAGCCGCTTCGGGACCGCGGCGATCGTGCGCACCGTGTGCGTCACGTCCTCGCCGGTCTCGCCGTCGCCGCGCGTCGCCGCCTGCACCAGCACGCCGCGCTCGTAGCGCAGGTTGATCGCCAGGCCGTCGAACTTCAGCTCGGCGGCGTAGGCGACCGGCGGGTCGCTCGTCGCGCCAGGCCGAGCGCCTTGCGCACGCGCGCGTCGAACTTCTCGGCGCCGGCCGCGCGTCGGTGTCGGTCTCGGTGTCGATCGAGAGCATCGGCACCGCGTGGCGCACCGGCACGCAGGCCTTCGAGCACGGCGCCGATCGACGCGCTGCGTCGGCGAGTCGGGCGTGAGCAGCTCGGGATGCGCCGCCTCGATCGCCTGCAGCTCCTGGAACAGCGCGGTCGTAGTCGGCGTCCGGGATCTCGGGCGCGTCGAGCACGTAGTAGCGATGCGCGTGGTGCGCGAGCTGCTCGCGCAGCTCGGCTGCGCGTGCGGCGGGATCGCGTGCCGCCTTGCGTTCAGACGCCGGCGAGGGCACGCGTCACCTCAGCCGCAGGAACCGCACCGGCAGCCGGCTCGCGTTCTGGCCGCACCAGAGCGGCGAGAAGTCGAGCGCTGCCGCGCGCCTCGGCGGCGGCGCGCAGCGGTGCGATCGCCGCGGTGGCGAGCGGGAACTCGGGCGCGCTGGCATCGGCGACCTCGCGCATCAGGCGGTTGACGATGCCGCGCGCCGGCCGGCCCGTGATCAGCCGCGTCAGCGCCGTGTGGCGCGCCGCATCGCTCATCAACGCCGCGACGATGGATCGCGGCTCGTCGTCGCTTCAGGGCAGCAGAGGTACGCCGGTGCCCACCTGGACCATCGAAGCGCCGAGCCGCAAGCGCCGCCTCGACGCCGGCGCGGTCGGCGATGCCGCCGGCGGCGATCACCGGCGTGCGCAGCGCGCGGACGAGCTGCGGCACGCAGCGCGAACGTGCCGGCGTGCAGGCTCGAGATCGTCGGACAGGAAGTGGCCGCGATGGCCGCCCGCCTCGAGCCCCTGCGCGATCACGCGCGTCGACGCCGCGCCGCTCGAGCCAGAGCGCCTCGTCGACCGTCGTCGCGCTGGCGAGGATGCGCGCGCCGCTCGCGCGCACGCGCGCGAGCAGGGCTCGTCGGGCAGCCCGAAATGGAAGCTGACGACACGCGGGCGCAGCTCTCGATCGAGCGCGGCACCGCGTCGCGTCGAAGGGGTATGCGACCGCGCCCGCGGGCGACGGCGGCAGAGGTCGAGGCCGAACTCGCGGTAGTAGGGTGCGAGCGCGCTCCGCCACGTGGCCTCGCGCGCGGCGTCGGCGAACCGGCGGACGGTGGCAGAAGAAGTTGAGGTTGAACGCGCCGGCGGATCCCGCTGGCGCGGATGGCGCGCGATCTCGCGCCGGATCGCCTGCGGCGTCGAGACATGCGCACGGCAGCGATCCGAGTCCGCCGGCGCTGGCACACGGCGATCGCGAGCGCGCGCGCGCTTGCGCGCGCCGGCCATCGGTGCCTGGATCACCGGCAGCTCGACGCCGAGCGACTGCGTGCAGCTCCATGCGAAGCTCTCCTCAGCTGAACAGGCGCCGCGCCGCCAGCGTGCCGGCGGCGAGATCGCGCCCTCGAGCGCGCGCGTAGAGCTGCGCCCGAGCTCGCCGCCGATCGCCTCGAACCCGGCGCTGCTGAGCGGCCGGCCGTCGTCGTCGACGACGTCGGCGTCCATGCCGACCGCGAGCGCCTGCGCCGCCGCCTGCCAGGCCTTGAACGGCTCGACCGCCGGGGTCGGTCTGCGGCACGTCGAAGGCGAGCGTGACGTCGCGCACCGCGGCGCGATCGGGCTCGTCGGCGAGCGCGGCCTGCGAGTCGAAGGTCAGCGTCGAGCACCGGCGGCGCGCCCTCCTCCGTCGACGGATAGACGAGCCGGCCCGGCACGACGCCGGGAACGAAGCCGTGGCGGCGCGCGTGCTGCTGGATGTAGCCGACGCTCCACGCCGCGCCGCGCGCGTGCAGGTGCACCGCGAGCTGCGCATCGTGCTGGCTGGCGAAGGCGTCGAGCTCGCGCGCGCGCGCCATCACGTCGAGCATGTCGGGCGAGTCCAGGCCATCGCGCCGATCGGCGTCGGCGAAGGCCTGCATCCGCTGCACGAACTCGGAGTACTCGATCTCGTTGAGCGCGCCGGTCCGGTTGGCGAGCTGCACGCCGGCCTGCAGCTCGCCGTAGCGCTGCCGCCGCGGCCGGCGCTTCCCACTCGCCGGTCTCGGCTGTTCGAGCCCTTCGACGATGACGAGCTTGCTGCCGACGTGGCGCTTCGACGGCAGGTGGGCGATGACCGACGTCGCCGGCGATCGGCGCCTCGACGGCGATCGTGCGCGAGCGCGTCGATCAGCGCGTCGAGCTGCAGCGGCAGCCGCTTCGAGAGCCGCCGTGGCCGGCGCGGTCGCGGTCGTCGACGCTGCGCGTCGTCCTCGGCGAGCGCGGACGCATCGCCGATCGCGCGGCGCCGAGGCGCTCGGCTCCTCGCGCTCGCCGGGTCGGCGCGCTTGCGGACCGGCGCGACGCGCCTGCCAGGCGCCATGGGCGACGACGCCGGCGAGGACGATGCCGCCGAGCGACGCCAGCGCGACCGTCAGGCTGTTCACGGAGCCTGCGTCAGGCCGCTTCGGCGAGGCCGCATCGCGCCCGGCATGTCGACGGTGACGATGCGCGACACGCCCTGCTCCTGCATCGTCACGCCGATCAGCTGCTCGGCCATCTCCATCGCGATCTTGTTGTGGCTGATGAACAGGAACTGGGTCGCCTTCGACATCTCGGTGACGAGCTTGGCGTAGCGCTCGGTGTTGGCGTCGTCGAGCGGCGCGTCGACCTCGTCGAGCAGGCAGAACGGCGCCGGGTTGAGCTGGAAGATCGCGAACACGAGCGCGATCGCCGTCAGCGCCTTCTCGCCGCCCGAGAGCAGGTGGATCGATGCTGTTCTTCTTGCCCGGCGGCTGCGCCATCACCTGCACGCCGGCGTCGAGGATCTCGTCGCCGGTCATCATCAGGCGCGCCGTGCCGCCGCCGAACAGCGTCGGGAACATGCGGCCGAAGTGGTCGTTGACCTGGTCGAAGGTCGTTGCCAGCAGCTCGCGCGTCTCGAGGTCGATCTTGCTGGATCGCGTCCTCGAGCGTCGTCATCGCCTCGGTCAGGTCGGCGTTCTGCGCGTCGAGGAAGCCCTTGCGCTCGCGCGCCGTGGCCGAGCTCCTCGAGCGCCGCGAGGTTGACCGCGCCGAGCGCCTCGATGTCGCGGTTGAGCGCGTCGATCCTCGCCCTGCAGGCCGGCGAGCTTGACGCCGCCTTCCTCGATCGACTGCGCGATCGCGTCGCGGTCGGCGTCGGCCGCGTCGAGCTGCTCGGCGTACTGCGCGCCGCCGAGCTGCGCCGCCTGCGCTTCGAGCTGCAGCGCGCTGACCTTGTCGCGCAGCGGCTGCAGCGCCTGCTCGTGGCCGCAGGCGCGCCTCGTCGGCGCGGCGCAGGCTGCTGCGACAGGTCGTCGTAGACGCTGCGCTTCTCGCCGAGGCGCTGCTCGTGCTCGAGCCGCGTCGCCAGCGCGGCTCTGCAGCTCGGCCTGCGGCCGGCGCGTCGGTGAGCTGGCGCGTGCTCGTCGGCGAGCGCGGCGTCGGCCGCCGAGGTTGGCCTCGAGCTGCTGCGCGCGCGGTCTCGATCGCGCGCTCGAGCTCCTGGCGCGCGCGCCGCGAGCGAGCGCAGCTCGAACTGCGCCTCCTGCGCTTGCGCTCGAGCGCGCGGCTGCTCGTCGCGCGCCGCGTCGAGCGCGCGCTCGGCGGCGATGCATCGCCTCGTCGAGCTCGGCCTGGCGCTCCTGGTGCGACGCCGAGCTCGCACGTCGAGCGCGTCGAAGCGCGCTCTCGCCGCTGCGCGGCGTCGCGCCGCAGCTCCGGCGAGCTCGGCGTCGAGCGCGGCGCGCTCGCCGTCGAGCTGCTCGCGCCGCTGCGCTGCGTCTGCTCGGCGAGCTGGCGTCAGGCGCACGCAGCTCGACCTGCTGGCTGGTGCGCGCGCGACTGCAGCTCGCGCGGCTTCGCGCTGGCTCGCGGCGAGGTGCGCTGCGCGGCGTCGGTGCTCGCCGCCTCGGCGCGCACCAGGCGCGCTGCGCGACTCCTCGCTGACCAGCGCCTGCGCGCGCGTCTGCCGCTCCAGGTTCTCGATCTCCTGCGCGCGCGCGAGCAGGCCGGCCTGCTCGCGAGTCGGGCGCGTAGAAGCTGACCGCGAACTGGCTCACCGCGTGGCCCTTCGCGCGTCATGATCGACTTCGCCGTGCGTCAGGCTTGAGCGCGCGGCGAGCGCGTCGTCGAGGTCGCTCGCGGTGTAGACGCCTTCGAGCCAGTCGCCGAGCAGCGCCTGCAGGCCCGCGTCGCCGAGATGCAGCAGGTCGGCGCAGGCGCGGCAGCGTGCGGTGCGACGCTCGCGATGCGCGCCGGCGGCGCGGTGAAGAACGCCAGCGCGCGACGGCGGCGCGTCGGCGGCGAAGGCGCGCACGGTGTCGAGCCGGCCGATCTCGAGCGCGCCGAGGCGCTCGCGCAGCGCCGCTTCGAGCGCAGCTTCCCAGCCCGGCTCGATGCGGATCCGCGTCCACAGGCCCGGCGAGCGATTCGAGCCCGTGGCGCGGCGAGCCAGGGCTTGAGCTTGTCCTCGACCTGCACCTTCTCCTGCAAGCGCCTGCAGCGCGTCGAGGCGCGCGCCGAGCTCGGCGTGGCGGCGGCCTTCGTCGTTGACGCGCGTCCTGCAGCGCGCGCCGCTCCTCGTCGAGCGCCGGGCACGCGCGCCTGCCAGTCGGCGAGCGCGGCGAGCGCGGCCTGGTGCTTCGCCTCGGCCTCGCCGGCGGCGCGCTGCGCGGCGTCGAGCTCGCCGGGCTCGATCGCGACCAGCGCCCTTCTCTTCGCGCGACCAGGCGCTCGCGCGCGCGCGCTCGGCCTGGCGTCAGCCGCTCGTCGACGCTGCGCGCCTCGGCGGCCGAGCACCTGGATCTGCTGCTGCACCGTCGGCGACCGCGCCGCGCTGCGCGTCGCTGCGCGACTGCGCCTCGCGCAGCGCCTCCTCGACGCTCGGCAGACGCGCGCGCGTGCGTCGGCGAGCTCGCGCGGCGAGCGACTCGGCGGCTGCGCTCGGCGGCCTCGATCTCGCCGCCGAGCGCGCGCGTGCTCGGCGCCGGCGTCGGCCTCGCGCGCCGCGCCAGCGCGGCGCTCTGCGCTTCGAGGTCGGCGCGCTGGCGCGACGAGCCGCTCGCGGCCGGCGGCGACGTAGCGGATGCGCTCCTCGAGCCGGCTGACCTCGAGCGCGCGCCTCGGCCGAGCGCGCCCTGCGCCGCGTGCAGCGCGTCGCTGGCCGTCGTAGTGCGCCTGGCGGATCGCCTCGAGCTCGGCCTCGGCGTGGCGCAGCGTCGGCGCTGCCGCGACTTCGAGCGCGGCGACCGCGGCGACGACCGCCTGGCCTGACGCGCTCCTGCTCGCGCGCCGCGTCGCGGTGCTTGCAGGAACCAGAGCTGGTGCAGCTTCAGCTGCGCGTCCGTGCTGCAGCGCGCGGTAGCGGCCGGCGACCTCGGCCTGCGTCTCGAGCTTGTCGAGGTTGCCGTTGAGCTCGCGCAGGATGTCCTCGACGCGGGTCAGGTTCTCGCGCGTGTCCTTGAGGCGGCGTCTCGGTCTCGCGCCGGCGCTCCTTGTACTTCGAGACGCCGGCGGCTTCCTCGAGGAACAGGCGCAGCTCCTCGGGCTTGCTCTCGATGATCCGGCGAGATCGTGCCCTGGCCGATGATCGCGTAGGCGCGCGGGCCGAGGCCGGTGCCGAGGAACACGTCCTGCACGTCGCGCCGGCGCACCGGCTGGTCGTTGATGTAGTAGCTGCTCGTGCCGTCGCGCGTCAGCACGCGCTTGACGGCGATCTCGGCGAAGCGGTTCCACGGGCCGCCGGCGCGCGCCGTCGGCGTTGTCGAAGACGAGCTCGACGCTGGCGCGGCCGGCGGGCTTGCGCAGGTTCGTGCCGTTGAAGATCACGTCCTGCATCGACTCGCCGCGCAGCTCGCTCGCCTTGCTTTCGCCGAGCACCCAGCGCACCGCGTCGATGATGTTGGACTTGCCGCAGCCGTTCGGGCCGACGACGCCGACGAGCTGGCCGGGAAGCTGGAAGTGGGTGGGTTCGACGAACGACTTGAAGCCCGACAGCTTGATCGAATTCAGGCGCATGGGAGCGGCGGCGCGAGCGGGCGCGCCTAAGTGATTGATTTAATTGACGAAAACGCCGCCGAGCTGCGGGCGTCGGAGCGGCCGGATGATAGCATCGCGACCCTCCGTTCCGAGCGCTCGCGAGACGCTCGCCGCCATGGCCCGCAACGCCCGCCTCGCAACGACCTCGGCTCGACCCGGCACGACGCCGGCCAGTGCCGCCGAGCGCGCCGCAGACGCGACTCGACGTCTTCGCCAATCCGAGCGCCGGAGCGCGACTACGTCGATCCAGTTCGTCGATTCCCGAGTTCACCTGCAACTGCCCGCTCACCGGCCAGCCCGACTTCGCGCACTTCACGATCGAGATGGTCGCCGACAAGCTGTGCGTCGAGCTGAAGAGCCTGAAGCTCTACTTCTGGAGCTACCGCGACGTCGGCGCGTTCCACGAGAAGGTGACCAACGACGATCCTCGACGACATCGTCGCCGCGACGAAGCCGCGCTTCGTCCGCATCGCCGCGCGCTGGAACGTGCGCGGCGGCATCTACACCAACGTCGTCGCCGAGCACCGCAAGAAGGGATGGACGCCGGCACCCGCGGTCGCGCTGCCGGCCGCGGCGAATCCGGCCACGCCCTCGTGATGTGGGCAATAGTGCCGGCGCGCGAGGCCTCGGCGGTCTCGGGCCGACCCGCTCCGACAATGCGATCGGTCGCACTCGCGGGCGAAGCGGCTGCGCCCGACGTCGTCTTCGACCTCAGCCACCTCCTCCATGACCCATCCGCTGCAAAGCACCATCGACCTCGCCTGGGAAGACCGCGCCTCGCTCGACTCCGGCCAACAGCCCTGAGGTCCGCGCCGCCGGTCGAGCAGGTCATCGCCGGCCTCGACGCCGGCGCGATCCGCGTCGCCGAGCGCCACGGCGTCGGCGAGTGGACGCGTCAACCAGTGGGTCAAGAAGGCGGTGCTGCTGCAGCTTTCGCCTGAGCGAGAACCGGCTGATGCAAGCCGGCGAGCTCGCCTTCTTCGACAAGGTCGAGACCGAAGTTCTCGCGCCGACAGCGAGGCGGCGTTGCGCGCCAGCGGCGTTCGCGTCGTGCCGCCGGCGGTCGCGCGGCGCGGCTCGTACCTCGCGAAGAACGTCGTCATGATGCCGAGCTACGTCAACATCGGCGCCTACGTCGACGAAGGGCACGATGGTCGACACCTGGGTCACCGTCGGCTCGTGCGCGCAGATCGGCAAGAACGTGCACCTCTCCGGCGGCGTCGGCATCGGCGGCGTGCTCGAGCCGATGCAGGCCAACCCGACCATCATCGAGGACAACTGCTTCATCGGCGCGCGCTCCGAGATCGTCGAGGGCGTGATCGTCGAGGAGAACTCGGTCGATCTCGATGGGCGTCTACATCAGCCAGAGCACCAAGATCTACGACCGCGCGACCGGCCAGGTGAGCTACGGCCGGATCCCGGCCGGCTCGGTCGTCGTCAGCGGCAACCTGCCCGCGCGCCGACGGCAGCCACAGCCTGTATTGCGCGGTCATCGTCAAGCGCGTCGACGCGCAGACGCGGGCCAAGACGAGCATCAACGAACTGCTGCGAAGCTGAAGGGACATCTGATGAGCAGCGGCAACATGGAGCGCGTGCTGCGGCTGATGTCGGAAAAGGGCGCGTCCGACGTCTACCTGTCGGCCAGCTCGCCGATCCTGATCAAGATCAACGGCCAGCTGCTCCAGCTTTCCGACCAGCCGCTGACGCACACCGCAGCCGCGCCAGCTGCTCGCCGAGCTGCTGACGCCGAGCCAGCTCGAGGAGCTCGAGGACACCGGCGAGCTCAACGTCGGCGTCGGCCTCGCCGGCGTCGGCAGCTTCCGCCTCTCGGGCTTCAAGCAGCGCGGCTCGATCGCCGCGGTGTTCCGCTGCATCCCGTTCGAGATCCCGACGCTCGAGAGCCTCAACGTGCCGTCGATCCTGAGCACGCTGGTGCTCGAAAAGCGCGGCCTGATCCTGATGGTCGGCGCGACCGGCACCGGCAAGAGCACGACGCTGGCGTCGATGCTCGAGCAGCGCAACCAGCAGATGGCCGGCCACATCCTGACGATCGAGGACCCGATCGAGTTCCTGTTCAACAACAAGAAGTCGGTGGTCAACCAGCGCGAGGTCGGCCGCGACACGCAGAGCCTGCAGATCGGCCTGAAGACCGCGCTGCGCCAGGCGCCCGACCTGATCATGATCGGCGAGATCCGCGACCGCGAGACGATGACCGCGGCGATCTCGTACGCGCTGTCGGGCCACCTCGTGCTGTCGACCCTGCACGCCAACAACAGCTACCACGCGCTCGGCCGGATCCTGTCGTTCTACACGCCGGAAGCGCGGCCGGCGCTGCTCGCCGACCTCGCCGCCGGCCTGCGCGCGATCGTCTCGCAGCGCCTCGTGCGCAGCGTCGCCGGCGGCCGCATGCCGGCGGTCGAGGTGCTGCTCAACACCAAGCTGATCTCCGGAGCTGATCGAGCGCGGCGACTTCAGCGGCGTCAAGGAAGCGATGGAGAAGTCGCTCGCCGAAGGCTCGCAGACCTTCGAGCAGGACCTGGCGCGCATGATCGAGGCCAACATCATCACGCGCGACGAAGGCCTCGCCTACGCCGACTCGCCGACCAACCTGATGTGGCGCCTGCAGAACGACATGACGCCGGTCTCGCGCGATCGTGCCAGAAGAAGGAAGAAGACGAGCGACCAGCCGAGCTTCACCGAGATCACGATCGACGTGCGCCCGGAAGAAGTCGTCGGCGTCTCGCCGAACCTGCGCCGCTTCTGAGCCGCGCTTCCGATCCGTCTGCCGATGTCGGCGACGCTTGCGCTCGCCGAGCAGCTGATCGCGCTGCCGCTCGGTCACGCCCGACGACGGCGGCTGCCAGGCGCTGATCGCCGCACGCCTCGCGCCGCTCGGCTTCGACTGCACCACCGCTGCCGTTCGGCCCGGACGACGGCGCGCGTCAGCAACCTGTGGGCGATCCGCCGCGGCAGCGGCGGCCGACGGCAAGCTGCTCGTCTTCGCCGGCCACACCGACGTCGTCCCGACCGGGCCGCTCTCCGCCTGGCGCAGCGACCCGTTCGTGCCGACCCGGCGCGACGGCGTGCTCTACGGCCGCGGCGCCGCCGACATGAAGAGCCTCGATCGCGGCGATGGTCGTCGCCGCCGAGGAGTTCGTCGCCGCGCGCGCCGGCGCACGCCGGCGCGCGTCGCCCTGCTGATCACGAGCGACGAGGAAGGCCCGTCGCTCGACGGCACCGGCACGCGTCTGCGACTGGCTGCGTCGACGCAGGCATCGCGGCTCGACTACTGCGTCGTCGGCGAGCCGACCTCGGTGCGCCGGCTCGGCGACACGATCAAGAACGGCCGCCGCGGCACGCTCGTCCGGCAAGCTGCGCGTCCGCGGCGTGCAGGGCCACATCGCCTACCCGCAGCTGGCGAAGAACCCGATCCACCTCGCCGCGCCGCTGCTCGCCGAGCTGGTCGGCGATCGACTGGGACCGCGGCAACGCGCACTTCCCGCCGACCTCGTGGCAGATGTCGAACATCCACGCCGGCACCGGCGCCGGCAACGTGATCCCGGGCGAGCTCGTGGTCGACTTCAACTTCCGCTTCAGCACCGAGTCGACGCCGGAGTCGCTGAAGGCGCGGCTCGAGGCGATCGTCGCGCAGCCACGGCGTCGAGCACGACGATCGCCTGGACGCTCGGCGGCGAGCCGTTCCTCACCCGCCCGGCGCGCTCAGCGACGCGCTCGCGCGCGCGATCCGCGACGCACGCCGGCGTCGCGACCGAGCTGTCGACCACCGGCGGCACGTCCGACGGCCGCTTCATCTCGCAGATCTGCAAGCAGGTCGATCGAGTTCGGCCCGGTCAACGCGAGCATCCACAAGATCGACGAGCAGCATCGAGATCGCGAGCCTCGACGTGCTGAAGAACGTCTACCGCGCGACGCTCGAGCGGTCTGCGTGCGCGATGACACTGGTCGAGCTCGTCGTCGCCGCATCGCGAGCGGCTGAAGCAGGCCGGCGTCGTCGTTCGGCCACGGCACCGGCAACGCCTTCGACGAGGCCGCCTGGCTCGTCACCTGGTCGCTCGGCCTGCCGCTCGACGCGCTCGAGACGCAAGGCCAGCGCGCGCTCAGCGCCGACGAGCAGGCCAAGGCCGACGCGCTGATCGCGCGCGCGCATCGAGACCCGCAAGCCCGCTGCCTACCTCACCGGCGAGGCCTGGCTGCAGAACATGCCGTTCACGATCGACGAGCGCGCGATCGTGCCGCGCTCGCTACATCGCCGAGCTGCTGGTCGACGTCGAGGAGACCGGCACGCTCGACGCCTGGCTCTCCGACCGCACGCAGCGCGTCCTCGACCTCTGCACCGGCAACGGCAGCCTGGCGGTGATCGCGGCGATGGCGTATCCGGAGATCGCGGTCGACGCGGCCGACATCTCGGCCGACGCGCTCGCAGCTCGCGCGCATCAACGTCGATCGCCACGGTCTCGGCGAGCGCATCACGCGTGGTCGAGTCGGACCTGTTCGCGCAGCTGCCGGACCGCTACGACCTGATCCTCTGCAACCCGCCCTACGTCAACGACGCGAGCATGGCGGCGCTGCCCGCCGAGTACCGCGCCGAGCCGGCGCTCGCGCTCGCCGGCGGCGCCGACGGCATGGACCTGGTCCGGCGCATCGTCGCCGAGGCGCCGGCGCACATGAGCGACGACGCGCGTGCTCGTGCTCGAGGTCGGCCACGAGCGGCGCCACTTCGAGCGCGCGTTCCCGCGCCTCGAATGCGCCTGGCTGGAGACGAGCGGCGGCGACGACCGCGTCGTCTGATCGAGCGCCGCGCCCCGACGCCTGACGCGCCGCAGCGCGCGCCGCGGCGAGCGCGTCTGATCGTCGGCCGGCGAAAATCGCGCCATGCTCGTTCTCACCCAGCTCTCGCTGCGCCGCGGCGTCAAGCTCGTCCTCGACCGCACCAGCCTCACCATCCAGCCGGGCGAGAAGGTCGGCCTGGTCGGCCGCAACGGCGCCGGCAAGTCGTCGCTGTTCTCGCTGCTCGCCGGCCGCCTGCACGCCGACGCCGGCGACGTCGCCGATGCCGCCGCGCTGGCGCATCGGCCGAGGTCGCGCAGGAGATGCCGGAGACCGACCAGGGCGCGACCGACTTCGTCCTCGCCGGCGACAGCGCGCTCGCCGAGGCCGAGGCCGAGCTGGCGCGCGCCGAGGCGAGCGACGACGGCCACGCGATGGCCGCACGCGCACGAGGCGATCCAGCGACGCCGGCGGCTTCGACGCGCGGCCGCGCGCGCAGGCGATGCTGCTCGGCCTCGGCTTCAAGGTCGCCGAGCTCGACGCGCCGGTCGACGAGCTTCTCGGGCGGCTGGCGGATGCGCCTGCAGCTCGCGCGCGCGCTGATGTGCCCGGCCGACCTGATGCTGCTCGACGAGCCGACCAACCACCTCGACCTCGACGCGCTGGTCTGGCTCGAAGCCTGGCTGCAGCGCTACGCCGGCACGATGATCGTCATCAGCCACGACCGCGAGTTCCTCGACGCCGATCACCAAGGTCACGCTGCACCTCGACGAGACCAAGCTCGTCGCGCTACACCGGCAACTACACCGCGTTCGAGGAGATGCGCGTCGATCCGCCTCGAGCAGGCGCAGGCGAGCTTCGAGAAGCAGAAGGAGCGCATGGCGCACCTGCAGAAGTTCATCGACCGCTTCAAGGCCAAGGCGAGCAAGGCCAAGCAGGCGCAGAGCCGGGTCAAGGCGCTGGCGCGGATGGAAAAGCTCGCGCCGGTGCTGACCAGCGCCGACTTCCAGTTCGAGTTCCGCGAGCCGCTGAGCCTGCCGAACCCGATGCTCGCGTTCGCCGACGTCGCCTGCGGCTATCGGCGACGACGGCGCGGCGCGAAGCGGATCGTCGACCACGTCGACCGCTCGGTGCTCGCCGGCCAGCGCATCGGCATCCTCGGCGCCAACGGCCAGGGCAAGTCGACGCTGCGTCAAGACGATCGCCGGCGACGCTGCGCGCCGCTCGCCGGCGACGATCGTCGCCGGCAAGGGCCTGACGATCGGCTACTTCGCGCAGCAGGAGCTCGACGTGCTCTCGCCCGCCGACGGCGCCGCTGATGCACATGGTTCGCCTCGCCCGCGACGTCGGCCCGGCGGCGCGCGAGCAGGAGCTGCGCGACTTCCTCGGCTCGTTCCGCTTCACCGGCGAGATGGTCCAGCAGCCGGTCGGCACGCTGTCCGGCGGCGAGAAGGCGCGCCTGGTGCTGGCGATGCTGGTCTGGCAGCGACCGAACCTGCTGCTGCTCGACGAGCCGACCAACCACCTCGACCTGACGACGCGCGAGGCGCTGAGCGATGGCGCTCAACGAGTTCGAGGGCACGGTGATGCTGGTGAGCCACGACCGCGCCCTGCTGCGCGAGGTCTGCGACGAGTTCTGGCTGGTCACCGACGGCGGCGATCGAGCCGTTCGACGGCGACCTCGACGACTACCAGCGCTGGCTGCTCGAGCAGTCGAAGGCGGCCGCCGCGCGGCGCGGCCGCGGAGCCGGCGGCGACGCCGCGGCGAAGCGCCGAGCACGGCGCCCGGCAGCGGCACGCCGCCGGCTCGCGGCCGCGGCGACGCGCCGCACCGGCGCCGGCGAGCCGGCAGCAGCGCGCGACGACCGCAAGGCGGCCGCCGCCGCGCGCCAGCAGCGCGCCGACGCCGCCAAGCCGCTGAAGAAGGAGCTCAACCGCATCGACAACAAGCTCGGCGTCCTGTTCGCCGAGCGCGACGCGCTGGAAGCGGCGAGCGCCGCCGACGCGCGTCGACGCCGCCAGAGCGCGCCGAGACCGGCCGCCGCCTGAAGGCGATCGCCGCGCAGATCGAGCGCGCTCGAGGCGCGCTGGCTCGAGCTCAGCACGCAACTCGACGAGCATTGCAGAATCGGTCGGCTGAACCGACTTCACCTCTGCAAAGGAGACCGCCATGATCAAGCCCGAGAAAATCCTCTACACCGCCCACGCCACCTCCACCGGCGGCCGCGACGGCACGTCGAAGACCGACGACGGCGTGCTCGACGTCAAGCTCACGACGCCCAAGGGCCTGGGCGGCAACGGCGCCGTCGGCACCAACCCGGAGCAGCTGTTCGCGGCCGGCTACTCGGCCTGCTTCATCGGCGCGATGAAGTTCGTCGCCGATGCATGCAGAAGATCGCCGCTGCCGGCCGACACCTCGATCAACGCCGACGTCGGCATCGGCCCGATCCCGCAGGGCTTCGGCATCCAGGTCTGCGCTGCACGTCCACGATCCCCGGCATGGACAAGGACGCGGCGCAGAAGCTCGTCGAGGCCGCGCACAGGTCTGCCCGTACTCGAACGCGACCCGCGGCAACGTCGAGGTCACGCTCGACGTCGTCTGAGCCGCGGCGCGCCAGCCGCTCGCGGCGCGGCGCGCCGCGCAGCAACTGCAGGATCAGCTCGACCCGCGCCTGACCGGCGTGAGCGTCGCCGGCCGACGGCGAAGGCGTCGGCTCGCCTTCGCGGCCGACGCGCGCCGTCGAGGCAGCGGCGTCGCGCGCAGCACCGGCGACGCCGCGCGGCGACGCTGCTCGCGCAGCGCCGCGGCGAGCGCGCGGTGAGACGAGCCGTTGCCGGTGGCGGCGACGACCGATGCCGTCGACGCCGGCGTCGACCAGCGCACGAACGCGCGCGGCCATCGGCGCCGGCGCGCGCTGGCGACGATCTCGACCCACGGCCAGCCGGCGCGCCGCCGGCGGCAGGCGATCGAGGCCCGAGCGCGGCTTCTGCGGCCACGGCGCGCAGTCGCCGACGAGCGCCGTCCTCGACGCGTGCCGAGCGGCCCGGCGTCGCCCGACGAGAACGCATCGAGCCGCGACGGGTGAACCTTGCGCACGTCGCGGCGCCGAGTGCAGCGTCGCCGGCGAAGGCGCACGACCACGCCGGCGCGCCCGGCCGCGGCGCGACGGCGATCGCATCGGCGCAGGTTGCGCGGTCCGTCGGCCTCGCGCGAGGTCGCCGGCCGCATCGCCGCCGGTCAGCACCACCGGCTTGGTCGCGGCGACGACGCGGGCCAGGAAGTAGGCGGTCTCCTCGAGCGTGTCGGTGCCGTGGGTGACGACGACGCCGCGCCACCTCGGGCCGCGCCGCATGGTGCGGCGACGCCGCTGCGGCGAGCCGCCGCCAGGTGGCGAAGTCCATGTCCTTGCTGTCGAGCTGGGCGACCTGCTCGGTCTCGACCGCGACGCCGCTCAGGCCGGCGGCCGCAGCGACCAGCGCGCCGACGCCGACAGCGCCGGCGACGTAGCCGACGTTGTCGTCGGGCGAGGCGGCGCTGCCCGGCGATCGTCCCGCCGGTGCCGAGGACGACGACGGTGCGGAGGCTGCTTTGCATTATTTGCCGAACTGGATGAAAATACAGCGCTGGATGGAAATTCAGCCCGAGGCTCAGCTGAAAGCTCGGAGCCCACGCCGGAGGCTGCATGAACGAAATGCCCAAACTCACCGACCGCCAGCAGCAGATTCTCGACCTGGTGCAGAGCGCGATCGAGCGCACCGGCGCCCCGCCCACGCGCGCCGAGATCGCCAACGAGCTCGGCTTCACGTCGGCCAACGCCGCCGAGGAGCACCTGCAGGCGCTGGCGCGCAAGGGCGTGATCGAGCTGGTCGGCGGCACGTCGCGCGGCATCCGTCTGCAGTCTGACACGCTGCGCGCGCTCAACCAGGCGCGCGGCAAGCAGTCTCAGCTGCCGCTGCCGAGCCTGGCGCAGCTCTCGCTGCCGCTGGTCGGCCGGGTCGCGGCCGGCAGCCCGATCCTCGCGCAGGAGCACATCGACCAGACCTACCTGATGGAGGCGAGCATGTTCTCGCGCCGGCCCGACTACCTGCTCAAGGTGCGCGGCATGAGCATGAAGCGACGCCGGCATCATGGACGGCGACCTGCTCGCGGTGCAGAAGGCCAAGGAGGCGAAGAACGGCCAGATCGTCGTCGCCCGCCTCGGCGACGATGTCACCGTCAAGCGCTTCAGGCGCAGCCGCGGCACGATCGAGCTGCTGCCGGAGAACCCGGAATTCAAGCCGATCGTCGTCGGCCCGGGCGAGCGGCTTCGAGATCGAAGGCCTCGCCGTCGGCCTGATCCGCAACAACATGCTGATGTGAGCGCGGCGCCATGGTGATCAAGTCGCCCAAGGCCGCGAGCGCAGCCGAGTGCGAGCGCTCGAGCAGCTGCCCAACGTCGGCCCCGCGATCGCCGCCGACCTGCGCCTGATCGGCATCGAGCGGCCGGCCGACCTGCGCGGCAAGGACGCCTGGAACGCTCTACCGGGCGTCTGTGCGAGAAGACCGGCGAGCGCCAGGACCCGTGCGTCCTCGACACCCTGATGGCCGCTACCGACTTCATGCGGGCGCGCCCGCCGCGCCGTGGTGGAAGCTACCCGGCCGAGCGCAAGGCGACCTTCGGCGCGTTCTGACGCCAGCGCCGCGACGCGGCAGCGAACTGGCCGGTCGCGGCCGCCTTTTCGCGGCTTCGTCACAGCGCGCCGGCTAGAACAATGGTCGCTCGGCCGTCGACCGAACGCCGCGCGACCCATGCCTGCCCCGCCTTCAAGCGCCTGTTCAACAGCTTCGTGCCTTCGGCCGCTGCCGCCGACGGCTCGGCGCCGCGCTCGGAAAGCCTGCCGCCGCTGGCCCCGGCGGCGCGACGTCGGCCTGGGTGCGGCGGCTCGGCGAGCGCTGCGCGCACCGAGGCGCTGGCCGCGGCCCGGCTCGACTTCGACGAGGCGCTGGGCGACATCCGCACCCCGGCGGCGCTCGACATCCGCTCGCGCATCGCCGTCGCCCGCTCGCTGCACGAGCTCTGGCACTTCCGCGAGGAGGTCTTCAGCCCGGTGGCCTGCCGCCACGACCAGGCCGGGCCGCCGGTCGCGCTCGCCGAGTCTCGACCTGCACTTCCCGCGCCGCGATCGCGGCTGACCGGTCGCGGCACGGCGCTGCCGCGCCCGCGCCGGCCAGCCTCAGGCGGCCGTGGTCAAGGCCGGCGAGGAAGTCGCTCTTGCCCAGGTTCGACGCCGTTGTGGCGCAGCAGCGCGTACATCGGTCGTGACGTGGAAGAAGAAGTTCGGCAGCGCGAAGTGCTTGAGGTACGATCTCGCCCTTCATCAGTGATCGGCCCGGCGCGGCGCGGCACCGAGATCTCGCGCGTCGTCGCTGCCGTCGATCTGCGCCGGCCGGCACCGACTGCACGTAGTCGATCGTCTTCCTGACGCGCTGCGCGCAGCTCGGCGAGCGTCGTCTCGTTGTCCTCGAACTTCGGCGCCTTCGACTGCCGGCGAGGCGGGCGACGCAGAACTTGGCGGCGTCGCAGGCGATCTGGATCTGCTGCATGAAGCGGCAGCATGTCGGGCGCGAGGCGGGCGCCGAGGTAGACCGACGGCTCGAACTTCTTCGCCGCGGCGTGGGCCTCGGCCTTGTCGAGCCAGGCCGTCGATGTTGCCGAGCATGCGCACGAAGATCGGCACGCTGGCCGAGTGCATCGAGATGCGCCATGGAGTCTCCTTCGAATGGTTGCGAATGAGCCGATGCTACCCGGCGGCGCGCGAGCCGTGCACAATGGGTCGCGGCCCGCGGAGAAGCGGCCGCGGCTACCTGCCCGCCCCGTGAACATCATCATCCTCGACGACTACCAGGACGCGGTGCGCAAGCTCAAGTGCGCAGCCATCCTCGAGCAGCTCAACGCCAAGGTCTTCACCAACACCGTCAAGGGCATCGGCCAGCTCTCGGTTCGCCTGCGCGACGCCGACGTGCTGGTGCTGATCCGCGAGCGCACCCAGCTTCCCGCGCCAGCTGCTCGAGAAGCTGCCCAAGCTCGAAGCTGATCTCGCAGACCGGCCGGGTCGGGCTCGCACATCGACGTCGAGACCTGCACCCGGCTCGGCATCGCCGTCGCCGAGGGCGTCGGCTCGCCGGTGGCGCCGGCCGAGCTGACCTGGGCGCTGATCATGGCGGCGATGCGGCGGCTGCCGCAGTACATCGGCAACCTCAAGCACGGCGCCTGGCAGCAGTCGGGGCTGAAGGCGGCGTCGATGCCGCCGAACTTCGGCCTCGGCATGGTGCTGCAGGGCAAGACGCTCGGCATCTGGGGCTTCGGCAAGATCGGCCAGCTCGGTCGCCGGCTACGGCAGGCGCTTCGGCATGCACGTCGTCGTCTGGGGCAGCGAGGCGCGCGCGACCAGCGCGCGTGGCCGACGGCTACGAGGCGGCCGCGAGCTGCGAGGCGCTCTTCGAGGCCGCCGACGTGCTCTCGCTGCACCTGCGCCTGCACGACGCGCACGCGCGGCATCGTCAAGCTCGACGCGCTGTCGCGCATGAAGCCGACGGCGCTGCTCGTCAACACCTCGCGCGCCGAGCTGATCGAGGAAGGCGCGCTGGTCTCGGCGCTCAACCGCGGCCGGCCCGGCATGGCCGCGGTCGACGTGTTCGAGAGCGAGCCGATCCTGCAGGGCCACCTGCTGCTGCGCCTGGAGAACGCGGTCTGCACGCCGCACATCGGCTACGTCGAGCAGGACAGCTACGAGCTCTACTTCGAGCGCGGCGTTCGACAACGTCGTCAACTTCATCGGCGGCAACCCGACGAACATCGTCAACCCGGAAGCGCTCAAGGTGCCATCGATGAGCGGCAGGCCGACCGGTGACGGCGGCCAGCGCCGCAGCGCGTCCCGGTGCGCGCCGCACGCCCAGGTGCGCTGGGCGCTGCTGTTCGGCAACTTCGTCATCGGCTGCGGCGATGATGGTCGTCGCTCGGCACGCTCAACGACATCTGGCGCAGTCGCTGCGAGGTCTCGGTCGCCGCTCGCCGGGCCAGCTGTTCGCCGTCGGCGCCGCGGCGGTGTGCTTCGGCGCGCCGCTGCTCGCCGGCTGGGTCGTCGGGCTTCGACCGCAGGAAGCTCCTCGCCGCTTCGCTCGCTCTGGCTACGCGGTCGGCCACGCCCTGTGCGCGGCGATGCCGAGCTACGCGGCGCTGCTGCCGCTGCGCGCCGTCACCATGCTCGGCGCGGCGGTGTTCACGCCGCAGGCCGGCCGCCGCGATCGGCTGCATGTCGCCGCCCGAGCACCGCGGCCGGCGCGATCACCTTCATCTTCCTCGGCTGGTCGCTGCGCCTCGGTGCTCGGCCTGCCGATGGCGAACTGGATCGGCGAAACCTTCGGCTGGCGCTACGCCTTCTCGGCGATCGCCGCGCTCGGCGCTCGTCGCCGCGGCCTGGGTCTACGCGGCGATGCCCGTCGGGCGTGCGTCCGGCGGCGCTCATCGCTGGCCGCCTGGAAGCGACGCGTTCGGCAACGCCCGAGCCTGATGGCGATCGTCGCTCGTCACCTGCGCTGTTCGGCGCCGGCCAGTTCACGCTGTTCGCCGTACTTCACGCCGTACTTCCGCGACGTCCTGCATGCCAGCACGAACGCAGTCGAGCCTGCTGCTTCGATCTGGTTCGGCATCTTCGGCGTGATCGGCAACCTGGCCGCTGGCGCGCTTCATCGACCGGACCGGCGCCGACCGGCGGCCACGGCGATCGCGCTCGTGCCTGATGGCGCTCTCGTTCCTGATCTGGCCGTTCGCCTCGGGCGTCGATCGGCATCGGCCATGGCGGTCATCCCTGGGCCTTCGGCTGCTTCTCCTCGAACTCGGCGCAGCAGGCCCGGCTCAGCGCCGCGGCGCCGGCCCTCGCGCTCGGCGCTGCTCGCCCTCAACACCTCGGCGATCTACCTCGGCCAGGCCGCGGGCGCGTCCAGCGGCGGCTGGCTGATCGCCCACCACGGCTACGCCGCGCTCAGCTGGCGTCGGCCTCGGCTGGCTGATCGCCTGCATCGCCACTCAGCGTCTGGGCGACCGGGCGGCCAGGCGCGCCGTCGCATGAGCTCGTCGGCCGGCAGCGACGCCGGCGGAGCGCGGCGCTGGCGCGGACCGGCATCCACCACCGCGAGCTGTTCTTCACCTTCAACCGGCTCGCGCTGCAGGGCTTCGGCGGCGTGCTCGGCGATCGCCCAGCGCGAGCTGGTCGAGCGCCAAGCGCTGGCTGACGCGGCAGCAGTTCGTCGAGATGCTCGCCCTGAGCCAGGTGCTGCCGGGGCCGAACGTCGTCAACCTCGGCGCTGATGCTCGGCGACCGCTTCTTCGGCTGGCGCGGCGCGCTCGCGGCGCATCGGCGGGATGCTCGCCGGTGCCGCTGGTCATCGTGCTGGTGCTGACCGCCGCCTACGCCGAGTTCTCGCGCCTCGCGGTCGTCGCCGGCGCGCTGCGCGGCATGGGCGCGGTCGCCGCCGGCCTGGTGATCGCCACCGCCTTCAAGCTGATGGCGACGCTGCGCAGCAACCGGCTCGGGCTGCCGCTCGCCGCCGCGTTCTCGGTCGCTCACCTTCGTCACTGATCGCGCCTGGCTGCGCTGGCCGCTGGTCTGGCGTGCTGGTCGGTCTCGGCTCGCTGGCGATCGCGTTGGCCTGGCATGCGCTGGAAATGAGCACGCTGGTTCCACACCACGCTCTCCTGCGGCCGACCTGCTCGGCCTGTTCGGCCACTTCCTGGTGCTGAGCCTGTTCGCCGTCGGCGGAGCGATCACCACCGCGCCCGACATGCACCGCTACGTCGTCGACGAGCACCACTGGATCAGCGACGCCCAGTTCACCGCGTCGATCGCCATCGCCCAGGCCGCGCCCGGGCCGAACGTGCTGTTCGTCGCCATCCTCGGCTGGAACGTCGCCGGGCCGCTCGGCGCGATCGCGACGATGTGCCGGCACGCTGCTGCCGTCGACCGTGCTGACCCTGGCTCGTCACTCGCTGGGGCGCGAGCGCAGGCGCAGATACGCGCGGCGTGCGCGCCTTCACGACCGGGCTCACGCCGCTGACCATCGGCCTGCTGGTCGCCACCGGCTGGCTGCTTGCCGCGCCCTACGCCACCGACCGGCGCGCACGCGATCGGGCGCGATCGCGCTGGTGGCGATCAGCGTGCTCGTCATGGTCCGCACGCGGCTCAGCCCGATGTGGCTGGTGGGCCTGGGCGCGGTCGTCGGCGCGCTCGGCTGGGTCTGACCCTTGCCGATAATCGCTCGCGTCGCAATCCGCGGGCAATCGACATGAACCAGCCATCCCTCGGGCGACTGCTCGCTGCCCTCGCGCTTTGCATCGGCCTGGCCGACGGCGCCGCAGCGCAGGCCAGCAGCTGACCGCGATCTGCTCGACCGACCAGAGCTGGTGCGAGCTCGCCGCCAAGGAGTACCAGGCGCAGACCGGCGTCAGGGTGCAGCAGGTGCGCAAGGCCACCGGCGAGGCGCTGGCGCAGATCCGCGCCGAGGCGGCCAACCCGAAGACCGACCTCTGGTGGGGCGGCACCGGCGATCCCGTTCCTGCAGGCGGCCGAAGTCGGCCTGCTCGACGCCTACCGGCCGAGCCTACCTGAACGACCTGCACGGCTGGGCGGTGCGCCAGTACGCCATGAGCGGCAACCTGGTCGGCGGCTTCTACACCAGCGCGATCGGCTTCGGCTGGAACGAGGACGTGCTGCAAGAAGAAGAACCTGCCGCCGCCGAAGTGCTGGGCCGACCTGATCGACCCGAAGTACAAGGGCGAGATCGAGACCTCGCATCCGGGCTCGAGCGGCACCGGCTACACCATCCTCGCCGGCCTGGTGCAGATGATGGGCGAGGACGCCGCGTTCGACTACCTGAAGAAGCTGCATCGCAACATCACCCAGTACACGCGCAGCGGCACCGGCGCAGGCGCAAGAGCGTCGCCAAGGGCGAGGTCGGCATCGGCCTCAGCTTCATCTTCGGCTTCGAGAACGAGCGCCAGCAGGGCTTCACGATGGTCAAGAGCGCGGCGCCGTGCGAAGGCACCAGCTACGAGATCGGCGGCATCGCCCTGGTCAAGGGCGCGCGCAACCGCGAGGCGGCGAAGCGCTACTACGACTGGCTGATGAGCCCGGCCGGCCAGAGCCTGGGCGCCAAGGCCAACTCGCTGCAGTACCCGGCGAACAAGACCTTCAAGGTCGACCCGAAGATCCCGACCCTCGACAACGTGCGCCTCGATCAAGTACGACTTCGAGAAGTTCGGCAAGGCGGCGGAGCGCAAGCGCCTGATCGAGCGCTGGGAGAAGGAAGTGAACTCGCTGCCGCGTTGAGAGCACGCCGCCTCGAGCGTTCGCCAACCGATGCGCTCGGCGCGTGGCCACGGCCGTCGGGCGGGCGACTCCACTCATGTCCCCGATCGCAGCCTTGCGGCTGCGATCTCTCCATACTTCGCTGCGTCGCCCGCCCGACGTCCGTGGCCACCCTGTCTTGCTCGAAGAGCATCTCGACGGTCGATGGATCGGGACGGTGGGGCGCTCTGCGCAGCGAAGTATTGGAAGGAGAGCTGCGGCGCAGCCGCGGATCGGGGGACATGAGCGGGCAGAGCGCCCCGCCGGCCCGATCCGATCCCTGACCAGCGGCGTGGCAGCCGAGAACTAGCGCGTGCCGAAGATCCGGTCGCCGGCGTCGCCCAGCCCGGCAGGATAGTAGCCGTCCTTGTTGAGGTGGCTGTCGATCGCCGCGGTCCAGCCGCGCACGTCGGGATGCGCCGGCCGTGAGCGCGGCGATGCCTTTCGGCGCGGCGACCAGCACCAGCGCCCGGATGTCGGTCGCGCCGCGCGACTTGAGCAGCGAGACCGCCGAGATCATGGAGCCGCCGGTCGCGAGCATCGGGTCGAGGACGATCGCCGTGCGCGCGCTCGAGCGCGCCGGCGAGCCGGTCGACGTAGGGCTCGGGCATCAGGGTGACGTGGTTGCGGGCGATGCCGACGACGCTGACCTTGGCGTTCGGAATCGCGTCGAGCACGCCGTCGAGCATGCCGAGGCCGGCGCGCAGGATGGGCACCGAGCGTCACCTTCTTGCCGCTGATCCGCTCCGACCTGCACCGGCCCGGCCCAGCCCTCGACCGTCGCCGGCTCGAGCGGGAAATCGGCGGTGGCCTCGTAGGCGAGCAGGCGGCCGATCTCGGCCGTGATCTCGCGAAAGCTCTTGGTCGAGAGGTCGCGGCGCGCAGCAGGCCGACCTTGTGGCGGATCGAGCGGATGGCGCACTTCGATCATCGTCATCGCGAGGCTCCACGCTGGCGCTGCCGCGCCGCTTCGTACAGGCAGACGCCGCTGGCGACCGAGACGTTGAGGCTCTCGACCGCGCCGTGCATCGGCAGGTGGACGAGCTCGTCGCAGGTCCTGGCGGTGAGCTGGCGCATGCCCTTCCCTTCGGCGCCGAACACCAGCGCCAGCGGGCCGCTGAGGTCGAGCTCGTAGATCGAGCGCGGCGCGTCCTCGGCGGTGCCGACGATGCGGATGTCGCGCCCTTCAGAGTCACAGTGGCAGCCAGTCGGCGACCGCATAAATATCGGCAATCGTCTTTTATATGGCTGTTTGCACTGAAGATGGTGGGCGTTGAGTCGACCGCGCATCCGGTGAAGATCACCGGTAGCGCGCTGGCGCGCCGGACAGCGAGGCAGGCATGGTAAATGAGTGGTTGGCGTGATTGGCGACGCCGCGCTGACACACCAGCAGCAGGCCCTTCCACCACGAGCGGTCGTCGATGACTGGCTGTGCGATGTCGACCAGCCATCACGCCCGGTGTTGTGCGAGCCGCTGGAGTCAGCCAGCCATCGCCGTTACTTTTAATCAAAGCCGCGACGCTGGGGCCTTTGTGGATTGCGCGCGACGGGAAGTGCTGTGATGGCGCGTCGCGCCAGCGCTGATCGACAGCGGCAGTCGACACCGAGTGGCGCAGCTCCGAGGCGCACGTCACCCCGGCTGAAGTTTTAATACAGACGGTGCGCCGTCATCGTCTGATCTAGCTGGCTCACCGGTCGGGCCATTGAGTAGCTACACTGGTAAGGTGACGTTGAGCAGCATCTAAGAAATGCAGAGCAGAGGGGCCTCATCATTAGAGGAGGTTATAAAGATGATGGGGAGGGTCTCGAGAGAGCTGGCTAAAATGGTGGTGCAGCTTAGTCGTGGCGGGCCAAAATTTCACCATGACGCCGGTTGCAGCACCTGCAGCAGTCCTCCGCCATCGCAGGTGACTGTATTGACTCAGTTGTGGTGCAAAACAGAATAGGCGGGGATGAGTTATGCGATCGCGATCGTTGAGGAGAGTTTGATACAGCCCAGAGGTGGAAAGGGACGACGCTGAGCCCACCACATGATGCTGTGGCACGCCAAATGTAAAGATCCAAAGTGCAAACGAACACAGGCGGAGCTCACAAGAGAGCAAGAGTCATGATCCAAAGCCTGGCGGCTACGTGAACCCGGCCAGGTGGCCAACTTGTGATGAGGATCTCCAGCTATGCCATATAAAAGAACGAGGGCATCACGTGTGGTGCTCAAACGACTTCTCTGGAGACTCCTATGTCTCTAGTACAAGCTTTTAAAGTAGTTGGAGGTTTCAGCAGAAGGGAAGGCCGCCATCCATTGATATGACAGCATAGTTGAGGCGATCCAGCGCGGATTCGCGCCAGTTAAGTCATCTTCAGAACACTGGCGACGAGAATGATGCTCTATATTGTCCTAAGCGCTGAAAGTGGGCCTAAGATTTGTTACTTACAACCCAAGTCATAAATATTTAAAATTTGTAACGGACTAAGGATGAATGATCAAAAGTATCAGCCTATTTGCATGCCCAGGCAGATGGAGTCGATCGCCTGACGATTGCTTGGCAGCACTACGTCAGAAGCATATGAGGCAGAATGTAACAGCTTCGGTATGGAGCCAAGATAAAGGTAGGGAAGAGCGATAGCCTCCCGCCTCCTGCGATAAACCGTACCGGTGCCGGTAGGCCAGATCCAACGTGGTCGAGAGCCCTGCTGGGTCTGATACAGGCGCTTGAATGACGGCGTTGATAGTGGCAGCCCGGTCCACCAGACGCGACGGAGAAGGTAAAGTGGAACGATGTACTGGTGACCAGCCTCTCATCCCGCCGCCTGGCGGCCCCCGGTGCGGGTTGATCAGCAAAATGATGGAGCAGGCACCACCGGTCGATATGGCTACGCGTCGACACCTGGAGGTGCTTGGTGAACGCCCGCTGGCCTACGTGAGGCGATAATTTTCCGCTACATTCCTCAACCGACTACACTGCTGATATGGTGGAAAGACTGCGCCTTTGCCGTTGAGTCGCTTAGCTCGACCTTTCGTTTGAAGAGGCTGAGAACCCTGACCCCACGAATTTAGCTGAGATTCTCGAGACCGGGGACGGCGTTTATTCAGCTGGAGACTTAGGTTGCGCCCCCGCCGTCTGGTTTGACGTGGCATGCGCGAGCGTGAACCACGCGGCTCACACGCCGCTGGCACGTAACGAACAGGCGCGCGAGCGCTGGCGCCGCGACGGATCGGCTCACGTCGGCGCGCTGGCGGTTCAGATGTTAATCGCATTGAGCTGTAAATGGCACACCAATAACGCATCACGCTGGCATCGTGTGATAACGCGGTCGCCGCTGGCGGATCAGCTGCGTCGCCGAGCGGCTTAGCGCCCAGCAACGCTGCGCCGAGTTCGATCCGGGGATCGGTGTTAGCGTGATCGCTGAGAAACTGCGAATGGCAGCCCACTGTTCGCTTTTGACCTGGCAGATAGTGGCTAGCGCGCGATTACGGTGCCAGTTGCTGCATTGAGGATGAGCTGCCACCGCAGCCTGAGGCTGATCGGTCAGGCCACGGCGGCAGCGATCGATCGCGCCCGCCAGCCCGATGAGCCTCTGGCTGGCCTTTTCGCCCACATCGCGACGACGATGGCGCTGAACGATTGTCCGCATTTCTTTGGAGCTATGCTTGATCTTCTTTCCCACGACGTGGCGACGACGCAGCAGAGCGGTTTGAGGCTTCAGCCGTCGAACGCAGCCTGGCGCGTTCAGTGCTACTGCAGCGCCTTTAAGACAGCAGCGCCCCGTGGACGACCATCCAGCGCCCAGCAGCGTTTTCGTGCGTCAGTGAGTCTGGGCTGGTTGCAACACCGGCTGCGCTGGCGGCAGCGTTCAGCATCGCCAGGTGGGCGAATCGCGGCGACGTGCGGCCGCTGAAGAATCGCCGCCGCCAGCGCGCCTCGTACTCGCGCAGCAGCGTCGCCTGCGCATCGGCCGCCGAGTCCGGTTCGACCAGGCGCGGCCGGTCCGGGACCGAGCAAGGCCGCGAGCACGAACGCCGACTGCAGCGCCATGCTGATGCCCTCGCCGACGATCGGATGCGCTTCGCCGGCGGCGTTGCCGATGCGAAAGACGCCGTCGCCCTGGCCCGAGGCGCACGCCCGGGCGGATCGGCCCGCTGGCGAGCCAGGCGCCTTCGCGCTCCGCGCCTGCCAGCGCCGCGGCGACGCCGCGCGCATTCGCGCGCAGCATCGCCTCGAACACGTCGCCGGCGCGCTCGCCGGGATGTCGCCTCGCGATCGCGGCCGAGCCGGTCTTCGCGGATGCAGCCGGCGAGCGTGGCGATGCCGTCGTCGGCGACGACCATGCCGCCGTAGCCGCCGGCGAACGACAGCACCGGCAGCAGGTCGGGCTCGATCGCGCTGCGGCGAAAGTTCGCCTTGAAGGCGAACAGGTCGCTCGGCGCGCGCTGCTCGCGGCGCACCGCGCGCTCCGACGGCAGCGGCTCCCAGGAGCCGTGCGCGGCGACGACGAGCGCCGGCGCTCGACGTCGGTCTCGGCGCCGCCCTCGCCTGCCGAGCGCAAGCGCAGACGAAAGCGACCGGCCTCGCCCGTCGATCGCCTGCAGCGCGCAGGGCTGGAGCACGGGTCGCGCCGGCCAGCGCCGCCTGGCGCGACGAGCAAGGTGTCGAGCTGCTCGCGGCCGAGCGCCCGGCCCCAGCGGTGCGCCGGCGCCTCGGCCGGCGGCAGCGCGCGCGATCACGCTCGCGGCGCCGCGCAGCAAGCGCGACCCGGCGCAGCTCGGCGCCGGCAAGGCGCTCGACCTCGGCGCCGACGCCGAGCGCATCGAGCAGCGCGAGGTTGCTCGCGGCGATGCATTCGCCGCAGACCTTGCGCCGCGGGAAGCGCTGGCGCTCGATCAGCGCCACCGACCAGCCGGCGCGCGCCAGCAGGATCGCCGCCGCCGGCGCCGGCCGGGCCGGCGCCGACGATCGCGACGTCGAAGCGCGTCGCTCATCGATCGCCAGCCGCCGGCGCGCGGCGCAGAAGCAGTGGCGTGAACGAGGCCGTCGTCGTATTCGTCGAGGCGCCAGGCGCTCGGCGGCTCGACCGGGTCGCGCCGGCGGCGCGCCGCCAGGCTCGCTCGCTCCGACGAAGCCGGCGCGCACGCTGAGCACGCCGTCGCGCGCGCGTCACCGCGTTGGCGCCGAGGAAGAAGATCAGGTGGCTGGCGCCGAGCGCGAAGCGGCTGCGCCGCGGCTCGCACGCGGCGAGCGCATCGGCGCGGCGCGCGCAGCCGGCGAGCAGGCGGCGCGAGCGCGTCGCCGTCGAAGTGATGGAGGAACAGGTTGGCGACGACCACGTCCCAGCGCTCGTCCGAGTCGCGGTCGGCGGCCCAGTCGAGCACGTCGGCGATCGACGCGGCCGCGCCTGCCAGCCGGCGGCGGCGTAGGCGGCGATCGTCGCGGCGTCGACGATCGGCTGGCGGTCGAGCAGGTCGAGCTCGACGCTCGGGCCAGCGGTCGCCGCGCTGGCGCGCGACCTCGAGCATCAGCCGGCCGTCGCCGCAGCCGAGCTCGAGGATGCGCAGCCGCCGCCGACGCCGGCCGTCTGGTCGGTCGCAGCACAGCGCGTGCCGAGCGCGCGCGCGAGGATGCCGGCGCGCGCCCATGAACGCATTGACGCGGCGCAGGTCGCGGCGCGAGCGCTGCGCCGCCGGGTCGTCGGGCGCGAGGTGGTCGAGCGTCTCCGGCTCGAGGACGCGCGCAGCATCGCCCCGATGCCTGTCAGTCGACCTTCAGCAGCGCGCCGTGGCAGCTGAAGCCGGCGCCGAACGACGACAGCCACCACCAGCCGCCGGGCGCGCGCCGTCGGCGAGCGCGGCCTCGAGCACGAAGTAGACGAACGCGCTCGCACAGGTTGCCGTACTCGCGCAGCATCGCCGCGCTGTAGCGGAACGGCGTCGTCGTCGAGCTCGAAGCGGCTGCTCGAGCGCGAGCAGCACGTCGCGGCCGCCGGCATGCATGATCCAGGCGGCGATGTCGCCGCGGTCGCAGCCGGCCGCGCTCGAGCACGGTCGTCGAGCACGCGCTCGGCGTACTCGGCGGCGAGCGTCGGCACCTCGCGCGTGAGGATGTTGCGCAGCATGCCGTCGCGCTGCTCGAACATCAGCGCCTTGCGCTGCGCCGGCTCGATCAGCGAGGCAGCGTCCGTCCATTCGATCGCCGCGCCGCGTCGCGGCCGGCGCTCGCGCGAGCAGCACGGCCGCGCCGGCGCCGTCGCCGAACAGGCAGGCGCTGATCAGCACGCCCGGGTCGTTGTCGAGGTACATCGCGGCGCTGCTGACCTCGACGCAGACCGAGAGCACGTGCGTCGCCGCGCCCGACGCGAGCAGCGAGTCGGCCGAGCTGCAGGTTCGGCAGCGCGGCGGCGCAGCCCTGGCCGACCGAGGTCGAAGGCCTGCACGTCGGCGCGCAGGCCGAGCCGCTCGACGACGTAGCCCGATGAGCCCGGGGCAGAGGTAGCCGGTGCAGGTGCTGACGACGACGCGCGTCGATCTCGCTGCGGCGTCGAGGCCGCGCGGCGCAGCGCGCGCGCGCCGGCCTCGGCGGCGAGCGCCGGCGCGTGGGCGAGGAAGCGCCGGTCGCAGCGTGTCGGGGTCGATCGCGAACACCTCGTCGAGCGACTCGAGCGCGAGGCGGCGCGCCTCGATGCCGTTGTCGCGCTGCAGGACCGTCCGGGCGATCAGGTGCGAGCGGCGTCGAGCGCGCGCGAACCAGTCCGAGCGCTCGAAGGCCGCGAGGCACTCGGCCTTGGTGTAGCGGCGGGGGGATGGCGGTGCCGAGTCCGCGAAGCAAACATCGTGGCGACCAGGGATGGTGTTGCGCGAGTATCGCCAATCCGCCGCTTCTGCTCCGGCCACGCGCGTGGCGCTCCGGCGGCACGCGCCGTGCACTGCCGGCTGCTCCGCACCCCGAAGAAGGGGGGCGACGGGTTAACCCGGCTTCCGGCCGCCGGCCCTGCGATTGCATGCTCCGCGCCCGGAGCTGCAACCCACGCAGCCGATCCACGGAGGCTCCATGAAGTACAAGTTCGCTGCCTCGCCGTGGCGTTCGCCGGCATGACCCTGCTCGGCACCGCCCGTCCTATGCCGATGAAGAAGAGGACGCCTCGCGCCCGGGCCGACGTCCGCTCGCAGATCGGCGAGACCGATCCCGACTACGGACCGTCGTTCAACTGGCGCGGCAAGCTGTTCCAGAAACAAGAGGCGTTCATCGACAGCGGCGCCCGCTGCTCGACCCGGCCGACGTCACCGACTTCGAGCAGTACCTGCACGACCTGAGCCACGAGAACTGGAAGCTGGAGCGCGCCTCCGCCGGCCGCAGCGTCGCCGAGCGGCCCGTGTCCTCGGTGAACGTCCCGGTCGCGGTCCACGTCATCCGCAAGGGCACGGGCACCGCCAACGGCGACGATGCACGCAGTCGCAGATCGATGCGCAGATCAATGTCTGAATGCGGCGCACGCCGCCACCGGCTCGCCGTTCTTCTTCACGCTGGCGAGCGTCGACCGCACCGCACCAACGCCACCTGGTACACGCATGACGCCGGGCTCGTCGGCCGAAGCCAACGCCAAGAATGCGCTTCACGTCGGCGGACCGGGCACGCTGAACCTGTACATGGCTGGCATCGCATCAGGGGCGCCGCTCGGCTGGGCGACCTTCCCGCGGGACTACGCCGCCAACCCGAAGCGACGACGGCGTCGTCATCCTCGACCCGTCCGGTCCCCGGCGGCGACGCTGGCCCCGTACAACGAGGGCGACACCGCGCACCCACGAGGATCGGCCACTGGATGGGCCTGTATCCACACGTTCCAGGGCGGCTGCAACGACGCGAAGAACGACTCTGGTCTCGACACGCCGGCCGAGAGGTCGGCGGCGTTCGGCTGCCCGACCGGCCGCGACTCCTGCTCGGGGCGGCGCCAGCCCGGCCTCGGACCCGATCACCAACTTCATGGACTCACACCGACGACGCCTGCACATGAACGCCGTTCAGCGGCGGCCAGGTGTCGCATGGACAGCCTGCACAGCAGTACCGGGGCACGCTGTAGTGCATCGTGACGGAAGCTCGCGCGGATCGGCCCGTCTTGAGCGACGCGCGCAGCATCACGGCCGCCGTTCCGGCCGACGAGGCGATCGCTTCGTCGGCCGGACTCGACCCTCCTCGCCGCCGCTCCTGATCGCCGGCTCGCTCGTGCGCCGCCGGCGCAGGCGCAGGCCCAGCCGCTCGTGCCGCGCACCGGTGCACCGCGGTCTATGCCGGACCGCTGTTCGACGCCCACCTGCACTACAACGACGAGGCGGCCGAGCGCTACCCGATCGCCGACGTGCTCGGCCGGATGCAGCGCAGCGGCGTGCGGGCGATCGTCGCCAACAGCCGGCCGAACGACGGCACCAGGGCGCTCGCCGCCGCACGCGAGGCGACGCGGCGCGCCGGCGTCACCGTCGTGCCGTTCGGTCCGCCTCTACCGCAACCGCGCCGACTACCAGCGGCTGGCATGCCGACCGGAGCATCGTCGACATGGTGCTGCGCGAGCTCGCCGCCGGCACCGAGGCCGGACCGTACCGCGGCCTGGGCGAATTCCATCTCTACGACAGCGCCAACGCCGACGGGCCCGACCGCCCGGCGGCTGATGCAGCTGGCGCAGGAGCAGAACGCCTCGTCGTGCTGGCTGCATGTCGACGACGCGGCGATCGACAAGCTGTTCGCCCATGCGCCGAAGGACGCGCCTGATCTGGGCTCACACCGGCATCGGCGGCGCGCCGATCGAGCGCGTGCAGGCGCTGCTGCAGCGCCATCCGACGCTGCTCGGCGAGCTCTCCGTACCGGCCCGGCCTGACCGAGGGGCGACGGCCGGCTCAGCCCGCTGGCGGGCGCTGATGCTGGAGATGCCCGAGGCGCTTCATGGTCGGCTCCGACACCTGGGTCAATTCGCGCTGGGACGACTACGAGGCGTTGATGCAGCAGGCGCGGCGCTGGCTCGGCGACCTGCCGCCGGCGGTCGCGCCGCGCATCGCCTGGGACAACGGCGCGAGCTGGTTCGGCCTGCCGGCACCTGAGAGAAACGGGCCGCGGCCGCGGCCGAGGCAGGCCGCGGCAAGCAGCGACCTGAAGCACCGGCGAAGCGCAGCAGGCGCGGGGTGGAACGCGCGGCTGCAACGCCGGATGGCGATCGCTTGCGACCGGCCGGCAGCGCGCCGTCGAGCGCTCAGCAGGATCCTGTCATGACGTACCGCCACCCCGTCCGAACCACGCGGCCAGACCGCCCGGTCGCTTCTTCTGCGTGCACGGCTGGCGCCGATTGCCGGGCAAGTCGTGGAATGCCACCCTCGCCGCGCCGCTGCGCGGGCCGTGGTCGTCGTCGCTGGCGCCCGACCGCCTCGGCCCAGGCGCCGGGCGAGCGCTTCTGGCCCGCCGACCGCCCGACCAGCGCTCGACGCCGAGGCCGAGCACCTCGCCGCCGCGCTGGCGGCCGCGCCCGGGCCGGTGCACCTGTTCGGCCATTCCTACGGCGGCGCGAGTCGCCATGCAGATGGCGCTGCGCTGGCCCGAGCGCGTGGCCCGGCTGACGCTCTACGAGCCCGCGCGACCCGCTTCGCCCTGCTGCTCCGCGCCGGGCAGCGCGCGTCGGCGCAGCCGGACGCGCGAGATCACTGGCCGTCGGTCATCGGCGCGCCAGGAAAGCGCGCCGCGGCCCGGGCAGGAGAAGCCGCTTTGCCGCGCGGATGTTCGTCGACTACTGGTCCGGTGCCCGGCACCCTGGGCGGCGGTGGACGCCGGCCACGGCAGCGCCTGGCACGCGGTGCGAGATGCCCAAGGTCGGCGCCAGGTGTTCCTCAGCCGCCTTCGCCGACCCGCTGCCGCTCGAGGCCTGGCGCGCGCTCGGACCGCCACGGTGCTGCTGCTCGGCGGCGAGACCTCGCCGGCACGCCGGTGCGCGCGACATCAACGCCCTGCTCGCCTCGGTGCTGCCGCGCTCGCGCCAGCGTCACCCTGCCGGGCATCGGCCGCATGGGGCCGATGACCCATGCCGACGAGGTGCGGGAATGGCTGCCGGAGTGCCGCGATGCGCCGAAGCCGGCAGCGCCACGGTGGCGGCAGCCGGCGACCGCGACGGCCTGAGCGCCGGGTCAGTCGCCCTCGGCCCAGGCGCCCGCCGCGCGTTCTCGAAGATCCGCATCCAGGGGCTCGGCTCGCTGCTGCGCTCGCCCGAGGTCCAGCTCATCTGCACGTTGCCCGGAACACCCGCACCGGATGCGGCATCAGCGCCGTGAAGCGAAGCCCATCGGCGGTGGTCACCCGCGAGTCCAGCCCGCCCGGGCTGCCGTTCGAATTCGCCGGGACAGGCCTCCGGTCGGCCGGCCGTGGCGGTTCGCATCAGCATAGCGCAGCGCCGCGTGCACCTTCGCCGCGTCGCCGCCGCTGCTGGAAGTCGGCGCGGAAAGCCCTCGCCGTGGGCGACGGCGATCAGGAATCCGGCTGCCGGCCGGGCTGCTTCAGAAGATCGGCGAGGGCGTGGGCGGCACCTCTTGACCAGGCTGAGCCGGGCCTCCGAACTGCTCGCTCTTGTTGCGGGTGAAAGCGCGGCCATGACGTCGGCGCCGGGGATCATCGCGGCCAGCGCCGCCAGCATCCTGGCAGCCGTTACCGCGAGACGCCGGGCGCGAACCCGTCAGCGCCGGGCGAAGCTGAGCGAACTGGTCGGCCGGCTTCCGTTGAAGGCACCGAGCGCGCCCAGCCTTCGCCGGCGCCGAGCGGTGATCGCCGAACGGCTGAAGCGCTGCACGCCACGCAGCGACTGGCCAGCGCTGAACATGTCGAGCCGAGCGCGGGCGCGACCGGTCTGCAGGTCGGTCCTTGTAAAGGGCAGCGTTCGATTATTGTTGTGGCGTTCGATTGCATGCCATTTTACAATATGGGTACAACGGCAGTTACCGGTATTCCGGCGCTGGCGCGTCCGAAGCTCGACGAGTCGGCTCGTTGACGCGCCTGACTCGCGCAGGATCTGCGACCTTCGGCCGGGCGCCGACGATTCGCCGGCGGCCGCGGCCGCGAACGCCGAGCCGGCAGCCAGCCGATGGACGATGCAGGCCCGGATCGATCTGTCGCGGCCCGCCGCCTCGTGCTCGGCATCGGCGCCGGCCGGGTTGCAACGCTTGCAGCCGGGCGATCCGCCCGCCCGACGTCGTCCCCACGCCCAGGTGCAGCTCGCGCAAGGGGCAGCGCCGAACACCCGCCTTGGCGTCGCGCCAGACTTCTACCATCGCGCGCCGCGCATCGTTGGTCTTTGCCGACGGCGTGGCTCTGACCGAGCCGAGGCCGCCTCGCGCAATGCGGGCAGGATCGCCTCGTCGCCGAGCGCCGCCGTCGGCACCTGGATCACAGCGCCAGAGCTCCTCTCGTTTGAACAGGGCGCGCAGCGTCGGCTCCTCGCGCCGAGCCCGCTCACACTGCGCCGCCCAGTTCTTCAGGTCGCCAGCGTACTCGGCGCTGGCTGCTCTGGCGATGCCGTCGCCCTCGGTCACCCGGCAGGTCGACGGTCGGGCTCGCGCCCGCGATGGCCGGCGAACGCCATGCGCCGTATCTCGCGACGCCGCGGCCCAGGAGCCGCGTCCGCTCGCGCTCGTCGTCACCGCGAGCACCGGGCCGGCGGCGCATGGCTGCCGACTCAGCAGCGTCGGCCAGCGCGCTCAGCGGCGCCGGATCGTCGGAGATCCAGGCACCTGGCGTCGCCGAACTGGCCCGAGCACCTGGGGCCCAGCGTCGAGGCCGGCCGTGCGCATCCGCCCCTGGCCGAGGTCGACCAGCAGCAGGGGTCGTGTCGCCGGCGGCTGGAGCTGCACGGCGTCGACGCGGCGCATGGGCAGTCAGTCCAAGCGTGGCAGAAGAAAGCGCCGCCTGACGAGTCAAGGCTCACCGGCGCGGTGACCTGGTTCTGCGCCACCGTCCTCGCCCTTCCGGCGGAGTTTGCATCGACAGGCTGTCCTTGCCGACCGGGACGCGCTGACGCTCGAGCGCCGGGCACAGCTCCATGCCGACGGCGCGTCACGGTGTCGTACAGCGCGGCGTCGTCGCCGGGCGCGGCGATCGTCGCTGCACGCCGCCATCCAGTTGCAGCTGAGCTCCGCGCGTGCCCGAGCTCGATCGGCGCGGCCAGCAGGTTGGTGATGGCCTCGCCCACCGCCATGCGGCCCGAGGCAGCCGGCGCGTTCGAGCGCCGGCCAGCGGCGTGCGCTCGCCCATGCACATCGCCTCGCCGCTGAAAGCCCGCGTAGTCGGCGAGCGTGACCGCGCAGTCGGCCACCGGCACCTGCCACGGGCCCGACCATCGGGTCGCGGTGCTGAGGCCGCCGACGGTGCGGTCGCCGATCGTGATCAGAAACCGCTTGCTCGCGACCGTCGGGTGGCGCAGCACGTCGAACGCACGCGTCTTCGAGCGACGTCGGTCGAGAGTCGAGCTGGCGTCCAGCGCGCGCGATGCGCTGCACGTCGCGATGCATCTTCGGCGGCTTGCCGAGAGGCACGTCCATCGGCATGTCGATGGCGGCGCTCGCCGTCCGGGCCGCTCACGTTCGATCACCAGCACGAGTGCGCTTCGTCGCCGTCGCCACGCGCGACCGCGATACGGGCAGCGCTCGCGCACGCGGCCATCGCGTCGAAGAGCGGCAGCGCGGGATCGAGCGCGATCACGTAGCGCTCCTGGCTCTCGTTGCACCAGATCTCCTTGGGCGCGAGGCCGGTCTCTTCGAGCGGCACCTCGCGCAGGTCGAAGCGTGGCGCCCGATGCCGCGCCGTCCACCAGCTCGGGGAAGCGCGTTGCGAGATGCCGCCAGCGCCGACGTCGTGGATCGCGAGGATCGGGTTGCTCTCGCCGAGCAGCCTAGCAATGGTTGATCACCTCCTGCGGCGCGGCGCTGGATCTCGGGGTTGCCGCGCTGCACCGAGTCGAAGTCGAGCGCGGCGGCGTTGCTGCCGGCGGCCATCGAGCTCGCCGCGCCGCCGCCCATGCCGATGCGCATGCCCGGGCCCGCCGAGCTGGATCAGCAGCGTGCCGGCCGGCGAACTGCGATCTTGTGCGTCTGGCTCGCGCGCGATCGGCGCCGAGGCCGCCGGCGATCATGATCGGCTTGTGATAGCCGCGCGCGCTGACGCCGGCCGACCGTCTGCTCGTGAGACGCGGAAGTAGCCGCCGAGGTTGGGCCGGCCGAACTCGTTGTTGAACGCGGCGCCGCCGAGCGAGCGGCCCGTCGATCATGATCTGCAGCGCGCTGGCGATGTGCTCGGGCTTGCCGTAGGGCTGCGCTGCTCCCACGGCTCGCTCGTGCCCGGGCAGGTGCAGGTTCGCGCACGCTGAAGCCGGTGAGGCCGGCCTTCGGCTGCGCGCCGCGGCCGGTCGCGCCCTCGTCGCGGATCTCGCCGCCGGCGCCGGTGCTAGGCGCCGGGAACGGCGAGATCGCGGTCGGGTGGTTGTGCGTCTCCACCTTCATCAGCACATGCGACCGGCTTCGCTGCCGCGCCGCGTACGACCGGCGCGTTGGTGAAACCCTCGCGGCGGCCAGCGCTCGATCGGGCCGCCTTCCATCACCGCGGCGTTGTCGCTG
>ERZ1370068.6924-contig-5875_pt1 | contig 40014 bp, 47 predicted proteins | sample MGYA00561227_ERZ1370068 | MGnify/ENA primary metagenome ERZ1370068 (study PRJEB38410, sample SAMEA6850437) | metagenome | study: Metagenomic assessment of the ecological functions of the soil: analysis of the soil microbiota associated with the... | reverse complement strand
TTGTACTTCGTTCAGTTACGTATTGCTATTTCCGTCGTCATGGTCTTCCGGCGCAGCCTGGTGCGAGAACTGACCGCGACATGCGATCGGACTCTTTCCTGTCGTGTTGCTGGGCGATCCTCTTCACCAACCTGGTGCTGCGGCTGCTGGCGCGCGCCGCCGGCGGAACGGTCGCTCCCGGAGGGATTCTGGCGCTTCTGGGATTCAACGCGCTGTTCTACTTCAACATCCTGCCTATCGGTCGCGCTGTTCCTGACCGTGCTGCTGACGCTGTCGCGCTGGTATCGCGACAGCGAGATGATCGTCTGGTTTACCTCGGGTCAGGGCCTCGACCGCCTGGCTCAAGCCGATCCTGCTGGTTCGCGACGCCGTTCCTGCTGGCGATCGTCGTGCTTTCGCTCTGGCTGTCCCCTGGGCCGAGGCAGCGGCGGCTCGAGTACGAGCGCCAGCTCGAATCGCGCGACGAGCTCGTCGCTGCTGACGCCGGGACTGTTCACGGAGTTCCGCCAGGCGAGGCTGGTGGTCTTCATCGAGAGCACCAACACGCTTCGACGGAACGATCCAGAACGTCTTCCTGCACTCGATCGACGAGCGGCAAGGACGTGACCACCGTCGCCCGCTCGGGCCGCCTGGAGGAGGCGCCCAACGGCGACCGCTTCATCGTGCTGCAGGACGGCCGCCGCTACGAGGGCAAGCCCGGAACCGCCGATTTCCGCACGGTCGAGTTCGCAGCGCCTCGGCCGCCGCATCGAGCCGGCCGAAGTGCGCGCGCTGCCCGCCGTCGCTGAAGGCGCTTCCGACCGCAGGCGCTGGTCGCTGGACGACGGCGCGACCGAGCGCGCCGAGCTGTTCTGGCGCATATCGGTGCCGATCATTGCGCCTTGCTGCTGCTGCTGCTCGCGGTCCCGCTCGCTTACGTACGTCAATCCGCGGATGGGCCGCTCGTTCAACCTGTCATCGCGGCTGCGTTCATGTACATGCTGTACAGCAACTGCCTGCAACATCGTGCAGAGCTCATCGCGCAGGGCCGCTTTCGCTGCCGCTCGGCCTGTCCGTCATCCACGTCGCTCGCGGCTGGCCGTCGTCATCGCGCTGTTCGCATCAAGCGCGCTGTCCGGTGCGTTGGCTGGTTCCGCCGCCGGCGCCGCCTCGCGTGAAGACGCTCGACCGCTACATCGGGCGCGAGGTCCTCTACGCGACGCGCCTTGATCTTCGTCGCGCTCGCTGATGCTGTTCGCGTTCTTCGACCTGATCCACGAGGCTCGGCAACGTCGGACGCGGCGGCTACTCCGTCCTGGCCGCGCTGCTCTGTTCGTCGGCGCTGCAGCTGCCCGGCCGATGTACGAGCTCGTGCCGACGGCGCGCGCTGATCGGAACGCTGTTCGCGATCGCGCAGCTGGTCGCGCAATTCGAGTACACGGTGATGCGCGCGTCGGGCGCGTCGCTGACTCAGATCACGCTGGGCGATCGTGCCGGGTCGGCATCCCCTGGCGCATCGCCACGTTCCTCGCCGGCGAATTCATCGCGCCGCCGGCCGAGCGCCTGGCGCAGCAGGTCCGGGTTCAGACGCAGGGCCAGGCGACTGCGCATTGTCGCGCAGCAATTCCAGTCGGGCTTCTGGTTCAAGCACGCTGCGGACACTCAGACTTTCGCCAACATCCGCAGCCTGCTCGCCGATATGACGCTTGCTCGGCGTGCGGATCTACGAGTTCGATCGCGACCTGCGCCTGAAGGCACTGCGCGTCGCCGATTCCGGCACGCTTCGTCGGCGACGGCGCAATGGCAGCTCAAGAACGTGCGCAGACGACCGAGTGGGACCGCACGGCGCCAAAGGTCACGCGGCCGACGAGTACGACCTGGGAGACCGTGCTGCGACCGTCGCTTCTGACCGTCTACCAGGTCGCGCCGGAGAAGCTGGAGCTCGACGACGCTCTACGACAACATCCGCGTGCTGGGCGGCAATCAGCAGAAAACGTCGCGCTTCGAGATCGCGCTCTGGAACAAGGTCTTCTATCCGGCGGCCGTGTCGGTGATGATGGTCGCTGGCGCTGCCGTTCGCCTATTTCCAGCGCCGCGCCGGGCGGCGTCGGCTTCCGCATCTTCGCCGGCACGATCCTCGGGCTCGGTCGTTCTTCCTGCTCGGACGCCTGTTCTCCTACCTCGGCGTCATCAACGACTGGCCGCCGCTTTTTCTCGGCGGCGTTCCCGGTCGTCGCGTTCGTCGCGGTCGCGGCGGCGATGCTGTGGTGGCTCGAGCGGCGGTGAGCGCCGAGCGTCAAGTGAACATCCGCGCCGCCGCGGCGCGACCAGAAATCCTGCGCCCGCAGGGCTGCAGATCGCTGCGCGTATTCGACGTCGCAGAGCGAGCGGTTGCGACTGGCCGCCGGCACGACGCTGACGACTGTGCGTCTTGGCGCTGCCCTTGGTGCTGAACTGCGACCTTGCCGTCGACCAGCGCGAACAGCGTGTGATCCTTGCCGATGCCGACGTTGACGCCGGCGATGAACCTGGCGTGCCGCGCTGGCGGACGATGATCGCCGCCGGCGCGGATCGCCTCGCCGCCGTAGGCCTTGACGCCGAGGCGCTTCGAATGCGAATCGCGGCCGTTGCGCGAGCTGCCGCCTGCCTTTTTGTGTGCCATTGCCGTGTGTCCTGACGTTGCGCGTCAGCCGACGATGCCGTCGATCTTGAGCTCGGTGTAGCTCTGACGATGCCCCTGGTGCTTCTGGTAGTGCTTGCGGCGGCGCATCTTGAAGATCTTCACCTTCTCGCCGCGCCCGTGCGCGACGACCGTCGCCTTGACCGTCGCGCCGGCGACGATGGGTTGACCCAGACGGACGCTGTCGCCGTCGCCGACCATCAGCACCTGGTCGAGGATCACTGCTGCGCCCACGTCCGCCGGTATCAGTTCTACCTTGAGTTTTTCGCCGGGGGCAACCTTGTACTGCTTGCCGCCGGTTTTTATGACCGCGTACATAGGAAAACTCCAATGGCGATCGTTGCTCGCAGAAAAGATCGCTATTTTAAGACCTTAGCCGATCGATGTCAAAGCCTGAGCATCGGCGCGCCGGTCCGTGCAGGCTCGGGTAAACTACGGCCGTCGCCGGCGGGCATCGCGTCTGGCCGTGACGCCGCCAGCCGTCGACCGGTACTCCAGCCGCCTCCCGTGCCGCATCCCACTGCTGCCAAGCCGGCGCTGCGACGACGACCTGCAGGCCGTCGATCGCGTCCTGCGCGAAGCGCTGCGACTCGGACGTCGCGCTGATCCGCCAGGTCGCCGAGCTACATCATCGGCGGCGGCGGCAAGCGGCTGCGCCCGGCGCTGCTGCTGCTGACGGCGCAGCGCCTGCGGCTATCGCGGCGCGCACCATCACACGCTGCGCCGCGGTCGATCGAGATGATCCACACCGCGACGCTGCTGCACGACGACGTCGTCGACGAATCGACGCTGCGCCGCGGCCACGCCACCGCCAACGCCGATGTTCGGCAACGCGGCGAGCGTGCTCGTCGGCGATTTCCTGTATTCGCGCGCGTTCCAGCTGATGGTCGACCGTCGACAACATGCGCGTGCTGCGAGATCCTCGTCGGACGCGACCAACGTCATCGCCGAGGGCGAGGTGCTGCAGCTGCATGAACTGCCGGCAACCCGGACATCGACGAGGCGACGCTATCTCGACGTGATCCAGCGCAAGACCGCCAAGCTGTTCGAGGCCGCGGCGCGGCTGGGCGCCGTGCTGGGCGGCGCCGAGCGCCGCCGCTGGAGGATGCGCTGGCGCGCTACGGCACGCATCTGGGCACCGCGTTCCAGCTGATCGACGACGTGCTCGACTACACCGGCGACCATGCGGCCATCGGCAAGAACCTCGGCGACGATCTGGCCGAAGGCAAGCCGACGCTGCCGCTTGATCCGCGCGCTCGCCGTCGGCACGCGCAGGACAGCGGCGCTGATCCGGCACGCGATCACCGGCGGCGGCCTGGCCGACTTTCGCGCCGGTGCTCGCGCGCCTTGCGGCGTACGCGGCGCGCTCGACTACGCGCGGGCGCGCGCCGAGGCGGAAAGCGCAGGCGGGCGTCGCGTGTCTGGACGCATTGCCGCCTTCTGACTTACCGCGAAACTCTGCTAGAATTGCCGGCTTTCGCGGTGCACGCGACGCGCTTTGAAGTTCGATGACCGCGCTCCTGCGGCGGTCGCTGCGTCGACGCGGCAGCACGTGCGACCTCGGGGTGTAGCTTAGCCTGGTAGAGCGCTACGTTCGGGACGTAGAGGCCGGAGGTTCAAATCCTCTCACCCCGACCAGTTTTCCGCGCGGAAGAGCCGGCCTGGCGCGGGCACCAGCAACACGATGCGCCAGGGCAGCGAATTGCTGCTTCGCCGCGATGAATCGCTCCGTGTGACAACTTAGTGACCGGATATTGCCCGCCGTCCCCGCCGTGCAGCACCCTCACGCCTGCTAATGGCGCGTTTCGCCGCTTCGCTTCCGCTGCCGGCCCGTCTGACGGAGAACTCCATGTTGAATCCGCGTACGCCTGCTGGTCGCTCACCGTGCCTGACGTTGGTGGGTCTCACCGGTTGCAGTAGAAACAGCAGCAATAGACCGAACGCGCGCAGATGCGCGTGGTCAATGTCTTTCGCGAGGCGAACGCTCTCGACGTGTCGGTCAACGCCCAAGCCGGTCGTCAGCGGCCTGCCGTTCAGTCAATTCGCAGTACAAAGACGTGGACGGCAGAAGCGCGAACGGTGATCGTCAGCAGTTACCGGCGCCTCGACCTCGCTGGTCAATAGCGTCTTCAACATCAGCGTCAATACCGAGTACAGCTACCTCATTCGGAGCCCCAGACTGCCGTCGGTGCCCAGCTGCTTACCGATGCGTTCAGCGATCCGGGCGACGGTTTTCGCCGATACGTCTGATCAATGTCCGCCGCGGGTCCGGGGGCGCTGGATCTCCCTACGTCACGTGCCGGGTGCCGACTTGAGCGCCACGGCACCGGCGATCCGCCAACGTCGCCCTACGCCTCGAACCCAGGCTGTGTTTGTACCGGTCGCGACGGGCACAAGTTTCGAGATTCGCATTACGCCGGCGGGCACCGGGACGTGATCTACGACGGGGTGCCGCAAACGTTCGCCGAGCACTCGGGCGCGACGCATCGTCGCCCTCAGCAGGGAAGCGGCGAAGCTGGTCAACGTCGTTCTGCTTCGGGAAGACGACACCGGATCGGGCGCGCTGGTCGACAACCTGTTGCGACGCAATACAAGGTGGTCAATGCCTCGCTGGTTCCTCCGCACTGAACGTGATCGTCGACGGCAGCCTGCAGCTGTCGAACATCCCCTATACGGGCGTGTCGAATTATCAGCGGACCAGCACCGGAGCGCACAATTTCAGCTTCGAGGCGACGACCACGCCGGGCGCGTCCTTGCTGACGCTGGTGCAGACCTTGACCGCGGCCACCGACACCTCGATCGTCCTGACCGGAACCGCGGGCGCGCTGCACCCGCTGGTGCTGCAGGACAACAACCTGCCGCCGCCGGTCTCAACCGCCAACGTACGGTTCGTCAATTCGTCCGCGGATGTCGCGGCGTTCGACGTGTTCGTCAATTTCAGCAAGCAGGTTTCGGGCCTTTCGACCAATCAGCGCTTCGGGATACATCAATCTCAGCGCGGCCGCCTCGACCGGAACCAGCTATGAATTCGACTTCAATCTGGCCGGGACGACGACCTCGTTGCTGAAGCTGACGTCCGTGGTGCTCACCGCGGGCCATACCTATACGGTCTATCTCGCCGGTCCGTCCAGCAGCCTGCGCGGCATCGTGTCGCAGGACAACTGAGCGATCGCCTGGCCGCGGCCATCCGGAATTCGCGCCGCGCGGACATCCCCGCGCGCGCCCGGCTGGAGCGATACGCCGGATGGCGGCTGCCAGGACAAGCGGCGCGGCAACGGGCAAGTTCATTGATCCGGAGCAAACGATGCGCGCGCACCCATTTCTCGTTGTCCTGACCTGCGTCCTGGCGCTCGCGCTGGGCAGCTGCAACACGGGCAAAGGTGGTCAGCAACGGCAGCACGCATGGCACGCTGCGAGTGGTCAACGTCATCCGGAACGCCGGCGGCCCGTTGAACGTCACGTTCGACTTGAAGCCGTTCGTGATCGGACCTGCCGTTCGAGGGGAATGACCCAGTATCAGACGATCGACGCCGGATCGCGCGAAGTGCAGGTGAGCGTCGCCGGAAGCTCGACCAACCTGATCGACGTGACACCGATTTTTCTGCCCGACGTCGCATATACGTTTGTGGCGTTCCGGCGCACTCGCCAACGCCACCGGCATCATCCTCAACGACACGTTGATCGTCGATCCGGGTGCCGGCATGTTCCGCTGCGGGTGATCAACGGCGCGAGCAACAACGGCGGAATCGATGTCTACGTCACGGCGCCCGGCGAAGGCCTCAACACCGTCTCGCCGAGCATCGCCGGCGTCGGTTACGGCAGCACCAGCTTGTTCGTCAATCTGCCGGTGGGCAATCGCGAAATTCGCGATCACCGCGGCCAACTCCAAGCAGGTCATCTACGACGCGCCGGCGCAGAGCCTTCGTCGAGCGCGCCCACGTCAGGCGATCGTCTATTCGCGCGGCAGCAGTACGCTGGTCAATGTCGCCTTTCTCAACTTAGACGACACCGGCACTGGATCGATCGCCAATAGCTCGCTCGCTCGTTTCAAGGTGATCAACGGCTCATCGGTGGGTTCGCCGTTGAATGTTTTCGTCGATCAGGATCTTGCGCTGTCGAACATTCCTTACGCGGCCGCATCGAGCTACCAGACGATCAATGCCGGACAGCGGGTGCTCGACCGTGGAATCGACGGCGACGCCGGGCGCGGTGCTGCTGACGCTCACGCCGACGTTTCCCCGGCGAGCGATACGGCGATCGCGCTATCACCGGCGCACGGCCGGGGCGTTGCAGCCGACAGCTGTACAGCGAACCCAACTTCCGCCGGTCGCTGGTGTCGCGCCCGCGTGCGCTTCGTCAACAGTACGATGGACGTTGCGGCGCTCGATGTGTTCGTCAACTTCAGCCTGCAGGGTCTCGGCCTGGCGATGAACACCATCTCGGCCGGCACCGAGACTCGATGCCGACGCGATAGCGGGAACCGCGTACGAGTTCGACTTCCAGTGCCAGCGGATCGAGCCAGACGCGTCCTGCAGCTTCCGGGGTGGTGCTGTTCGGCGGACAGCTGTACACGATTTACGTGGTCGGACCGGGCTCCGCGCTCGCGCGGCGTCGTCGTCCAGGATAACTAAGAGCCGGTTCGGGCGGATCGGCGGCTCGCTCTTGCATAACGAACTGACGCCAGCCGAAGCCGCCGGCGCCTACGCGGCGCACACGCCAATGATGCAGCAGTATTTGCGCATCAAGGCGGAGCATCCCGACAAGCTCGTGTTCTACCGGATGGGCGATTTCTACGAGCTCTTCTACGACGATGCGCAGCGCGCGGCGCCGCTGCTCGACATCACGCTGACCGCGCGCGGCGCAGTCGGCCGGAGCGCCGATTCCGATGGCCGGCGTGCCCTATCACGCGGTCGAGCAGTATCTGGCCAAGCTGATTCGGCTCGGCGCAGTCGGTTGCGATCTGCGAGCAGATCGGCGATCCGGCCACCAGCAAGGGGCCGGTCGAGCGCAAGGTGACGCGCGTCGTGACACCGGGCACGCTGATCGACGCCGGTCTGCTCGACGCGCAAGCGCGATTGCCTGCTGGTCGCGCTGCATGCGACGGCCTGCGGGCCGGCATCGCGTGGCTCAATCTGGCCGGTGGCAGGCTGCACCTGCGCGACGGTGCCGCTGGCCGAGACGGCCGCGCTGCTCGAGCGCATCGACCCCGAGCGAGATCCTGCACGCCGGACGGCGCGCCGATCGTCGCTGCGCCGGCGCGCCGGCGCGCGCGCTGCCGCCGTGGCAGCTTCGATCGCGCCACCGGCGTGCGCACGCTTGTGCAAGCAATTCGGCACGCGCGACCTCGCCGGCATTCGGCGCCGATGACGCGCCGCTCGGCGTCGCCGCCGCCGGCGCGTCTGCTCGACTACGCGCAGGCCACGCAGCAGGCGGCGCTCGCGCACGTCCGCACGCTCACCGTCGAGCGCGCAACGCGATCATCCTGGCGCTCGACGCTCGCGACGCGGCGCAATCTGGAGATCACCGAGACGCTGCGCGGCGACAGCCGCGCCGACGCTTCATTCGCTGCTCGACAGCTGCTGCACCGCGCGCCGGCAGCCGCCTGCTGCGGCACTGGCTCGCCAATCCGCTGCGTGCGCAGGCCAGCCGCCGCTTCGCGCCACGCGGCGATCGCGGAGATGGTCGGCAGCGCGGCATCGCGCAGCGCGTTGCGCAACGGCGCTGAAGCGCGACCGTCGATGTCGAGCGCATCGCATCGCGCATCGCGCTGCGCTCAGCGCCCGCCCGCGCGATCTCGCCGGGCTGCGCGATACGCTGCGCGCCTGCCCGTGCTGGCCGACGTCGGTCGCGGCCTCGCCAGTCGCCGCTGCTTATCGCCGCGCGCGGCCGCCGCTCGCGATCGAATCCGCGCTGGGCGAGCTCCTGCGCGCGCGCGATCGCCGCCCGAGCCCGCGGCGCCGTGCGCGACGGCAGCGTGATCGCCGCGCGGCTACGACGCCGAGCTGGACGAGCTGCGCGCGATCCAGGACAACTGCGGCGCGTTCCTGGTCGAGCTCGAAGCGCGCGAGCGCGCGCGCACCGGCATCGCCAACCTCAAGGTCGAATACAACCGCGTGCACGGCTTCTACATCGAGGTCACGCAACGCCAACGTCGCAGCAGATTCCGGACGACTACCGGCGCCGGCAGACGCTGAAGAACGCCGAGCGCTACATCACGCCGGAGCTCAAGACGTTCGAGGACAAGGCGCTGTCGGCGCAGGAGCGCGCGCTCGCCCGCGAGAAGACGCTCTACGACGAGCTGCTCGCCGCGCTCGCGCCGGCGATCGACGGCCTGCAGCGCGCGGCGCTCGCGCTGGCGATCGCTCGACGTGTTCACCGCGCACGCCGAGCAGGCCGCCGACGCTGCGCTGGACGCAGCCGCGTCTTCGAGCGCACGAGCCGTGCATCGCGATCCGCGGCGGCCGGCACCCGGTCGTCGAGCAGCAGGTCGAGGCACTTCATTCCCAACGACCTCGTCGCTCGACGCCGCGCGGCGCATGCTGATCGTCACCGGCCCGAACATGGGCGGCAAGTCGACCTACATGCGGCAGGCGGCGGTCATCGCGCTGCTCGCGTACTGCGGGCTGTTCGTGCCGGCGACGACGCGCGCGATCGGGCCGCTCGATGCGATCCATACACGCGCATCGGCGCCGCCGACGATCTCGCCGGCGGACGCTCGACGTTCATGGTCGAGATGACCGAGGCCGCGTACATCCTGCAACCGCGCGACGCCGCAGCAGCCTGGTGCTGATCGACGAAATCGGCCGCGGCACCTCGACGTTCGACGGACTCGCGCTCGCGTGGGCGATCGCGCGCGAGCTCGCGCTGAAGCAACCAGCAGCCTCACGCTTTTCGCGACGCACTACTTCGAGCTGACCGCGCTGCCGGCGGAGCTCGACGGCTGCGCCAACGTGCATTTCGACGCGGTCGAGCACAAGGACGGCATCGTGTTCCTGCACGCGGTCGAGGAAGGTCCGGCGAACCAGAGCTACGGTCTGCAGGTGGCGCAGCTCGCGGGCGTTCCGGCCGACCGTGATCCGCCAGCGCGCGCACGCATCCTGGCGCGCCTCGATCACTTCAGCGCGCGCCGCGACGGCGATTTGTTCGCGCGCTGTGCGCGCCGCCTGCCGATCCGGCCCGCGGACTCGTCGCTGCGCGATCGCCTGAAGGCGCTCGACCCGGACGCGATGTCGCCGCGCGACGCGCACGCAGATTCTCTACGAGCTCAAGCGTCTGGCGGACGACGCGTAGGAGCGGCCTACGATGCCGCGCCGCCTCGCAAGCTCCGCGGTGATCAGTGGTGGTGGCCGTGCGCGCCGTGCGACGTGGCCGTGCGCGAACTCTTCCGGCGGTCGCCGGACGCACGTCGAGCACCGTGCAGTCGAAGCCGCAGCCGCTGCCCGGCCAGCTGATGATTGCCGTCGACGACGACCTTGCCCTCGGCGATATCGGTGACCGTGTAAGACGATGCCATCCTGATCGTCGCTGTCCTCCCTGCCCTTCGAATTGCATTCCCACCTTGACCTCTGGTCGGGAAGCGATCCTGCGACTCGATCCGAACCAGGTCGGCGTCGTAGTCGCCGAACGCGTCTTCGGGCTCGAGGCGTGACCGAGACCTGGTGCCGACCAGTCTTTTCTGCGCCAGTGCCGCCTCGACCTTCGGAAAAATGCCGTGGTGCCCGCCGTGAAGGTAGGTGATTGGCTGCGTCGATTCCTCGATCAGCTCGCCGCTGGCGGAAAACAGCTTGTAGGTAAGAGTGACGACGGTATTCGAGAATATGTTCATCGGCGGATCGGATCGAGTTGGGCGCGTTCGCAAACATGCGTGCAGGCGGCATGGATTTTACCGCAACGCGGCCGACCGTCGACCGGCGATGTCAGCAGCTATAATTGCACGATGTCCGACGCCGCTGATCGGAGCCTGCTCGGAGGATTGGCACCGGCAGCGTTCCTGCGCCGGCACTGGCAGAAACGCGCGCTGCTGGTGCGCCAAGCGATTCGCGGCTTCGGCGGGCTCGTGTCGCGAGCCGAGCTGTTCCGCCTCGCTTGCCGCGACGACGTCGAATCGAGATTGGTACTGCGCGAGGGCGGGCGCTGGTCGCTGGCGCACGGACCGTTCCGCGCCGCGGACTTAACCTCGCTTCCCTCGCGCCGATGGACGCTGCTGGTGCAGGGCGTCAATCTGCATCTGCCCGCCGGTGATGCGCTGCTGCGCCGCTTCGCCTTCATCCCGTACGCGAGACTCGACGACCTGATGGTCAGCTACGCCGCGCCGGGCGGAGGTGTGGGCGCGCACGCGGACTCGTATGACGTCTTCCTGCTGCAGGGCGAGGGGCGGCGGCGCTGGCGCATCAGCCGGCAGCGCGATCTGTCGCTCAAGCCGTCATCGCCGCTCAAGCTGCTCGCGAACTTCCGTCCCGACAGCGAGTGGACGCTCGGCCCGGAGACATGCTGTACCTGCCGCCCGACCACGCGCACGAGGGCGTCGCCATCGACGCCTGCACGACCTATTCGGTCGGGTTCCGCGCCGCTTCGACGCAGCAACTCGCGACTGCCTTTCTCGACTGGCTGCGCGACGAAGTCACGCTCGACGGCCGTTACGCCGATCCGGATTTGCGGCCGGCGCGCGCGCCAGCGCGCATCGGTGCGGCAATGCAAGCGCAATGCGCGGACGCGCTCGGCCGCATCCGCTGGAACCGTTCTGCGACTGACGTCTTTCTCGGCTGCTATCTGACCGAGCCCAAACAGAACGTCTATTTCACGCCGCCGCGGCGTCCTTGACGCCGCGCGCGTTCGCCGCGGCAGCGGCGCGACGCGGCGTGCGTTTGGACGCTGCGCACGCAGTTGCTATACGATGGCCGCTGGGTCTTTATCAATGGTGCTGCGATCGCGCGGCCGCAGAACAGGCGGACCGGCGATCGAGGCTTTTGGCCAATGCGCGCCGCATGGCAGGCGGCAAACCGGCGATGGCCGCGCCGGCTCGAACTGCTCTATCGATGGTATTGCGATGGCTATCTCCACCTTGATTAAAGCGATCCGCCATGACCGATCCAACGCCGGCTGAGGCGCCCGCCGAGCCGCGCCTGGTCGAGCTTTCAACGCTGGCCGAGCAGACCGAAGCCATCGACACTTTGATCGAGCTGGCGCGGCAACATATCCGTGTCTTCGATCAGGACCTGTCGCAAACCGGGTGGGGCGGCGCGGGCCGCGCCGATCGGCTGGCTGCGTTCCTGCGCCAGGTCCGCGGCCGGCGACTGGACATCATCGTGCACGACACGCGCTATCTGCAGAGCGCTTGCCCGCACCTGCTGGGCCTGCTGCGGAACTACGGCCATGCGCTGACGATCTATCAGACCGGGCCGGAGGGTAAGGTAGCGACCGATCCTCTGGTGATCGTCGATGGCAGGCATTATCTGCATCGCTTTCACTTCGAGCAGCCGCGCGCCTCGCTCGGCATCGATCAACCGGAGCAGACGCAGCCGCTGGCCAGCCGCTTCGACGAGATCTGGGCGACCGGCGAAGCGGGCTTGAGCGGCACCGTGCTGGGCCTTTGAGCGCCGCTCGCGCTGGCGCAAAGGCGCACCTCGCATGCTTCGAGGCATGTAAATCCATCGTCTTTGTGCTAACATTTCGAAGTCGGTTGCACCTCCGTTGCCCTGCCGAAACGCTTGAATCGGCCGTCTGCGGAAGCCGATTTTCGCCACCGAATATTCGACTGCCGAATTTCCATCCTTCATACACAAGTAGGGGAACCCAATGAATAAGTTTGTATCGGTATTCTTCGCCGCGGCGTTGGCGCTTGCGCTGAACGCCTGCGGCGACAATGGCAAGGCGGCGGCTGACGCCAAGGCAGCATCCGACAAGGCGGCTGCCGCCGCCAAGGAAGCGAGCGACAAGGCTGCGGCCGCGGCCAGGACGCGGGTACCGCCGCTGCGAACGCAGGCGCTGCGGCGAGCGATGCAGCCAAGGCCGCGGGTACCGCTCCGATGGATTCGAGCAAGGCTCCAGCCGCGACGCCGCCGGCCAGCACGATGGCGCCCGCGACGACGCCGCCCGCCAGCACGATGGCGCCGGATCAGTCGAAGTCCGACAGCACCAAGAAATAGTTTTCGATTCAGCAGCAGTGAAAAAGCCGGCTTGCGCCGGCTTTTTTGATCCGCACGCGAGTGCGCTGTGCCGCGGGGCAGACGTGTCAGGAAAGTGTCAGAGCGGGGCGCCGATCCGGCGCGCTACTTCGCGGTACTTGGCGATCACGTCGCCCAGATCGCGCCGGAAGCGGTCCTTGTCCAGTTTTTCCTGGGTCGAGTGATCCCAGAGCCGGCAGCCGTCGGGCGTGAACTCGTCGCCGAGCAGCAGCGGACCTTGCGAGCTCGTCGAGCGCGTGCCCGAACTCGAGCTTGTAGTCGACGAGATCGATCCCGGCGCGCGAGAATAATGGCTTGCAGCACCGCGTTGACCTTGTGCGTCAGCGCCTTCATCTGTTTTATCTCGTCCGCTGCTCGCCCAGCCGAGCACCCGGATGTGGTCGTCGTTGACCAGCGGGTCGTGCAGCGCGTCGCTCTTGTAGAAGAACTCGAAAATCGGCTCGGCCAGGCGCGTTCCTTCGGCGATGCCGTAGCGCTTGGCCATCGAGCCGGCGCAGACGTTGCGCACGACGCACTCGACCGGGATCATCTTCAGCGCACGCACCAGCGATGTCGCGCTCGTTCAGCAGCGCGCACGAAATGCGTCGCAACGCCGGCTTCGGCGAGCTTGCCCATGATGAACGCGTTGATCTTGTTGTTGGTCTCGCCTTTCTGCGGCGAGCTGCGCGACCTTGGTCGCCGTCGAATGCGCTGGTGTCGTCGCGATAATGCATGATCACCAGTGCCGGATCGTCGGTCGCATAGACCGTCTTCGCCTTGCCCGCGGTACAGCTCGTTGGCGTTTCTCCATGCCCTCTCCTAGCAGACGAATTCGCGCCAGGCGAACCCTTCGTGCTGGTCGGCGATGCCGATCCAATCGGGCGCGCAGTTAAGGGCCCCGGCCAGCGCGGCACGCGCCAGATCGGGGCGTGTTGTTGTGCTGGCTACAAATGCGCGGCGAACAGATGCTTGAGCCGCGAGTTGTCCAGACGTCGCCAGCAGCGCCGCCGCGGCCGCGTTGTCCAGATGTCCCTGCTTGCCGGCGATGCGCTGCTTCAGCGGATAGGGGTAATCGCCATTGGCCAGCATGTCGACGTCGTGATTGCATTCGAGCACGAGCGCGTCGCAGCCTGACAGGCTCGCCTCGACGTGCGCGGTCGAGACGCCCAGGTCGGTCAGCACGCCGATCCGCCACCGGCCGTCAGAACAGACGAATTGGACCGGCTCGCGAGCATCGTGCGGCACCGGAAACGGCCGCACTTCGATGTCGTCGATCGCAAAGCGGTCATGGCTGTCGAATCCGTACACGCGCGGCAGCTCGGCGAAGCGCTCGGCGACGGTGGCCAAGGTGCCGAACGTCAGCCACACCGCCGTGCCGTAACGCGCGGCGAACGCCGCCACGCCGCCGACATGATCGCTGTGCTCATGGGTGACGATGATCGCGGTGACGCTCTCCGCTTCCACACCCGAGCCGGGCAAGACGCGCGACGGCATCGCGAATGCCGAACCCGCAGTCGATCAGTACGCGCGTGCCGCCGCATTCGACCAGCAGGCCGTTGCCTTCGCTGCCGCTGCCGAGACAGGCGAAACGCACTAGGACCTGTTCCCGCGGTTACTTCAACTGGTCTTTGAGCAGCGCAAGAATTTTCTCGCTGTTCGCTGTGCGGTCGACGACGCCGTTCGGATCCTGCACGGTAATGACGCTCAGTGGATCGGCCTGGGTCACGACGACGCGATACTGTTCAGGCTTGTCCGGAGGCGTCGTCTTCCAGAACTGCATCTTGGTCAAGGTATCGGCCAGCCACCCTTCGGCTTTTCTTCTTCTCGAGGCTCGGGATTGGCGTAGCGGACGAAATACAGGCCCTTCGAGCGATCGCGGTCGACGACGGTGAACCCGGTGCGATCGAGCGCCAGGCCGACGCGGCGCCATGCGCGATCGAACGTATCGTCGACGACCAGCCGAACGCCGTCGGTGCCCGTGTCGATGCGCGCCCGGTCGGGAGCCTTGCTGTCGGCCGCGAGCGCCTGCGCCGCCGCCGGCGCCGGCGTGCCGAGCGCAACCATCAGCCTTTCGAGGAATTCGGCTTCGAGCTGCGGGTTCGGAGGCGATGGCGTCCAATTCCAGTCTTCCGGCGATCCGCCCGACGCGATCTTCATCGGCTTCTGCTCGGCGCCGCGGTGGCTGATGTAGATCTCGACCGTGCCCGGCTCGCTGCCGCGCTCGATCCGCGTCCGGAATTTGTCGCGCTTGTAGGTATCGACCGCGAAGCTGATGTACTTGTTCGAGAACTGCTGCAGCCAGCCCTCGGGCTTGTCGGCGCGGCTCTCCGCCCAGTCGGTTTCCATGATTCCCAGCGCCGGCTGCTCGAGGGCGAGAACGAAGCCGTTCTTGGTCCAGAAGTCTTTCAACGTCGCCCAGGCGGCGTCCGGGCTCGCCTTGACGACCAGCCAGCGCTCGCTGCCGGCGCGCGCGACGCGGGCGTCCGGACTGGTCGGCAACACTTCGCTCGGGCGCGGCGCGCGCGCGCGCCGCGACTGCGCCCGAGGCGGTCGTCGACTGATAGCGATCGTCGTAGTTCGGCGTCGTCAGGTCGGGCGGCACCTCGAGCGCCGGCGCCGACCCTGCGGACTTGTAATCGATCTTCTTGCCCAGATTGAACGTCGTCGATTCGCAGCCGGACAACAGCACGGCGACGACAGCGGCGGCAACGGCGGCGGCGAGAGCGGGACGCGGCAAGCGCCGCGGCAGGGAAAAAAGATGCATGCGAATTTCTCCTACAGGCAACCCGCGCGCTTGAGCGCCGCGCGGACGGTGTCGTGATATTGAGCAGCGAGCGGCGTCAACGGCAGCCGCAGATCCGGCGCGATCATGCGCATTTCGGCGAGCGCCCATTTGACCGGGATCGGGTTGGCCTCGACGAACAACTTGGCGTGCAGCGGCATCAGCCGCGCGTTGAGCTCGCGCGCCTCCTTGAGCTTTCCGGCCAGTGCCGCCGCGCACAGCTCGGACATCGCGCGGGGCGCCACATTAGCGGTCACCGAAACGACGCCATGGCCGCCGAGCAGCATGTACGCCAGCGCGGTGTCGTCGTTGCCCGAGAGGAGGGCGAACGATTTGTCTTTGGGCAACCGGTCGATCAGGTCGACATGACGGACCAGGTCCGACGTGGCGTCCTTGATGCCGATGATGCCCGGCAGTTGCGCCAGACGGAGCACCGCGTCGTTACCGATATCGGCGACCGTTCGGCCGGGCACATTGTAAATCAGCAGCGGCAAATCGACTTTTTCGGCGATCGTTCTGAAATGCCGGTACAGGCCTTCCTGTGACGGCTTGTTGTAATACGGAACGACCGACAGACACGCGGTGGCGCCGGCGACTTTCGCGTATTCGGTCAGTGCCAGCGCTTCAGCGGTCGAATTGGCGCCGGTGCCGGCGATGATCGGCAGGCGCCCGGCAGCATGGTCGATCGCCGTCTTGATCAGCAGGCAGTGTTCGTCGACGCTGACCGTCGGCGACTCGCCGGTCGTGCCGACGACGACGATGCCCGCGGTGCCGTTGGCGGCGTGGAAATCGATCAGCGTGCGCAGGGCCGGCAGATCGAGCGCTCCGCCGGGCTGCATCGGCGTCACGATCGCAACGAAACTTCCGGTCAGCATCGAGGCCAATCTGGGAAAAGCGCCATTTTACCCGAATCGAAGCGGCCAAGGCATCGCGCGCCGCACCCGAGGTCGGGACGTCAGCGCGCGGCAGCGTCCTGCGCCGACGGCAGCCTCAGTTGGCAGCAGCGGCGGCCAGCGGCGGCCACTGCGCCGCGTCCGACGGCCGCGATGCGCTGCATGACCGCCGGCCGCGCGGCGCCTACCAGGCCCTGTTCGAAGGCAACGATGGTCAGTCGTTCGCGCAAAAGCGAAAGCAGTTCGTCGGCGGCCAGCAGATGTTCCGGATTGGACGGCCGGCCATAGGTTTCGTTGCCGGCCGCGAATGTCTCGTACAGAAAGCGCCGCCGCTATCCAGCGAGTCGAGCAGCTTGGGGAACAGCGGCCGGTGCAGATAGTTGGCGACGACGATGGCATCGAACTGCTGGCCCGACAAAGGCCACGGCCCGCCTTCGAGATCCGCGGCCATCGTCGTCACTCGCGGCACACCGGCGAGCGCGACCAGCGCCTGGCTGTCGCGATCGACGGCGACGACGTCGCAGAGGCGGGCGGCAAGGAATCGGCTGTGCCGGCCGTGTCCGCAAGCGAGATCGAGCACGCGCGCTCCCGGCGGGATCAGCGGCGCAAAGCGCGTGATCCAGGGCGATGGCGCAGCGTGGGTCGCTGCGTCGGTCATCGCTTGGCCCGACGCGGCTTGCGTGCCGGCTTGGGTCGCGCCGCTCACGTCGAGCGCGCTTTCGGCCGCGGCCTCCTCGATCAGCCAGTCGATGAACGCCTGCGCTTCCGGACGCAATGCGGAAATCGTGCCGCGGACGATGAAATAGGAGCGTGTCGTCGCATAGCGGTTGGGAAACGGCGCCACCAGTCTGCCTTGCGCGAGCAGGCTGTCGATCAGCGGCACGCGGCCCAGCGCCACCCCTGGCCATCCAGCGCGGCCTGCATCACCTGATCGAAATGGTTGAAGCGCAGCGATCCCGCCGACTCGATTTCATCGATGCCGTTGGCAGCCAGCCAAACCGACCAGTTGAGCCACGGAAAGCGGCCCCGCTCGTCATCGATATGCAGCAGAACGTGCCGCGCCAGGTCCTCGGGGCGCTTGAGCGGGCGCGCGCGGTCGGCGGCGAGTCCCGGGCTGCACACCGGCAACAGCCGCTCGCCGAACAGCCGCACCGCGCCGGGCGGCGCCATCGCATCGCCGCAATACCGCACGGCCAGATCGATGCGCTCGCGCTCCAGATCGACGATGCGATTGTCGGCGGAGATGAACACGTCGATGGCCGGATGGCGGGCACGAAAGCGCGCCAGTCGCGGGATCAGCCATACCGAGGCGAACGGCTGGTTGGTCGAAACGGTCAGCGGCAGAGACTTCTGCTCGCGGCGGATCTTGGCCACCGCCTGCGTGAGCTCGTCGAGCACGTTTCGGGCGGTTGCCTGCAGGATCTGCCCGGCTTCGGTCAGGCGCAGCTCGCGGTGCCGGCGCTCGAACAGCGTGAAGCCTATCTGCTCTTCGAGGGTCTGCATCTGGCGGGACAGCGCCGACTGCGTCAGAAACAGCTCCTCGGCGGCGCGGGTGAACGAAAGCTGGCGCGCCGCCGCCTCGAACCCCTTCAGCAGGTCGAGCGACGGCAGGCGCGGTCGCGCGCGCGGCTTCGATGTTGCGGTCTTGTCCATGCTGAACCTTCATGCAGCCGCTTGCCGGCGACGCCGGCGTGCGGCACGCGCCGCCGTCCGCCGCCGCGCGCTCGGACGGCCGATTCCGATCGGCGTCCCGGCGGCGCCGAATGCATGCGCATTATGCATCAGGGTGCCGACGGGGCCGGGGACGCTTCGGTCAGGCGTCGCCGGCGCTGCGCGTGGCCATACGCCGGAGCAAGCACCGGTTCGCATTCCATTTTGTCATGCGACGCATGCGGCGAATTCGTTGGTCAAGCCCTGGGCCGGCGCCGATACTCCAGCTGCACAGACCGGAAACGCAGCAGCTGGTAGCGACCGGCCGATGCATGAATATTACGCATGAACCAGGAGATAGCAATGCCATTCGATCCGTCTACCCCCAACGCGGCCGCCGCGCGTCGCTGCCGCGGCGCGAGTCGCTGATATTGAACAACGCCGAAGGAACGACGATCACAGTCGACGCCGGGTGCCTGTGGGTGACGATGGAGCGCGATCCGCGGGATATCGTGCTGTTACCTGGCATGAGCTTCGAGATCGACCGCGCCGGCCGCACGGTGATCGCTGCCGAAGAGGACTCGCGCTTCAGCCTGCTGTCCGAGGTCACGCCCGCCAGCCGGGCCGTCGCGTGGCTCGCTCGACACGCGGCACGGGTAACGGCGCGCTGGACCTTCCGCCAGGCGCGGCGCATCGCCCCGTACTACTGATCGTCCGCGCCGGGCCGGATGCGGCGGCCGCGCCCGGTCAGCGCTTGACGAAGCTCAGCTTGCCGCCTTTTGCCGCGACGTGCACGGTGTCGCCGGGACCGAAATTCCCTTGAGGATTTCGGTCGCCAGCGGGTTTTCGATCTGCTGCTGGATCGCGCGCTTCAGTGGCCGCGCACCGTAGACCGGATCGAAGCCCTCCTGCGCAACCGCGGCAAGCGCCGCCGGGCTGACGTCGAGCCGGACCTCCATCTTCGCCAGCCGCGACTCGAGCGATTGCAACTGGATCCTGGCGATCGATTCGATGTCCTTTTCGCTTAGCGCGTGAAAGACGACGATCTCGTCGATGCGGTTGACGAATTCGGGCCGGAAATGCGTCTTGACCTCGGCCATAACGGCGAGCTTGATGACGCCGTAGTCGTCGCCCGACATCTGCTGGATCATCTGCGAGCCCAGGTTCGACGTCATCACGATCACCGTGTTCTTGAAGTCGACCGTGCGCCCCTGGCCGTCGGTCATGCGGCCGTCGTCGAGCACCTGGAGCAGCACATTGAACACGTCCGGATGCGCTTTCTCGACCTCGTCCAGCAGGATCACGCTGTAGGGCTTGCGCCGCACGGCCTCGGTCAGATAACCGCCTTCCTCGTAGCCGACATAGCCGGGCGGTGCGCCGATCAGCCGGGCGACCGAATGCTTTTCCATGAATTCCGACATGTCGATGCGGATCAGGAACTGCTCGGAATCGAACAGGAAACCGGCCAGCGCCTTGCACAGCTCGGTCTTGCCGACGCCGGTGGGCCCGAGGAACAGAAACGATCCGTACGGTCGATTCGGGTCGGACAGCCCCGAGCGCGAGCGGCGGATCGCGTCGGAGACCAGCCGGACCGCCTCGTCCTGTCCGACGACGCGCCGGTGCAGCGCGTCCTCCATGTGCAACAGCTTTTCGCGCTCACCCTGCAGCATCTTGGATACCGGAATGCCGGTCGAGCGCGATACCACTTCGGCGATCTCTTCCGCGCCCACCTGCGTGCGTAACAGCCGCGGCTTGGCACCCTGCTCGCTCGCCGAGCTTGCTGTCGGCCTTCTTGAGCTGCGCCTCGAGCTGCGGCAGCTTGCCGTACTGCAGCTCGGAGACCGCCTGCCAGTCGCCCTTGCGCTTGGCCTCCTCCATCTGCAGCTTGACCTTGTCGATTTCTTCCTTGATGTGCTGCGTGCCGACGACCTGCGCCTTTTCCGCCTGCCAGACTTCGTCGAGATCGGCGTACTCGCGCTCGAGCCGCTCGATCTCCTCTTCGATCATCGCCAGGCGTTTTTCGACGCCTCGTCCTTTTCCTTTTTCACCGCCTCGCGCTCGATCTTGAGCTGGATCACGCGCCGGTCGAGCTTGTCCATCACCTCGGGCTTGGAGTCGATCTCCATCTTGATGCGCGCCGCCGCCTCGTCGATCAGGTCGATCGCCTTGTCGGGCAGGAAGCGGTCGGTGATGTAGCGGTGCGACAGCTCGGCGGCGGCGACGATCGCCGGATCGGTGATGTCGACGCCGTGATGGATCTCGTAGCGCTCCTGCAGTCCGCGCAGGATGGCGATCGTGCTCTCGACCGACGGCTCGTCGACCAGCACCTTCTGGAAGCGCCGCTCGAGTGCGGCATCCTTCTCGATGTATTTGCGGTATTCGTCGAGCGTGGTCGCGCCGACGCAATGCAGCTCGCCGCGTGCCAGCGCGGGCTTGAGCATATTGCCTGCATCGATCGCGCCTTCGGCCTTGCCGGCGCCGACCATCGTGTGCAGCTCGTCGATGAAGACGATCGTGCGGCCTTCATCGGCCGCGATGTCCTTGAGCACCGCTTTGAGCCGTTCCTCGAATTCGCCGCGATATTTGGCGCCCGCGAGAAGCATCGCCATGTCCAGCGACAGCACGCGCTTGTTCTTGAGCGTCTCCGGCACTTCGCCGTTGACGATGCGCTGCGCGAGGCCTTCGACGATCGCGGTCTTGCCCACACCCGGCTCGCCGATCAGCACCGGGTTGTTCTTGGTTCGCCGCTGCAGGATCTGGATCGTGCGGCGGATCTCGTCGTCGCGCCCGATCACCGGGTCGAGCTTGCCCTGGCGCGCGCGCTCGGTCAGGTCGATCGTGTACTTCTTGAGCGCCTCGCGCTGCCCTTCGGCTTCCTGCGTATCGACGGCCCGCGCCGCCGCGCACCGCCTCGATCGCCGCTTCGAGCGCCTTCTTGGTCAGCCCGTGCTCCTTCAGCAGCGCGGCCCGTCTCGCCCTTGTCATCGGCCAGCGCAAGCAGGAACAGCTCGCTGGCGATGAATTGATCGCCGCGCTTGGTGGCGATTTTGTCGGTCAGGTTGAGCAGGTTGCCGAGCTCGCGCGAAACGCTGATCTCGCCGCCCTGCCCTTCGACCTTCGGCAGGCGGGCGATCGCCTTCTCGCTGGCGGCCTTGAGCGCCGGAACGTTGACGCCGGCGCGTGAGAGCAGCGAGGCGGTGCCGCCGTCCTCCTGGTTAAGCAGGCTCGCGAGCAGGTGCGCCGGCTCGACAAAGCCGTTGTCGTTGGAGAGCGCAAGGCTCTGCGCGTCGGCGAGCGCCTGTTGCAGCTTGGTGGTGAATTTGTCGAAACGCATGATCCCGCCCTTGGGACAATGAACCTAATGGGAACATGGGGAAGATTGTGCGGTATTCAAGCCGTGTGAGGGGTTCAAGCGGTTGATTCGGGGCGGATTGCGCGCGCCTTTACGCCCCGGCCGAGTCGCTCGGTCCGGGGCGCTTAAGCAGCGGGTCTTACTGGCCGACGATAGACGGGCGCATCGGTCCAGGATGCCCAAAGCTCGCCTTTTTCCTTCTCCGGGACTTTGAACTTGTCCAGCGTCTTGACCAGGTCGCCGACCAGCGCGTCGAAGTCCGCGTTGGTGACGCCCATGCCGGCGTGCGCGGTCTTCATGTCGCGGCCGGTATAGGTACAGGGGCCCCCGGTGCCGGCGCAAATCTGGTCGACCAGGTTCCGCTTCAGCCGCGGGATGTCGGTCTTGGCGAAATAACGGTTGATGCGATTGTCGGCCGCGACGTTGCCGACGAAATCGTCGACCACGGCCACGATCGCATCCTTGCCGCCGAGGCGATCGTACAGCGACTTCTGCGGCGTCGACATCATGCCCATGTTCTGGCAGGCGCCGAGCAGCAGGACCATGCCCAGCAGGGCCCCCAGCTTGCGCAATTTTGCGTTCATCTTGTCTCTCCTCTACCGTCGTGGCAGCGCGGGAAGCGCTGTACCGCCAATATACGACGGACAGATGCCGCCGGATGCGGGTCCCGGCGGCTGTGTTAGGCTTTACCGTCGTGTCCGTCCGATCGACGATCATGCCGGACCCCGTCCTGCCGCCATCCCCGCAACAGCAACCCGGCGCCAACCGCGAGGCGGGATTTCTGCAGGTCATCGTCGCGGTCTTCTGGAGCTTTTTCGGGGTTCGCCGCAAGGCCGCGGGTGAAGCGCGATATGGTGACGATCAAGCCGCTCCACGTCGTCGTCGCCGGCCTGCTGGGGGCGGCGATTTTTATCTTCGCCCTGATCGCGCTGGTTACGGTCATTACCCGCAAGGGCTAGCGAGCGCCGTGGCCAAGATCCTCTCGTCGTTGTGCCATTCGGCCTTGGCCGCGCTTTCGGCGCTCGCGTGCTGCTCCTCTGCGATCGCGCAACCCGACGGCGCGCAGAACGGGATCGACGGGCAGCCATCCACCGCCGACCGTGTGTATGCCAGCGCGCGGCCTCGATTGCTGCAGATTCGGACGCTGCTGGACTCCGCCGGACGACAGGCGTCGCTCGGCTCCGGGTTCCTGATCAGCGGCGATGGCCTGGCGGTCACCAATTACCATGTCGTGTCGCAATACGCGCTGGAGCCGGCGACCTACCGTCTCGAGTATGCGGCCCCCGACGGCTCGCATGGCGTGGTCAAACTGCGCGCGATCGACGTGGTCAACGATCTCGCGGTGGTGCAATTGGAGGCGCGCGAAGACAACCAAAGCCGGCAATTCTTCGCCTTCAACGCCCGGGCGCTCGAAGGCAACATGCCGAAGGGCCAGCGCATCTATTCGATGGGAATCCGCTCGATCTGGGCTTCACCATCGTCGACGGAACGTACAACGGCCTGGTCGAACGCAGCTATAACGAGCGGATCCATTTTTCCGGAGCCATCAATCCAGGCATGAGCGGCGGCCCGGTCGTTACCACCGACGGCGAGATCGTCGGCGTCAACGTGGCCAAGCATGTCGGCGGCGAGCTGGTGAGCTTCCTGGTGCCGGCGCGGTTCGCCAAGGCGCTGGTCGATCGCGCGCGCAGTTCGCCGCCGCTGACGACAGCCGACAGCCGCAAGGAAATCGGGCGTCAGCTCGGCGTCTGGCAGGGTGGGCTTTACCAGGCGCTGGGCGAGCAGGGATTCCGCACCAGCGCATTCGGCCCTTATGTTGCGCCGGAAAGCAATGCGCCCTGGTTCACCTGCTGGGCGCGCACCAACGCCGACGTCCTGCCCAAGCCGCGTGCGCTGGCGAGCACGACCAATTGCAGCATGCAGACTTCGCTGTTCATTGCCGGAGACCTGCAGACCGGTCAGGTCGACCTCGCGCATTCCTACGTGCGCAGCATCGACCTAAATGCATTTCAGTTCCAGTACCTTTCTTTCGCGGCAATACCAGCCTTCGTGGTTCGGCACCGGCGCGCGCTCGCCCAAGCGGCTTACGGCGCAGCAGTGCCACGAGGATTTCATCGAGGCCGCGGCGGACGGCGCGCACCCGATGTTGCGAGCCGTATGGTGTGCGCGCGCCTATCGCGAATTCGAGGACCTCTACGATGTCTCGGTGATCGCCGTCACCCAGGACCGCAGCCGCGAAGCGTTGATTTCGCGCCTGTCGATGCAAGGGGTCACCTACGGCAATGCGATGGCGCTGGCGAAACGCTTCCTCGGAGCCGTCTCGTGGGCGAAATGATCTCGGTCGAGGTGCTTTCGCGGCATCGCGATGTCGTCGCGCGGTATCGCAGCGACGCCCCGGCGACGACCGTCGGGCGCGCCTATGACAACGATGTCGTCGTCGACGATCCGGCGGTCGCCGCGCACCATCTGCGCATTTTCGCGACGAGGGCGGAGCGCTGATCGCGGAGGACCTGGGCAGCGCCAACGGCCTTTTCGAGGGCGACAGCGACAATCGTTCGGCGCGCCTTGTGCTCGACGGCGACCGCCCGATCCGGATTGGCCGCACTTACCTGCGCGTGCGCGAGGCGAGTTACGCGGTTCCGCCGGAGCGGCGGCTCGCGACGTCGATGCGCGTCCTGCCGACAGTGCTATGGCTGGCCGCAGCTCTGCTCGGACTGGAGCTTGTCAGCCTGTGGCTGGCCGAGACCTCGGAGCCGAAGACCGCCTACTATCTGCTCCCGCCGCTGATCGTCGCGGTGCTGCTGCTCGTATGGACGACCGCCTGGGCGATCCTGTCGCGCATCTTTACCGGGCACGCGCGCTTCGACCGGCACTTGCGGATCGCTCTGATCGGCGTGCTCGGGTTTGCGCTGTTTGGCGAGTTCACCGACTATGCCGCATTCTCGCTGTCGTGGCGCTGGCTCGCCGATTACAGCTATGTCGCCAACTGGCTGCTGTTCGCGACGCTGTGCTTCTTCCATCTGCGCGAGATCGGGCCGAGTCGGCTCAAGGCCAAGGCGGCGACGCTGGCCGCACTCACTGCGGTGGCCATAGCGACGCAATCGGTTGCGCAGGCGGAAATGCGTTCGCGCTTTGGCCAACAGTCGTACGTGCGGCATCTGAAGCCGCCGGTGCTGCGACTCGCGGCGCCGCAAAGCGAAGAGCCTTCTTTGCCGATGCGGCGCGGATCAAGCCCACGCTCGATAACGCGCGCAAGGACGCCCCGCCGGGCGGCGGCATTTTCTCGGCGTTTGACGAATAGGCTTGGCTGGCTGCGACAAGCGTTACCGCGCCGCGATGTCACCCAGACGCTCGGCGGCGCAGGCGAGCTCCGCTTGCGTCGACAGCAGGTCGGGGCAAAGGCGAAGGAGCTCTCCGCGCGAGTCGACGATCACGCCGCGGCGCTCGAGCTCACCGGCCCACGCGCGGGCTTGCTCGCTGCGCACGACGACAAACGCGCCGCGATCGTCGGAGCCGCCTTCCCCGCGCACGCCGCGCTCGCTTAAGTGCCCGATCAGAGTGCGCTGCTGCGCCAGCGAATATTCGCGCAGCCGCGCGACACCGATCGCCGCCGTGAACAGCTGCCCGGCGCGCGCCTGATAGCAGGTCAGCACCGGCGGCGTCGATTCCAGCAAGGCGTCGCCGCCGGCGGCGAATTCCGGCGGGTCGGGGCGCACATAGTCGAACGGAGACTTCTTGGCGAACCAGCCGATGTCCAGCGTGCTGAAGCCGCCGTCCAGATGCCGCGGATGCAGATACATGAACCCGGCGCCCGGTCCGCCGCGCAAGTACTTGTAGCTGCCGCCAATCGCGAAATCGGCATCGAGCGCACCGATGTCGACCGGCAGCACGCCGAGCGAATGATAGACGTCGAGCAGCACACGCGCGCCGCTGGCGTGCGCCGCACCGATAAGCGCGGGCAACGCCGGCAGCACCTGGCCGGTGTTGAACAGCACCTGGGACACGACGACCAGATCGACGTCGCGGATGGCCGCGAGAAGCTCGGCGGCTTGAACAGTCCGCCGGCGCGAGCCTCGACGAACCGGAGCTCGATGCGCTTGCGAAGCGCGTATTGCCTCAGGATCAGATCGATCGAATCGAATTCGCCGCGGGTCGCCACCACGCGCGGCGGCACGATCGTAGCTGTTCAGGATGGCGCGCAGACCCTGCCCCGCGCTGGTCTTCGGCACGACGCAGTCTGCGCGCGGCGCGTGCATCAGCGCGGCGAGCCGCGCCGCGATAGGCGGCGATCTCCGCCAGCCACGCGTCCCACGCGTTGCCCAGCTGCGACTGCCAGAGCCCGACGGCTTCGGCGACATCGTGCCGCCGTCGCGTCGAGAGGCCGGCCGAGCGAATGATTGGCGAGATAGACCGGCCGATCGGGTGCAGCACGCGCGAGAACAGCGGCGCGACGTGGCGCGCGATGCCTTCCTCGGTCAGCGGACCGGGGCCCATCGCCGCGATCGCCGCCGCAATGGTGGCCGCGGTATCGGCGCGCGGGCTCATGCGATCCCCCACGCCTGCGGCTCAGTTGGCAACCGCGGCCGCTGCGCTGCCCCCGGGGGCGGAATTCGCGCCTTGGGGCGGCCCGTCGGCGCTCATGGCGCGCCGATCACCGTGCGCACATCGATCAGTTCGGGAAAAAACGTATGCTCGAGCACGCGCCGCAAGAACGCGACGCCGCTGGATCCTCCGGTGCCCGCCTTGTAGCCGATGATGCGCTCGACGGTCTTCATGTGACGGAAGCGCCAGAGCTGCAAAGCTCTCGTCGACGTCGACCAGCTTTTCCGCCATTTCGTACGCGTCCCAGTAGCTGCTGCGGGTTCTCGTAGATCGTCTTGAACACCTCGACCAGCGCCGCGTTGCGCTGGTGCGGGAGCGACCAGTCGCGCTCGACGCAGGCCGCGCGGCACCGGCAATCCGCGCCGCGACAGGTGACGCAGGAATTCGTCGTAGAGCGACGGCGCCTCGAGCAAGCGCGATCAATCCGGCATGGGTCGCGCGCGTCGTAGCTGAATACGTCGGCCAGTGCCGCGGTCCTTGTTGCCGAGCAGGAACTCGATCGCCCGGTATTGCGGCGACTGGAAGCCCGACGCGCTGCCGAGCGCCGGCCGGAATGCCTCGTACTCCGAAGGCGTCAGCGTTTCCAGCACCGCCCACTGCTCGAACAGCTGCTTCTGGATCAGCTTGACGCGCGCCAGGATCTTGAAGCAGGAATCGAGCTGGTCGGCCCGAACGAAGCGTATCGCCGCCTCGAGCTCGTGGATCATCAGCTTCATCCACAACTCCGACGTCTGATGCTGAATGATGAACATCATCTCGTCGTGGCGCGGCGGCGCCGATGCCGAGCCGGACAGCGGCTTCTGCGCGCCGAGCAGCGTGTCGAGGCAAAGATAGCCGGTATACGTCAGGCGATCGCGCAAGTCGGTGACGATGCCCGGTTCGAGCTGATGCGGCATGGCGATGAGTCGCGTGAGGTGACGCTGCAGTATAGGAAGCGCGATCGTGCGTGTCCACACGCGTTATAGCGCGTCCCCGCTCTGCTAGAATTCGCGCATGCGCGCATTGGCCCAACGCCGCCGGGCGCGCAATGACATGCGTCCGGACGATCGCCAGCGCCGCGGCGCTAGCGCGCCTGCCTGGTCCTCGTCGCCGCATGCGGCAGCAGGCTCCGGTCCGACAGATCGCGCTGCACCGAATGCCGGGTGCCGAAGCTCGCCACCGCCGCGCAGTGCGGCAAGGTCGAGGTTCCGGAGGATCGCGACCGACCGGCGGGACGCACACTCTGGCGATCGCCGTCATCGTGCTGCCTGCGGCCACGCTGTCGCCGCAACCCGATCCGCTGATCATGCTGCCCGGAGGACCGGGACAATCGTCGGACGCGCTCGCGCCTCTCGCCGGCGCGCTGGGCGGCGTGCGCCGCAACCGCGACATCGTGCTGATCGATCCGCGCGGCACCGGCAAATCGGCGCCGTTGCGCTGCGCCGCCCTCGCCCCGCGCGATGCCTTCGACGAGATGGCGGAAGAACAGACGATCGCCATCGCGGCGCAGCGCTGCATCGCCGAATTGCAGCGCCAGCGGCGATGCGGACCCGGCGCAGTACACGACGTCCGCCGTCGTGGCCGACATCGACGCGGTGCGGATTGCGCTCGGTTACGACAGGATAAATCTCTGGGGCGGTTCGTACGGAACCCGCGTCGCGCAGGAATACCTGCGCCGGTATCCGCAGCATGTGCGCAGCGTCGTTCTCGACGGCGCCGCGCCGCCCGCGATGCGGATCGGCTTCGATCCCTGGCTGTCGCGCGACGCGGCGCTCGACCAGGTCATCGCCGCATGCGCGGCAAGTCCGGCGTGCAGAGCAGGCGTATCCCGACCTCGACGCGACGCTGGCGCGCATTCGCGCCGATCTCGCCGGCGCGCGCACGATCACCGTGGCCGATCCGCGCACCGGCGCGCAGCGAATGTTCAAGCCGTCGTTCGACACGGTCATCGGCGCGTTGCAGGGACTCGTCTATGCGCCGGAGTCGGCGAGCCTGATTCCTGCCCTGCTCGCGCGCGCCGAAGCCGGCGACTACGCGCCGCTGATTGCTGCCGCGATGCTGCTGAACGACGACGTCGCGACGACGGTGAATCTCGCGCTGCATTTCGCGGTCAGCTGCGCCGAGGATGCGCCGCGCATCGACGCCGCGGAGACCAATCGCATGCTGGCACGGCTGCGCGCACCGGAGCTCGCCCGAGCGCGATCTCGCCGCCTGCGACGGTTGGCCGCAGCCGCCGGTGCCGGCGGATTTCTACGCCGCCGATCGTCAGCGACAAGCCGGTGCTGATCCTGTCGGGCGGTCTCGATCCGGTCACGCCGCCGGCCGACGGGCGAGGAAGTCGCCGGGACCTTGTCGCACAGCCGCCACATCGTCGCGGCCGGCTACGGCCATATCGTGTCGCCGCATGCCTGCGCGCCGCGGCTGATCGAGAAATTCGTCGAGGATGCGGGTTTCGCGACGCTGCCGTCGTCGTGCATCGGCGCATTTCGCGGCCAGCGCACCGGCCGCCGCTGTACTCGTCGGTGCTGGAAGCGCGATGATCGTCGTCGACGGGCTGGTCAAGGCGTTCGGCAGGCGAGCAGGAAATTCGCGCGGTCGACGGCGCGACCTTCACCGCGCGCCGACGGCGCGATCACCGGCCTGCTGGGGCCGAACGGCGCCGGCAAGACGACGCGTGCTGCGCATGCTCGCGACCCTGATTCCACCCGATGCGGGTGCCGCGTACGATCGACGGCCTCGACATCGTGCGCGAGCGCACGCGCGTCCGCGAAGCGCATCGGCGTATTGTCCGACGCCCGCGGGCTCTATGCGCGGCTGACCGCGCGCGAGAACGTGCGCTACTACGGCAGATTGCACGGACTCGGCGGCACCGCGCTCGAGGCGCGCATCGACGCGCTGCTCGGACAGCTGGGCCTCGCCGCACTCGCCGATCGGCGCACGCAGGGTTTCTCGCAGGGCGAGAAAATGAAGGTCGCGATCGCCCGCGCGCTGGTGCACGATCCGGCCACGATCATGCTCGACGAGCCGACCAGCGGCCTCGACGTCATGAGCATCCGCGGCCTGCGCGAGCAGCTGCGCGCCCTGCGCGCGGCGGGGAAGTGCATCCTGATCTCGACCCACGTGATGCAGGAAGTCGCACTGCTGTGCGATCGCATCGTCATCCTCGGCCACGGCCGGGTGCAGGCCGCCGGCACCGGCGCCGAGCTTCTGGCGCGCACCGGAGAAGCCTCGCTCGAGGACGCCTTCGTCAGCCTCCTGGGATCCGCCGAAGGGCTTGCGGCATGAACGCGCGGCAAAGAGTCGCATGACGCCGATCGAGCGCATCGTCACCGTCAGCGGCAAGGAGCTGACCGATGTCTGCGCGACCGGCGCACGATGCTGGTCACGCTGCTGATGGCGATTGCCGCCGGGCCGCTGTTCCTCGCGCTGATTCTCAACATGGCCGCGAACCAGGCGGAACAGCGCGCGAGCTCAAGCTTCCGGTGGATGGCGCAGGCAACGCGCCGGCGCTGATCGCATTTCTCGAGCGGCAGCAGGTTGCGATCGTGGCGGCGCCGGCGGACTACGAGGCGAGGATCAGAAACGGCGATCTCGACGTCGTGCTCGTCGATCGATGCGGACATTCGAACGGCGACGTCGCCGCCGGCAGGCCGGCGACCGTCAGGCTGATCTACGACCGTTCGCGCGACCGCGCGCGCGCCGCGATCGACTCAGCCGAATCGCTGCTGCGCGCGTACAACCGGCAATGGGGAACGCAGCGGCTGCTGCTCCGCGGCATCGCGCCGCAGGTCGCTTCGCCGCTCGACGCGCAAGGCGTCGACCTCGCGACGCCGCAACAGAGCGGCGCGCTGATCCTGTTCCTGGTCGCCTACTACGGACTGTTCGCCTCGCTGATGGGCGGCGTCGCCGTCGCGCTCGACGCGACCGCGGGCGAGCGCGAGCGCGGCTCGCTCGAGCCGCTGCTCGCGACGCCGCTTTCGACTTTGCAGCTTGCCGTCGGCAAGTGGCTGGCGATCGGCGCCTTCGACTTGCTGGTTGTACTGCTGACCCTGGCAGGTTTCTACCTGACGCTGAATTTCGCGCCGCTGCCTGCGATCGGCGTGCCGTTTCTTTTCGGCAGCCCCGAGCTCGTGCGCTTGTCGGCGATCCTGCTGCCGCTGGTGATGCTGCTGCCCGCCGTGCTGCTGTATGTGGGCCTGCGCGGCCGCACGCTGAAGGAGGCGCAGAGCAACGTCTCGGCGCTGGTCTTCGTCGTCAGCATCGTCCCGGTCGTGCAGCTCTTCCTGCAGAAAAAGGAACCGGCGTGGCTGCTGTGGGTTCCGGTCTCCAGCCAGTACACGCTGCTCACGCGCGCGCTGCGCGGCGATGCGACTCGCGATCGCCGACTGGCTGCAGAGCGCGACGCTGCCTGTGCTGCTGACGATCGTCGCGCTGCTGGCGGCGGCGCGACTCTTGCGTCGCGAGGATGTCTTCGCCGGCCGCTGAGACGATTGAGGTCGGACTGTTTCTAGCGCGAGACGCGGCGCAACATCCCGACGACGCCCGCCCAGTAGACTGCCAGTACCAGCAGCACCAGCAGCGAGGGATGGGCGCGATAGCCGGTGAACGCGGCGACCAGACTGCCGACGCGGCTGCCGTCATCGAGCACGACCGACGTATCCCAGAGCGTATCGACCAGCGACGGGAGCAGATCGAACGAAATCAGTTTCTCGACGGCGCCGACCAGAAGCGCGCCGGCGAGCAGCAGCAGCAGGATTTCGCTGATGCGAAAGAAGGTGCGCCACGACACGATCCTGCCGCCCTTGCTGCAACACCCAGAACGTCGCCAGCGCGGCGCCCAGGCCCAGCACGAGGATCCCGATAAAGCCCCAGAAGCTCGCGTATTGCGTGCCCAGGCCGTAGAGGAATACGACGGTTTCGGCGCTTTCGCGTCCGACCGCGCAGCGCGACGACGAGCAGCGAGGCCCCACCAGTTCGCGGCCGACGCGTTTTTCTGCATGTCGTGCTCGAGCTCGCGCTTGAACGTCCGCGCCGGCGCATCCAGAAGACCATCTGCACGATCAGCCCCGCGGCGATCAGCATCATCGCGGTCTGGAAGTATTCGAGGCCCTGGTCGGACAAAGGTCCTGGCGATGCCCAGCATCACCGCGGCGAGCGCCAGCGCCAGCGCGATCCGGCGCCAACGCCCGCCCACAGATAGCGCATGCCGCGCTTGACGTCCGGATGCTTGCGCAGCCACGCGTAAGAATGCCGACGACCAGCATCGCCTCGGCCGATTCGCGCCAGATGATGAAGAGGGCATTACCCATGATCGTTGCGCAGCATCGGACTAGAAGTCGGGTCCCAGCGGGATCGGGTGCATATGGTAACGCGAATCGTTCTCATTTTGAAAGCTGCGACGGCCTATTGGTTCCGCATGGCGCCGCTAGCCGAACTGGCGCAGCAGGGCGAGCGGCGGCTGGCGCAGCGTGCGCGCGTGCCGAGCCAGCCGGCGGCGGCCACGCCCAGCGCGCCGCCGACGATGCCGATCGCCCATAGCCACGGGTTCCAGCCGAAATGGGATCGTGGAACACCCGATCGGCCAGCACGTAGGCCGATCGCCGTCGCCCCGCCCGCCGCGACCAGGCCCGCCAACGCTCCCAGCGCCAGAAATTCGGCCAGTCTGCGCCGCCGTCGAGCTGCCGACGGCTTGCGCGCCAGGGTGCGCAGCACGGCCGCGTCGTACAGGCGCTCGTCCTGCGTGGCCGCGATCGCCGCCTCGAGCACCAGCACGCCGCCGGCCAGCGTGAACAGGAACACGAACTCGACGGCGCGCGCGACCTGCTCGATGATGCGCCTGACCTGATGCAGCAGCTCGCCGACGTCGATCGCGAGCACGTTCGGATACTCGCGCACGCAGCTCCGTTGAGCCACGCGGCGTTGCCTCCGGCGCGCGCATCGCGGCGATGTAGGTCGTCGGCAGACGCGTCGAGCATGCCCGGCGGGAAGAGCGCGAAGAAATTGACCCGGAAGCTGTCCCAGTCGACCTTGCGCAGGCTCGTCACGCGGCGCGCTGACGCGCGTGCCGACGATGTCGTAGGTCAGCGCGTCGCCGAGCTTCACGCCCAGCGTTTCGGCGATGCCGTCCTCGAGCGACATGCCGCCGGTCGTCGCCCGCTTTCCACCATTGCCCGGCGACGACGCGATTGCCGCGCGGCAGCTCGTTCAGTCCACGACAGGTTGAATTCGCGCTCGGCGAGCCGCGCGTGCGCGCGTCGTCGGTCAGCTGCGTCGTATCGAACGGGCACGTCGTTGACCGCGACCAGTCGGCCGCGCACCATCGGATAGAGCGGCGCGTCGGCTTTGAGCTCGCGCTCGAGCAGCGCGCGCACGCCTTCGACCTGGTCGGGCAGGACGTTGATCAGGAAACGGTTGGGCGCATCGGGCGGCAGGCTCGCGCGCCAGTTGCGCATGCAGGTCGCCGCGCACCAGCGTCAGCAGCAACAGCGCCATCAGCCCCAGCGCCGAGCGCGCCGATCTGCAAGCTCGAAGCCAGCGGCCGGCGGCGCAGATTGGCCAGGCCGTACCGCCAGCTGTACACCGCGTTGCGGCAGCAAACGCAACAGTGCGATACAGCGCCCACGCGACCGCGCCGGCGACGACGAGCAGCGCGGCCGATGCCGCCGATCATGATCGCGCCGGTCTGTCGCATCCTGCGCCTGCCAGCCGATCAGCAGCGCGATCGTCGCCGCGCACCGAGCGCGTAGGCGAGCCAGCCGCCGGCGCGCGGCAGTGCCAAGGTCGCGGCGCAGCACGCGCAGCGGCGGCACGCGCGAGAGCGCGAACAGCGGCGGCAGCGCAAAGCCGAAGAGCAACGGCGAGACCGCTAGCGCGCGGCGGCGAATGCCGGCAACGCGCTCGGCGGCGGCAGATCGCGCTCGACGATCGCCGCCCGACAGAACGATCGAGCAGCTGCTGGCCGCCGAGCGCGAGCACGCAGCCGAGCGACGCTGCGCGCCGACGCCCAGCACGATGAACTGCAACGCGAACAGCGACAGCGATCTGCCGTTGCCGGCGCGCCGAGGCAGCGCATCATCGCCGCAGCGTCGAGATGGCGGCGCAGATAGCGCGACGCGCGCGAGCGCGACGGCGACCGCGGCGAGCATGACGGCGACCAGCGCCGCGAGGCCGAGAAACTGTTCGGCGCGCTCGAGCGTCTGCCGCACTTCGGGCCGCAGGTCGCGGATCGATTCCAGCCGCTGTCCGCGGTCGAGATGCGCCTGCGCCCACGTCGCGGAAGCGCGATCGATCGCGTCGCCGGCAACCAGCAGCCGGTACGACGCGCGATTGCCCGGCTGCAACAGCTGCGTCGCCGGCGACGTCGTCGAGGTTCATCATCAGTCGCGGCCCGAGCGCGAGCAGGCCGCTGGTCGACCTCGGGGTCCTGCTGCACGATCGCGCCGACGGTCAGCGTCGCTTCGCCGACGGCGAGCTTCGAGCCTTGCTGCACGCCAAGACGCGCCGCGAGCCGCGCTGTCGATCCAGACTTCGCCCGGCGGCGGCACGCCTGCGCCGCTTTGCGCCGCCGGATGCGCCGGGTCGACCAGCAGGATCGCGCCGCGCAGCGGATAGCCCGCGCCGACCGCCTTGACGTCGGCCAGCACCGCGGCGCCAGCTGCCTCCGGCCGCGCTGCACCATGCTGTTGAAGCGGATCGCCGGCACCGTCGCGAGTCCGCGCGGTCGCGCCTCGCGCATGAACTCGTCGCGGCAGCGGCCGGTCGCCGGAGACCAGCAGATCGGCGCCGAGCAGCAGGTTCGCCTGCCGCGTCAGCGCGCCCTTGACGCGATCGGTGAAGAACCCGACGGTGCCGACGCTCGCCGACCGCGAGCACCAGCGCGGCGATCAGCACGCGCAGCTCGCCGGCGCGCCAGTCGCGCGACAAGAGCATGCGCCAGGCCAGTCGCCGCGGTGTCGGGCGTCTTCATGCGGCAGTCGCTCCGCCGAGCCGCTTCGCTCGTCGCCGACCAGGCGTCCGGCCGCCAGCGACAAGCCGGCGGCGCGCAGCGCGCGGCGAGCGTCGACGTCGTGCGTGACCAGCAGCAGGTCGTGCCGCGCTCGCGATTCGAGGCGGAACATCAGCGTCGGCGACTTCGGCGCCGGTCGCGCCGTCGAGGTTGCCGGTCGGCTCGTCGGCCATCAGCACCTGCGGCTCGCCGGAGAACGCGCGCGCGATCGCCACGCGCTGCTGCTCGCCGCCGGAAAGCTGCTTCGGATAGTGCGTGACGCCGCGCGGCGAGCCCGACGCGCGCGAGCCACTCGCGCGCGCGCGCGCCGCGGCGTCGCTCGCGCCGGCGAGCTCCAGCGGCAGCATGACGTTCTCCAGCGCGGTCAGCGCGGGCAGCAGCTGGAACGACTGGAACACGAAGCCGACCCAGCGCTGCCGCAGCGCCGCGCGCGCGTCCTCGGACAGGTCGTTGCAGCGCCGTGTCGCCGAGCCAGCACCTCGCCGGTCGTCGGACGATCGAGGCCGGCGAGCAATCCGAGCAGCGTCGTCTTGCCCGAGCCCGATGCGCCGACGATGGCGACCGCTGTCGCCGGCGGCGACGTCGAAGCTCACGTCGTCCAGGATCGTGAGCGGCGCCTCGCCGCTGATCACCTGTTTGGACAGCCCTGCGGCGCGAATGACCGGATCAGCCATCGGCCTGGTTCATCCGATCGGCGGCGCGCGCTTTGTCGACGCTTCGATCGCGAACGCGGAAGTCGGGAGAGCGTAGGCGTTGCGCGTCGGATTCATGGTCGTTGCCGGCATTCTACCTTGCTGCCGACGGCGTCCTTTGGCGCCGCCCGCGTCCTGGCCCTACAATGCGTCGTGACTCCGGTTTTCGACTCGATGTTCGTGCGTACGCTCGCCACCGTGCGTGCTGGGCGCTGCTCGCCGCAGCCATGCCGCATCGGCGCAGCGCGCGTCGCCGGTCATCCTGCTGGTCGGCGACAGCGTCTCGGCCGGTTACGGATTGCCGACCGGCGCCGGCTGGGCAACGCTGCTTGCAGCAGCGGCTGGACGCGCGAGCATCATCCGTACCGCGTCGTCAACGCCAGCATCAGCGGCGACACGACCGCCGGCGGTCGCGCGCGACTCGGCGCGCTGCTGGCGCAGCACCGTCCGGCGATCACGATCATCGAGCTCGGCGGCAACGACGGACTGCGCGGCGGCAGCCTCGACGCGATGCGCGAGCAATCTCGACGCGATGGCGTCGACGGCGCAGAATGCCGGCTCGCGCGTGCTGCTGCGTCGGCATCCGCGATTGCCGCCGAATTACGGCGCGGCTTACGTGCGAGCGCTTCGACGCGACCTTCGGCGACGTCGCCAGCGCGCGCAAGGCCGCGCTGGTGCCGTTCCTGTTCGAGGGCTTCGCCGACAGACGACTCGATGTTCCAGCCCGATCGCATCCATCCGCTGCCGGCGCGCAGCCGCAGATGCTCGACAACGTCTGGCCGTCGCTCGCGCCGCTGCTCGAGCGACGCGCCGAAGACGCCGATGAACGCGCCGTGCACTACCCGGGCAGCCGCGTCGGACGTCGACGCGCTGCCCGCGTATCCCGACCGCATCGACGTCCGCAGCCCGGCCGAGTTCGCCGACGACCATGTTCCCGGCGGCGACGCAATCATCCGGTGCTCGACGACGCCGAGCGTGCCGCGGATCGGCACTCATGCACGCCGCCTCGCCGTTCGAGCGCGCGCAGGCTCGGTGCGGCGCTGGTCGCGCGCAACATCGCGACGATGCTCGAGACGGCTTCGCCGAGCAGCCGCGCGAATGGCGGCCGCTCGTCTATTGCTGGCGCGGCGGCCAGCGCAGCCGCGCGCTCGACGCATGTGCTGAACGAGATCGGCTGGCGCGCGCGTGCAGCTCGACGGCGGTTACCGCGCGCTACCGCCGCACACGTCGTCGCGCGCCTCGCAGCTGCCGGCACGGTATCGCTTCCGGTCGTGGTCTGCGCCTTGACCGGCTCCGGGCAAGAGCCAGCTGCTCGGGGCGCTGGCCGACGCAGGCGCGCAAACGCTCGATCTCGGAGCGCATCGCGCAGCATCGCGGCTCGCTGCTGGGCCGGCGTCCCGGGCACGTCCCAGCCCTCGCAGAAAAGGTTCGAAACCGATCTCGCTCGCCGCACTTGGCCTCCTCGACCCCGGCGTCCGGTCTACGTCGAGGCCGAAAGCCGGCGCGATCGGCGCGATCCAGCTGCCCGATGCGTTGCTCCAGCGAATGCACGATGGCGAGACGATCATCCTGCGCACGCCGCTGTCGGAACGCATCGCGCTGCTCAAGTCCGGAAGTACGCGTCACTTCCTGCAGAGCCCGACGCTGCTGCTCGACCGCTTGCGCCCGCTGGTCGAATTTCACGGCAAGGCGGCATTTGCTCGTTGGGAAACGCTCGCCGCGAGCGGCGACTGGGATCGCGCTGATCGGGGAGCTGCTCGAATCGCACTACGATCCGCTATATGGACGCTCGATGGCCCGGCATTTCCCGGCCGCGGGTCCGAGCGCCGCGTTCGCCGTTGCGCGATGCCTCGCGCGGCGGGCTTTGCCGCGCTGGCCGCGCGATGTGCTTGCCGCAAGCGACGACTCCAGGACGGCGGTGATGGAGCGATGATGAACGATTACCGGTTTCGAATTCATGAATGTGTTCGCCCGAGAGAACGCTTTGAGCGGCAATCCGCTCGCGGTGTTCGAGAGATGCCGGAAGCCTCGACGAGACGACGATGCAGGCGCTGGCGCTGCAGTTCAATCTCTCGAGACGACGTTCATCCTGCCCGTCGACGCGCCGCAACCGCGCGCGCGTTCGGATCTTTACGCCCATCGTTCGAGATGCCATTCGCCGGCCATCCGACGCTTCGGGACAGCGCACGTCGTTCGCGATTGCCTCGCGCGGCGGCGATTCGGTGAGCCTGGAGATGCGCGCCGGTATCGTGCCTGTCACCGCGCGCGGTGATCGCTGGACGCTGGAAGCCAAGGCACCGCGAACGCGCGAGGTCGCGGCGCCGCGCGATGCGCTGGCCGCGATGCTTGGGCTCACTGCCGCCGATCTCGGCACCGACGCCGCTGTGGGTCGATACCGGCAGCGAGCAGCTGGTGATTCCTGCTGACCAGCACCGAGGCAGTGGTCCGCTGCGCACCGGATCCGGCATTGCTCCTGCGCCATGCAAGCCTTGATCTGCCCGTCGCCCGGCAGCCCGCGCAGCGTGCGCGCGATGGCCTACGTCTGGTCGCGGGCCGGCGAGGGGCTCGGTCCTGACGCGCTTTTTCTTTCTCAAGCACGGCGCGGTGGTCGAGGATCCGGGACCGGTTCCGCCTGCGCGAATCTGGGCGGCTGGCTGGTCGCGACCGGGCCGCGCGGCCGCGGTCGCTGACTGTCGCCCAGGGCGAAGCCGTAGGACGCCCCTGCCGCCTCGGCTTCGACGTCGACGCCGATGGGCGCATTTTCGTTCCCGGGCCGCGTGCTGGAGCCCGGTCGCGGCACGATCAGGCTCTGACCCCCTCTCCCCGGCGCGAAGCGCAACAGGCTATTACAGCCGAAGGCGTACGCCGAAGTCATTAGCAGCTCGCTACATGGGCCGTTGATTGCCGAGTCGGACCGCTTCGGCCACGCATGCGCGCCCTCACCTCGTTTGCCACGATCGCAGTCGTCCTGTCGCTGGCCGCACCGTCGGCTGATGCGGCGACCGCCGGCGCGCTCGATTACGACGACGCGAGGCTCCTGCTCAACCGCATGGGGTTCGGCGCCACGCGAAGCCGAGATCGGACACTATGTCGGCATGTCGCGAGCAAGCGGCCAAGGCGCTGCTCGCGACTGCGCACCGCGGCGGCAACACCGCCGCCGCCGGCGATGGTCGCGCCCGGGCCGCTGGCCTACCCGCGTCGCGGGCAGGCGCGTCCGACGACGAGCTCAAGATGTCCCGCCAGGAACAGGTCCGCGCGAGGCCTCGGTCTCTGCGCGGGTGGTGGGTCGAGGAAATGCTGTCGACACCTTCGCCGCTGACCGAGCGGATGACGCTGTTCTGGCACAACCATTTCGTGTCCAGCCAGCAGAAGGTGAGGCTCACCGCAGCTGCATGTATCGGCAAAACGTTACCTGCGGACAAATGCGCTCGGCAACTTCGGCGCAATGCTGCACGCCGTCGCGCGCGATCCGGCGATGATCGTCTACCTCGACAGCGCACAGAACCGAAGGGGCGCGCCGAACGAGAATCTTCGCGCGCGAGCTGATGGAGCTCTTTACGCTGGGCGAAGGCAACTACGGCGAGCATGACGTCAAGGAAGCGGCACGCGCGTTTACCGGCTGGAGCCTCGACCGCGAGCGCGGTGAGTTCGTCTTCCGCCGCGCCCTGCACGATTACGTATCCAAGACGGTGCTCGGCAGGACTGGTAATTTCGACGGTGACGACGTCATCGATATTCTGCTCGCGCAACCGTCGACCGCCGAGATTCGTCAGCCGCAAGCTGTGGCGCGAGTTCGTCTCGCCCGAACCCGACATTTCCGAAGTCAGGCGTGTCGCGCACGTTTTCGCGCGATTCCGGCTACGACATCAAGGCCGCACTGTACGCGCTGCTGACTTCCGACGCCTTCTATGCGCGCGAAAACCGCGGCGCCCTGATCAGAATCGCCGATCGATCTGGTCGTCGGCACGCTGAGGCAATTCGGCATGCATCCGACCGACACGATTCCGTTTGCCGTCGCGGCGGCCGGTATGGGTCAGAACCTGTCTGCGCCGCCGAACGTCAGGGCTGGCCGGGTCAGGAGACGTGGATCAACACCACCAGCAGCCTGCTCGCGCGCAAGCAGTTTTTGGACCGGCTGATGCGCGCCGATGGCGGAGCCGCAGGCATGCCGCAGTCGATGCCCGGCGACACGATGATTGCATCGGATCGTACGCCATGGCCGGAGGCGGCTGGCGAGGCCGAGCGGGCGCGCCGCGCGCGCCTCGATGCGCGCCGTCGATCGCGGCGTCCGCAATGTGCAGTTCGACAGTGCGGCGTGGTTCGCGCAGTGGAAAGCTCCGGCCGACGTAGAGGCGCGCAACAATGACGCGGTGAGGCTGCTGTTCGCCGTCGCGCCGCAGACGCGCGTCGCGGTAAGCGACCGAGCCGCTCGCGAGTGCTGCGCGAGCTCGTGCTCGACGCGGCCTACGAGCTCAAATGGGCGTGTGGATCGGAGGAGCCGAATAATGGATCGACGCCGCGTTTCTGAAGCTCGCCGCGAGCGCGCCTGTCGCCGGCCTGGCTGGCGCCGGCGTTTGCGGCAGGCGAACCCGCCTCCGGCGCCGCGCCAGCCGGCGCCGATTACCGGCGGCTGCTGATACCGATCGAGCTCAAGGGACGGCAACGACGGACTCAATACGCTGGTTCCGTTCACGCCGATCCGGCTTATTACGCATTGCGCCTCGAGGCTCGCGATTGCGCGCGACTCGGTCATTCAGCGCTTTCCGGATGCGGTCGGCCTGCATCCTGCCTCTCTTCGAGCCGCTGCTGCCGCTGTGCGCGCGCCTCGCTTGAGCCTGCCGTGCTGCAGGGGGCGTCGGATACCCGGATCCCAACCTGTCGCATTTTCGCTCGATCGAAATCTGGGACACGGCGTCGGGCAGCCAGCCGGTATCTGCCAGGACGGCTGGTTGACGCTGCCCGTTCGCGCTGCTGGCGCCTACGCGCCGGCAGATTTCGCCGCCGGACGGTGCGTGGATCGTCGGCTTTCCGCCCGACCTGGGCCCGCTCTCAGGCGGCGGCACGCGCGCGATCGCGCTGGCCAACACCGGAGCAGTTCCTTCGCCAGGCCCGCTTCGCCACGGCCGAAGGACAGACGCGCAACAAGGCCTCGCAGCACATCCTCAAGGTCGAAGCCGATATCGTGCAGGCGGCGGCGCTTAAATCCGATTACGCGTTCAAGGCCAGCAATACGTAAT